>Ga0306921_10001130_pt1 | contig 25356 bp, 22 predicted proteins | sample sta12Cox44000080_FD_203760 | JGI IMG/M metagenome (GOLD analysis project Ga0306921, IMG submission 203760) | Lab enrichment of tropical soil microbial communities from Luquillo Experimental Forest, Puerto Rico - statoxic.12C.oxic.44.000.080 (v2)... | ecosystem: Environmental > Terrestrial >...
ACTCTGCGGCGCTCTTGTAGATCGCGAGGCTGGTGTCGCGCAATTTCTCAGTAAGCGGACGGCCGATTCGGGCCACGGTCTCATCGAAGGAAATATTTTCGTCATGACCCGTGGTCGCTTTTGTCGAAGGCGTGAAAATTGGTTCGGGGAGGCGGTCGCTTTCGCGCAGGCCAGCGGGCAGCGAAATACCGCAAATGGAACCTGTCTTCTGAAAATCCTTCCAGCCCGAGCCGGAAACATAACCTCTCACAACGCATTCAATCGGAACAGGCTCAGTACGGCGCACCAACATTGCTCGTCCCTTGAGCGAATCGGCGTAGGGAGCGAGTGCGCCGGTGAAATTAGTGGCGGAAATCACGTGATTGGGCACGAGGCTTGCAAGCTTTTCGAACCAGAAGAGCGATAGTTTTGTGAGTACTCGACCCTTATCGGGAATCGGCGTGGGAAGTACTACGTCGAAAGCGGACAGCCGATCGGTGGCGACGATCACGAGCTGATCGCCCAGCTCGTAGATATCGCGCACTTTGCCGCGAGCACGGAGCTTGAGCCCGGGGAAATCCGTCTTCAAAATCACAGCACTCATTTGCGGAGAGGCCACAGGATAATTTTCCTTCCCGAGAGGCGGGTATTCTAGCGCAGAGGCAGGGCTTGTCAACCGTTAAGAAGTACAGGTGGAAGAAATATTTTCCACAGATGAACGCGGCAAAAAATTCCGGCGCTATGCAGCTTTCTCGATACTACGCAGCGTTGCTGGCGGCTTTTGGCGTGCTGGCTTGTTCTGCTTCTTCCCACTTCACAGAGACGAGTTTTGACACGCCCGGTTCCTGCATCGTGACGCCGTAGAGCACCGAACCCATTTCCATTGTTTTGCGGTTGTGCGTGACGACGATGAATTGTGTTTGCCCGCACATGTCAGCGAGCATTTTGTTGAAGCGGCCGACGTTGGCTTCGTCGAGAGGGGCATCCACTTCGTCGAGGATACAGAACGGACTCGGTTGATAGCGGAACACGGCGATCAGCAGCGCGAGCGCTGTGAGCGCTTTTTCACCGCCGGAGAGCAGCAGGATATTTTGCAGGCGCTTGCCAGGCGGCTGGGCGACGATGTCGATTCCCATTTCGCCGGAGCTGTCGGGCTCGCCGAGGCGCATTTCGCCGTGGCCGCCGCCAAAAAGCGATTGGAAGGCTACCGCGAACTGGCTGTTGATGAAGTTGAAGGCTTCCTCGAATTTCTGGCGTGATACCTGGTCGAGTTCGGTGATGGTGAGCTGCGTGTTCTCGATGGACTGCACCAGATCGTCGCGCTCGCGGCGCATAAAGATTTCGCGCTCTTCGCATTCCTTGAATTCTTCGAGGGCCATCATGTTTACGGGGCCCATTGCTTCGATGCGCGCCTTCATCTCGTTGTAGTTCGTCTCGGCTGCGATCAATTCTTCACCGATCATGAGCTGGCTTTCCTGCGCCATCAACTCTTCCGGCTGCGCGTTCAACTCGGCTACGCAGGACTGGCGCAGATAATCGCGGTCGGCATCGTTGCGCGCTTTTTCGATTTGGCGCTGGCCGCGTTCGGAGCGCAGCTCTTCAAGCGATTGCCGTTTGGCACGCAGTGATTCATCCAGTTGGCCGACCCGGGCGCGCGCTTCGTCCCATTCTTTTTCCAGGGAGGCTTTCAATTCCTCGGCGCGAACTTTTTCCTTGCGCAAATCTTCCACCTGCACCGCTAGCTGCTCGCATGCGGCTTCGAGTCCGGTCTTTTCCTGGAGCAGCGTGCCGTGCTGCTGATGCAAGGTAATCGTCCTCTCGCCCGCCAGCGCCATTTCCTCCACGAGCCGCTGTTCGGCGGCCTTCGCGCTGGTAAAGCGCTCGGTGATCGTGGCAAGCGCTTCGCGCTGCGCCACCACCTGCTCCTGCAGCGAATTAAAATCGCGGCGCAACTCTGCGAGCCTCTCGGCCGCGCCGGCAGCGTCGGCTTCCGCATTGGCGCGGGAACGAAGCGTTTCGGCGTGTTCGTTGCGCGCTTGCTCCACGCGATTGCGCGCCGCTTCCGCTTCCTGGTGCAGCCATGCGATCTCCTGCTGCTCCGCGGCGAGCTGCTGTTCTACGCGACGGTATTCGGCTCGCGCCTGATCGCGCGTGTGCATGGCGCCCACAAACGACTTTTCCGCTTCGACGTGCTTAGCCAACGCGTCGGCGACTTCCGCTTCGCCTCCCGCGATCGCCATCTCGATGCGCGTCAATTCTTCCTGCTGCTCCTGGGCAGCGCGATCGAGCCGCGCGGCTTCCGCCTCGTGCTGCCGCAATTCGCGCTTCAACGCGAGAGGCCCCGCGTCGCCCTGACGTCCGCCGGAAACCATCCGGCCGTGATAGCAGGTGCCATCCAGAGTGAGGTAATAGCTGTACGGGTTTTCGTGCGCCAGCGTTTCCGCTGCGTCGCCCGTTTCCACCAGATAGGCGGTGCGAAGACGGGTGAGAAAATGCTTTGCTGCCGGGCCCAGCGGGTCGCGGAAATCCACTAGGCGGTCGAGCCGGGCGATCACGCCCGCAGCCAAAGGCAGGGAAGCGTCGACTTCGGGCGCGCGGATGTTCAGTTTGCTGAGCGAATCCACGAAGAATGTAGCGCGTCCGCCCATTTCATCGCGGAGCAACACGACGCCGGAGCGCGCCTGATCGAAGGATTCAACGACCACGTACTCGAGTTCGTCGCGCAAAAACTGTTCGATGGCGCCTTCGTACTGTTCCTGCACCTCGGCGTAATCGGCCAGCAAGCCGACGGCGTGGAACCTTTTTGTGTCACCCTCGCGGTCTGCGTTGAAAAGCTTCTGCACTGCGTCAGCCGTGTAAGCGCGTTCGCTCAAAATCTGCTCGACCGAGGAGTGCCGGGCGCGCTCTGCCGAAAGCGCTTCGCGGGTTTGTTTCAGTTGCTGAGCGGTTTCCTGCTGCGCGCCGCGGAGCGCGACCAGACGAGCCTGCGCGTCTTTCGCCGCGGCGCCAAGTTCTTCAGCGCGGCGCTCAGCGTTCTGGTAGAACTCTTCTTCGTTCTTCACGCGCAGCGCGAGCGCGGCCCATTCGATTCCCATCGTGCGCGCGGCTTCGGATCGTTGCTCTTCGGCGGCCGTGTGACGAGCTGCGGCTTCTTCGGCTTGCAGCGATTCGGCCTGCATGCGAGCGGATTCTTCCACCAGCTTACCGGCCAACGCGCGCAATTCCGCGATGCCAGCCTCGAGCCTTTCCTGTTCGGTTGCGCTGAGGCCCACTTTTTCAGTCGCGTCGCGCAGGCTCGATTCAACCTCGACCGATTGCTCCCGCAATTGCGTCACCGCTTCCCGCTGCGCATTCATGCGCGCCGCCAGATCGGTCGCCTGACTCTCCGCTTGCTCGATATCGAGAGTAACGCGGCTCGAACGTAAAGCCAGTTGGGCGAGTTGCTCGCGGTTGAAAGTGATCCGGTTTTCTGCTCGGTCGAGATCGAGCGACGTTTGGCCCAGCAGGTTGTGCGTCTGGCGCAACTCCGCATCCAGTTCATAGGTGCGGGCATTCAGGCGCTCTTGCTCGGCTTCGAGTTCGTGCACGGAGCGCGCATCGCGCTCTTCCGCCGCTTCCATATCGCGCAGCAGCTTTTCCAGGCGCGCCGCTTCGATATCGAGATGCTCCGCCTTGCTGGCCAGGACGATTCGCAGCAATCCGCGCATCTGCTCGCGCAGCTCCGCGTAACGCCGCGCTTTGGAAGCCTGCCGCTTCAGGGACGCAAGCTGTTTCTCGACTTCCACGAGAATGTCGTTGACGCGCGAGAGATTAATCTTCGACGCTTCGAGCTTGGCCTCCGCCAGCCGCCGCTTCGTCTTGTACATCGTGATGCCGGCAGCCTCTTCGATAATGGCGCGGCGGTCCATCGGCTTGGAATTGAGAATCTGACCGATACGGCCCTGCTCGATGATCGCGTAGCTATCCGGGCCCAGACCCATGCCCATGAAGAGTTCCTGCACGTCGCGCAAACGAGCCACCCGGCCATTGATCAGGTATTCGCTTTGCCCGGAGCGGTAGAGGCGCCGGCCCACTACCACTTCGCCCGGTTTCAGGTGCATCGCCGGTTTCTCGGAGCCGCGCTTCTTCCAGGGCTTGCCTTTGCTGGCTGGCTCGGATTCAGCGGCCTCTTCTGTGCTCGCTTCGCCGGCTGTTTCCGGCGCGGCGACATCCTCGGCAGGCGAGGGCATGGTCAGGGTGTCTTTCTCTGCCGGGGTTTCGTCAACAACGGTGAAGGGCGCGCCCACGGTGTGGTTCTCGGGCGCAGCCAGCACTTTCGCCACGGCGTCAGAAAGCTCCGGGTCAACAAGGGTCAGCGTGACCTCGGACAGCCCCATCGGCGGCCGTTTTGCGGTGCCGTTGAAGATGCAGTCCGACATCCGCTCGGCCCGCAGCATTTTGTGGCTCTGCTCGCCCAGCACCCAGGAGATCGCGTCCACCACATTTGACTTTCCGCAGCCGTTGGGGCCCACAATGCAGGTTATCCCGCTGCCGCTGAACGTGATAGGCGTCTTCTCGCAGAACGACTTAAAGCCCAGTAATTCGACCTTGCGCAGTTTTAGCACCCGGACCCTCGCACAGTCTGCTCCATTCGCCTCATCGGCTGGAGAAGCTTCGGTTTAATCTTCCTCGGGAGGAGTCTTGAGACAGCAACGCTGGAAGGGTCGGTATGAATGGCCCTGCCGCCTGGCGCTTTCGGATCGGCGGTTACGGGAACAAAACTTAACACGCGAGGCGAGGTGTGTAAAGCGTGAATCGCGAAATGTTCAACGTTGGGAACTACTTAGGTTTCGCCGCAGCCTGGGCTGAGCTGGGTTTGGCGGCAGTAGAGCGAAAAACCGCGAAGTGAGAAAGCAGGCGACGCTTGAATCCGAGCCGCTCGTAGAGCCCCACTGCCCGCGTATTCTCCTCCCGCACATGCAGAATCGGTATTTCGAGCCGCTCGCGAATGCGCTCCGCGAGGATCGCCATCAGAAAGCCCGCATGCCCATGTCCCAAATGATCGGGATGGGTGCAAACGGCGCTGATTTCTGTATAACCGGGAAGCTTCAGTCGCTCTCCGGCCATGGCGACGAGCTTTCCGTCCTTGCGTATTCCCAAATATGTCCCCATTTCCCGCGTCCGCATATCGAAAGGCCCGGGCTTGGTCAACGTAGCCAGCTCGACCATCTCCGGCACATCCGCTTGCCCAAGTTCAACGAAGTCGTACGATTTTCGATTGGGCTCGAGACGCGCATCGTTCTCCAAAATCATCTGCAGCAAAGGGCCTTCCAGGCTGCTGTCAAGCCCCTGAGGCGCGTCGATTCGCTTCGGAAGAAACAATCCCAGACCGCCGCCTGCCGCCAGCAAGGCCCGCACCGCCGCGAATCCCTCCTCATTCGGCTCGGGAAATCCGCCGAGTGGCGTCACTTCCGGAGGAAACCGACGCAATACGCCATAGCTCTCGGCAAAGTGAGCCTGGCAAGTCCCCAGCGCATTGAATATTGGATTGTCGAGTGGATGCATCGTGTGTAGCAGGGAATCTGATTCCCTCAACAGCCTTTCGGCTCAACGAATTCTCTGCAATCCAGAATTTAGATGCTGGCCGCCAATCTCGGCTATCCGCTTTTCGCGCTCAAACCATTGCCAACCCATCCATTTTGGAGCCCGCACCTGCAATGGGAGCGATGTAATTGTCCCCGTATCTCATGTTTATACATTGACTTGCAGCGAGCCACGGCCTTAGCATGGCGCGAGTAGGAGGACTCGTTTGGACCAGCCGAGCGTGCCCGGAGTTCGCCGAGTCCTGTTCAGTGTCGCCGTTATTTCTGGCGTCTTTCTTATTTCGCTGCTGGCATCTCGCCCGCCTGGTTCCAAATCCGCCAATGCCCCCGAATCAGAATTCTCTGCCGGTCGCGCTCGCGCAGTTCTCGATAAGCTGGTGGGCGACGGTGTTCCACATCCCACCGGAAGTGCTGCGAACGATGCTGTTCGCGCGCGAATCCTCGAAGAATTTTCAGGGCTCGGCTATGCCCCGGAAGTGCAAACCGGATTCTCCTGCGATGAATATGGATCCTGCGCGACAGTGAACAATGTCGTCGCCCGTCTCGACGGCGCCGAGCCCGGCCAAGCGGTTCTGCTCGCCGCGCACTACGACTCTGTGCCGGCCGGCCCCGGCGCCTCCGACGACGGCGCGGGAGCCGCGACAGTGTTGGAATGCGCCCGCGCTTTGAAGACTTTGCCGGCGGTGCGCCACTCCGTGGTTTTCCTGATCGACGATGGCGAAGAGGCTGGGCTGATCGGCGCACGCGTGTTCGTCAATCACCATCGCTGGGCGGAGGAAATCGTCGCCGCGGTCAACGTCGACACGCGCGGCACATCGGGACCCAGCCTGATGTTCGAAACCGCCTCCGCCAATTATTCGATCGTGAAGCTCTACGCGAAGCACGCGAGCTTTCCTGCCACGAACGCATTCGCCTATTTCGTTTACAAGCTTCTTCCCAACGACACAGACTTTACTGTGTTCAAGGCCGCCGGCTACCAGGGCGCGAACTTTGCTTTCATCGGCAACGTCACGCAGTACCACACGCCGCTCGACAATTTTGAGAATTCCAGTCCCGCCAGCCTCCAGCACGACGGCGACAACGCCCTGCCTATGGTTCTCGCGCTCGCGAATGGCGACCTTTCGAATTTTCCACCGCGCGAAGCTGCATTTTTCGACGTCTTCGAACACTGGACAATCTACTGGCCGGCTTCGTGGACACTCGCGATATCCATCCTCTTCACCCTGCTTCTTTTCGTCGAGATCGGCTGGCTCATCTACCGCCAGCGACTCGCGCTGGGGGCCCTGGCATGGGGAATTTTCGCATGGCTATCCATCCTCGCTGTCACAGGGATTAATGCCTGGATCATTCATCGCGCATTGACGCGCGCCGGTGCGATGGCTGTGAACTGGGTGGCTCACCCCGTCGCGGTCCAGGCGGTATTTTGGTTTCTGGCGCTGGCTGTTGTGTCTACAGTTGCGTTTGCGTTCTCACGCCACGCCGGTTTTCTAAGTCTTTGGGCAGGCACGTGGACCGGCTGGGCCATTCTTTCGATCGCCGCCGCGGCTTATACGCACGGCATCGCTTACCTGTTTCCGCTCGGCCTGTGTGCCGCCGTCGTGTCGGCTGCACCGCTCATCTTCAGTCGCACGGAAACTTTCCGGCAGGGATTGGCCGCGGGAATTGTGCCGCTGATCGTTGCCACGGTCGCTGGCTTCGAGGTTGCGATCATTCTCTATTCAGCGTTGGGCAATCACCTCCTCATGGGAATCGCGATTGTTGTTGCGCTGCTGCTCACACCTTTCGCGCCGTTCTGCGCGGATTTATTGGAAGTTCGCGGCCTTTCGCGAATCGCGTTACCCACGGTCGCGATCATTGCCACAGTTCTAGCCGCACTCGCAGCTACAGTGGTGCCTGCTTTTTCTGCGAAGTCGCCTGAGCGCATCAATGTGGTTTTCTGGCAGGATGGTGACACGGGGAAATCCGCCTGGATTGTCGAGCCGGAATCGCGCCGCCTGCCCGAACCAATCCAGCTTGCCACTCATTTTAGTCGCCAGGATTCGGGGCCATTTCCGTGGAGCGCCGCCACGGCCTTTGTTGCGGACGCTCCCCACCAGGATCTCGCGCCTCCCACCTTTACGATTCTCGAATCATCCGAAGAGGGCTCGAGACGAGCCTACCGCGCGCTGATGAGGTCCGAGCGCGGCGCTCAAAACGTGATGGTTTTCTTTCCGCCCGATTCCGGAGTGGAATCGGCGCGCATGGAAGACGAGTTGATGCAACCCGAATCCGAACGAGTTAGAAGTCACCTGAATGGTTGGATTGTCTACGATTGCCTCACGGTTCCTGCGAAAGGCGTGGAACTGAGCTTCACGCTGCCGATCGGGAAATCACTTGTCGTGTATACATTGGACCAGTCGTACGGATTGCCGGCGGAGGGCGGGTTCCTGATCAAGTCGCGTCCGCTAACCGCGAGGACTTCCGGCGACGGCGATGTCTCGATCGTCAGCCGCCGCGTGGAGTTGAATCCATAATCGCCGGAGCGAGACCGAAGGCGATTCGGTCCCGCCACGACCTAAAACACTTCTCGTCGCGCTGTCACAGCTAAGGTTGCACTTCTTGCAGCTTGCCCTCAACGTCCTGAATCACGACAAACCGTGCCTTTGCCGTCGACGCTTTCTGCTCCTGCGCCGCCTTCGCGACTTCCACGACCGTCGGCTCGTGGATGGCTACTTCCGCTTTCCCCATTTCTACAGCCTTGTCATAGGCCTGATAGGTTGAGGGGCGGAAAGGACCGTCGTTGGTCGCGCTCACATTCGCGGGAGGCACCCAAGCCGGATGGTGCGTGACGTCGAAGATTGCGCCCCCGCCGCCAAAGCCCCCTCCACCGCCGCCTCCACCCGAGTTCGACGGGCCGACCCCGCCTCCGCCGGCCACGTTATTAGTGCCACCGGTTCGCTGTGCGTGTACCGTTCCGACTCCGAAGCAAAGGACAAAAACCACCATCGCAATCAGCTGTCTCATCTGCGCCCCTTTTTGGGGCTCCGCCGCCGGGGACGTCCGGCAAGCCCGCAATGTCTTCTCGTATACTAAAACAACACAGCAGCCAGAAAATGGGCCGACCGTACCATGGGTACTAACGAAATTCGTCCGCGATTTCGTTAGGACTAGCGGAGCCTCTTCTGCCGTATCGGCCGTCTAACGATTGCCTTGAAACGCCGAGGCGGGCGGGTTCGGTGCGAACCTGGAAGGCAGGCGTCGAGAGGTTTGTGCAGTTTGTGGTGGCTTTCGCTGCGCGCCTTTAAGCGCGGGGCGAAGATTGAGGAGAAGCAGCGCTCCCACTCCCTGATTGCGTCGCTTGATAGCGAATCAGATCCTCCAGGTCGCCAAGCTTGTCGCCGAGCAGATTCATCTTTCGCGCCAAGCCCTGAATTTCCGATTCCGCCCGCCGGTTCACGTCGAAATCCAGCTCGCCGCGCAGACGGTCTTTCGTGTCCTGCCGGTTCTGGCTCATCATGATTACCGGAGCCTGGATGGCCGCGAGCATAGAAAGGAACAGATTCAGCAGGATGAATGGATAAGGATCCCACGCCCGATTGCGGAGGAAAATATTCATGCCGGCATAGACGATGATCGCGGCCGAAAACATGATGATGAATGTCCAAGAGCCACCGAAACCCGCAACCGCGTCCGCGATTCGTTCACCGAACTTCGTTTCTTCCTCGATCAACAGGTTCGGGTTGCGGCTTGCCCGCAATCGCACGAGTTGCTGCGAGGCGTGAAATTGCCGGCCTAGCACGGTGAGCATGTCCATCCCCGCGTGCGGTTTACGCTGCAAGAGAATCAGTATGTCGTTGCGGTCCACTTCGATGGCCACCGTGTCTTCGGTTGCGACCGCGTTTGTCTGATGCGGAGTCTGTTCGAGCATGGACGCGAACCCGAAGAATTCTCCCGCCGCGGGCTGATCCACGATCACTTCTTGATGGTCTTCGTCCACCGTGGTCACTTGCACCGCTCCCGAGACAAGGATATAGGCTTTGTCGCCCGCGTCGCCGATCTTGTAGACGCGCTGCCGCGGCACGAATCGCCGCAGCTCCACCTGCCCCGCAAGGATGGCGGCTTCGTCGTCGTCCAGCAACGCGAAGAGCGGGACCTGCTTCAATGCCTCTGGTGTGCACGACATCGTTCACCTCTCGTACCTGAATTGAATTTCTGCCGAATTTACTTCACGGTTCGAAGATTGTGACAGCCCACCTGCGCCGGATGCGCGAAAGCCTACCACGCAACTCACGGTTTTTTGTACGCGGGCATCTCGCCTCCGTCTAAGAATTGTTACCCCGGCCCGTTTCGTCCAGCGCAGTAAATAGAGCGCAGCAAACACAACGATTCATCACCAATTGCTTGCTACGCGAAGCGTCAGCTAGAATGCTTGGTTCTGTGACTGCGCAAAATCATCTCGATATCCGCTTCCACGACACGCTTACTGACCGGCTCGAGCCTCTCCAGCCCGTCCACAAGGACGAGGTCCGCATGTACACCTGCGGCCCCACGGTCTACGATTTCGCTCACATCGGCAATTTCCGCACCTTCGTTTTTCAGGACGTCCTCCGCCGCTTCCTGCGCTCGGCCGGCTATCGCGTGCTGCAGGTGATGAACTTGACCGACGTGGACGACCGCATCATCGCCAACGCCGCCGCGGCGAAGCTCACTCTTCGCGAGTACACCGAAAAATACGTAGAAGCCTTTCTCGAGGATATGCGCTCGCTCAACCTCGAAATGCCCGAAGAAGTGGTTCGCGCCACTGACCACATTGACGATATGGTCGCCCTGATCGAGCGCCTGACGCAAAAAGGATTCACCTATCCGAGCGATGGTTCCATTTATTACCGCATCGCGAAATTCCCCGATTACGGCAAGCTTTCGAAAATTGACGTCAGCGGCATGAAAGCCGGCGCCCGTGGCGATACCGATCGCTACGAAAAAGACGACGTCCGCGACTTCGCGCTCTGGAAAGCTCCCAAGCCGGGAGAATTTTTCTGGGAGACAGCGGTTGGTCCGGGACGTCCCGGCTGGCACATCGAGTGCGCCGCGATGTCCATGAAATATCTCGGCGAGACGCTTGATATTCACACCGGCGGCATCGATCTCGCCTTCCCGCACCACGAAAACGAAATTGCCGAAAGCGAAGCCGCCACGGGAGAACAGTTCGCGAAGCTCTGGCTGCATGCCGAGCACCTGATCATCGAAGGCGAAAAGATGTCCAAATCGCTCGGCAATTTCTATACGCTGCGCGATCTCTTCGCCAAGGGCTATAAACCCTCGTCCATCCGTTTTCTTCTTCTCTCCGTTCCGTACAATCGCCAGCTGAATTTCACGATGGATGGGCTGAGACAGGCAGAAAGCTCTGTCGAACGCCTGCGCAATTTCGTGGCGCGCCTGAAGACGGAAAAATTCGGCGCCGGCTCAAATCCCGAAATGTCCAAGCGTGCCGCCAAGGCGGAAAAAGATTTCGCCGTGGCCCTCGCGGACGACCTCAACACGGCCGTCGCTCTCGCCGCTGTCTTCGACCTGATCCGCGACGTGAATACAGCCATGGATCGCGGGGAATTTCTGCAGCAGGATGCTCCTCGCCTCGTCGCCGCAATGGAAAAATTCGATGAAATTCTCGCGGTGCTCAATGACGACGACGCCGAGCGGCTCGCCAAGCTTGGTTTCGGTTCTTCGAAGCCGCGCATGGCGCTCGAAGAGATCGAAGCCCTGATCGAAGAGCGCCAGGCCGCCAAAAAGCGCCGCGATTTCAAACGCTCCGATGAAATTCGCAAACAGCTTGCAGACTCTGGTATCATTGTCGAAGACGTAAAAGACGGCACGGTTCGCTGGAAATATAAATAAAATGCGTATCTCCAAAAAGCACGAACTCTCGCTCCATAGCCAGCCGTCCCACGAGCGTCCCAACCTCTACGGCGTAGATTAAGTCCTCTTCCTCTGAAGGCTGTTCCCGGCATACACCGGCAAGAATCCGTGCGCGCGCCGGACAAAAAATCCATCTTTGGAGGAAGTGATGGCCGTGATCGATACGAAAGCCGATTCAAAGACTGCCGCAACATCGAATGGTGCCGCGACAAAGCTGCCGCACCTCGTCACCACGTTGCCAGGACCCAAAGCAAAGCAGCTTGTCGAACGCGACGCCGCAGTCGTTTCGCCGTCCTACACGCGCGATTACCCGCTAGTCGCCAAGATCGGCCGCGGCGCGATGATCGAAGATGTTGACGGCAACACGTTTCTCGATTTTGCCGCCGGCATCGCGGTTTGCGCCACCGGACATTGCCATCCCGACGTGGTAGCTGCGATTCAAAAACAGGCATCCGAACTGATCCACATGTCGGGCACGGATTTTTATTATCCGAATCTCGTCGAACTGGCCGAGAAGCTCGCTTCTATCGCGCCCGGAAAAGAAGCGAAGCGCGTCTACTTCGGAAACTCCGGCGCCGAAGCGATTGAAGCCGCGATCAAGCTGGTGAAATACCACACCAAGCGCGACAAGCTCATCGCCTTCCACGGCGCTTTCCACGGCCGCACGATGGGCGCGCTTTCGCTCACAGCCAGCCGCTCCATTCAACGCAAAGGTTTCGGCACGCTTCTCTCTGGCGTGTTCCACATGCCCTTTCCGGATACTTATCGCGGCACCTACGGCGTCCGGCCGGAGTTTGCCTCCGCGGATTGCTTGAGCTATCTCGAAAACGAGCTCTTCCGCCGCCGCGTCGATCCCGAGGAGGTCGCCGGAATTTTCATCGAGCCGATTCAGGGAGAGGGCGGCTATCTGCCGGCGCCTGCGGATTTCCTGCAGGGTCTCCAGCGCATCTGCCGCAAATACGGCATCATGTTCGTCGCTGACGAAGTGCAGTCCGGCATGGGCCGCACCGGCAAGTGGTGGGCATCGGATCACGCGGGTATCGAGCCTGACATTATTTGCACAGCGAAGGGAATCGCTTCCGGCATGCCGCTCAGCGCGATCATCGCCCGCGCGGACGTGATGAACTGGGTTCCCGGCGCGCATGCTTCCACGTTCGGCGGCAACCCGGTCTGCATCGGCGCCTCGCTCACCACTCTCGGCCTGCTTGAGCGGCAATACATGGCCAACGCCGCGCGCATGGGCGACTACATCATGAATCGCACTGCCGGCTGGCGCGAGAAGCACAAGGTCGTGGGCGAAGTTCGCGGCAAGGGCCTGATGATCGGCATCGAATTCGTCCGCGACCAGAAAACCAGGGAAAAAGCCACCGACCTGCGCAACAAGCTGGTTCAAATGGCCTTCCACAAGGGCTTGCTGGTGCTAGGCTCAGGCGACACAACACTCCGCCTCTGCCCGCCGCTCGTGATTGACGAAGCCCAGGCCGATTTCGCGCTGGACACGCTCGAAGCTTGCATCACGCAAATCGAACGCAGCCTGTAGCGAAGAAGACTCGTCGCCCGCAACTACACCGTCCCGGGTATCAAAGGTGAAATTGATCTCATCGGCTACGACGGCCGCGCCCTGGCCTTCGTAGAAGTAAAGACCCGCTCGGCAGCCCACCAACACTCCACTCCCGAAGACGCCGTCAATGGCGACAACGCCGCAACTTTTCCCGCATGACCCGCCAATTCCTTCGTTCGCGCCGCATCGATTCGGCCAATTGCCGCTTCGACGTGCTGGCGATTGAATCGCTGGGAAAAAGCCGGTCGTTCGTTTGCACAAATCCGCATTCGGCATGGCCGCCGACTCGCCGCGCTCCTAGCCGGACGAGGGTGACTTCTAGGCACTCTCCCCCACCGAAGATGGCACACGATTTGCTATAACCTCGCTTGGCCCGTGGCATCGCGTAGTAAAATAGCCGCAATCTACTCGAAACATAGCCTCGGTCCGCTGCGAGGCAAAAATCTGGACGAGGAGGGAAGTTTGCCGGAGCTTCGCAGGGACCCGATCACCGGCCGCTGGGTGATCATTTCCACAGAGCGTGGCAAACGGCCGCTGGACTTCGTTCGCGAAAGCGTTCAAATCAAAGGAACTCCCGCTTGCCCTTTCTGCCCTGGCAACGAGGGCAAGACGCCTCCTGAAATTCTCGCCTACGGCCGCAACGGCACGGGGAAAGACACGCCGGGCTGGTCGCTCCGCGTTGTCCCGAATAAGTTTCCGGCTCTGGGAATTGAAGGCGGCCTCGACCGCGAAGGCGAGGGGCTGTTCGATCGCATGAACGGCGTCGGTGCGCATGAAGTGATCGTTGAAACGCCCGACCACATGAAGACACTCGCCAACCTCGGCGAGAAAGCGGTGGAAGAAGTTTTCTGGGCCTATCGCGATCGCATGCTCGATCTGAAAAACGACCGCCGTTTCCGCTACATCCTGCTCTTCAAGAATCACGGCGAGCCGGCCGGCGCCACTCTCGAGCACACCCATTCGCAACTAATCGCGCTACCGATCGTGCCCAAGCGCGTTCGCGAAGAAGTCGACAGCGCCAAGCACTACTACGACGAAAAAGAGCGCTGCATCTTCTGCGACATGATTCGCCAGGAAGTGGAAACCGCCTCACGCGTGATTCTCGAAAACGACTACTTCATCGCCCTCGCTCCCTACGCGCCGCGTTTCCCGTTCGAGACCTGGATCCTACCACGCCGCCACAGCTCCGCATTCGAAAATATGCCCACGCCCTACTACGGCAGCCTCGCAAAAATTCTCCGTGACTTCCTCGCCCGGCTCGATAGCGTGCTCGCGTTCCCGTCCTACAACTACGTGATCCACACTTCGCCCATCGGCGAAGAAATCAACGACCACTACCACTGGCACATCGAAATGATGCCCAAGCTGACGAAAGTGGCAGGCTTCGAGTGGGGCACTGGTTTCTACATCAACCCGACGCCGCCCGAAGAAGCCGCTCGTTTCCTCCGCGACGCAAAGTGACGATCCGATCAGGATCGTCATCCTGAGCACGGCGTCTTTGGTTTTTGCCGCGCGAAGGATCTCTCATCGAGCGACGTAAAGCGACAATTGTCATCCCGAGTGCGACAGTCAGGCGCTTGCCATTCTGAGTACAACCGGAGCCATTGTCATCCTGAGAGCGACGCAGCCGCACGAAGAATCTCTCTTTCGTGTCCTCACTTCTCCGCGTCCAGAAAAAAAGCGCCCGCGCAGGGGACTCTTCGCGGGCGCTACATGAATTGCCGTTTCTTATTCGCTACTACGTTTGCGTCTGTGAATTATCCTGCACCCGCGGCGCTGGTATCGGATCCGGCGCAGGGCTTGCCGCCGGTGTCGCACTGTCATCCCGTCCAGCACCCGACGGGTCGCTCGAAGCCGTGCCAGTGCCGTTCGGCTGTCGCGCAGGAGCGGACTCCGGCGACGCCGCCGGACCATTGCGAGACGGCTTCAGCGTGAACGTAACGCCGCGCTTGGTGTTCTCGTCCACTGTGCGCTGCAAATCTACCTCGTCCATGTCCACGACGCTCTCGGTGCTATAGCTTGTCATGTAATGCAGCTTGCCATCCACGAGCCAGTAGTCGCTCGCCGTGTACATCGTGCCGTCCTTCAGATAAAGCAGCACCGTCGGCGTGGTAGTCGCTACGTTTCCCGTATCCGGATTTGTGTTCGGACCTTCTGGCGACTCCGCATCGAGTGATCCGCCGAACGATGGCCGTTGGAAATAATCATCCGCAGGCGCATTGTCCGACGAATTGTTGTTGTAGTTGTCCGAATCCGTGCCCGAATACGGCGCAGGGTACGTCACGTTGTAGTTCGGCCATGGATAGGCGTATGGATAACCCCACGAGTAGGACGGACCCCACCAACCCCAGCCAGGTCCCCACCACCACGGGTTCCACCACCATCCGCTCCATCCCCAACCCCACCCCCACCCCCACCCCCACCCCCAGCCCCAACCGCCGTGGAAGCCGCAACCCCAGCAGCCGTGATGGAAACCGTTGTGGAAACCATTATTGGAGCCGTTATGGAATCCATTGTGGAAGCTGACGTTGTGGAAGTTATTTCCATGGAACGCGCCGCCATTCGACGTGCTGCGCATGCCGCTCATGGTCGAGTTATGAAAACTCGAGCCGCGGCTGCCGCTGAATGACGATCCGCCATGCCCAAACGACGTTCCGAGCGTATGGCCCGCGCCGATATGCCCGGTGAATCCGCGGCTGCCGCTCACCGTTCGCGAAGTGCCGCCCAACGAAGAATTGCCGGATCGGCCAAACGACGAGCCGCTCGACCCCAATCGCGATCCGCTCATCGAGCTGTTCATCGAAGCGCCCGATCCGAAACGCGAACCAGATGTCGAAGAGTTGCCGAAGTGCGCGCCTTCGATATTCGAAACTCCGCGATTCGGTGAAATCGAGTTGCGAGTGGCCGACGAGCCCAACATCGAGCTTCGTCCGGAGAGCGACGATCCGCTGTTGAAATTTCCCGCGTGCGAATTCGACGCTACCGAAGGCGAACTCGCTCCGCGCGACGCGCCCGCTGCAGACGAATTGCCCGCGAACGAACGAGCGCTCGATCCACCCGCGGCCGAATTGCCGCTCGCGTGTGTGCCCGCCGTATTTCCTGTGTTAGGGCCGCGCGCGCTTCCGGTGTTACCCGAAAACGAGTGCCAGTTGCCATCCGCATTTGCGCGAGTCGCCCCGCGGCCGGCTGGCCAGCCCGACGAGCGTGCGTTCAACGAATTCGAACGCCCCGCGTTTGAGCCTGCGCCGTTCCGGGCGTTCATGGACGAATTGCCGCCCGCACGGCCGCTGTTCATCCCGTTCGAACGCGATCCGCCGTACCCGTTATACGATCGGCCGCCGCCGTAAATGCTGGCGCCGCCGCGTCCATACGAACCCATACCTCGAGCCGAGCCGCCCGGCGCGCCGCCGCGGTACATGCCACCACCACCGCCGCGATACGCTCCGCCGCCTCCGCCGTGAAAACTCCCACCGCCACCACCGCCACCGTGGAAACCACCTCCGCCTCCTCCATGGGAACCACCGCCACCGCCTCCTCCGTGTCCGCCTCCGCCACGCTGCGCGAATGCAGAATTCGGAGTACAAGCCAACGCCACCAACGCGAAAAATGCAAATATGAATTTAAGATAGGTGGATCGCCTCATTATATATATCCTCCACCGGATGACTGGGAGCCGCGACAGCTCCGCTATTTATACCGGTGATATTACACCTAATTGGATTGCCCGCACATTATTATGGTTGCAGCTTTCAACTCCTAGTATCAGCATCCGTTACGCTGGGCTTCTTTATTCTCCGCACGCCGTCACATCAAAACAACGGGATACACCCCGTCCCAACACGAAACACATATGGGCCGTTTTAGTTGCGCGACTAATCTCGCGATTCGGTGTTTTTTTTAGTGTTTGCGTAGCAAATAGGAAGGCCATGATATAATTGAATTGCCGATCGCTGCCCTTCCGGCGAAACTCCAACTGGCGTACCTACGCAAAAGGAAGCCTTGTGGATCGCGACTACGATCTCTTCGAAATCCTTCCCGACGGCTCACCTATCTGGAAATGCGCCGTGGCTGGCCACGAAAACGCAATCCAGCGATTGCGCGAGCTGGCCAAGCATACTGACAACGAGCTTCGCATCATGCATCTCGCCTCCAACGCAATCATCGCCGTCCTCAACGCCCCTCCCCACACCGGCGACACACCCAGACCTCGCAACCGGCCCTCAGAGAGCACCTGAAATTTTTCGCACTCCCGCGTATCAAGGTAATGTGGCTCAGCTCCTTGGACGTGAGGCTTAGCCTTGTCCATAATCTTCTTCACCAACTCGCTCCGCTGTCCGAATCTGCACAACGCCTATGCCAAGAGCGAGCATCCAAATAACCACCTGGCTTGCTAAGTCATTTATAATCGCGGGCTTAGATTTGGTATAAATCATGCTCGCGTTTTATGAGGGGGCACCACTATGTCCTTTCTCCGCGATTTGAGAGTTGCAATCCACTCGCTCCGCCGCACTCCTGGGCTCGCCGTCATCGTGATCCTCACCCTGGCGCTCGGCATCGGAGCCAACGCGGCTATCTTCACTCTCGTTCGCGGCGTCCTGCTCAAGCCCCTCGTCAATCGTGACGAGGACCGGCTCGTCTACATCCGCCAGAGCACGCCTGGCCTGCGCGAAGACAACACCACCTTCTCCGTCCCCGAGATCAAGGACATTGAGTCCAGCGTGCACACCGTCCAGCAATTCGGCGATTTCTCTCAAGTCGGCTTCACCATGATCGGCCTTGGCGAGCCCCGCGAAATTCAGGGCGGCGTGGTAAGCGGCACCTACTTCGACGTGATGGGCCTCCATCCTGTTCTCGGCCGCCTGATTGGCCCGCAGGACGATGGTCCCAACGCCCCCGGCGTCGTCGTTCTCACCTATCGTTTCTGGACGACCGTTCTTAAACAAGATCCCAACGTGCTGGGCAAGACGGTCCGCCTCGGCAGCATTGGCGATCGCCCGATCGTTTGAACTCGCTCGTCTTTGGAGTTTTTGCGATTGTGGCGTTGGCGATCGCCGTCGTCGGAGTCGCCGGCGTGCTGGCCTTTTCCGTGAGCGCGCGCACACGCGAGTTTGGCATCCGGCTCGCCCTCGGCTCGCAGCCGGAAAATCTGCTGCGCTCCGTCGTGGGCGAAGGGGCCGTCATGGCCGCCGCAGGAGTGCTGGCCGGAGCCGCCTTCGGCTTCATCGTGGCCAAAGTCGCCAGCAGCTATTTCGGCGACTTGCACATGCCCGGCGTCATGCCGGTCATCGTCTCGGCCTTCGTGCTGCTCGCCGCCGCGGTGATCGCCTCGATCCTGCCCGCATCGCGCGCAGCCCGCGTCGACATAATCCAGGCCCTCCGCTCCGAGTAATGCCCGGAGCCCTACAGCAGTCATCCGAACTGCTCCAGGCAGGATCTTCGGACCCTGCTTTGGCGCCGATTAGAAAATTGCATGTTATTGAATTTGGTCGAGTTAGGCGGCGTTCTAATCGCGGAACCGTAAATTAGAAGTCAGTGAGTGACTCTCTTTCGGGCTTCGCTCTGGTTACGACATGCGAATGAGCAGTGATGAGCGAGGACAGACCCCCGGCTTCTGCGGCTGGGCCGCTGATGACTGGCGCGAGTTTTTTCCTGTAATGCCATAACGCCAGATCTAGCTTAGCAATGGCGAAGGGTTTTTCAAGGGTGAGAAAGTACAAGTTCTAGAACCCTGTACGGACAGGGGATTTTTTTTGCGATTTTGGCAGTTCTAACCGCAACAAGAACAGAGCACTCATCCTCACTCATCGCTCGCCACTCGCCACTCATCACTGCCTGTCCACCTTGGCTTTTCCCCGCGCCGGATGCTACTTTGTTGGCACCCGATCGAACGCGCCAAACACCGCCGGGAGCGCCCAAATGAAATCAACGAGAATCGATTAACATGAAGAAAAGAATGAATTCGAAGACGGCCGCGCCAGCAGCGCTCTTGCTCGCCATCGCTCTATTCTGCGCGCCGCAAGCCGGCCTTTCCGCGCGGGACCGCTTCGTCCCGCCGGATGTCACCTCCGCGAGCGAGATTCCCTATCCCGTCGAAGTCCTTGCCTCCGGACTCGTTACGCTCGCGATCAATATCAGCATTGCAGGACAGCCGCCCGACGTGCAGGTGCTGCGCGATATCCCCGGACTCACCTCGCTCACCTCTTCGATCGTCAAAGGCTGGAGCTACACGCCCGGCAAACTTGACGGCAATGGCGCTCCCTCCACGATCACCGTCGAAGTGGTTTTCAATCCCGGCGACGCGCTCAACCAGAATTTGAAAGTGGCGCCGGTCACGGCCAGCACGCCGCCGTTTCCAGCCGGTTATCTTCCGCCGGAAATTGCGGTGGCATCGTTCGCGGTGTATCAGCCGAATAGCGTTGGGGTAGGCACGGTGGTTCTCGACGAGACTATCGACAAATACGGCGCCGTCAAAAAAACCGACGTGATTCGCGACGTGCCCTCGCTCACGCCGGAAGCCATCGCTGCGGTGAAGCGCTGGACCATCAATCCGGCCACGTTCAACGGCAAAGCCATCGTCTCGAAGCTGGTCGTCGCGTTCGTCTTTCGCTCGCCGACCATGACGACTCGGTGATGCGCGTACCGACGCTGGAAGGGGCCTTGCGTCAGGGCACGACTTTAGTCGTCCACAACCGAGCGATATCGATGCGGCTTCAGCCGCTGAGGGCAAGTCGACCAATGGCTAAATCAAAGCTCACAGTTCGAGAGGAACGGCGATGACTTGGGGAAAGCGGCGAGCGCTCGTAATCGGATTCTTGATTTTGTTTTTCATCATCGTCATCTGGGCAGCTTCGAAGCCGGCGCGGTTGCCGTCGAACGCCGTTCTGGTGATCGATGCGGATGGCCAGATTAACGAACAACGCGCGCCCGATTTTTTTGCGGACCTCACCGGCGGGGGCACGCCCGTGCTGCACGATTACCTTGACGCGATTGACGCCGCGCGCGGAGATTCGCACATTCGCGGCCTGGTGGTTCGCGTCGCGCCGCTGGCTACCGGCTGGGCCAAGCTCGAAGAGATTCGCGCCCACCTTATCGAATTCCGCAAGAGCGGCAAGCCCAGCATCTGCTACCTCGGCTACGACGGCGTGGCCAATGCAGAATACTACCTGGGAAGCGCGTGCCAGCAGGTATGGGTCGTGCCGCAATCCTCCGTGCTCGTTCACGGAATGATGGCCCAGGCGCTCTTCATGCGCGGCACGCTCGACAAACTGAAAATCGTCCCCGAGTACTACCACATCGCCGAGTACAAAACCGCGGGCAACACGTTCACCGAGAAAAAATTCACGCCCGCGCACAAGGAAGAAGTGGAAGGCCTGCTGAATGGCTTCTACAACCAGTATTTGACTGACGCGGCCGAAGCCCGCGGCATCGAGCGCGCAAAATTCGAGGAGCTCGTCAAGCAGGGACCGTTCTCGGCGAAAGCGGCGCTGGACGCGAAGCTGGCCGACAAGCTCGCCTACTGGGACGAGGTCCAGGACTACTTCAAAGCGCAGGCCGGCGATTGGAATCCGCTTGCGCTGGTGCGTTACCGGAATTATTTGAAGTCAAGCTCGCCAGCGCTCGGCAATCGCATCGCCGTGATTCACGCTACCGGCTTGATTCTTTCGGGCGAATCGCACGAATCCCCGACGCAAGGATCCATCATGGGCGGTGACACGGTGGCCGCCGACCTGCGCCGCGCGCGCAAGGATTCAAGCATCAAGGCCATTGTGCTGCGCGTGGATTCGGGTGGCGGCTCGGTGGTAGCCAGCGAAGTGATTCGCCGCGAAGTGCAGCTGGCGCACGACGTGAAGCCGGTGGTGGTGTCCATGTCGGACGTAGCGGCCTCGGGCGGCTACTGGATTGCGGCGCCCGCAAACAAAATCGTGGCAGACCCGAACACAATCACAGGCTCCATCGGCGTGATTATAGGCAAATTCAATATTTCAGGTCTCTATAACATGCTGGGCCTGAACACCGATCAGGTGACTACGAGCGACAACGCGACTCTTTTTTCTTTCCAGCAGAATTTCACGCCGGCTCAGCGCGCCTGGGTCGAGAAGTCGTTGCACGACACCTACGATCAATTTATTAAAGGTGTCGCGCAAGGCCGCGGCATGAAGGTGGACGCGGTGGACAAAATCGGAAAGGGTCGTGTGTGGACGGGCGCACAGGCGAAAAACCTGGGCTTGGTGGACGAATTGGGCGGCGTTGACACGGCAATACGCGTCGCCAAGCAACTCGCACATATTCCGGAGACCGAGCGCGTAAGTATCGTGCGCTTCCCGGAAGAAAAATCGTTCCTGCAGCAGCTCTTCGAGCGCGAACGGGAAATGACCAGCGGCGAAGCGGCCATCCAAGCGGAGGCGCGCAGCACGGTGTACGGCCTGCCCGCGGCCGACGCGAAAACGGTCGATGCAATCATCCGCCGCCTCATCGGCCGCATGGACATAGTGCAAGCCCGAATCGCCTACGAGCTGCACATCAATTGAGGTATTGTTCGCGGATTAAGTTCGCGAGGTCCGAAGATGGCTTTTGTGGACGAACGAAAAACGATCGCAGCTGAAACCGCCCGCGACTTTCGCTATACTAACTATCCCGAGGGCGCGGTACCCAAGTGGTAAGGGAGAGGTCTGCAAAACCTTTATACGTGGGTTCGATTCCCACCCGCGCCTCCATCAAATCCTCCAATGAAATAAGGCTTTTCTTGCCGCCTTACGTCCCGTGTACCCCGCGCGTACCCTGTGCTTTGAGCTATCGGGTCGTTCTCCCACGCTTTGCGCAGGTCTTCTTCGAGTTGGTTCTGCCGCGATTGAACCCAAGAAGCATAGTGCTTCTCCGTTATTCGAACGGAACTGTGTCCTAGCAGCACAGACACACTTTCTATGGGAACGCCAGCTAGTAACAACTCTCCTGCAAATGTATCTCGAAATCGGTGTGCATGGCCGTCTGGTATCTTTGCAATCTGGAACAACCTTTTAAGCCGCTTGCGCCAATTCGTTAGTGCGCTGTCGAGCTTTCCTGAGCCAGACCAAAACCAATGCTGTTTTCCTGTCATAGGAGTCCTCGCGAACGCTGTCAGGAGTACCTCGGGGAGAATTAGATAGAGTCAACGACGCTGTTCCTTTTCGCCGATTACGCGATATCGTAATTGCTACTCGAAGCGCCTGCAGATGGTCGAACAAATCCAGTTAACAAGTCTGCCGACCATGCCGTCGGTTTGGATAATTCTTGCCCCAGTCTTATTGCTTGGGGTGTTGGCTGTTCTGGTGTCAATCTTTGCAGGAACACAGAAACCAGCGCCTGAAGATGGCTGGAAAGGGATTTTTTACTACAAGCCCGATGACCCCGCGCTGTTCGTTCCGAAGCGGTACGGGATTGGATACACACTGAATTTCGGGAACTCCTGGTCGTGGGTTGTGCTGGCACTGATACTCGCAATGGTGGCGCTGCCAATCGGGTTGTCCATCGCAAGCGTTCGCGGTATGCGTTAATTCAGTCGTTCCAGGGTGTGAGGCTTGCAAAAAGGTGCTTCAAAGCAACGCTCAATTATCTGCAACACCTGGCCGATGATGTCATGCCTGTGATTCTGCGGACGGCTTTCAGGATTGCTAACGAGACCTCTTCCTGACGACGCGTAACCAGGCATTGCCCAGCTAACGCTGTGGCTGGAACAGAAAAGATGAAAAAAAAGGCACCGCACTCACGGGCTGAGTACACGATTGGACAAGTTGCGAAACGGCGAGTTGCGGACATCCGCTCGTCGGCTCATCCTTCGGTTGCATCACTTATTTTGAAGGTGTGCCGATGCCTCCAACATTGCCTGATTCAGCCTTTCCCCTGAAAGTGGTTTTCTCCAATGCTCCTGAAGATGCACACGCGCCTTATGGCGTGGCGTGGAACGATGGGACTCTTATTTTCGATGGCTTGGAAACTAGAATCGAAGCCGAGCGTGTGATTGAATGTTTTAACGACTTTCGTTCGGAAACTGAAACTATCAACGGCAAGACGTCTAACGCACCACGCTTTGTGCCAAAGCGAAAGAAAGCATCGTGAACCATACGTGGCCTACATTAGGGTCAGCGCCACACGCCAACGACCTACCCCAGAATTTTTCTCTTGCTCATGCTCAGCCCGATGGGGCTTGCACCACGAACAGCGTCGAGATAGACTCCATCCTCAATTATGAATTTCTGCCAGTTCTGCCATACCAACGTCGAGTACGGTTTCATCTGCGATGTCTGCCGCGAAGGCGTGACATGCTCTGATAAAGACAACCTGTGTGACGCCTGCAAAAAGTTCATCGCTGAGCGCATCGTGCAGGTGGAAAACGAAGCCCGTAAGGCTACCGCGCAGGTTCCTGGTTGGCTCAAAAGGGCAGCTACTCGATAATCCGCACTCGAATGGGTATATTCCTGGCGTGATTTGCGAACCCGTATAAGCCGTTTGCGACCCTTACTTTTGCATTCCGTGCAGACGCTATGACCTTCCAGGAGATAAACATCCATGCCGCAGATTTCACAAACGGTCAGAAATTTTTGCCCTTCATTATCAACAATCACTTTGGCGCGTCGGATTTTCAAACGTGCTGGATGCTAAGGCATACGGCTATTTTAACACGCTCGCGAATGGCATTTGGATAGCCACTAGGCAGAGCGGGAAAATCGAATTCCGACGCATCCTATCCCGTCACTTCTTGCCGCGCTCTCCTGGCATCCGAATGCCCCCGATGAAGGCAAAGAAATTCTCGTCGCCTTCCCAGGGCTTCAGCCAGGACTCGTCCGCTGCGGGCGGTGATTTTTCGGCAGGCTTCTGCGCCTTTTTCTCTGGTGTTTCCACCTGCGATTTGCCCAATTTTCTTTTGCGCTTTGACATAGTGTCTTACTTGATTCCACCACCACGGAGACAGAGCCTTTCATATAAGCCAACATGTTACGACCAGCTCGCTCACGGTAACGCGCTGGCAACGGTGGCAACGCGCAAAACGCGTATTCCACGAAAGGTGCATTGACCCCGCTAATCTCGTGTGGTTGCCCTAGCGCAACGACACTGAATGAGAGCGAGTTTAAGTTTGAAGCGCCAGCCTTTAGGGGCGAAGTGGGGGACACGCCCAGCGAGCGCTTAATAGGACAGTTAGGCGCTCGCACCCCCGCTTGCTTTTGCGGATTCCTGGCCAGGCTTGACTGCACCAGAAATTGAATCAGCCTGCGACGTTGCCGTTGCCAAGGTCACCTAGTTGCTCACGTGGAACAGCAAAAGCCGCAAAGCCACAGTGCAAGCAGACGGCAAGCTCAGGGGACACAAAGATAGCAGGCTTACTAATCTGTTTCATTCCGAGCGAGTGAATCGCAGTTTCTGCCGTAAATCTCCCCACGTCCCCCGAGCCACATACGGCGCAGACAGTGGGCCTTTCGGCCGCCTTGGAAAGGAATTTCTTCATAAAGCACCTCGTCGAAGAGTTTCCTGTTAATTTGAAACGCAGCGCTTGAAACGGCCCACCACAATTTTTTCTATGATTATCTTCAGGGAGCCGCACTATACCTTTCTGCGACCACGGTCACAAGTCAGTGTGACGATTTTTAGGGGAGGTTAGCGTGCAACGATGTGCATCGTTTATCGGGGGTTAACGGCGTTCACTACTGGGCCACGTAGCAGAGCCAGGATGCCCAATTGCTGCTCAGGAAGAGCAAAGACCGCAGAGCCGCAGTTCAAGCAGACGACAAACTCACTCGACACAAAGACAGTCGGCTTATGCATGTTTTCCCACCCGACATGGTGAATCCCAGTTTCAGCCAAAAATCTGCCTAGGTTCTCCGAACCACACAGTGTGCACGCAGTGGCATTCACCACGTGGTCTTCGGCGACCTTCGAAGGAAGCTTCTCCATATCACCTCAGTCCTGCTAGGCTTCGAGAGGTATCAATAAGGTATTCCAGGGTCTTGGAAATTAGTTCCAAATTAAGACTTCTCAAGAATAAGTTAAAATTTCGCGCGGCGAGCAGCGACGTTAACCAGGAATTGTCAGGCGGAAAGATGTTGTTTGTATTAACCCCTGTCAGTCGTTAGGAAATCGCTGCTGATAAAATGCTTTCCTTGAAGGACTTCCGTCAAGGCCACTGGCAGGTCGGTTCTTGCCCGCATCTTGGCGACATATCCCGCACCCAGGTTGAGTGCTTCCTGCACGACCTCGGCACTACTCTCCAGCGTAAAAAACACAATCTTTGACGAAGGCACCAGTTCGCGGACGCGGCGGGCAACTTCGAAACCATTGAGTCTTGGCAGGTGAATGTCCAGCAAAATCAAGTCT
>Ga0306921_10001132_pt1 | contig 25318 bp, 24 predicted proteins | sample sta12Cox44000080_FD_203760 | JGI IMG/M metagenome (GOLD analysis project Ga0306921, IMG submission 203760) | Lab enrichment of tropical soil microbial communities from Luquillo Experimental Forest, Puerto Rico - statoxic.12C.oxic.44.000.080 (v2)... | ecosystem: Environmental > Terrestrial >...
GTCGTGGTACGGGAGGATCGACAGTACGGGCCCGAAGATCTCCTCGCGCGCGATGGTCATGGTGTTCTTCACGTTGCCGAACACCGTGGGCTTGACGTAGTAGCCCTCCTTCAGGCCCTCGGGCCGGCCGACACCGCCCGTGACAAGCGTCGCGCCCTCGTCGATCCCCTTCTGGATCAGGCCCTGGATCTTGTCGAACTGCACCTTGCTCACGACGGGGCCGAGGTTGAGCCCGTTCCCGCCCGCGAACGGATCGCCGACCTTGATGCTCTCGGCGGTCGCCTTCGCGATCGCGATGGCCTCGGCGTGGCGGCTCTGCGGCACGAGCATGCGGGTGGGCGCGTTGCACGACTGCCCGCTGTTCATGAAGCAGTTCTGCACGCCACCGGCGACCGCGGTCTTGAAGTCGGCGTCGTCGAGGATGATGTTCGCCGACTTCCCGCCGAGCTCCTGGGTCACGCGCTTCACCGTGGGCGCCGCGTTCTGCGCCACCTGGATGCCGGCGCGGGTCGAGCCCGTGAAGGACACCATGTCGACGCCCGGGTGCGACGAGATCGCCGCGCCGACGGTCGGGCCGTCGCCGTTCACCAGGTTGAACACGCCCTTGGGCACGCCCGCCTCGTGCAGGATCTGCGCAAGCAGGATCGCATTCAGCGGCGCGACCTCGGTCGGCTTCAGCACGATGGTGCAGCCCGCCGCGAGCGCCGGCGCGATCTTGCAGGCGATCTGGTTGATCGGCCAGTTCCACGGCGTGATCAGGCCGCAGACGCCCACCGGCTCGCGCATGATCTGCGTCTTGCCGCGCTTCTCCTCGAAGTCGAAGCTCTTCAAGACCTCGATCGCCTGGCCGAAGTGCGCCATGAACATCGCCGCCTGCGCGGCCTTCGACAGCCAGATCGGCGCTCCCATCTCGCTCGAGATGGTCTTGGCCATCTCCTCGTACTTCGCCTGGTACGCGCCCATGATCTTCTGCATCAGCGCGATGCGCTCTTCGCGGGTCGTGCGCGAGTAGCTCTCGAACGCGCGTCGCGCAGCCTTCACCGCCCTGTCGACGTCTTCGGCGCTGCCCATCGAGATCCGGGCGATCGGCTTCTCCGTCGCCGGGTTGACGACGTCGCGGGTGTTGCCGGGCTTGACCGGCGGGACCCAGGCCCCGTCGATGTAGAAGTTCAGATGGTCTTGCATGTGGTCCTCCGTGGTTCGTTCGATTGGAAGGGTGGCCGGTCCGACAAGATACCCGGGATCAGCTCGAGAGAGCCAGCCAGGCCGCGAGCGCCGCTTCCTTCTGGTCCTTGCCCCAGGGCGGCCCCACGGACTTGCCGAGCGCGGCGATCCGTTCGTGCAGCTCGGCGTCTGCGCGCGTTGCAAGGGCGTTCTCGGGAATCCCGACGAAACGGATCCGGCACGCCTCGGCGGCCCGGACAAGCGCATTGCGGAAGAGCTCGCCCTCGGCCTTGTGCATGCGGAAGTGCACGGCCAGGATCTCCTCGACGCTCCAATCGGGCATCGGAGCGCCGAGCAGCACGGCGCACGCCGCGACCTTGCGGCCCTCGTTTTGGAGCTCCTCGACCGCCGCGCGGAGCTCGCGCGCGGCGATCTGCCGCGCCGCAGCGATTCCGCGCGCGACCACGTCGCGCGCTTCGTCCGGATCGAGCCCCTCGGCGGCGTGGTAGGGCTGCTTGGACCAGTGCGCATCCGCGGGATCGATCAGCTCGAGCCGGCGGCGCGCCGCGACGGTGAGCGCACCGCGCTCTTCCGCCACGGCGACCAGCGCCGCCCAGCCCGAGTGCGCCTTCAGCCCGAAGGCAAGGGAGACCGCCATCCGACGATGGTACGCTGCCGCTCATGGAGATCGTCGAGCGCGCCGTCCCGACGTGGCTCGCGCCGTTTTGCCGCGGAGAGATCTCTGGCTGGGTGATGCGCTCGACGGAGCCGCTGCGCGACGGGAGGCCTGCCTTTGGCGGGCTGCCGTTGGTCGTCTCGTTCGGCCCGACCATCCGGGTGAGCAGGTCGGCTTGCCGCCCAAGTCCGTCGCGCGCCGCCTAGACTCGCCCCATGACGACCAAGCAGCCGAGCCTGGACCAAGTCGATCTCGTGATGAGCGATCTGGAGGCATGGGTGGCCTTCTACCGCGCACTCGGTCTCGACATTCCCGACAGCGCTCTCTGGCGCACACCGAGCGGTGTACACCACGTGGACCTGCGGCTGCCGAACGGCCTGACGCTCCACTTCGACAGCCCCCGCACTCGCCAGGACCTACGACCGCGGCTTCCGCGAGCCCGCGGCCCGGGGCACGCGCACCCTGCTCACCTTCCACGTCGAGACCCGCGACGAGGTGGACCGGCTCCACCAAAAGCTCACCGGAATGGGCCACGCCAGCTCGCAGCCGCCGTACGACGCGTTCTGGGGCGCGCGCTTCGCGATCGTCGCGGACCCGGACGGACACTTGGTGGGGATCATGAGCCCGTCCGATCCCGCGAAGCGCGGCGCACCTCCGGACTTGTGACTCCTGACTCGTGACTCCTGGGGCGAAACCCTAGCTCGCCAGTCGCGCCCCGACTGCAGCGAGTGCCAGCGCAGGCGGGGCGCTGGCGAGGGCGGCGCACACGAGCTGGCGAGTGAGCGAAACGCCGAGAGTCGAGGCGGCCAGGTTCACGAAGTAGGCACCCCCCGGGAGCCAGCGGCCGATGATCAGAACCGCAGGATGCTCGATCGGAAGACGCGCCAGCCACGCCGGCCGCCTCGGAGGCACCACGGGTTCCCGAGGCTGACGGTAGCCAGCCCGCACCAGCCCGTACTGCAGCAGCACGGCCGCCATCCAGCCCAGCCAGCTGAGCAGCGCACCGACCCAGAAGCCGTAGACGCTCCCGTTCGCGACACCGAAAGGGATCAAGTTGGCAAGCGGCGTCATCTCGACGGTGACATGCAGCGCCAGGGACAGCGGCGGTGCCCAGGGGCCGAGCCGGGCTCTCAAGACAGGGGGCCCACCGATCTCGCGCAGCCACGCGAGGCAGGCAAAGCCGATGGCCGCGGCGACCGCGATGCGGAGGAGGCCGCCCCGCCAAGCAACCGGGGCTCCTAGAACCACAGGTGGAGCGCCCGCAACCCCCGCACCATTGAACCAGGACGCCACTCGAGGTCGTCGGTCGCGAGCTCGAGCGCGGGCAGACGCCCGAGCAGGCGCGTCAGCGCTACGCGCATCTCGAGGCGCGCGAGCGCCGCTCCGAGGCAGAAGTGGGCGCCGTGGCCGAAACCGAGGTGGCGGTTCGCGCTGCGCCCGAATTCGAGCCGATCGGGCTCCTGGAACACAGCCGGATCTCGGTTGGCCGCGCCGAGCACGAGCACGACGTCGTCGCCCGCTTGGATCCGCTCCCCAGCAATCTCGAGGTCGGTCCGGGCCGTGCGCCAGACGCGCTGCAGCGGGCTGTCGTAGCGGACAAGCTCTTCGACAGCCGACGCCGTGAGCGCGGACTCGGCCCGCGCGGCGGCCTCCGCGCCGGGCTGCCGCAGAAGCGCGAGCGTCGCGTTGCCGATGCCGTGCATCGTGGTCTGGTGCCCGGCAGCCAGCAGCAACACGCAGGTCGAGACCAGCTCGTTCTCGTCGAGGGCGTCCTCGGACTCGGCCGTCGCAATCAATCCGGAGACGAGGTCGTCGCCAGGCGTGGCGCGGCGCTCATCGATGAAGCCGCGCACCCACGCAGCCATGTCGCTTGCCGAGGTGGCGGCGCGCTCGAGACCGTCGACTTTGGTGTCGCGGTCGAGGAGCAGGACGATGTCGTCTGCCCATCGTTTGAGCGGGACATCCTCCGCCGAGGGCAGCCCGAGCAGCGCGGCGATCGACCCGACGGACAAGGGTGCTGCGAAATCCCCGATGAGCTCCAGCTCGCCCCGCCGTGCAGCCTGGTCGAGGAGCGCGTCTGCGATCGTCTCGATCCGCTTGCGCAGGCGCTCCACGGCGCGCGGCGTGAACGCCCCGCCCACCAGGCCGCGCAGCCGCGCGTGGTGGGGATCGTCCTGTAGGATCAGCATGTGCACGAAGAGGTTGGCGAGGCCGGCGAGCAGCGGCCGGCCGCTAGCCGCGAGCTGATCGATGACCATCGGCGGAACGACCTGGGAAGAGAGGCGCGGATCCCGGAGAGCGGCGGCGACGTCGGCGTAGCGCGTGAGCAGCCACTCCCGGTGTGCTGCGACCTCATTGCGGAAGACGGGGTAGTAAGCGCGCAGCCAGTGATAGTTGGGGTAAGGGTCGGCGTGGAACCGAGCCGAGAACGGATCGTAGACGCTGGACATCGCTACTCCGACATCGTCAGCGGGCCTCGAGAGCGCCCCGCACGAACTCAGCCAGTTCCGTCGCTCGTCTCCGCCGGCGCTCTGCCGTAGGAAGGTCGGGATCGCCGAACCCCTGGCTGAGGGCAGGGTCGAACAGCAACACGCCGAACAGATTTCGGGTGGCCTGACCGACGTCGACCGCTCGGATGCGACCGCGTGCGCGCGCTCGCTCGAGCCAGCTCCACAGGATCGAGTGCAGTCGCACCAGAGGATGGTTGCGATCGCCGCGATCGATGCCCCTGAGATACGTCTCGAAGCCGGGCGAGCCGATCACGACGCGCAACACGAAGAGCGCCTGCTCGGGTGCCTTCGCGAAGTGATCCGCCACGTCGAGGCAGACCGCCACCAGCCGATTCAGCTCGGGCTCGTGGTCCGCATCGAGGGGCACGAGCCGCGCGATCACGCCGTCGAGGACGCGGTGGAAGATCTCAGTGACGAGATCGCCTTTGCTTCGGAAGTGGTGGAAGAGGCTGCTGTTGTGGAGGCCGACCTCAGCGCCGATCTGGCGGAGGGTCACGCCCTCGTACCCGCGCGCGGCGAGGAGCCTGAGCGCGGCGTCCAGGATCTGCTCGCGGGGCTCACGGGCACGGGGGCGAGAGTGCAAGAGCGTGGAAGAGAACGACGAGGGCATTGGAAGGGACTCCAACAAAGCAAGCGCTTGCTTTGTACACGGATCAACAGGCGAAATCAAGAGTTTTTCGATGTCGGCCCCGGGCTGGATCTAGAGTTGAGGGCTCCGGCACGCTAGAGCCGCTTCGAGGCCAGCGTTTGCGCGACGCGCTGGCGGCAGAGAACCGTCCCGAGCTGATGACGCGTCCCACTCGCTCGAAGCCGACCAAGAGCTGACGTACCCCCCGGAAACTGGCCGATCTAGAATGGGAGTTCTCCTCAATGTGGTCCGCCCCCAGTCTCTAGCCAGTCATCAGGGTGATCAGACGGAGGGCGCGCACGAAGGCGAAGCGGCGCAGGCTCGTAAGGTCACTAGTCAGCGAGGAATCTCGCTGGAGCGGGAAACGGGACTCGAACCCGCGACCCTCAGCTTGGGAAGCTGATGCTCTACCAACTGAGCTATTCCCGCGTGGCTGCGCAGGATAGCGGCGGCGGCGGGCGGCTTCCACCATGCTTCGGGTGCAAGAAAGCTTGCTTCTGCACGGAGAGATGTCAGAGAAATGTCAGATCCGACTCGCCGGCGGCGGCGTAGAGTCCGCATCATGCGAACCCCCCGCTCCACCCCGGTCCTGACTGCGATTCTTCTCATCTTCACGCTCGTTCGGAGCGCGAGCGCCATGGTGATCGTCGACTACGCGTTCGACACCACCACCACGACCCTGGCCTTCACCAGCCCGGTGTCGCTCTCGATCCCGCCGCAAGGCACACTCACCGGCGACGTCCACGTCACCTACACCAGCGACGCGCAGGGAAACATCGTGAACGGCCCGGCGACGCTGGACCTGTTGAACCTGCAGTCAGACCTGAACATCAACACGATGTTCCTGGGTCAGGCAGTCACGATCACCGGTCCGGTCGAGGCAGACCTCGTGGACGCGGTCACGGGCACGCTGACGGGCAACCAGCTCTCGTTCAACGGCGCCGCCGGGACGTTCCACGGCTCGGGCACGATCACCTGCGGGGGCGCGCTCTGCGCCTCGATCAACCTGCCCGCGGGACAGCCCAAGGACTTCGACGGGAGCGCGTCCGTGCCGATGCCCGTGCTCACCGTGGGATCGCTGCACGGCTCGATCGCCGGGATCGATTTCAAGGTCGGGGCCCTGAGCATCCTCGCCACCCTGAACTTCAACGCGAGCGAGACCAGCCGCACGCTGCCAGAGCCGGCCGTGCTCGCGCTCGGGGCCGCGTCGCTCGCGCTGATGGCGCTCGCCCGACATCGCCGCGTGTAGGGCTCTTCCGAAGCCCTCCCCCGCAAGCACGCTTGCACCCCTCCTCCCGATCAGTGAAAGACCCATGACTGTCTCGTGAGTTCGTTGTCAATTCCCCTCTCGATCTGCGACAATCGGCGGCGCATCTGGTCGCATCTGCGGGTCTGTCGTCTCCCGCGGAGTCTGGTCCGAATCGGAGGGAGTGGGTCATGGGAGCGAGGTCTTTCTGCGCCGCGGTCTGTCTCGCGGCGGCGTCGTTGTTCGCGGGGCGCGCGCAGGCTCTGGACTCGATCACCTTCAGCGCGCCGAGCGGTGACGTGGCGAAGGACCAGGTCGTGAGCATCACGGTCGGGTTCAACTTCGCGGACCTGACCGTGGGTGGCGGCTTCGACCTCCAGTTCGATCCGGCGGTCTTCGCCTATCAGGACTTCTCCTTCGACTCCGGCCTCGGCGACGATGCCGCGTTCCGCATGCAGCCTGCTTTCGGCGCGACCAGTGGCCCTTTCACCCTCGCGTTCGGCAGCTTCTCCGAGCTCACCGGAACCAAGACCGTCGGCGTGCTGGAGCTGGTGGCCCAGAAGGCTCTCGTGCTGGGGGCCGGCGGCACCCTGCTCAGCGCCAGCGACAACGTGAACCCGGCGGGACCGTTCGTGGACGGGCTGGGCTCGCCGCTGATCGTGCAGTACGACAAGCTGCTCGGTGTCGTTCCCGAGCCGAGCGCGCTGCTGCTCGTCGCGGGCGGGCTCGGAGCTCTGATCCTCTCGCGCTCGAGGCTGGCAGTCGGGAGAGCCGCGGAGTGACTCGACAGATCGCGCGGCTGGTGGTGGGGGCACTGGTCGTCGCTCTCGGGCTCGCGTCTCACGCGGCGCCCGTGAGCTACCTCCAGATCGGCTTCATCGGTGCGCCCGCGAGCCCCTCCCAGATGCTCTACTCGAGCACCTATGGGAAGCTCGTCCTCCGCATCGGGGGCGCCTCGATCCGGGTCCTGAACCTCGCGGACGGCTCGACCCAGACGTTCTCGAGCACCCGGCAGTTCACCGACATGAGCTTGAGCTCCGACGACCGCTACGTCTTCGTCGCGGACTTCGGCGGCGACAACGGCCTGGGCTCGGGCACGTTCGCGAGCAGCGTCGGCCGCCTGGACCTCTCGACGGGAACGTTCCAGTCCAAGGACGCGGGCGGCGTGATCGCCTACCACATCGAGGCGGTCGACGACGACCACTTCATCGTAACCTCCCAGAACCAGTGGATCGTGCTCAACTACGCGAGCTGGGGCACGGGCACGTCGATCACCGTGCTGACGCCGTCCGGCAGCTTCCACGGCTACTACGCCGACCTCTTCTACGGCGACATCGAGTACGACAGCTCGAGAGGTCGCCTGATCCACGGCAACTCGGACCTGAGCTCCCAGGAGATCCAGGCGTTCACGATCTCCGGAAACACCTTCGCGCAGCAGGAGGGGTCCGGCGGCTACGGCAGCGCGCAAGGGTACGGGGGCACGGTCGTTCTTGCCGTCGACCACAGCGCCTTGTACTACGGCAAGCTGCAGGTCGATCCCGCGAACGTCGCGCACAACCTCAACGCGTTCCCCGAGCTGATCTACGCGGCGAACGGCCGCGCCGCCTTCGGCAACGGGGACTACTACGACCCCAACTCCACGAGCCCGCTCGGCTCGCTCGGGTTCGGCACCAACGTGTACGCGCCCAACCATTCGGGCGACGACTTCTGGGCGTACGACGCCGGGACCAGCATGCTGAAGCACTTCTTCGCGAGCGACGGCCCGCTCCCCGCGGGCCCGGAGGCGAATCCCGACCTGGTGCGCACCGGTCCCACCGTGGGCCTCGACGTCGACGTGCTGGCCAACGATCTTGGCTTCGCGGATCCGGTGACGGTCGGGATCGCGACGCCGCCCGGCCACGGCACCGCCTCGGTGACGGGATCGCCCGGGAGCAAGGCGGGCATCCGCATCCACTACACCCCGAGTCCGGGCTTCTCCGGGACCGACACATTCGTCTACACCGTCGACGACGGGACGAATTCGGGCTCCGCCACCGTCTCGATCGTCGTGGACTCATTCCTCGCGAAGCCCGACACCTTCTACGTCGCTCACGGCGCCAGCCCCAGCCTCTACGTGGCGCGGAACGACATCGGCTTCAAGGACCCGGTCACGCTCACGATCACGACTCAGCCCAGCCACGCCTACGCGTACGTCTACTCCGGGTCCGGCGCCGCCCAGGACGTCTACGTCACCTACTCGCAGAACTATTCGAGCACGCCCGTGCCCGACTACACCGACACCTTCACCTATCAGATCACCGACGGTGTCCACACCGATTCCGCGACGGTCACCGTGCAGGTCGTCTCGCTGAAGGCCGTGGACGACAGTGCGCTCACGAATGCCGGCACTCCCGTCACCATCAACGTCACCGCGAACGACGTGTATTCGTCCAACATCACCGTCGGGCTGTTCCAGACCGCCGCCCACGGCGTCGTGACGCCCGGCTACTCCGGCTATCCGTACTACAACCCCAACGCCTTCGTCTACACGCCCGAGGCGGGCTTCGTCGGCACCGACTCGTTCGTCTACGCGATCACCGACGACAGCCACGTGAGCTATGGCACGGTGACCGTGACCGTGATCCACGACCAGGACGGCGACGGCGTCCCCGACGAGATCGACAACTGCATCCTGGTGCCGAACCCCGACCAGCGCGACACCGACGGCGACGGCTACGGCAACGTCTGCGACGCCGACCTGAACAACGACGGGATCGTGAACTACAAGGACCTCGCGTTGTTCCGGCAACGCTTCGGCACGACCGACCCGGACGCCGACCTCGACGGCAACGGCTTCGTGAACTTCACCGACCTCGCGAAGTTCCGGCAGCTCTTCTTCAAGAAGCCCGGCCCGTCCGGACTCCACCCGCAGCCGTAGCTACTTGTCGCCGATCTGAATCTCGTCGAAGAGCGCGTCGAGACCGTCGTCCTCGTCGCCGTCCTTGATCGGGGGCGCGAGCGCGGGGGCGCTGCTCTCCGAATCGTCGACGAGGCTGCGCAGGTCGAACTCGCCGTCGCTGGCTGCCGTCGGCGCGGGGGTCGGGCGTGCGGGTGTCGGCCGAGCGGGGACTGCCTTCGCGGGCGTCGGGCGAACGGGCATCGCCTTCGCGGGCGTGGGAGGCGCCTTTGCGACCGGCCGGGCGGCAGGCGGGGTGCGGCGGACCGGCGCTAGGTCCTCGATCTCGGCCGCGGGGGCGCCCAGGCCCGCGAGCGCGTCCTCCTCCTCGTCCTTCATCAGCCCGCCGAGGCTGAAGCCGCCCTCGTCGCCATCGTCGTCGGCTCCGAGGCCGAGCTCGTGGTCGGCTTCTTCCGGCGCTGCGTCCGCCGTGATGGGCTCGGGCTCCGGCTCGGCGAGCTCGGGCTCGAGGTCGGCGTCGGCCGCCAGGAGCGCACTGCGCGCGTTCACGGGGGTCGGCGGCAGCGTGTCCTCGGCGATGACCTCCTCCAGCTCGAAGTCCATCTCCGGGGGCGGGGCATCGGCCGTGGGTGCGATGGTGGGCTCGGTCTGCACACCGTCCTGTGTCGACTCGAGCTCCATCGCCGGTGTATCGGCCGGCATCGGCGCAACCGGCTCGAGCCAGTCGGGCGCCGAGACCTCTTCGCTCTCGTCCTCGAACTCCGGCTCGGGTGTCGGCGCAGGCTTCGGCGCGGCTGCGGCCGCCGGGCTCGGCCGCGCGACCGGCATGGTCTGCTTGGGGCGCTCGGGCCGAGCCGGCGGCTCCGAGAACTCGACCTCGGTCGTCCCGAGCAGGTCCGGCGCGGGCGGAGCCACCGGCGGGAAGGTGATGGCCGAGTCCGATGGAATGCGGTGCAGGCCGAGCGCCTCCGCGGCGGTCTCGACCACGGGGCGGTTCACGGGGCGAGTCTCGGTGAGGAACCCCTCGAACAGCGAATTGTCGGCCAGCGTGTTCAGCAGCCGGGGAATGCCGCCCGAGAAGCGGAACAGCGCCTCGAGCGCGTCCGGCGCGAACACCGGGTGGTCGGCGCCCGCCAGGCGCAGCCGGTGAGACACGTAGGCCTGTGACTCGAGCCAGTCCATGGCCGTCATCTCGACGCGCACCTCGACGCGCTGCGCGAGCGGCGGATCCAGCTTCAAGAGCTCCGCCAGCTCCGGCAAGCCGAAGAGCGCGAGCGACAGCAGCTTCCGGCCATCGTGCGACAGGTTCAAGAGCCCGCGGAACTCCTCCATCGCCTCGCGGTTGCGGAACAGCTGTGCCTCGTCGATCAGCAGCACCGGCATGCGTCCGGCGGTGGTGATCGCGACCAGCTGGGCGTGAATCTGGTCGATCTGCTGCTGCACCGAGCTCCCGGGCACCGGCACGCCGAAGCCGCGCGCGACGTTCGGCATCAGCCAGCCGGAGGCGCAGGCCTCGTGTGGAACGGACAGGTAGTGTGCCGCGTAGGCCTTGGCTTCGAGCGCGCGCAGCACCACCTGCGCGAGCGTGGTCTTGCCGAGGCCGGGCCCGCCCACCAGCACCGAGAGCGCCTTCTTCTGGTGAATCCCGCGCAGCAGCCGCAGGCGCGCGCGTTTCTGCGGCGCGCTCTCGTAGTAGAAGCGCGCATCGGCATCGTTCTGGAACGGATCCGCCGGCAGTCCGAAGTACTCGAGATGCTCCATCGATGCCCCCGCGCGCGGCCTCCCGCGCGACTAGCTGAACCTCGCGATGCGCTCGCCCACGTCGCGGAAATCGGGATCCGCGGCCGCCACCTTCTGGAACGCCTCGAGCGCCTCCGACTCGCGGCCGGCGGCGAGCAGCGCCTCGGCCAGGTCGTAGCGCAGCGCGACGCTGGACTCGTCGGAGTCGCCGACCCGCCCCAACGCGTCTTCCAGGTGGGCGGCGGCGGCCTCGGCGTCACCGAGCGCGATCTTGCAGGTAGCGATCAGCGACAGCGCCTCGACCACGCGCGCGCCCGTGCGCAGCACGGACTCGAGCTCGCGCACGGCATCCTCGTGCAGGCCCATCTCCTTGTAGGCGATCGCCAGGTCGTAGTGCGTGTCGGCGTCGCCCTCGGCGACCTGCTCCTGGATGCCCTTCTTGAAGGCCGAGAACACGTCGGCGAAGCCCTTGCCCAGCGATCCGACACCGACCAGTGTTCCGATGGTGCCGCCCGAGGTGTCGTCGTCCTCGTCGAGCTCCGCTGCGAGGTCGAACTCGTCCTCGCTGGCGTGCGGCTCGGCTGCGAGCTCTTCCTCGTCGAGCTCAGCGGTGAGCTCCGACGGATGGAACTCCGCAGGCGCGCTCGGCTCGGCCGCTGCCAGGTCCTCGAGCGGCTCGGGATCGAGCTCCATCGGCGGCAGGGTGTCCTCGGCCACCACCGTGCGTTCGACCTTCGCGGGCTTCGCCGGCTTCGCTGCGACCTTCGGCGCGGGCTTCGCAATCACGGGCGTCGCCTTCTCCGCCTTCGCTTTCTTCGGCGGCGCGACCAGCTCCTCGGGGATGTCGGGGATCGACAGCGCCTCATCGCCGTCGGGATCGCGGACCATCGTGTCCTCGAGCGAACCCTTGAGCTGCGCCGGCTGCGCCACGCGCTTGGGCTTGGCTGCGGCCGGCTTCTGCTTGGCGCCCTTCGCGCGCCGGGCCTCGATCTCCCCCAGCCGGAGCTGCGCCTTCGGATGCGCGGGCACCAGCGCCAGCACCGCGCGGTAGAGGCGCTCCGCCTCGTCCATCAGCCCCTGCTCGAGATAGAAGTCGGCCTCGGAGAGGCTCTCCTCGATCCGCGCGGAGCTCTGCGCGAAGCTGCTCTCCTCGGCGCGGTCCGAGGCGAGCGGCTCAGAGAACTCCAGTGACTCGCCAGGATCCGGGTCGGCGGGAGCGGCGTCGTCCGCTGCCTCCTCCAGCTCCGCTTCGGGCTCCTGCTCGGCCGAGTCGCCCTCGATCTCGACCTCGATGTCGAACTCCTCGTCGGCCGCGGGCTTGGGCTGGGCTGCCGCCGCTTTCGGCGCGGGCCTGGCCGCGGCTTGCGTGCCGCGCGCCTCGTGCACCTGGGAGGGCGGCTCGACCGAAGCGAACTTCGCGTCGCGGTCCTCTTCGTCCTCGAGCACGATCTCGATGTCGGGAAGGCTGTCGAACTCCTCGTCGGGGCCGAGCGGCGCGACCTCGGGCTTTCCGCGCGGCGCCGCCTTCTTCGCCGCTGGCGGCTCCTCGTGCGCCGTGCGTTCGATCTCCGGCGCATCGTCCGCGTCGGCCTCCTCGACGTCGACGTCGACGTCGACGTCGAGCTCGGGCGGCTCCTCGCCGGCCGCCGCGCGCTCGATGTCGGCGAGGATCTTGCGCGCGTCGCGCGAGTCGGGGTCGGCCTCGAGCACCAGCTTCGCGAGCCGGGTGGCTTCGCCGGGATCGCCGAACTCGAGCGAGACACGCGCCTCGGCGATCAGCTCGGCGGGCGACGAGGTGGGCTTCGCGGCCGCGGCGGGCGCAGGCGCAGGCTTCGCCACCGCGGGCGTGGTGCGGTGGTGGACGCCCGGCGCGGCCTTCTCGACGATGTCTGCGGAGCGGGCAGGCTTGGCCGCCGGCTTCGCGGGTGGCTCCTCGATGTCGTCGAGCCGGATGTCCTCGTCGAGCTCGTCGGAGTCACTCGCGCCGACCCCTCCGCCGTGCGCGGTCGGATCGGTGAGCAGGATGCTCGGCGTCGTCGTCTCCTCGCTTCCGCCGAGCGAGGTGAGCCCGCCGTGGATCTGCATGATCTCGCGCGCCTTCTCGACGTCGCCGCGGGTCTTGTGGAGCTCGGCGATCTCGCGCCACAGCTTGCGCGCGGAGGCGCTGTCCCCCGCCCCTTCCAGCGCCGAGACCAGCGTCTCGCGCAGCGCCAGGTCTTCCGGGTACTTCGGCAGCGCGGCCTTCAGCAGCTTCACCGCGTCGGCGTGCGCGCCGGTCTGGATCTTCGCCCAGGCCAGCGCGTCGAGCGCCTCGCGGCTGTCGGGGAACGCGCGCCGCATCTGCTCGGCGACGCGCAGCACCAGGTCGACGCCGGTCTGCCGGCGCACCTCCTCGAGCAGCGAGGTGTACTCCCGCCGCGCCTCGTCCTCCATCTTCTCGCGCACGAACAGGTCGGCGAGGTTCAGCCGGTTCGCGATGTTGGAGGGGTCGAGCGAAGCGACCCGGCGCAGCAGGTCGAACGCCTCGCGCTTCAGCTCCTTCTTCTGGCAGATCTTGAAGGCTTCCTGGAACTCGCGCAGCGCGTCCGAGGCCAGGCCCATGCGCTGGAAGCACTCGCCGAGGTGCGTGCGCGCCTCGAGTGACTCCTCCTCGGTGCGCAGGATCTGCTTGTAGATCGCGACGGCCTTCGCGTCGAAGCCGCCGCGGGAGAACATCTCCGCGACTTCGGTGTAGGTCTGGATCGCCCTCTGCTTGTCGCCCTTCTTCAGCAGCAGGTCGCCGATCTTCAGGCGGATGTTCGAGTCGCGCGGGTCCGCCTTGAGCAGCTTGTCGTACTCGGCGAGCGCCTTGTCGTACGAGCCCTTCTGCGCGTACTTCTGCGCGGACTCGAGCGTCTTGCGCTTCTTGGGCGTGAAGGCCAGGGGTGGGTCCTCGCTCGCTGCGAAGACCTCGGAACGACGGGGGGTCCTCGCTACGGGTGCCTATCGGCGAATCGGGGCTCTCGGCTGAGCGCAAGCGCCGGCAATTCGAGCGCAATGCGCTCCCGTTCGGCGCTGCGCGACCGTGCACAGGCGTGCTCGGCCGGCGACAGCTCCGCCACTCCGAGACCCGCGGCGAGCGCAGCGCCGAAGCTCGCCACCAGCGCCTCTGCCACTGCCCTGGGCTCCAGCTGCGGGGGCTTCGGTCCGGCTGGGACCGAGCCGGTCAGGGCGCGATAGAGCGCCGAGTCGTCGGAGAGCCGGATCGAGCCGTGCTGCAGGAAGGCGTGCCGGGTGCGCCGCTGGGCACTGCCGACCAGCTTCTCGCCGTCGAGCTCGACCTCGTACCCGGTGGCGCCGGCGAAGCAGAGCTCGAGCCGATCGGCGCCCGGCCGCGCCCGACTGGGTCGCGCGGCCAGCCCGGCCTGCGACAGGCCCGCCACCAGCCGCGCGCGGATCCACTCGTAGCTGCCGCGCAAGTCGTGCGGCAGATCGGGCGCATCGGCCGGCGCAACCACTGCGTAGGTCAGGTCTCCCGCGTGCAGCACCGCGCCGCCTCCCGTCGCCCGGCGCACGGCCGGGACCCCCAGCGCCGCGCAGCGCGGCAGCCAGGCCGGCGGCTCCTGCCGGACGCCCAGCGACACGGACGGCTCGCGCCAGGAATACAGGCGCAGCACCGGCGGCGCTCCAGGTGCGTGGAGCAGCAGCGACTCGTCGACGCTCATGTTCCAGGCCGCGTCGCCCGGCCCGTCGCAGATGAGCCGCCAGGGCCGCGCGTCCACGGCCTACTTCAGGCGGTCGAGCAGCGCCTCGAGCGCCAGCTCGTAGCCCTTGGCGCCCAGCCCCGAGATCTGGCCCAGCGCGATCCCCGACACGTACGAATGGTGGCGGAACGGCTCGCGGGCGTAGATGTTCGACAGGTGCACCTCGACCACCGGCAGCGAGGTGGCCGCCAGGGCGTCGCGCAGAGCGACACTGGAATGTGTCAGCCCGCCGGGATTGACGATGATCCCCTGGTGCGTGCGCCGCGCGGCCTGGATGCGGTCGATCAAGGCGCCCTCGTGGTTCGACTGGAAGGTGTCGACCGAGGCACCGCGCGCGGAGGCCTGCTCGCGCAGCCGCGCATCGATCTCGGCCAGCGTGGTGCGGCCGTAGATCTCGGGCTCGCGCTCGCCGAGCAGGTTCAGGTTGGGGCCGTGCAGGACCAGAATCTTCATGGCGCGTTGATTAGAGCGCTTCTCGGATCTCCTGCAACAGGCTGCGCGCGAGCCAGCGCGCCTTCCCGACTAGCCCGGTGCGCTCCAGCGCGAGGATCAGGAAGCTGTCCTCGTCGAGCCGGCGGAACAGCAGCTGGTGCTCGCCGAACACCAGCAGCAGCTCGTCGAGCTCGCCTTCGCGGGTGCCGTAGAGCGACTCCGCAACCTTCTGGGACTGCGCGAAGATGCGGCCGAACTCGACCGCGATCGCTCCGAGATCGACCTCCGTCCCCTCGCGGGCGTACTCGTCGATCGCCACCCCGTCCGCGGCCATCATCGCCGCCGCGAGCGCGCCGGGGGTGCGGTCGACCAGGGTCGTCAGGATCTCTCGGAACGTCATGCGAAGGCGCCTCCCTGTTTCCGGCTGGCCAGGTTCGCGAGCCAGCGCTCGAGCTCGGCGATCGTCCGCGCGTGCGAGCTGCGCCGCGCCGGCCGCGCCGTGATGGACTCCCGGGCCGCGAGCACGCGCACGTCGCCCGGATTGCGACGCAAGAGGTCGTCGGCCACCGCCAGAGCCTTGTCCGCGTGGCCCTGGTCCGCGAGCAGGCGGACCATCGTCGGCGTCGCGAGCGGAGCGGGAAGGTCGGCGTTCGCGTCGCGGCGCTCGAGCGCCTCGACCGTGCGCGCGCGCAGGCCGGCGAGCTTCGCCGCGAGGTCCACCGCATCGCCCGCCTCGAGCTCCTCGAGACAGCCGTCGACCAGCGCGAGCATCCCCTCGAGGTCGGCGCCCTGCCGGGCCGCGCGCTCGAGCGCGCCGACCGCCTCGGCGCGCTCGCCCAGCGCCCAGTGCATGCGCGCGAGCTCGAGCCGCAGCTTGGCCGGATCCTTTTCGCTCACGTCGCCCCCGGGAGAATCTCGTCCGCAGTGAGTCGCACGAGCTCGGCGCGGCCGATCTCGCGCAGCGCGACGAAGCCGATCGCGCCGTCGGCGCCCTTCTTATCGACCGCGAGCGCGCGCAAGTAAGCCGGCCGCTGCGCGTCGAGATCGGCGATTTCGGTCGCGAGGCCGACCCGGGCGAGCAGCGCCACCAGCCGCTCCGCGGTGCCCGCTGGCGCCAGCTCGCGCCGCTCCGACAGGCGTGCGGCGAACACCATGCCCAGCGCGACGGCCTCGCCGTGGCGCACGTGGCGGTAGCCGTTCACCACCTCGACGGCGTGCCCCAGGGTGTGACCGAAGTTGAGCAGCGCGCGCAGACCTGCATCGCGCTCGTCGAGGCCGACCATCTCCGCCTTGATCCCGCAGGCGCGCGCAACCGCGTGGGCCAGCGCGTCGCGCTGGAGCGCCAGCACGGCGCCCGCGTTCTCCTCGAGCCACTTGAAGAAGTCGGCGTCCCAGATCGCGGCCACCTTCACGATCTCGGCCAAGCCGGCGCGGCGCTCCCGCGGCGGCAGCGTCGCCAGCACGTCGGGGTCGATCCACACCAGGCGCGGCTGGTAGAAGGTGCCGATCAGGTTCTTGCCGCGCGGATGGTTGAGCGCGGTCTTCCCGCCCACGCTGGCGTCGACCTGCGCGAGCAGCGTGGTCGGCACCTGGACCAGCGGCAGCCCGCGCAGGAAGGTCGAAGCGACGAAGCCCGCCACGTCGCAGGTGGCACCGCCGCCGAGGCCCACGATCAGCGTGTGCCGAGTCACTCCCAGCTCCACCAGGCGGTCGTACAGGCCGGCGGCGACGCGCAGCGTCTTGGCTCGCTCGCCGTCGGGAATGAGCAGCGGCTCCACCGCCACGCCGGCGCGCGCGAGGCCGGCCTCGAGCGCAGCGAAGTGGCGCCCCGCGACCGGCTTCGAGGTCATCACCACCGTCCTCGCCGCTTCGAACTCGGCGACCAGCGCCTCGCCCAGGTCGGCGAGCGAGCCGGGCCGGATGCGGATCGGGTAGCTGCGATCCCCGAGCAGCACCTGCACCGTGCTCACGCCGCGCTCCGTTCCGCGAGCGCGCGCAGCACCAGCTCCGCCACCTCGCCCACTTCGCGCCCGTCGGTCGAGACCCGGATCGGCGCCTGCGCGTAGGCCGAGTGCCGCTCGGCGCGCAGCGCCGCCAGCCGCGCGATCCGGCCCGCGCGGTCGAGGTTCGCGAGCAGCGGCCGCTCGCGCGCCTCGCCGAGCCGCTCGACCAGCGTCTCGGGCTCGGCGTCGAGCCAGACCAGCGTCCCCTTGTCGCGCAGGAGCGCCCGGTTCTCGTCCGCGACCACCGCGCCGCCGCCCAGCGCGACGACACAGCGCCGTGTCGGGAGCGCCCGCAACGCCTCTCGCTCACGCGCGCGGAAGGCCGCCTCGCCCTCGCGCTCGAAGATCTGCGAGATCTTCATCCCGGTCGACCTCTCCACCGCCTCGTCCGTGTCGATGAAGTCCCAGCCGAGCCGGGAAGCGAGCGCGCGACCGACGCGGCTCTTGCCCGTGCCCATCAGGCCGGACAAGAGGACGCATCGGTCGCGCTCGCCGCTCCCCATGGCCGGGGAGCATACCGCGTCACTCGACGTCGGGCTGCACGCCCTGCACGACCCGCGGGGTCACGAACACCAGGAGCTCCTTGCGCTCGTCGTGTAGCTGCAGGTTCTTGAACGCGGAGCCCAGGATGGGGATGTCCGCGAGGAACGGGACCTTGCTCTGGGTGCGGCCGCTGTCCACGGTGTAGATGCCGCCGAGCACCATGGTCTCGCCATCGCGCAGGATCGCCTCGGTGGTCGTCTCGTTCTTGTTGATGCCGACCACGCTGCCGTCCGTCGCCGACAGCGACGGCGCGTTCTTCGAGACCGCGAGCTTCATGATGATCGAGCGGTTGGCTGTGATGTGCGGCGTCACCTTGAGCTGCAGCACCGCGTCGACGAAGGTTGTGGTCAGCTTGTCCGCGGTGGCCTCGGTGAACTTGATCGCGACGCCCTGCTTGATCACCGCCGGCTGGTTGTCGAGCGTGACCACGCGCGGCGACGAGATGACCTTGCCCTGGTCGTTCTCCTCGCTCGCCTGCAGTTGCAGGTCGAGCTGGAGCTTGTCGTTCAGGCCGAGGATCCCGAGGTTCATCAGACCGGTCGCAGCCGAGATCGCGTTCGAGGCGATGAAGTTGTTGCTCTGGCTGCCGCCGCCGACGAGCGCCGGGCGGACCGTGCCGGTCGAGTCCGTCGGCGCGCTCCAGCCCACGCCCCAGACCGCGCCCAGGCCGCGCGAGAACGTCAGCGACGCTTCCACGATCTTGGCCTCGATCAGCACCTGCGGCGTCTGCGTGTCCACCGCCTTGACCAGCGCCGTGGCCTCGTGGATCACCGACGGGATGTCCTTGATGATCAGCGTGTTGGTGCGGTCGTCGACGTTGACCGACCCGCGGGTCGAGAGCAGCCGCTTCACCAGCGCCGAGACGTCCTTGGCCTTGGCGAAGTTCACCGGCTGCAGCTTCACCACCAGGTCCTCGAGCTTCTCGCGCGAGCGGCGCTCCTGCAGGCGCGCCTCGCGCTCCTGCTTCAGCGTGTCGACCGGCGCGATGCGCAGGATGTTGCCGATGCGGATGAAGCCCAGGCCCTTGGTCAGGAGGATCACGTCGAGCGCCTGGTCCCAGGGCACGTCCACCAGCCGGATCGTGACCTTGCCCGTGACTTCCTGGCCCGCGATCACGTTGAGGTCCGAGACCTCGGCGATCAGCCGCAAGATGTTGCCGATGTCGGCGTCCTTGAAGTCGAGCGAGATGCGCCGGCCCTGGTACTGCTTGTCCTCGTCGAAGCCGCCTTCCTCGAGGATGTCGATCGACGCGGGGTCCGCGGGACCGTCGAGGAACGGATCGAACGCGACCTGGCCGCCGCCCGCCGTCTTGATCGGCGCCGGCGCGGCCTTGCCCGTCGGCTCGCTTTGCGCGGTGCGGCCCGCGGAGGCCTTCGCCGCAGCCGGCTTGCCCTTCGGCGCCCCGGCCGAGTCACCGCCCGCCTGCGCCGTGTCAGGTGCTGCAGGGGCAGCGGCGTCCGCCGCACCCGGGTCCGTCGGGAGATCGGCCGCGGTCGGAGCCGCGGAGTCCGCGGACGCGGGCGCCGCGGCAGGGGCCGCGCCATCGGCCGCCGGGGCCGCCGGAGGCGTACCGCCGGCACGCGCCATCTCGATGCGCAGCTGGCCGCCTTCCCAGGTGAGCTTCGCCTTCTCGGGCGTGTTGCGCTTCAGCACGACGCGCACCTCGGGAGTCGGCACGTCGGGCGTCTTGAACACCGAGAACATCTCGACCGGGCCGCCGAACTCCTTGGTGTCGACGCGCCGCTCGGTCGCGGCATCGATCGTCGCGCCCTTCAGCAGCACCATCAGCGTGGTCGGGTCGGGCTCGTACTGAGTCGTCGTCACCTTGCGGCCGAGCGTCAGCACCACGCGGTCCACGCCGGGCAGCGACTCGAAGTGGACGCTCTGCACCGAGGCGTCCCCGGTCGCGTCGGCGGCCGGCACCGCCGAGTCCGCCGTCGCGTCGGAGGCGGGCGCGGCCGGAGCGGCTGCATCAGCCGCCGCGGCAGGCGCGCCCTTGCCGTCGCTCGGCAGCTCGATGTGTACGCCCTTCGCGGTCGCCACCACCTTCGGCTTGCCGCTGGTCTTGCTGCGCAGGTCGAGCACCACGCGCACCTTGTCCGGGTGCTCGCCGATCCGGGCCTGCGAGACCATGCCGTCCGCGAAGCTCTGCTTGGCGTTCTTGATCCCGCTCTTCGCGCCGAACAGGTCGACCACCACGCGGTCGGGGTTCTTGAGCACGAACGAGTCCACGTTGTCGATCGGGCCGTCGGCCTCGATCTCCACGACGTTGCCGCTCGTCGTCAGCGACTTCAGCTTCGCCTTTGCCGCGGTGCCGGCAGGCGCAGAAGCCGCCGACTTCGGCACGGGGACGGGCTTCTGCGCGGGCGCGGGCGGGAGCGCACCCGCCGCGGGCGCGGCGCCCGCAGGAGCGGCCTTGGCGTCCCCGGCCGCAGCTGCGAAGGCTGCCTCGTCGTCGGGAGAGACGTCGGGCGGACCCTGCTGCGTCGGCGCCGCCGCGGCGGGCGCATCACTCGCCGGGCGCAGCTCGATCGCGATCTCGTCACCCTGCGGCTTGACCTCGTACTCGGCCTGCTTGGCGAGCGCGATCGACACGCGCGCCATGTTGTGGCCGGCCTTCACGTCGCCGAACGCGCCCAGGGTCACGTCCTCGACCAGGCCGTTCTTCACCGAGATCGGCGTGTTCACGCCTTCGAACGCGACGTCGGGGAGCTCGAGGATCAGGCGCGGCGGGTCCTGGCGCATGAACGCGGTGTAGATCGCATCCTTGGCGCCGCGCAGCACGATCCGAGTCACTCCCGCGTCGTTCTGCACCTCGACGGCGGAGATCGTCTTCACTTCGGCCCCGAGAGCCCACGCCTGCGGCGGGAACGCGGCCAGTGCGAGCGCAGCGACGGCGCGCAGCGTCCACATCGTGAGTGACACCCTCCGAGTCATGCTCCGTTCCTTCTTCCGTTGGCGTAGAGCTCGAGCTCCACCTCTTTGGTCGTCGCACGGTCCAGGTGGTCGAGATAGGTCTCCTTCACGACCACCTTGTTGTCTTCGATTCGCAGGATCCGGCCCTTGTTCTTCCCGATCGGCGTCCCGGTGCGCACGATGTACCCCTTGCCGGTCGGGTCCTTGATCAGCGCGCGCGGCTCGTCGACGCCCCAGATGATCCCCATCACCACCAGCTGCGAGAGGTCGAAGCGCTCCAGCGGCGACGCCTCGGCGTCGTTGTCGAGCGTGATCTGGCGCTTGATGTAGGACTTGAACGGGTCGATCTTGTCGGTCGGGTCGTAGTGATAGGCGGCGGCGGTCGGCGCGGGGGCGGCGGCCTTGGCGACCTTGGCCGGAGCCGCCTTGGCGGCGTTCGCGTCGGTCTTGTCGCCTCCGCCGCAGGCGGCGGCGACGGCCACCGCGGCAGCGAGCGCCAGGATCGCGCGCAGTCTGCGGAGCTCGCTCATCTCAGGCTCCTCCCGCCTTCGGCGCGTCCTTGGCGTCCTTGGGCTTGTCCTTGTCCGCGCCGCGCGACGAGTCGTTGAAGTAGAAGGTGGCCGCGACGCCCTTGACCTTGAGCGTGGGGCTCTCACCGTTCTCGTTCACCACGGTGAAGGTCAGGTCGTTCAGGTTCACGATGCGCGACAGGCTGGCGACGCGGTCGAAGAAGAGCGCGATGTCGTGGTAGAAGCCGGTGAACTCGAGCTCGATCTGCTGCTCCGAATAGAAGCCGCGGTCGATCTTCTTGCCCTGCTTGAAGGTCTGGATCTCGAGGCCCGACTTCTTGCCGAGGGTCGAGATGTTGGTGAGCAGTGCCGGCAGGTCACTCGACTCGGGCAGCTTCTCCAGCGCGGCTTGGAGCTGCTCGCCGAGCTCCTCGCGCTTCTTCTTGAAGCTGTCGAGATTGTTCGCGACCGCGCGCGCCGACTGGATGTCCTGCTCCAGCTTCGCCCGCTTGTTCTGCAGCCCGTGCAGCGCGCTCTGGTTGCCCCCGAAGAAGAGCACCATGTAGAGCGCCACGACCACGAACCCCACGGCCCCGAGCACGCCGCTGCGCGCGGGCGGAGGAAGCCGCTCGAACCTCTGCAACAGCTTCTGAGCGTCGATGTTTTCGCCGATCGCCATCTCTCGCCTCTCTCAGTCGGACTTGCCGCCCGCGCGCGCGCCGCCACCCGCCGGTTTGGCCGGGGCTGCGCCCTTGGGCTTGCCCTTGGCGCTGTCGTCGGGGCTCTTCACGAACGGGTAGTGGGCCGTGAGCTTGAAGTCGGAGAGCTTCAGGCCGTCGACCTCTTCCAGCTTGGTCTCTTGCAGATCGATCGCCGAGAGCAGCGGCGACTCCTCGAGCGCCGCGGCGAAGTCGGCCACCACCTCGGCATCGATGCTGCGTCCCTCGAGCTCGAGCGAGCCGTTCTTCTCGGTCATCCTGGTGAGCCACACGCGCTGAGGAATCCGCGTCGCCAGCTCGTCCATGATCTTCACCGGACCCATGCGCGCGGCCTCGATCTGGTCGATGATCGCGAGCTTCTGCTCGATCTCTTCTTGCTCGGCCTGGAACTTCTTGACCTCTTTCAAGGTCGCGTCGAGCTTCTTCATCTCCGCCTCGCGCGCGGTGATGAGCGAGCGCTCGTGCGCGGTGCGGGCCGCCATCCAGGTCGAGAGCAGCAGGCAGACCGCGACGCCGCCGCCGACGGCGAACGCGAGCAGCATGCCCTGCTTGCGCATGTTCGCGGCACGGCGGGCCTCGCGGACGGGGAGCAGATTGATTCGGATCATTTGTCGTCCCCCTGCCGCATGCCGAGCCCGATCGCGGTGCAGAGCGACGGGCCGAGCTCGCGGAGACGGTCCTCGTCACCGGCGCTGGATGCGATCTCGACGCGCGTGAACGGGTCCACGATGTCGACGGCGATCTCGAGCTTGGAGTGGAAGATCCGGTCGAGGCCCGGAACCCGCGCGGCGCCGCCGCAGAGCAGGATCCGCTCGATCCGCGAGCTCGCCGCGGTGGCGCGGTAGAAGTCGAGCGAGCGCTGGATCTCGCCCAGCATGGTCTCGGAGACTTCGCGCATCGCCTCCTCGACCTCCTGCGGGACCACGTCCTTGCTGGTCTCGCCGGGCTTGCCGCCGATCTTGATCCGCTCGGCCTCCTCGAAGGTGATGCCGAGCGTCTTCTGGATCTCCTCGGTGTACTGGTTGCCACCCGAGGTGATGTCGCGGGTGAACACCGGCACCGAGCCCTGCATCACGTTCATGTTGATGACCGAGGCACCGAGGTCGAGCAGCGCCACCGTGGTGTCGTCAGCCGGCTCGTAGTTGTGCTGGTACATGTTGCCGACGGCGAACGCGTCGACGTCCATCACCACCAGCGACAGCCCCGACTCGGTGATCACGCTCTGGTAGTCGTCGATCAGGTCCTTCTTCGCGGCGACGAGCAGCACGTCCATCTGGCCGTCGATGCCCACCTCGCGCAGGATCTGGTGGTCGATGTTGACTTCGTTGATGTCGAACGGGATGTACTGCTCGGCCTCCCAGCGGATCGTCTCCTCGAGCTCCTCCTTGCTCTGGGCCGGGAGCGCGATCCGCTTCACGATCACCGAGTGACCGGAGACCGAAGTCACCACGTCCTTCGACTTGAAGCTTCCCATCGAGCAGGCCTCGGAGATCGCGGCCGAGATCGCCGGCGCGTTCATGAACGAGCCCTGCACGATCGCCTCGGGTGGAAGCGGCGCGAAGCCGAAGGCGCGCAGGCGGTAGCTCCCGCCGTGCGGCTCGAGCTCGACCGCCTTCACCATCGCCGAGCCGATGTCGAGGCCGATGACCGTCTTGTTGCCGAAGAGCGCCATCGCCGACCTCAGCTCCCGCTCGTGAACGAGTCGCCCTGGGGCGACACCAGCAAGTGGTCGACGGGCCGATCGCCGAAGACCGAGTCCTTGTCGGAGACGCGCAGGCCGAGCGCGTGGAGGATCTTGCGCTTGGTATCGAGCCGGCAGGTCTTGCCGGCCTCGACGCGATCGATGGTCAGCGTCGAGAGCCCCGCCTTGCGTGCCAGCTCGGCCTTGCTCATCATGAGCGCCTCGCGAATCCGCCGAACGTTGTTACTGGCCACAGAGACCCTCCGTTCTCGAGCCGGCAGAGAGACTGAGTTCCGTTTGCATCGCTGCCCCTCGTGCGCTGGATCACCATCGGATCCGGGCCGTTCTTCACGGCCCTTCTTCGGCGGGCTGGAAAGGCGACTTGAGGCTTGCCGACCCCAACGTTGCCTTCACCAGCTCGCATTCCCGCGAGCGGCTGGAGCTCAATCTGCTTGCTGTGCGGGCTCCCCCTCGTCCTGCTCAGGTTCGTCGTCCGAAGTCGCCTTCGGCTTCTTCTTCTGCGGCTCGGCCTGCTGCGCCGGCTGGGTCTTGCCGGCGGGCTGCTTCGCCGGCACCTGCTCGTCGAAGTCGCCGTTGTCTTCCGCCTCGCCCGACTTCTTCGCCTTCGGCTTCTTGCCCTGGTCCGCCGCGCCGCTCTCGGGGCTCGTATTCGAGGGGCTCGCGGGCGGCTGCAGCTGGTTCCAGTCGACCGACAGGGTCCAGCTCTGAGTCACGCGGCCGCCGTACGCGTCGCTCACGGCGATCTGGATCGGGCTGTCTCCGCGCGTCTCTTGCGGCACCTGCCAGGTGAGCTTTCCGGAGGTCTCGTCGACCTTCATCCCGGTCGGGCCCTGCACCAGCTCGTAGCGGAGCGGCTCGTCGCCGTCGGCGTCCTTCGCCGCGATGTCGTAGCTGTAGAAGGCGTTCTGGCCGAGCTGGTAGCTGGGCACCGAGCTGATCACGGGCGCGGCGTTGCCGATCTCGATCACCGGCGACGGCACCCAGGGGCTCGCATCCGTGCCATCCGAAGCGCTGGCCTCGACGTAGACCTTGTCGCCGCGGTGGAGCGTTCCCGGCGGCAGCCGCGAGCTCGTCGCCGCGGGGACCACCTCGCCGTTGCGGTGCCAGCGATAGGTGACCTCGAAGGAGTCGCCATCCGGGTCCTGCACGTTCGGCTGCGCCTCGATGAAGTCCGCGGCGGTCGCCTTCGCGGGAGTGAGCGCGACCCCGTGCACGTGCGGCGCCGAGTTCCCGATCGTGAGCACCTGCGTCTGGTGCGAGACCTCGTGGGTCGCGTCGGCGACGTAGACGATCGCGTAGACGCGGTCGCCCCGGTTGAACGTGCCTGCGTCGGCGACCGACTCGTGCTGGTCGGGCACCAGCTCGCCGTTGCGGTACCACTCGATCGTGGTGCGCAGGCGATCCTGCTCGGGGTCGCGGGCGCGGACCTCGAGCGTCAGCGCGTCCGACGATCCCGCGGGGTTCGGCGTGATCTCCGCGCTCTCGATCTCGGGCGGGCCGTTCTCGCGGCCCGCCTCGGCGGCCGGGCGCGCGTTTCCGGCCGCGGGCGCGGGAGCCTGCGGCGCGTCCGCCGAGCTGCCGCATGCCGCGCACAGGAGCGCGATTGCCGCTGCGCTGGCTCGCTTCATGACGACCCTCCACCCGGCGGCAGGAGCCCGCCCGAGTGATTCAGCTATCGGAGTCGCCCGGAAGCGGATTGAGCGGGTCGATCGCGTACTCCTTGAGCTTGTACTGGAGCGCGCGCGGCGAGAGCTCGAGAATCCGCGCCGCCCGCGTGCGGTTGCCAGCCGTGCGCACCAGCGCCAGCCGGATCAGCCGCTCCTCCAGGGCGCGGCTGCGGCGCTTGATCGAGAGGTCCTCGCCGGACTCACCAGTGGGCACTGAGAGTCCA
>Ga0306921_10001138_pt1 | contig 25265 bp, 21 predicted proteins | sample sta12Cox44000080_FD_203760 | JGI IMG/M metagenome (GOLD analysis project Ga0306921, IMG submission 203760) | Lab enrichment of tropical soil microbial communities from Luquillo Experimental Forest, Puerto Rico - statoxic.12C.oxic.44.000.080 (v2)... | ecosystem: Environmental > Terrestrial >...
CGCGCGCCGCCCCGCCGCGATTTCCACTCTCGCTGTTTCGCCGGTTCAATCCGGCGTCATCTGGGCCGGCACAAGCAACGGCCTGATCCAGCTCACCAAAGATGGCGGGCTCAACTGGCGCAACGTAACGCCGCCCGATCTCAACGAGCACAGCAACGTGGTGATTCTCGAAGCCTCGCACTTCGACGCCAACACCGCGTTCGTCACGATCGAAAATCGCCGCGATTCCACGCCCTATATCTATCGCACCGTCGACGCCGGAAAAACCTGGGAGAAAATCACGGCGGGTCTGCCAGCTGGCTGGATTGCCAACGCGATTCGCGAAGATACCGTCCGCAAAGGCCTGCTATACGCCGCGCTCTCAAACGGCGTCTACGTTTCCTTCGACGACGGCGCCCACTGGCAGTCGCTGCAGCTGAATCTTCCCACCAGCGATGCCCGCGACCTCGTCATCCACGATAACGATCTCGTCGTCGCCACCTATGGCCGCGCTCTCTGGATTCTCGACGATCTCTCGCCGCTCCGCCAGGCCAGCTCGCAAATCGCCGGCGCCGATGCCGCACTCCTGCGTCCCGCCACCGTCACGCGCATCCGCTGGGACAACGACCAGGAAACTCCTCTTCCGCCGGAATTTCCCGCCGGACAGAATCCTCCCGACGGCGCCATTTTTTACTACACGCTGAAGTCCGCGCCGGCCGCGGATATCACGCTCGAAATTCACGATGCGCAGGGAAATCTCATTCGTCGCTTCTCGAGCGCCACTCCCGCGCCCGATACAGTCGTCAAAAACGTTCCCGACTACTGGTTCGGCCCGCAGGTGCAGCTTCCGAAAAATGCCGGCCTCAATCGCTTTCCCTGGGATTTGCGCTTCGAGCCGCCTCCGGCCCTGCAATACAGCTACTACGGCCAGCCGCTCAAATATCTCGAGTACACGCTTTCCGATCACGCCATTCCCGGCGAAACGCCGCGCGAACAAGTTCTGGGGCCGATCATTCCTCCCGGCCAATACGAAATCGTCTTGAACGCAAACGGCCAGACGATTCGCCAGACTCTCACCGTCGTACCCGATCCGCGCGTCCACATCGCTCAAGCGGATTACGTCGCGCAATTTTCAGCCGCAAAACGCGCCGATAGCGGCCTGCGCGCCAGTTACGCCACGTTCCAGGAAGTCGCCGCGCTGCGCAAAGCCGTCGGCGACCGGGAACAAACCCTCGACGCCGTTCTGAAACCCAAATCCGATCCTGCCGCTTTGAAAGGCGCGCCCGCGGCAAATGCGAGTGGCGCACATTCTCAGCCCGCTCCGGAAACCGCTGCTCCTCCAGTGAAGGAAGCTACCGAAGCTCTGAAAAATCTTGACGTGAAAATCGCCGAAATCCTGGCAGGCGCCAACGGCTCAGAAGGCATCGGCGGAGTGAACCGCGACCTCGCCCGCACCTCCTTCATGATCGAATCCGGCGACGCCGCTCCAGCCTCGACGGCCCTCGAAGTGATCGACGAATCCTGCGGCAGCCTCAACAAGTCCATCGTCGCCTGGCGTACCCTCAACTCCGACACGCTGCCTTCCGTCAATTCCGCCTTGGCAAAAGCAAACCTGGCACCTCTACCAGTGGCAACCTCAGTTGCCGGAAACACCTCGTCGCCGTCAGCATCATCCACCGCGTCGTCATCAGCAACATCACCAGCGCAGCCCAGCACAGTGCCAGTCTCAACCCGAATTTCACTCCCAGGAGCATCAGCAGCGTCGCCAGCAGCATCGCCAACCGCAACCGCCAACTCCGACGCCTGCCACATGTAACCACCACCCCACACCACCGCGAAATTAAACAGCAACCGTGCACTTCCGTAACGCCGGTCCCGCAGGATCTTGCCTCCAGGAGCACAGGCATTCCTGCCTGTGCCACCGTACGAACGCAGCACCGCTTCGCTAGACATGCAAGATCAAGAACACGTTCTTTGGAACCGCTTCTGAATTCGCGCCTATCAAAAAGCAAAGAACGCAATCATGAACGCGCCAGCGTCAAAGCATCCCGCCGCGTTCTCGCGTTGGCACAGGCAGGAATGCTTGTGCTACTCAAGACCCAGCACCGTAGGTGTGCTTCCTACATCCCGACTTCTTTTGTCGGGGCGCGACATAAACCTAGCCCAGCGCGGAAGCGCTGGGTTCCCAGTCGACGCGCAGCGTCCTCCGCTCGCGGCGCCTTTCCCGCGAGCCTTTTTGCTGTCGCTGTTTGTCGTTGCCTTCATTTGAAATCTGAAATTCCCCGGCCACTTCCCCACCCGCTGCGCTAAACTTACAGCGCGCCAAAATCCACCACCGCGCCTGCGAAAGCGAGCCCTCTCGTGCAAGAAACCGAATTCCCCTGGGTCACCGAAATGGCCGGCGTCCTGGAAACGATCAATCAGGGCGTCATCATCAACGACGACTGCAGCCACATCGTCTTCGCCAACCGTTTGTTCCAGAAAATGATCGGCGTTTCGGAAAACGAGCTGATCGGCCGGAAGATTTTGGATTTCTATCCGCCCGGAGACGCGTCCATATTGCGCAGCCGCATCCAGCAGCGGCAAGCCGACGGGCATAGCCAGTACGAGTTCTATCTTCCCCAGGCGGATGGCGGGCGCCTTCCCGTTCTCGTCACTGCGCGCCAGATCGAAGATCCCGACGGCAACGTCTTCGCCGTCATCACCGCCACAGATATCACCGAACAAAAGCGCGCCGAAAACGCGCTCCGCGAGGCGAACACGCAGCTCGAAAAGCGCCACCAGGAAATCGAAGAGGATCTTCTCCTCGCCGCCCGCGTCCAGCAAAGCCTCGCGCCCACAGGACTCACCTGGGGCGGCGTGAATGTTGCCACCTACTACCAGCCGGTGCGCACCATCGGCGGCGATTTCGGCTTGATCGCCCCGCGGCAGGATTCGCTCAGCCTTTTTGTCTGCGACGTTTCCGGCCACGGCATCGGCTCGGCTCTCGTCGCCAATCGCATCTACACCGAAACCATGTCGCAGATCGAGCGCGGCGTGGGACTCGCCCCGATGATGCAGCACCTGAATCGCTTCGTGCTTCGCAACATCGGCTCGTCCGTCTTTTACTTCACCATGGTTGCCGCGCGACTCGATCGCGACAATCGCACCCTCGAATTTGCCAACGCCGGTCATCCTCCCGCGATGATCGTTCAACCCGGCGAAGCTCCGCGCCTTCTCGAATCCGGCAGCCCCGTGCTCGGCCTGCTCGAAGACGCGGTCGGCAGCGACGCGACGGTCTTTGTTCCGGTCCAGTCCGGCGATCGCCTGGTGATTTATACCGACGGCTTCACCGAGAGTTTCAACCAGCAGCGCGACATGCTCGGCGTCGAAGGCTTCAGCGAAATCGTCCGCGACACCGCCAAGCTGCCTCTGCAGGAAATGAAAGACCAGATTCTCCACCGCGTATCCGCTTGGCGCCACGGCCCTCCCGATGACGACATGTCGCTGGTGATCATCGAAATGCCATAGCTGCGAAGCCCGCGGCACATCATTTTCCTTTTCGCGAAGCAGCAAAAGCGGCAGAGTGGCGCATCGAAATGGCTGGCACTTTTGTTGCTTTGCTTCAGCCTCGGCCTCGAGCAACTGGCCGCCGTGGATGTAGGTTCTAATCCACGGTTCCGCGATTAAAGCGCCGGCTAACCTGTGTAGAAACAATCTGATAGCATTTTCTAATCGGCGGTAAAAGGGTTACATGAGAAATTGCGCTCTCTTGCCTTAGCGGCCCAAAAAGCCGATATTGAGAGTCCATTATGAGCACGAACCCAATCGCACACCGCAAGCACCACGATCGCCTCGAAGAGCTTCGCCGCCGCAATGCCGAAGCCGAAGAAGGCGGCGGCGCCGAACGCCGCGAACGCCAGCACAAGGAAGGCAAGCTCAGCGCACGCGAGCGCGTGGACCTGCTGCTCGATGAAGGCTCCTTCGAGGAGCTCGACAAATTCGTGCGCCACCACTGCAGCGATTTCGGAATAGAAGAGCAGCGCCCCGCCGGCGACGGCTTCATCACCGGTTACGGCCGCATCGACGGCCGCCTCGTGTATGTCTTCGCGCAGGACTTCACCGTGTTTGGCGGTTCGCTTTCCGAGGCGAACGCTTCGAAGATTACGAAGATCATGGATTTGGCGATGCGGCAGGGCGCGCCGGTGATTGGCTTGAACGATTCCGGCGGCGCGCGCATTCAGGAAGGAGTGATGTCGCTCGCGGGCTACGCGGATATTTTTCTGCGCAACACGCTGGCCAGCGGCGTGGTGCCGCAGATCAGCGCGATCATGGGCCCGTGCGCGGGCGGCGCAGTGTATTCCCCGGCCATCACCGATTTTATTTTTATGACGCGCGACAGCTCGTACATGTTCGTTACCGGGCCGGATGTGATCAAGACGGTGACGCACGAGGAAGTCACCAAGCAGGAACTGGGCGGCGCGATGACGCACAACGAGAAGAGCGGCGTGGCGCACTTTGTTTCGCGCGACGACGCCGAATGCCTCGCGATGATTCGTGAGCTGTTCAGCTATCTGCCGTCGAACAACCTCGAAGATCCTCCGCGCCGCGCGACGAACGATCCCTGGGATCGCGCTTCGACGGCCCTGAACGCTCTGGTGCCGGAGGATCCGCAGAAACCGTATGACATCAAGGATGCGATTCACGAAATCGTGGATGAGGGCGAATTCTTCGAAGTGCACGAGCACTTCGCGAAAAATCTCGTGGTGGGGTTCGCGCGGCTCGAAGGGAGGCCAGTAGGGTTTGTCGCCAATCAGCCTGCTTTTCTTGCGGGCGTACTCGATATCAATTCGTCGATGAAGGGCGCGCGCTTCGTTCGCTTCTGTGACGCGTTCAATATTCCACTCATCACCTTCGAGGACGTGCCCGGCTTTCTGCCCGGCACGCAGCAGGAATTCGGCGGCATCATCAAGCATGGCGCGAAACTGCTCTTCGCGTTCGCGGAAGCCACGGTGCCAAAAATCACAGTGATCACGCGCAAAGCGTATGGCGGAGCCTATTGCGTGATGGCCTCCAAGCACATCCGCACCGACATTAATTTCGCCTGGCCCACGGCCGAGATCGCGGTGATGGGACCGGAGGGCGCGGTCAACATCGTCTATAAGCGCGAACTCGATCGTGCCCCCGAAAACGACCGCGAAAAGTTGCGCCGCGAAAAAACCGACGACTTCCGCGAGCGTTTCGCCAACCCGTACGTGGCCGCCGAACGCGGCTACATCGACGTCATCATCGAGCCGTCGCAGACGCGAGCCAAGCTCATCACCGCCCTGCGCTCTCTCGAGACGAAGCGCGACACCAACCCCAAGAAGAAGCACGGCAACATCCCGCTATGACATGGCTTCGACGGCCCCAACGACTGCCAGTCATATTGGCTTGCGGATACGCAACGCCGGGGTGTCACTTACTGGACATTTAAAGTCCATTTCTGTAGGATTGCGGGGTTTTGCGCCATTATTATCAGGTGAGATAGGAGATTTTGATGCCCAAGTCCGGCCCGAAGGAAGGCGCGAAGAACGCGCCGAAGACGCTGCTCGATTCGATCGATTCGCTCATCGAGCGTTATCACCTTTTGAAGCATCCTTTTTATCAGGCCTGGATCGAAGGCAAGCTTTCCAAGGAATCGCTGCAGCTGTATGCCGCGCAGTATTACCAGCACGTGCGCGCGTTTCCCGAGAATCTGAAGCAGCTCGCTTCGCGCACCAACGGCAACTTGCAGGCGCTGGTGAAAGAGAATCTGGCGGAAGAAGTGGATCCGGCGGGACCGCACCCGATGCTGTGGCGCGAGTTTGCCGCGTCGCTCGGAGTGAGCGATGTGGCGCTCGATTCGAGCCGCGCGCTTCCGGGAATCGCGGCGCTGCTCGACACGTTCGACGAAATTTCAACCGACGGATCGATGGCGCAGGCCGTGGCCATGTTCTACAGCTACGAAGCGCAGGTACCGGAAATCGCGACGCAGAAAATTTCCGGGCTTCGGAAATTTTACGGAATCACCGATTCGCGCTCGCTTCGCTATTTCGCCGTGCACGAAGAGGGGGACGTGCGGCATCGCGCGGCCTGGCGGGAATGGCTGGCACAACAGCAGAATATCGACGAGGTCGCGGTGCTGTGCGCCACCGAACGCAGTTTGAAGGCTCTCTGGGGCGCGCTGGACGCGGTGTATCCCGAAGGCTGCGCGCCAAAGAAGCAACCGACCAAGAAGCCATCTGGCGACGCGTCCGGACACAACACGCCGTCGCATTATCCCGGGTTCTGATCGAACCTGGCGGGTTAGCTTCACGAACGCCGGCGCGCCCGCTTCGATTTTCTCTTTCCTTTGGCGCCCGGCCCGCCACGGCGAGCATGCTTTTCGCGATTCGCGCCTTGCTTCAGAATCTTCACGCCGCGGGGACCTCCTACGAATACTTGTTTCGCGAGCCCGAGAAACAACCCGTGTTCCACGACGCCGACGGTTTCGTCGAGTTCGCGCGCTATTCTTTTTGGATCAGCGATGGGACCGAAGGCGCAATCGAGAATGTAGTGCCCGCCATCGGTGACGTAGGGCTTATCGTCAACCCCGGGCCGAAGTTCGGTGCCCGCTCCTATGGCCCTCAGCTTTCGTGCGGTGGCCTCCCAGCCAAAAGGAACCACTTCCACGGGAACGGCAAGCGTTCCGCCCAAGCGCTTCACGATTTTTGTCTCGTCCACAATCACCGCCATCCGCTTGCTCGCGGAGGCCACGATTTTTTCGCGCAGCAGCGCTCCGCCGTGACCTTTTATGAGCGCGAGGGTGCCGAGTTGCACTTCATCGGCGCCGTCGATGGTGAGATCGATTTCTTTTATATCTGCGAGAGTGGCGAGCGAAATCCCGAGGCTGCGGGCTTGCTCGGCGGTGCGTTCCGAAGTGGGGACGCCGGTAAAGCGGAGTTCTTCTTCCTTGACGCGGCGGCCGAGTTCGCTTACGAGGTAGGCGGCGGTGGTGCCGGTTCCGAGGCCGACGATCATGCCGCTCTGAACGAGCTGCGCTGCGGCTTGTGCGGCTTCCTTTTTGTACTGGTCCTGCCGGCTCTCGTCCATCAGTCCTCCACGGCGCTTTCTGAAGCGCGGGGCCATGATAGACGCTCGCCTGTGAGGTTGCCAACTGGGTGGCGATGGAGAAGGTCGGGGCAACCGGGGCTCAGCATAATTTAATGGTCTGACGGAAGTGCTAGCAGCTTCGGGCACGGCATGCCGTGCCCTACTGAAGAGAATGAGAGACGCACATGTTTCGTAAGATTCTGATCGCGAATCGCGGTGAAATCGCGGTGCGCATCGCGCGCGCTTGTAGAGACATGGGAGTGCGCTCGGTGGCGGTGTACAGCGACGTGGACCGTGCTTCGCTTCACGTACGGCTCGCTGATGAAGCCTATCCGATTGGTCCGGCGCCTTCGCGCGAAAGCTATCTGGTAATTGACAAGATCATTGGCGCTGCGCGTTATGCCGGTTGCGACGCGATTCACCCTGGCTATGGATTCCTGGCAGAGAATCCAGCGCTAGCTCGGGCCTGTGCCGAGACGGGAATCACGTTTATCGGGCCCAGCGCTGAAGCGATGGAAAAACTGGGATCGAAGACGGCAGCGCGGCACGTGGCGCGGGAAGTGGATGTGCCCACAGTGCCGGGAACGCTGGACCCGATTGGATCCGTGGATGAACTGATCGCGACTGCGCGCAAGACCGGATTCCCGGTGGTGCTGAAAGCCGTGGCGGGCGGCGGCGGGAAGGGTATGCGGTCTGTGGAGTGCGAAGCGGAACTGGCCGGCGCGTGGCGCGATGCGTCATCGGAAGCGCAGAACGCATTCGGCGACGGCCGGCTGTACCTCGAAAAGTATCTCTTGAAGCCGCGGCACATCGAGATTCAGGTGCTCGCGGACGGGCATGGCAACATTAGTTATCTCGGCGAGCGCGAATGCTCGGTGCAGAGGCGGCACCAGAAAGTGATCGAGGAAGCGCCTTCGCCCATCATGACCGCGAGTTTGCGGAAGCAAATGGGCGAGGCGGCCGTGAAACTGGCAGGCGCCGGCGGATACACGAACGCAGGCACGGTGGAATTTCTGGTGGATGCGGGACATAACTTTTATTTTCTCGAGATGAACACGCGGTTACAGGTGGAACATCCGGTGACCGAGATGGTGACCGCGACCGATCTGGTGAAGTTGCAAATTCAAATCGCCGCCGGCGAGCGGCTACCGTTGGCGCAGCAAGATGTGGCGTTGAGCGGGCATGCCATCGAATGCCGCATTTACGCCGAGGATCCCGACAACAATTTCTTTCCATCGCCCGGAAAGATTCTGGAGCGGCAGGTGCCGAGCGGGCCGGGAATCCGGCTGGACGACGGCGTCTATGCCGGGTGGACGGTGCCGCACGACTACGACCCGATGCTGGGCAAATTAATTGCGTGGGGAAGCGATCGCGCCCAGGCGATCGCGCGATTGCAGCGCGCGCTCGAGGAATACTACGCGACGGGAATCAAGACGAACGTCTCGCTTTTTCGGCGGATCCTCGCCACCCCTGATTTTCAGAACGGCGACATTTATACACGCTGGCTGGATGACTATTTGCGGGCGAGCCACAAATCCGCTACAGCCGCGGCGGGCGCTGATTCGAAGCGAGCCGAATCCGCAGCCCTGTTTGCGGCAGCGCTCTGGCACACCGGCCAGGGCAAATCCGCAGCGGACGGAACCAATCCTGGAATGCCGGCGCCTTCACATTGGAAGACGGAAGGGCGCCGCGAGCAAGTGGATCGGGAGCCGTCACGATGACCGACGAGCAGATTCTGGCACGCGAGGCCCGATTAAAATGAAAGTCGAGATCGCGCTCGATGGAAAAAGTCACGTGGTGGAATTCGCCCAGGTGGGCGAGCGGCTGTGCTGCACGATTGATGGCGCGCCAATCGAGGCCGATGCCGTGCAGATTGCGCCGGGAATTTATTCCATTTTGATTGACGGCGTATCGCGGGAAGTGCGCGTCGAGCCGGATGGCGGTGAATTGCGGCTCACGGTGGCAGATCGCGAGTGGCGCGCGGAGATTCGCGATACGCGCAAGTGGCGGCGCAATCGAGGCGGCGCGGCCGAAGCGGAGGGACGGCAGCAGGTTTCCGCGCCGATGCCAGGAAAAATCGTTCGAGTGCTGGTGCAAAGCGGCGATTCGGTGGACGCAAAGCAGGGCTTGTTTGTGGTGGAAGCGATGAAGATGCAGAACGAAATCCGGTCGCCGAAATCCGGAAAAGTGGAACGGCTGCTCGTCGCCGAAGGCCAAACTGTGAACGCGGGGGAAGCCCTCGCGATCATCGTCTAAACGCGCGCGACGATTCGGCGCACTTGCGCTGAATGATCCGTTTGCTCTACTTCGCGGCGGGAAGTTTACCGGCGGATTCGATAATCTGACGCGCGAGATAGTTCGTGACGTGAGAATCATCGCGCGCTTCGATCATGTAGGCGGAGCGCAGCAACTGTTCTTTGCGGTTGCGCAGCGTGTCGCGGATGGTCTGCTGCACCTGCGGGTCGGCGAGATCGCGTTGGCCGGCAGGCTCTTTGGCGAGCAGTTTCAAGATCCGATAGCCCTGATTCGGGACGCCGATCGGCGGCGTCACCTGGCCCGGCTTCATCTCCAGCACAGTCTTCTTGAGGACAGGGTCCGACTTGTTGAGCGCGGATTCGGGAATAAATCCGAGATCGCCGCCGGTGGTAGCAGTGGAATCTTCCGAGTAGTCCATGGCCAGCTGTCCAAAGTCGGAACCCGAATTCAGCTTCTGCTCGAGCACGGCGATTTTGCGCTTGGCTTCACCCTCCGTGGTGGCTTTGTCATTCTTGCGGTTGTGGACAGAAGGATCCGGGTGGCTGGTGACGACAATCTGGGCGACGTGGAATTGAGGCTCGGCCACGTTGAACTGCGAACGATTCTTCTGGTAGAAATCCGTGACGTCCTGATCGGTGATCGAGATTTTTGCCACGACTTCGCGATTGAGGAGTTTCTGGACGGATAGCTGGCGGCGAATGTCGCTCTTCAGGTCGTCCACCGTGAGGTTCGTATCTTTGAGCTTCTTTTGAAATTCTTCCTCGGTATACGGGCTCTTCGATTCGGTGAACTTATCTTCCACTTCGGCATCGCTCGCGACCAGGTTCATCTTGTTGGCGCGTTCGATGAGAATTTCGTTGTTGATCAACTCATCGAGGATACTGAGCTTTAGAGAGAGCGACTCTTCCTGTGAAGGCGCCGGCGCGTCCGCATTCACGCGCGTGCGATAGTATTTGTCCACTTCCGCGCGAGAGATGTCCTTGCCGTTCACCACGGCCCACACGTCCGGCCCCGGAGCCGATTCCTTTTTGCATCCCGTCGCAAGGCTACACAGCAAAATGCCGGAAAGTAGGAGGATGCTCCGAGCCGGGCGGGGTAGCAGCGGAAGGGCGGTAGTGTTCAAGCGGCCTTTTTCACTTTGCCAGCGCGGATACAGGCGGTGCAGACGCGAATATGTTTGCTGGTGCCTTTGATTACGGCCTTGACGCGGCGCAGATTCGGATTCCAGCGGCGGCGGCGAACATTGTGAGCGTGGCTGATGACATTGCCAAAGCTCGGTTTCTTGCCGCAAATTTCACATGCCAGTGCCATTGACGGTTGCTCCAAAAAGGAAAATTCGCTTAGGTAGCGTGACTTTTGATGCTACCAGAGAATGCGTTGGGCTGGAAGCGATTTGCGGAGCTAGGGCGGGGCTAAGGGTGTACAGATTCCGGCATCGCGAGGGGTTGGCAGCGAAATAGGATTTCGTTCCGGCGCAACTTACTCCACGCAACTCGCTTCAAGCAACTGGCTCCAAGCAGCTTACTTCAAAGGCAAGCAATCGAGGTCGTTTGCAAAGGTGATCGGGCCCGAATATCGCTTTCTGATTTCGGCTTCGGTTTCGAATTCTTTTCCGAGCGTGCGCAGCATGCGGTGAGAGAGAACCAGGCTTTTCACGTGGGCGCTTTCTGCGATTTGTCCGATCACTGAGGGAGGCATGTGCAGGCGCCTCTCGATACCTGTGGCACCTTCGGGCACAGCATTGTGGGCGATGAACAGATCCGCATTCATCGCCAGGCGCGGCAAAGCTTCGCCTTCGCCATTCGTGTCTCCGCTGAAGACGATCACTTTGCCGCGCGTTTCGATCTTCCAGGCGAGGGCGGGCACGCCGCCATGAATCACACGCACTGCCGAGACGGCGAGGGCTTCGTTGTGAAATACCGGGATGGGCGTCGTGCTTGCGGCGACATCGTGGGGCTGCATTTTGTAGCTGCCTTGTTGATTGGGGATGAGGAGCTCGCTGAGATAGCCGTACGCTCCTTTGTCACCGAATAAGTCGTGGACAAATTTGGTGGTTGAAGGCATGAAGTCGTTTCCCGGCGGGCCGTAGATCGGCAACGGACGGCTGCGATCTTCAAACCAGGAGGACTTAATGAGAGCGGCGAAGTCGCCGCTATGATCGACGTGAAAGTGGGTGAATAAGAGCACGTCGAGTTGCGACATTTGCGCGCCGCTTTCGCCAAATCGAAGAGCACTGCCACCGCCCGCGTCGATGACTGCTTTCGCTTGACCGTCTTCCCACAGCAGGTAGCTGCTTGAGCCGCGTTTATCTTGCAGCTCTGGGCCGCCCGAGCCAAGCACTTGAACTGCGACGCCCTGCGCGCCGCAGGATTGCGCGGCAGCTGAAAGCGAAAATGCATGAAACAAAATGAGGGTTTGAATGAACCAGGCAAAGGGGAAGCTGCGCCAAAAAACCGGCAACAGGCTCATGGTTTGCTCCCGGTGGCTAATTCCCTAACAGGGAAAAATACAAGGGTATGTTGCGATCGCTGTCCTAGAGTTTACAGCCAAGTCGGCGCGAAGTCGGCAGTTAGGAGGAGAAAAGCGTGTTGGCCACAAATCGAAACAGGGAACGAACTGGGACAAAACAGGGAATCAGCCTGGAGGATTCAGCAGATTCTCGCAGTCGTGAAGTTCTCGCTCGGAGCTAACAAGGCGACGAGCTGTCCAACCGCTGGACACCGCAAATTGGCCCAAAGAGGCTCGATTCAGCGACTAAACCGTTCCAAGATATCCTTACGATTTAAGCCAAGCACCGGCGGTCGGGTGCCGAGCGGCGGCCACTGTGCGGCGCATTGCGCACACCCGAGGCCAAGAGAAAGGGTTAGATGGTGGGCTGCAAGCGGCGTGGTTTCGAAAGCGCAGGACGGCCGATCGACGAAGGGAGAGGAGTCGGGCATAGATGGGTAGAACGTTAGAAGTGTATTTATACTCTAATAGTACATAACTATAACATTACTTAGGCCTAGACGTTGTATCTGGCTTCTTTGATTGGCCAAGGCCGATGCTAAGGTTCGCCAATGAGCAACCACTCGATCGATTTGCCAAACTGCTGACTGATTTTCAAAAGAATCTCTGCGCCTATTTGCACCTTTCCGTGCTCCATCGTCGAAAGATAGTTCTGGCTCACTCCGATGCGCCGGGCAAATTCCTCTTGTGTCAGGTCGAATCCCCGCAGCTCGCGGATTCGCCGCCCGACCAGTTTCCAATCAACAATAGAACGCTCCGGGCGTATTTTTCCCTTTGACATATCTATCCTTATAAGGATAAAATATCTACATAATGTAAAGGCGTAACCACCTCTCCCGAAGCGCCTTTGTACATGGCTCGGGGGTCTGTTGCAACGAAAGAGATATTGGACCCCAAGGAGGACGAAGGTGAACCGAAAACTTGCTTCTAAAGGATCAGCGGTTTTCCGGTCAAATGTTAAGTTGGCTTGCTCTTTATGGGGGAGTCTTTCCATCATTGCTTTGACTCGTCTTGAGTACCTAACGAGGACGTACAGATTTTCCGTCGCCTCAGGGGACCTGCAACTCCTGAGTGGCGCGTGGTACGTCACCCACTCCGGCCTGCTGCGCCTGTCTTTTCGCCGCAAATGTGCAGGGATAAAGGCGACTTTCGTAAATCAGCTTTCTGATGCTGTTGCGAAGCGGTGGGTCTTCAAGGCTACCGTTTACAAAACGAGGTCCATGGGTTTCGTTGGTTATGGCGACGCCGATCCCTCAAACATTTCTCCAATAGTCCGTGGGTCCGAGATGCGCGTCGCGGAAACACGGGCCGTCAACCGCGCTCTGCGAAAAGCCTACGGAATTGGGCTCTGCTCGGTTGAGGAGCTAGGCTCACAACCATTTGTCGTGGAGCCTCCGAAGACAATATCGGTCGACGCGGAGAACGGTAAAGGCTCCAGCAACGGTCAGCCCAGCCTTCGCGACAAGCTCCGCCTACTGATTCGAAATTACGAACTCGATCCTGCCCTGGTGAAACGCTACGCAGCCGACTTCTGCGGTACCGAAACACTTCGCGAGGCCAGCCGAGATTTGGTCGAAGCTTTCGTTTCGACGATCGTTGGGGAAGCCGCGAATGATCGTGCCGCTCTCGTTTGCAAGTTGAACAGCTACAACCAGCCTGAGGAGGTGCGGCCATGAAGCGACATTTCCCTGGTCTCCATACAGAACCTAACCATATCCACGATTCTCTCGAGGGCATTTTCCTGGTTCGAGTCGACCGCGCTTACTATCGTTGGCACCCGCAAAAACCCTTCTTCGTCCTCTGTTTCGCGATCCTTGAGCCGAAGGAGCTTGCCTCCCGCAAGATTTCCGGCCGGCTCTATTGCACCCAGAAATCCCTCTGGAAACTGAACTGGTTCCTGCGGGATTTCGGCTATGACCCTGACTTGCTTGGGCGTGACGAAGTCGATGAAAAGGCTCTCCTTGGCCTGACAGGTGTCCTGCGTACCAACCGCAAATCACTCGCGGGTCGCATGTTCCTCAATCTCGACGCGTTTGCACCATCGTCCGAATGGGAATTCATCTCCAAGGATGCTCGCGAAGGTGTTTTGCCGGGAGGCTCCCATGACCTACAGCTTCACACAGATTAGCCAGTACCTTCGCTGCCCCCGGCAGTATCGCTATCGGTATCTCGACGGCTGGCGCGAGCGGGAAGATCGAGCGTCCATGATCTTCGGCCGTTGCTTCGAGAACGCCCTGGTGGCCTACTTCAGAAGAGAGGACCCGACTGCCACATTCTTCAAGGAGTGGCAACAACAGCAGGACGCTCCTCTCGCCTATACGAAGAATGACTCCTGGGACCGGCTCTATCATCAGGGTATCCACCTGCTCGAGCGGTTCGCTCAGGACGATCGCGTTCAAATCCGCAGCCCCAAACAGAATCTTCAAGTGAAGCTGACCCGCTCGCTCCCTTGTGGCGGTGATTTCGTGTCGTACGTCGATGCGATCGGCAAGCTAGACGAGAGGAAATGCATCATCGACTGGAAAACTACGACCTCGCGATACCCGGAACAGCCCGCTGGTCTTTTGGCTCTTGACCCACAGCTCGTTTGTTATTCCTGGATGGCTGGCATTTCGGAGGTTGCCCTGGTTGTATTTGTACGAAAGAACGCACCTGAGATTCAGTATCTGAAGACCACGATCGACGAAGGACAGTGCCGGGAGTTTGGCCAGCTGGTCGAGACTACGGTCAATCAGATCGAGTCGGGACAATTCCTACCGCACAGCGGCATTCGATTTCCTCAGAACGGGTGTCTGAGCTGCTCCCATCTGGGGATGTGCCTGGGGAATGAGCAGCTCGTGGATTCAAGACTCATTCGCAGGCCAGGAGCGAGCGAACTTGATTGGATTGACCAATTTGAGGACTAGCGGGGCGCCGCTCATGGCACCTAAACTGAATCGCCGCCGGGCTCTGTTCGTATTGGGGCGGATCGATGAGATTTTGGCTTGGGAGCGGACGACAGAGCAGGAGCGGGATACTCGATTTGTGGAACTGGGTCGCTATCTCTGCGAAGTGCGGGCCGGGCAATACTGGCGGGTCGACAATCTGACCTCCTTTGATGAGTTCCTGGAGAAGAAATTCCCGGAGTCCCGCCGCAAGGCCTATTACCTGATGGCGATTCACGAACAGCTACCACGGCAGAGCCATCGCGATCTGCGGGAGGTGGGCTGGACGAAGGCGGCAGAATTGGCCAAGGTCGCACGCCGGGACGGACAGAAATTCGACTGTGCAACCTGGATGCACAAAGCGCAGGAACTACCGAAGGAAGAGTTCAAGCGAGAGGTGGAACGTCATCTGACGGGTCAGGAACAGGAGCCGTGGGAGATGCTGTATTTCAAGATCTATAAGAGCCAGCTGCAGGTGATCGAGAAGGCTCTAGAAACTGCCTCACTGATGCTCGGTTCTCAGAAATCGCGTGGTTATTGCCTGGAGATGATTTGCGCAGACTTCATCGCAGGCGCAAATCTGGGAGAGACGGATTCGGGCGCTTTTTCAGTTTCGGTACGTCGACTGATCGAGTTCCTTCCCGGACCCGAGAAAATTGAGCTAATCCAAAACCTGAAAGAGACTGCATGAATACAATTTTCCTGAAACACAAGAGAGTCAAACTGGATCCCGAGGCCTACGCATAGCTTCGTCGTCGAGTCTTAAATCGCGATGGCTGGAGGTGTCAGCATTGCGGAAGTGCCGTAAGGCTGCAAGTTAATCATCTGTGCTTTCGTAGCGCGCTCGGGCATGATTCCTTAGAAAACCTGATCACTCTGTGCGATTTTTGTCATGCCAACATACACAGACGTTCTAGGTAAATACGTGAAGGAATGTTGGTTATCGACAGCCAGCAGTGCGGCGAAGTCGATTTGTTTGTGCTGTTTTTCAACGCTGCCACCACTCACTAAAGGCTCAACCCAACGGTTAGGGATCGCGGGCGATCGTGAAATAATCCCGAGTTCGCTCTCGTCGCGGCGTCGAAGGATACCTAAGGGTAGTCCCCAGCCTTAGGGAGACGGTAGCTCGCGTTCCGACACTGGACGTCGCTGAAAAAATCCTGGCGGCACTCTCGGCTCTGCTTTGCCGAATGCACTTCGGAAACGCGCGAAGTTATTGCGCCCATACCAGCCGAGTAATTGATAGAAGTTCCGAGGGGGCAGGATCAGCGCGCACGCCCCCCTACAAGAAACTCGAACAGCCTATATCTAGCGCTCCGATTCTGATAATAGGCTTGAAATCTTCGGCGCTCAGTTAGTCAGGCTGTCAGCCGCATTGCCTGGGTGCTTGGATCATGCTTTGAGAAGTGTGTAAGCGTCCGGCTCATCGTCTGGCGATGTATTTTAACGTTGCCTCTACCGCTTGCTCGTTGAAATTATGCCTTACGCGTGCTCGTACCGTAAGGAAAAAGCAGAAGGACCTGGCTAGAGGCACTCGTTCGCACAAATGCCGAAATTGCTCGGATCTTGTGCTCAAAATCTGGAAGCCCACGACGAGGGAACTACCTCCCAGGAATTTTTACTCACGTCCAGGCCGTCCCGTAAACGGGAGGTTTGTGATGCCGTGCCCTTTTAGAGGAAATTTCACTCTGGAATTTGGTGGTTGAGAACCACCGCCCCTGCGTGAAAACCACCAGAGCCGCCTTGATAGAAAGCATGTCAATCTCGCGAATTATCAGCTGAAAGCTAGTTGTTGTTGGACTTAGCTCACGGCGCTACTCCCTTTGAGTTTGGACTTGGGCCTGCAGCAAAACCGACACCTTAAGAATGACTTGGTGGCTATGCTCGAACGCCATGCCATGATTGGGTCATTGGTTTGTTCTGCCGTCGTTTTACCAGATGAAGTGGGGGGTAGATGTCCTATCGGCGAGAAGAGTACCGACCTCTCGCTGTTCTACGAGATATCGTCGCTCCAATCCAGGCCGCGTCGACCTCTCCTAGAGTTGTGTTTGGCACACCACAGCATGTCGCGTCGGGCAGATAACTTCGAGTCTGCACATGAAACTGGATAAGCACGAACGAGCTAGACCCAATGTTGCTGGACTTACGTCTCCAGTGCAACGGGCCGAGATGGACTTGCTTGTGGCCGCGCGATGGCCGGCACTCAAGCCTTTGCCGGTATTCCGGTATGAGAGCAAAGACTATCGCGCCACGATTCATTTCGACAAGACGCGAGGCGAGTGGGTGTGTCGCAAGACATTTTTGGCTGCCGACGAGCCACAAGAGGTGCGGAAAGATTCGGAGCTGCGGGGCGGACTGACAGAGATGACAATGACGTTGCCGCATGGTAAGGCGGAAGCGTCGAGCGAACCCGTCGGGGTGGAACCGCCAAAATTAGCGAGTGAGTACAAACTTCATCTGGAGGCCGTTCTTGCGTGGAGAGAAAATTACGGGAACGGAGCAGTCTATGCTGGACTGCAGGATTATCTTTCGGAAGACCAGCAAGAGGAAGTGTACGAGATCGTCCGAACATCGCTGACCGCTTGGCAGCTTCAGTTCAATCCGAAGAATATTGCGTTCATTTTTGACGTACTTTGGAACTCGGGCGGTCGGCTCACAAAGCTGATTCAAATTGCGCGGCTAAAGGAGGCGGGTGCGCGCCGCGAGGAAGCCCCTCCGGCTGAAAGCGCTGATGAACAAAACTCTGACTGGAAAGTCGAATTCACGCCGCAGCAAAGCGTGCTTCGAAAACCGGCTGGCGCATGCACTGGTGTCGATGATTCGACTACTAGCTCGGCTGCGGAAATCCCGGACGCCCAAGTATCGCAGAGCTTGGTAGTCGGAACAGCATCGCGAGGGGCAACGAGCTCCGCTCCTGAACGACTAGAGATTCATATACCCAAGGTGAGTGCGGACTTAACGTTAGAACCTGCACGGAGTTTTGTCTCGACCAAACTTGCAAGCTTCGCGGCAGAATCGATCGAGAATTTTTCCTCTGAGGATCTCAAAACCGCGCCGCAAGAACGGATTGCTCAGAGCAAAACGCAAGCATGTGATGCCGTGGGTGAGATCCCTTGTACTAGCCGCGGCTCGTTTGTCGAAATTTTCCGGGACAGGACGCCCTACGCCATTCCGCTCTTCGGCCTTCGGAAATCTCGGGTGCGAGGTGGAACGAGCGAAACCGAAACACCGCGCAGTGCCGAGGACTCGCCGCAACTCTTTGTATCCGAAAAACCGGCGAAGAAAAGGGTCGGACTTCGGATCGCTGCGATCGCATTTTTGGCGGTTGGTTTCACTATTGGGTTCACTGTGGGTCTCAATACGCCTATAATTCCGCCCGAGACGGAAGAACCGAACCCAGAAAAACTATCCTCAATGGCTCGGCCGGCAGATTCAGTGCCCCCTGCAAAAGCAATCCGACCAGTATCAGGAGTAGCGAGCCCTTCCCACCTTGATTCCAACGACTCTTCGGGCGCCCAGAAACAGGATGAAACGACGGTTACGAGAGAAGAGTCCAAAGAAGGCGCACGGGATTCTGAGACATTTGCGGAACTGCCCTCGGGGGATTCGATCTCATTTTCAGCGATTGAACTCGAAGGCACTCACAATCATGAAGCCAGCGCGAAGCGGGATGACTCGAGCAGGCTCGTCGCGCGGAACGTATCGCCGCGGGCACTTCAGGAACCTAATCATTCAGACGAGTCTGCCGATTCGATGACCCGCACGACGAGAAGCATAACAAGAGGTTCGACCAAAGGCACGACGAGACCTCCCACGATAAGCACGACCGGAGACGCGCGGATGATTTCCGCCGTGCGCGGTGTTGCGCCAGCGCTACGGACGACTTTGCACCCGCCTTTGTCTTCTGCGATCCTTGTTACGGCACCAGCAGAGGGCGGCCGGTCACTCAAGTTAACTCTTCCGGAGAAACCGGTCGCCGTCTCGTCTTCATTTGCAATTAGCTCGCAGTTTTCTGTTCTTATAGCTCCGGAGCCCGGATCCGCGGCGACTCATCATCCCGCTCGATTGCAGGCTGGTAAGCTTGTCTCCTACGTTTGGCCGCACTACCCGAAGCCTGGGAATCGAAATGAATCGACAGAAACTGTAAAGGTACGGGCCACGATCGGAAGATTCGGACAAGTAACGGATGTAAAGCGAGTGAACGGCTCAAGCTCGCTTTTTGCCGCAGCGATTAGCGCGATACGCCTGTGGCATTTCCAGCCTACACTTTTGAATAAACGACCTGTTCAGGCGATGCAGGATGTCACGATCGAATTCCGGCCGCCACGATATTCCTCGCAGGTGTCCCCACAACACGCATCGCCCAATTAGGAGCGGTAGCGTGGAATTTTTTATCGATCAGTACAAACAGAGGAAATCCGAGATCCCTTCTTCGGGTTGGAAGCTGTCTACTCATGTCGGTCCCGATTAGGAATTGGGTCGCAGAATTAGGGAACGATGCTTGCAAGCCCGACTAGCGGTTGTCGTACGTCCGACAGTAGTGCCCTGCAGTGATGGTGTTTGAAGTCGGGACCTCTGTGTTGTACCCTTGCGTGGCATTGGGTTGTGGAATGCGCGCCAAGATCATCTTCGCCACTCTGGTCGGATTGCTCTTTTGCAGTCTCGCCACACTTGAGATCGCCGAACTCGTTAGGCTCGCTGACGACACATCCAACGACTTCTCGGGTTTCGTCTCTCAGCAAGCATCTTCGGCCGTTGTCTGTCAGAGTCTTGAGCTGCAGCCGAGAGCTAATCCGAACACCGATCACAATGAGCGAACGAGAGCCAATCGCTGGTTTGAGGCCGCTTCTCACCGCGCACAGCATGATGTTCTCCGGCTCCTCTGTATCATGAGAACGTGACACTTCTTTCCCCGAAATTGCGTCTCTTTTCCCATCTTCACAAGTAGAGCCACAGGCTTTCTCCACAGGCCATAAAAATCACGCGCCGTGGGAAAACTCTTGGCGGGATCCTCACTGATCGGGAGTCACCAGACCAACAGCTGGTCTTCACGACCGGCGGAAAGGCCAACAATGAAGTCTCCATGGGAAGGAAATGATCCGGAGGTTCTGAAGGAATTTCTCTACGAATTGATCTGTGAAACAAGACAGCCTGAAGAGATGGAGTTGTTGGTGGAAGCTGTCATGTCGATCCAGCATGCGTCTCGGGCCGCTCCAACAGACTTGCGGATGTAATCCCGATTGGCCCTGCGACGTAGGAGGGAGGGCCGGCGGACGGCTCACTGGAGGCCAGGCATCTCCCCAGCCTGGCCTCTCGCCGCCTGTGCACCTTCAAGGAGTTCACGAGGGTCTGCGGTTGACAACCTGAAATCTGACAATTACCATCCGCCCGACCCTGACATTACTGCGTTCGAAATGGTCGAAGGAGGTGTTCCGTGACAACCACAGCTCGGTTACGGATACTTCGTGTTGCCCTCGTTTTAGTCGGTTTGATATTCCTTTTCGGCGTTTATCCCCTCATGATGACTCTCTGGCCTTCAGGGTGGCGCTGGAGTCCGAACCAGCCGCAATACGAGCAAATGATCCTCGGAGTTTACGCAACCCTCGGGGTCTTCCTCCTGATCGCCTCCCGTAATCCTCTTCGGCATCTCAGCCTCATTTGGTTCACGGTCTTTTCGAGTCTCGTACACGCAGGTATCATGACGGAGCAAGCGCTGAGTATACCCTCGGAGCGGGCCCACCTGTTGGGAGATGTACCGGCACTGTTTCTTGTAGCTGTCCTCCTCGCAATCTTGACGCCTCGCGGCGCGGATGCTGTCCAAGCTCCCAAATAGAAAATAGCAGAATGACGTCGAGTTTAGCGCCGGACACCGAACATCTCCCGTTAACGCCTAAACGAGGTTCCAACAGGCAAGTCCCAAAACCCGGATAAAAACTGACTGGATAACGACTTTCGGTTACATCAGAACCGCATTGCAAGTGATATGGAAACTTATCAGTTACCTCAGGTAGCTAAGGCTGTCATCATGTGGGCAGAAACTGCGGCTGGAAGGGAAACTTTCCATGACGGAATTTTCACCAAACGGGGCCGTCAGATCTAGCAAGGTCCCATTTTCAAAATGTCCGGTCCACGCAGTTAATTAGGGATTTACCTTGACCCGCGACTAATGTAATGGCGATTTAACAATAGTAACCCGAGCCGTAAGAACCTATTTTTTCCTTTCCCCGATGGAAAAGAGCCAATTGAGGACCAGCGCCAAGACGGTCCCAAGGGGAATGCCCGCGAGGTTCATCCCCGCGACCGTCAGACCCTTCGTCCCTAGTCCCGTAGCGACGATCAGTGATGCGCCGGCCACTGCCAAGTTCTTGTGATGCGAGAAATCCACTTTGGCATCCATCCAAATGCGTATGCCCATCAAGGCAATGATCCCGTAAAGCAGGAGGGTAATCCCGCCGAGAACCGGGTTGGGGATTGCCTGAATCAGTGCGGCAAACTTTGGGCACAGCCCAAGAAGGAGCGCGATCATTGCCGCTGCGATGAAATTGTATGTGCTGAATACCCCCGTCATCGCCATCACCCCTATGTTTTCCGCATAGGTCGTTTGGGGCGTCCCACCGCCCAAGGAGGAAATCAGCGTGGCCAGCGCGTCCCCGAGATACGCACGACCGAGGTATGGATTAAGATCCCGGCCCATGTAAGATGAAATCGCGGCGATGTGACCCTTGTTTTCAGCAACCAGCACGATAAAGACAGGTGCGACGGTCAGTAACGCGCCCCAGCTGAACGCGGGGGTTTGAAATGGTGGCAATCCGATCCATGGCGCAGTCTTGACTTGGGCTATCCTGTGCGGGTCGAACATGCCGCATACCGCGGCGACCGCACAGCCAACGATCACACCGAGGAGAATCGGCACCATCTGAAGAAATCCTCGGAGCCGAATGGAGACCAAGGCGCCTGTCAAAAAAGTAGCAGCTGCTATCATCAAGCGGGCCCAATCCGACCCAGTGTGGATCGCCAGGTCGGTGTTGACAGCGTCTGAGACCGCCGCCCCGGCGAGATTAAAGCCTATGATCGCTACCACTGAACCGGTCACGAGAGGCGGCATCAAGCGGTCAATCCAACTCGGACCCCAGGCCATGGTGGCTAAGGCTGCACCAGCGTAAAGCACCGCGGCGCTCGCAATTCCGAACAAGGCATACGGAATCCTTGAAGATCTCCGCTGGTAATGGCCAAGACCGGGCCAATGAAGGCGAAACTTGAACCAAGATAGCTGGGGACCTTGAGACCGGTGATGAAGATGAAAAGAAGGGTCCCGATACCGGAGAAAAAAAGAGTTATCTGCGGATCGAACCCCATCAGAACCGGCGCCAGCACAGTGCCTCCAAACATCGCAAGCACTTGCTGTATTCCCATTGGGATGAGCTTCAGGAGCGGGAGTCTCTCTTCGGGATAGTAGATACGGTTCACAGACTCCCTTAGATCTTCCTGTCTAACTTGCATGCCTGTATCCGATGTTACTCAATTCGGCGGATGCTGAGTTTATGTCGAGCAAGACCGAGGTGCAAGCTGATCGAATCCTGTCTCAACTTCTGGATCACGTGTTCACCGCGCGTTTGCATAGGCTGCGCAATTGTACAGGTGTTCTCGCAAGCTACGGGTTCTGAGTGTAATGGCGATTTATCGATCGCCACCAAATCTCCAGACGTTTGCCCAAGATTGTTCCGACGAAGAACGCTATTCGTACCACAGTGCGACCATGGGATCGAGGTGCATGGCGCGGCGGGCGGGAATGTAGCAAGCGAGGAAGGCGACAATCACGAGGATCACACACCAAAAGTCTCTCGCGTCACTATCGCTGGACAGTAGAATGAGAGTTCTATTTACTCGCGGGTTTCAGTCCCATGACTCGAATGGATCGAAGAATTTACCTGGATTTTAACGCCAGTACTCCCATGGCGCCGGAGGTCATGGATGCGATGAAGACCGTACTCGAGGAGCCATACGGCAATCCTTCGAGCGGCCATTGGGCCGGCAACGCGGCCATGAAGCTGGTCGAGAAAGCTCGAATGCAGGTTGCTGGGCTGCTCGGCTGCAAGTCAAATGAGATTGTATTCACGAGTGGCGGAAGTGAAGCGAACAATCACGCCCTTAAAGGGGTGTTTTTCGCAAGCGGAAGAAGGGACGCTCATATCGTCACCACCCAGGTGGAACATCCGGCAGTGCTAAATCCCTGCCGGTTCCTCGAACGGATCGGTGCAACGGTGACGTACCTGCGAGTTGATGGATTCGGACGCGTCGACCCCGACGATGTCCGCCGCGCCTTGCGACCGAGTACTATCCTTGTATCCATAATGCATGCCAACAACGAAGTTGGCACCATTCAGCCGATCGAGGATATTGCACAGATAACGCACGAAGCGGGAGTCCTCTTACACAGCGATGCGGCTCAATCGGTAGGCAAGATCGCTTTGAGTGTTCAGGGACTCTCGGTAGATTTGTTGTCGGTTGCAGGTCACAAGCTTTACGCTCCCAAGGGCGTGGGCGCACTCTATGTCCGCGACGGTGTTTCTCTTGAACCACTGATTCATGGTGCGAGCCACGAATCCGGTCGGAGAGCTGGGACAGAAAATGTGCTGTTAGATGTGGCTTTCGGAGCGGCTTGCGATTTGGCCCGCGAGTGGAAAGGCATGGACTCAGTTCGCGAGCTTCGGGATCTGTTCTGGGATCTGTTGGAAGATAAGTTTGGGGATGGAGTTGTCCTGAACGGCCACCCGATCCAACGGTTAGCGAACACTCTCAATGTCAGTTTCGTGGCACAGGTCGGGGCAGAGATACTAGGGCGCTTGCCAGGAGTGGCTGCATCTACGGGTTCCGCATGCCATGCCGGTTCGGTGGAATTGTCCCCAGTCCTCCGCGCCATGGGAGTTACACCAGAAATTGGAATGGGCGCGGTTCGGTTTAGTTTGGGCCGAACTACGACCAGACGCGAGATTGAAACTGTAGTTGAGAACCTGGCTTTGATGGGTTGACTCGGGTGTTTAGCACGGGTCTAATCTCTTGTGGCGAGAAGAGGCAGTGCTTCCATGGATGCGAAGACGCATTGGGAAAAGGTTTATGCGATCAAAGCTCCAGACGCGGTTAGTTGGTACCGACCGCATTTGGAAACGTCCCTCGCACTGATCGAAGGTGCGGCGAAATCACGATCGACCTCAATTATTGATATCGGCGGCGGTGAATCAACTTTGGTGGATGACCTTCTTGCTCGCGGATATACGGCGCTCACCGTACTAGATGTCTCGCCGACCGCTATCGAGGTCACAAAAAAGCGCTTGGGCAAGGCCGCTGAGAAGGTCCGTTGGTTGAGCGGAGATATTCTCGAAATCGAAATGGAACCTCATGTCTACGATCTCTGGCATGACCGAGCGGTATTCCATTTTCTGACCACACCAGAGCGACGTGTCGCCTACGTTCGAAAGGTTACCCGCGCGGTCAAGCGAGGAGGTCACGTGATTGTCAGCACATTTGGTCCAGAAGGCCCCACCAAATGCAGCGGGCTGGAAGTAATGCGCTACGATGCAGACTCACTCCATGGCGAGTTCGGCTCGCACTTCCGCTTAGTGGAGAGTTCCAAGGAGCAACACCAAACTCCGGTTGGAACCACACAGCAATTCCTCTACTGCTACTGTCGCGTCGAATAGCGGCGTGTTCTTGCGCCAAGGCCGATTTATTAAAACCAGCATCCTTCTTGCGTTCAACAAATGACTTTGCCGACGTCTTTCGCATAATTGCACCGCAGGAGACGGCACACGTGACTGATGTCCTCCAACAAGTAAGCGTCCGCAATACCCAGTGCGGAGATTTTGCAGGTATCTCGGATCTGTGCAAGCGCATCTACCCAGACACGATTCCCTGGTCGGCAACTGAATTGTCCTCGCACCTCGCTATTTTTCCTGAGGGTCAATACGTTGCCGTCTACGGACCAGAAGAAAAAGTTGTGGGCATGTGCGCGAGTCTAATCGTTCTGTGGGACGACTATAAGATGCTGGACGGCTGGGAGACTTTCACAGGAGATGGCTTCTTCACCAACCATGATCCGAAGCGCGGCCACACGCTCTACGGCGCTGAAGTGATCGTCGATTCGTGCCTCGAACACCATGGCATCGGTGAAAAGCTTTACTCGGCTCGTCGAAGCCTCGTGAAGAAATTGGGTTTGTGGCGGATTCGCGGTGGCTCACGCCTTCGTGGTTACCACCAGCATGCTGGTAAAGTCCCCCCCGAGGATTACGTCCGTCAAGTAGTCCACGGCTATCTACACGATGCAACTCTTACGTTTCAATTGCACCAGGGCTTCCACGTGCTGGCAGTCGTTCCGCATTACTTGAGTGATGATCCTGAAAGCTTGGGCTATGCCGCAGTAATCGAGTGGCTCAACCCCGAAACGATCGTGCCCGAAATGCTTGTAGAACGGCCAAAGGAGTTTCTGCATAAGGACGTTCTAAAGCGTCT
>Ga0306921_10001140_pt1 | contig 25246 bp, 18 predicted proteins | sample sta12Cox44000080_FD_203760 | JGI IMG/M metagenome (GOLD analysis project Ga0306921, IMG submission 203760) | Lab enrichment of tropical soil microbial communities from Luquillo Experimental Forest, Puerto Rico - statoxic.12C.oxic.44.000.080 (v2)... | ecosystem: Environmental > Terrestrial >...
CATGGTCGTCGCCTTCATGCCCATGGTCGCTAGGATCGCCGCCTCGGCCGCGTGGTAGTCCACGCCGGTCACCCCCTCCAGCTTGGCGGCGAGGAAGTAATAACCGAAGAAGCCCCATTGCTGGTCGGACCCCCACTGCGGGTCATAGGGATCCCAGTTGCCCATGAGAAATCCGTCGCGGTTGAACTGCGACAGGTAGGTGTTCAGCACATCGCGCATGAGGGCCGGGTCGATCAGCGTCAGGAACGCGTAGACGTTGCGCCCTTGGTCGAACGAGCATCTGAAGTAGCCGCCGGCAACTCCCTCCCACCAGACGGAGGAGCCGATGGTGAGCAGTCGCGTGCTCGGTCGCACCGGGGTATATCCGGCGGCGTTGTCGGTGACATCGACGATGTTCGCGTACAGGGTGTACAGACCGGTGTAGATCTCCCTGGTCGTCAGGACGCTGGCGCGCCGCACGTCAACCTTGCCAAGCTTCGCGTTCCACGCGTCCCTGAGGTTCCGCACCGCGCGGGCGAAGTCGAAAGTGGGGAATTCGCTCACGAAGTTCTGCTGTGCTCTGGACATGCTGGTCATAGAAAGAGCGACAGCCACGGTGACCGGGGTCCTTGGCGCGAACGTGAGGTAACCGCCGACGCCATCTCCGGTAATGCTGGCCGCGCCGTCCCGCACGCCGCTGCCCGTGAACGTGCCATGACCGGCAGCCGGGGTGCTGAATTTGATGTAGAAGAAACAGCGCTGGTTCGCGCCGTTGCTCAGCGTCACCTCCGCGGTCTGGCGGTCGACATACACAAAGGTGCTGTTGGACCAGGTGACATTGGAGTTCTCCGTCTCCTGCATGAGCATGTCGACCGCCGCATACGAGGTGGCGTCGCCGAAGTGGTACTGGTACACGGAAACGTCCGGGGTGACCGTGAGTCCCACCGTGGATCCCCTGGCGGCGACGGCGGAGTCGTAGGTGATGCTGGTCTGCGACGGGCTCGCGCTGATCGAGGCACGCCAGTCCGCGGTTCCCTTGTCGGTCACCTGGTCGACGGTCGGGTAAAGCAGCAGCCCTCGCGTGACGCTGTCGGCTATTTCACCCTCGGGGGCGGACCACAGGCCGATGCGTCCCTGCGGATAGCGCATGAAGACCTGGCCTGGGCCCTGGTTGTTGTTCACGAAACGCGTGTAGTCGGTGATGCGGAAATTCTGCACGGACGCGTTTCCGGGAGGACTGCAGCCAGTCAGCGAGACCGCCGCGACCAGGAGTAGCAGCAGTGCCGGCAGCGCCCGCACGCCAACGGCCCGGGTGCGCAAGTCTGGGACGCAGCGCGTAACGCGCATAAAGCGCTGAGCCCCCCGGCGAGCGCGTCGGACGGTGAATCCGGCTGCTCCCGCAGTCGGTACCACTCGGCGCAGCGGCGTAGGCCGTCCCGGAGCGGAACCCGCGGAATGTAGCCGAGTTCGCGCTGGGCCTTGTCGATGGCGTGCCGGTTATCCGTGCCGAACAGTTTGACACCTAGCCGGGTGAGGACGGGCTGTCCCCGCGAGCTCGCGAGTGCCGCGGTGCGTTCAGCGGCGCCCCCGGCTAGGTAGAGCGCACGGTAGGGGACATGAAGGGTCGGCGCCTGCACACCGATGTCGTGGGCAATCGCCTCTAGGAGTTGCTGCTGGGTCATCGGGTGGTCGTTGCTGATGTTGTAGGCCTGGCCGACCGCGTGCTCGCAGTCGAGCGCCAGCAGCAATCCCTGGACGACGTCGGTGACGTAGACAAAGGGCAGGGCATTGTCTCCGCCGCCGATGATGATCCCCTTGCCGGCCCGCAGCCGGTCCGCCATCCGGCCGAAGTGCAGGTGGTCTCCAGGACCGATGAACGTGCCGGGCCGGATAATAACCGCTGGGAGGTGATCCTCAGCGATCATCCGCTGCACGGCAAGGTCGCCTTCGGTCTTGGTGATCGCATAGGGATCGTGGAACGGCTTGAGGAGGAAGTCTTCCTGGGCGGGCCTGCCCAAGTCCATCCCGTAGACCGTCCAGGAGCTGACATGCACGATGCGGCTAACCCTCTCGGCGAGAGCCGCGCCGCAGACGTTGCGGGTTCCGGTCACGTTCACGTCGCGGTAGTCCTGGAGTGACCGCCAGACACCCATCATGCCCGCGAGATGCACCACGGCCGTGGCGCCGCTCATCGGCGTGGCGAGCGTGTCCGGCCATCGGACATCTCCTCGGTGGACCGTAATGCCGCGGTCGCGGAGCCACCGGATGTCCTCCTCGGGCAGCGCGAGCACCCGCACGGAGTCACCGCGGTCTTGCAGGGCCTCCACCAGGTGCCGACCGAGCAGACCATTGCCGCCAGTGATCAGGACGTCCATGTCGCCGATTCCTCCTGCCGCGCCGGTGACCAGCCACGCTGCCGGCGCACGAGATCTGACAGAACGGGGAGCGCCTGGTCGAGCCAGGCAATGCCTAGTACAGAGGCGGGATGACCGACTCGCCGTGCGTGCGCTGCCGCGTGGCACGGCTCGCATAGCGAGATCAGGTTCTCGAGCCGATATGAGGGTCCCAGCCACGGCTGGCGCGCTAGATGGGCGCGGATCTGGCCCGCCGATGTTCCACATGCCTGGCAGCGTCCCGAGTCCCTGGCAAGTGCCGCGTCGCGTGACGCGGCCAGGCGCGCGCGGTGTGCCGCGTCAAGAGCCACGTGCAGGCACATTCCTGCCGCGATCGGCCGCAGTCGGCGCGTTCGCACTCCGAGCAGGCCGACTAGCAGCAGTGATACTGGACTGTGCAAGACACGGGTAGCCGAGTGCTCCGGGCCGTCGGGCCCGTTGAAGAAGCGGACTGCCGCCACCGGATCCAGACGCCGGTGAGTGGTGAAGTACCAGAGGTAATGGTCGGCGTCGATGAGGACGCCTCCCGCCCAGAATCCGATCCCGCCGTGGCCGAGGAGGTGCCGCTGCAGGACCGCGCCGACGGTGGAGACCGCAACGTGATCTCGGACCCGCATGCCGCCTTCTCCCTCCGACTGGTTATGGCGTGACCGCCGGCTGGTTGTGCACAGGCGACCAGCCGCGCCACCGGAAGGCGACGTCGGCCGCACCCGGACTGAGCTGCTCCAGCCACGCGAGCACGTAATGGCGCGCTGGCACGACGACCTCCCTGCGTGGCCGTGCGGCCAGGTCCGCGACTACCCGGGCGACCATCTCCGGCGGCGGGAGCGGCCCCGTAACCCCCTGGGCCTGGGTCATCGCGGTGTCGATCTTCCCAGGCGACACCAGCGACACCGAGACGCCGGTCCCGGCCAGCTGGCGGCGCAGCGCCAGCGAGAAGCCGCGCAGGCCGTACTTGGTCGCGGAGTAGAGCGGCTCCATGGCCATTCGCCCCGAGAGGGAGCCGACCGAGATGATCGCTCCGTGACGCCGTGCCAGCATCCCCGGCAGCACCGCCCGGGTGAGCAGCATCGCGCCGAGCAGGTTCACCTGGGCCAGGTCCGTGATCTGGCCGGGTGAACTGGACGCCAGCGCCGTCGACCAGAAAGCGCCGGCGTTGTTCACCAGCACGTCGACTCGCCCGCAGACCGCCATCGCGCGGTCCGCGAGCATCGTGACGTCCGAGGGATCCGCCACGTCCGCGGGAATCGCGATCGCCTGACCGCCGGCTTCCCGGATCGACCGCACCTGAGCCTCGAGCATGTCGGCCCGGCGCGCGGCGAGTATCACGGTCGCACCGCGCCGGGCCAGCTCCCGCGCGGTGGCCGCGCCTATGCCGGAGCTGGCTCCGGTCACGATCGCGACCTCGCCGGGCAATCGTCCGTGGACGCGCTGCATCTCAGACTCTCACCTTCCGGCACCGACCCGCGGCGCCTCTTCGACGGCGCCAGGCATGCACTCCCGCCGGTACCAGCTCGCCGTTCGCGCGACGCCCTCCCGCAGCGGCACGCTAGGCGCGTAGCCCAGCTCGCACCGGATGCGCGCGATTGAGTTCTGCCAGTCAGAGCCGTAAAACGCCACGCCGAACCGGGTGACTGGCGGGCGCGCGCTGCCGCCCCGGAGGCGGGCGGCGTGCTCCGCCGCCCAGCCCGCGGCGTACAGCGAGGCGTAAGGCACGTGCCAGCGTGGCGGCCGCGCGCCGATCTCCGCGGCTATCGAGGTCAGCAACTCGAGCTGGGTCAGCGGGCTGTCGTTGGTGATGTTGTAGACGCGGCCAGCGGCGGCCGGATGATCCGTCGCGAGCAGCAGCCCCGCGACCGCGTCGTCGACATACACGAGTGGCAGCCTGTTGCCCCCCGAACCGATCACTACGCCGATTCCACGGCGAAGGCGGTCGGCCATCCGGCCGACGTGCAGCCGGTCGCCGGGGCCGAAGATCTGGTCCGGCCGGACGATGACGACGGGCAGTCCCGCACGCGCGCACCGCCGCCGAACCTCGACGTCAGCCTCTGCCTTGCTCACCGCGTACGGATCCGGGAACGGCCGCAGCGGGGAGCCCTCGTCGGCCGGCCGGCGGCTCCCGCAGCCATAGACGCTGGACGAGCTCATATGCACCAGCCGCCCGACTCCCGCCTCGACCGCGGCGCGGCACACGTTCAAGGTGCCCGCCACGTTCACCGCACGGTATTCGGAAACCGGCCGCCAGACGTCTGACATCGCCGCGAGGTGAAGCACCGTGTCGACGCCACGGACCGCGGGGATGATCGTCTCCGGCTGGCGGACATCGCCGCGATAGACGGCCACGTCGCGCCGCTCTAGCCACGTGGTGTCATCCGACGGCAGCGCGAGGACCCGTACACGGTCGCCCCGGCTGGTCAGCGCGGCGACCAGGTGCTGGCCGACGAAACCGTTGCCGCCTGTTACCAGAATCTCTTTCACGCCCGCGCTCCCACCGGAGCGGACGAGACGTCGCTGGAGCGGTACCAAGCCGCGGTCAGTCGGACCCCCTCCCGCATGGTGACCTGCGGCGAGAAGCCAAGTTCCGCACGCGCTCTGCTGATGTCGAACCGGTTCTCGCCACCGATCAGCTGGACGCCGTACCGGGTAAGCGGCGGAGGCTGCCGGAGGTGCACGGCGTGACCGGCCCACTCTCCTGCCCGGCCAAGCGTCAGCGCGAGGTGGTACGGGATACGCAGGCGCGGACGCGGCGCCCCGAGCTGGTCAGCGATAGCGCACAGGTAGTCGCGCTGAGTGACCCTCTCGTCGCTGACAAGCAGGTAGGTCCGCCCTTCGGCGCGATCGTCGCGCCCCGCCGCGAGCAGGCCGCGCGCCACGTCGGTCACGTACACAAGCGGCACGACGTTGTCGCCGGCCCCTATCGTGATCATCCGCCGGCGCTCGATGGCCCGGGCGAGGCGAGCGAAGCTGTCGACGCTGCGCGGACCGTAGATCCAACCCGGCCGCACCATCGTGACCGGAGCACCCTGCTCGCGGATCATCGACAGGAGGGCCCGCTCACCGGCGACCTTCGTTCTGCTGTAAGGGTTCGGCGCTCCGCACAGTGGCGAGTCCTCGTCCGCTCGACCGCGCACGTCGTTGCCGTGGACTGTGATCGAGCTGACATGGACGATCCGCCGTACTCCCGCGGCCATGGCGGCACTGACCAAGGTGCGCAGCCCAGCGACGTTGCTGCGCTCGTACTCCGCCGCGGGTCCCCAGGGGCCGGTGCGCGCCGCGCAGTTGATCACCACCTTGACGCCGTCGAGGGCAGCGGCGATCGCCGCGGGATCGGCGATGTCGCCCGATCGCGTCTCGACCGCCGTCCCTGTGAGCGGTCCCAGGTCCTCGCCTGGGCGCAGCAGCACCGCGGTCGGCTCGCCTTGGGCCAGCAATAGCTCGGCGACATGTCCGCCCAGAAAGCCCGCCGCGCCGGTCACGAGCGTTGTCATGCTCGCTTGCCCCCTCTGTGTCGGGTCTGCGGGCCGCCGTTCGGCCGTGCCCCGCGCCGACGGCATTCGCCACCGGCGTGGAGACAAACTACGGCGCGGCGGTTCCAGCTCAATTCCAGGCAGCCAGCTGGCAGTCCTCGGGGCAGTGCGGCGGCAGCCCGAAGCCGCTGCGCGGAACGCGGTCACTTCACATCCGGCCGGGTTTGCGACACCGACATGGAACGGTCTTGGAACCTGGGCCTCGCACCATGGATGGCACGAGTCGACCCGGCTTGGCCAGGCGCCGCCCGACAGGAGCGTTGCTATGTCACAGACAGCTGCCCGACGACACTCCCTTCGCACGCCTGGGTCCAGCCAGCCGGGCGAGCGCCTGCCACTCAGCGAGCAAGTCGCCCTGATCACCGGGGCCAGCATGGGGATAGGCGCGGCGACGGCACGCGATCTCGCCCGGTGCGGCGCTCAGGTCGTCATGGTCGCGCGAGGTGCTGACCAGCTGCGGGAGCAGGTCAGCCTGATCAACGCGGCGGGGGGAAAGGCGATGGCGATGCCGGCCGATATTTCGGACCCCCGGCAGGTGGAGCGTCTCATAGCCGACACGCAGGACGCGTTCGGCAAGATCGATGTCCTCGTCAACAACGCGGGTATGGGGTGGGGGAAGCTACTGGCGCACAGCTCGCCGTCGGAGATCCAGCGAATCGTCGCCGTCAACCTGACCGGCGCCATGCTGGTGACGCGCGCCGCCCTTCCCGGAATGCTCAGCAGGCATCGCGGGATGATCATAAACGTGGCCTCGGTCAGCGGGCGGGTGGCCGTCGAACCCCTCTACTCCGCGACGAAGTACGGCCTGCGCGGCTTCACGCTTTCGCTACGCCGGCAGCTCGCGGACAGCGGCGTCTCGGTGTGCCTGGTTTCACCTGGCAAGATCCGCACCAACCAGACCAGGGACAGCAACGAGCCGATGGACGAGCCAGAAGTAGTGGCCGGGGCGATCGCCAAACTGATCAAGGAGCCACGGCGCGAGGTGATCGTGCCGTGGAAGTTCCATGCCATGGTGTGGCTCGAGCAGGCTCTACCTGGCGTCGCCGATCGCGCTTACCAGTGGCGTCATCGCAAGTATTCAGTGAGTCCCTGCAAGTGCGCGGCATGCGCTGCGGGGGCGAGCGGTGATCACGGGTGAGGTCGGTCCCCCGCCGGTTCCCGCGCTAGCCGCAGCGTGCCGCGCAGTGTCAGGCCCATCGCGCTCAGGCAGGCAAGGCCGCTGCACGTCATCAGCAAGCTCGTATACGGGTGCGAGAACAGGAACATCGCCCCCACGCCCGGCCGGGTGACCCCGAACATGCCGGAGAACACCAGCAGGCCGACGACCTCGTTGCTGCCCACCTGACCAGGTGGCGAGGGCAGGATGAACGACAGGTTGAACAGCATGTAGCCGTACAGCGCGACCGGAAACGCGACCGCGACTCCGACCGCCCGGAACGCGAGCAGGCAGAACAGCGCGTCGAGGAGCAGCGCGACGGCGGTGTACCCACCGGCGACGAGCAGCTGGCGCGGCCGCCGGATGAGCCCCAGCAGCGTGTCGACGAACCCCGCGATAAACGATGCGACGGCATCGCCGCGCCTGGGTGCCACTGCCTTGACGGGCCAGGCAAGCAGCGCTACTGCCCGGTCCATCCGCCAGGCGGCGTAGGCGAGCACTGCCGCACCGAATCCGGTGACCGCCAGCGCTCCCGCCAGTAGCAGCCACAGTGCCCCGCTGAGGTGCAGGCCAAGGAACGGCATCACCGCGAACAGCGCGACCGACGGGACGAGGTCCATGGCCTTGTCCATGGTCACGGCGGCCAGGGAGCGATTTGCCGGGATCCCGTTCGAGCGGCGCAGTAGCAGGCTCATCGCGACCTCGCCGCCCCGGACCGGCAGCAGCCAGTTGAGGAAGATGCCGACCTGGTAGATGGCGGCCGCGCGGGCAATACTCACCTGATCAGGGCGCAGCAGGCAGCGCCAGCGCATGCCGCGCACCACGTACGCGGAAAGGTAAACCGCGCCGCACGCCACCGCCAGACCGGGGCTAAAGTGCGTGAGGCGCTGGTAGATCGCGCCGATGTTAGCCAGTCGCAGGAAGGCGACGATCAGTACCGCGCCGACGGCCAGCCCAGCGATGGTGCGCAGGGCTACCGAGCGGGCACGTCCGGTGCGCGGCTCGGCGGTTGGCTGGGCGACAGCCAGAGCCGGTGCGAGGCTTGCGCGGTCACGCCCATCCTTGGCCGGCGAATTCCCCGCGTCCCCGTTCGCCTGTGCCGAAGGCCCCGGTATTCGCGTCGTGCTCATGCGAGCCTCGTGACAGGCTGACGCCGGATCATCGTTCCGACTGGCGGTCGGCAGCCCGGCGGCGCAGCGAGCCCGCCCGAGACCGCGCCACGCTGGCCCCTACCTTCGCCACCGTGGGCCCGTGCATCAGCATGTTCGTATAAGCGGCGTTGGCCAGCGGGCAGTAGCATTCGCCGGCCTTGATGCTGCGCCTCAGCTCGCCCGCTCTGGCTCCGCGCCAGACAGAGCCGAAGTCGTAATCGTGCTCTCGCAGATTGCCCATGGACTGCGCCCTGACGCAGCAGGTCCATACGTCCCCGTTCGGGGCGATCTGCGCCGAGGCGACGCCCGCCATGCAGGGGATCACCTGGCGCTGCTCGCGGAGCGTTTTCTTCACGATCTGGTAGTACTGCTGCCGGAAAGCCTGGGTGACCTCGGCGATCCCGGTGAGATGCTGGTCGTGCATGCTTTCGAGGAGCGTGTCTATGGCGACTGTGTACTTCTCAGCCGTGGGCGTGATGCCGAGGCCGACGGTATCGAGTTCGACGCGCTGCTCGGCGATCTCGGTTATGTAGGAGTCCGGCTTCAGCTCGCGCTGAACGTATTCACATAGCTCGGCGAGGAGCTCGACGTTGAAGTTAGATATGACGGTATGGATTCCGAGCGTCAGGTTCTTATAGTCTCTCTTCAGCTCCTTGAGTGCGGAATATGTGGCCATAGCGTGTGTCCAGTTATTCCGTACGCCACGGATATCATCGTGCTGGCAGCCAACGCCGTCGAGCGAGAGATTGATGATCACCTCCGACTTCGGAGCCAGCTGCAGCACGCGCTCGATCCGGCCGGGGATAATCTTGTGCTGGATTCCGTTCGTCGGAATGTTGATGATGCCCGGCCGGCAGTGACGATACGCACTGTCCACCATGTCCGGCAGGTCCTTGCGCAAGGTGGGCTCGCCGCCGCTGAACGTAAACCAGTAGGGAGCGCGGCCTAGTGACTCGAAGACCCGATCCCATTCCGCAAGGGTAAGGTCGTCATTCGGAAGCAGCCACACGTTGCAGGTCTTGCACCGTGAATTACAGCGGTAGCTGACGCTTACGGTGATGTTGACCGGCAACGTGAACATGTGCCCCGTCGCATGCGACACCTTCAGCGCGGGAATTTCGGGCAGGACGCTTGCAAGGCCCACCGCGGACCACCTCCTAGAGATTTACAGCGCTAGCGGAGTCGGTCTCCAGCCGCGGCACGGGCACGGGTCCCGACTGGTGCGGCCCAGCCTGCGGAAAGGCGATAATGCCGAATGCCAGGGTGACCGGGGTGCTTGGGCCACGGCCGTTACGGGTACCCGGAGCAGCCTCGAAGAGCTGCACGATGGCCCGGGCGGCTCCCTCCGCAGATGAACGGTCACCAGGCAGCAAGACGACAGCGGTGCCCGCTTCCTGGACGGAGACCTTGGCCGCGGAGCCGAGGGCCTGCTGGATACGATCCGCCACGCGCCGGGCGAGCTGACGGCTCGCGTGCGGGCCGATCTCAAGCTCCAGACGCTCGAAGTTCACGATGCGGAACACCACGACGTTCTGCTGATGCTTAGCGCCAGCCGCGTCGTCAATGTGCTGCTTTGTCGTAGCGCACATATCCCACACGTAATGCGAGCGGCGACCGCGGGTAACGTCGTACCAGCCGAGCGCTCTCGCGGTGGCCTCGAGCCCTACAGTGCCGAGGCTCCACATCGCCGTCCGGGGAGTGACGAAGGATTCCGATCCCAGCAGGGCGCGGCCGGCCCGCCAAGCGCTCATCGTCGGCGCCGAGTAAGCCTGCTGCTCACGGATGCGCAGATGCCCGGCATAGATCCGGCGACGCTGGCGCAGGAAGTCTTCCACGGTCGACGGGCCGCGGTTGTATACGGTGGCCCGAGGCTCGTATATGAGCCGGTACCCGAGTTGGGTAACGAGGGCCTGGATGGATAGCTCGTCAACAGCGGTGTCGAGCGGGATATTGGGCACTACGTTGCGAAAAGCGACGAGTTCCCCCAGCTTCGGCGAGTCGCGGGCGATCCGGTCATGCAGCCGCCACTGCAAGTGCACGGCATGGCCGAGGAAGGTCCCGGACCCGTTGACAGGCACAGGGTGGCCGCCCACCATTCCCACGGCCGGATCCCCGAAATGTCGCAGGAGAACGTCGAACGCGCCGTCTTCGACCAGCACGTCCGCGCTCACCAGGATCAGCACAGGACACTTAGCGGCGCCGATGAAGAGGTTGACGGCTGAAGCTTTGCCTTCGCGGCGCGCTTGCTCGATAAGGCGGACGCGCGGTTCACGAGTGACTATGTCGGCCACGATCGGGACGGTCTGGTCCTCGCAGCCACTGGCTACGACGATGACCTCTTTGATCCGCTTATCAGTCAGTTCCTGCCGAAGGATGCTGCCGATGGCCTGGGCGATATTGGCTTCCTCGTTGTAAGCCATGACCCCGACGCTGCATTCGAGAGGGGCATCCGTATCGGAGACCGGTGGCGTCCCCATCCAGTCAGCACTCAATTCCCCTCCATGGGTTGCCGCTCCGCCGGTTGCCGCGACGCCTGTCCGCTCATGACTCGCCGGGCTATCTGCCGCACCTTGTGCTCGACGTTCCCGCCCCGCGTCGCGCGCTCGCCCATGGCGGACTCGTGGGCCGCGAGCAGGAAGGGCGGCGTGTCGGCTGCGTCGCCTAGTCCCTGCCGCTGCCGTATCCCGGCGAGATCCTCGTAATGCTGGCTAGCCCAGTACACGTTGATCCGGCACGAGACGCAGTTCCACTCTTCGTCCGGCGTTTCCGCACCACACTGCGGGCACTGCATAGTCCAGAACCCCCGTATCAGTACGGCACGGACTGGGCCATGTCCCAGTCGCGTTCGTACCACTGCCTATCGTGGCGGTCAGCTATTCCAATCCGGTTCCATCGACCGCGACCAGGACGCACGGCGGGGCTTTCCGGGCGCTCACCATCGCGCGTTCGCGGCGAGACCGAGCGCGTATGACGGCCAGAACACCCCCGCGGGAGGACCGCCGTTACATGTTCCGTCGGACGTTCCAGGCGGCTTGATCCAGAGCAGCGCGTCCACCCGGGGATTACCGGTCCTCACGGTTGGCGGTGTCCCGAGCGCCTGCCCGGGCGGGTTGCACCACGTGGTCGCGGTAGCGACCCCGTTCCGCGACGTATCGATCACATAGTGCGCAGCGTGCAGACGCGCGCTTACGGTGTCGCCATAGGACTCTTCGGCGGTCGTGGAATTGTAGTTGCTCACGTTCACGGAGAACCCGCGGATCTCAGCTACGCCAGCGGCGAGCAGCAGCGAAGCCATCACCGCGGCCGGCTGCCAGGCCGAATTGCCAGCGTCAAGATAGACCGCCGCATGCGGCAGCCTGGCGAGCCGCTCTACGGCTCGGTGGAGCACCGTGAGCCGGTCCCACTGCTCCGCCGGCGACAGACAGCCGAGTCGGACGTACTCAGCGAGCGCGTCTGGTTCGAGGATCACCGCGGCCTTGCCTGCCCCGATGCCGGCGGCCACCTGGCCGATCCAGCTCTCGTATCCGGCCGCGGCGGACCCGGCACCGCCGCCGTGCTCGCAGCCCCGGTAGGGAAACGCGTACAGGACCAGCAGCGGCATGGAATCGCGCGCCGCGGCCCTGTGCATCACGGTCCGCACGGCCCCGGCTACCTGGGTAGCGGGGATCCAGGGACCGAACCAGATCCCGCCGGGACGGCTGGCGATCTTCCGCAGCAGCGCGGCGGCCGCTGGATTAGAGCGGTCGAGAGACGCCACGGCCTGCGCCGCGGAACTGCCGGGATCGACGAACAGCCGCACACCGGAGAAGGGATCATCGCCGCGCGGGATGCCACCGGCGCTCTCCGTTCGCCTCAGCACGAGGACACTGCTGACAATCGCCGTTATCAGCAGGACAAGGACCACCAGGACCGTCCGGCGCCCCCGCGATAGGGGCGGGCGGCGACCCGGCCTGAAACTGGCACCGGAAGCCGAATACGCGTGCGTCCGTGCCGTTGCTCCGGTCTGCCTACCCTCCGTCTTCAGGTCCCCCAGTACGTCGGCGTCAACTGCTTCAAGTTCGTAAAATTGCCGTGCCCCGGGCTGAGCGCAAGCCGGAACAAATAGAAATGACCCTTGCCGAACGAGTTCGTAAAAAGAATCTCCGCGATCAGGTCATAGTTCCGTGTCGCCGCCATCTGTGCCGCTGTAAAATTCGCTTCGGCAGGCAGGTATACAAAGCTCAGCTCTATCAAGTCATAATAGCGATCCTTGATCGCGTGGGCGATGGCCGGATCCCCGAGATACTGATGATGAGCCGCGTCGACATAGTAGTCAAAGCGGACGCCGCTCCATTGCCACGGATCCGTGACGTCCGTCGTGTCGAAGCGAGCCACCTCGATGTCTTCGGCCAGCGCCCGCCCGGTGCCGAGGCGCAGTTGTGTGTGCAGTGCCGTACTCAATTCCGATGTGTCCGCCCACGTGTAGAGGGTGCGGGCCTGACCCAGGCCAAGCGCGAAAATCGCCAGTATGACGGCGAGCCCGGCCAGCCAGTAACCTCGGTACAGGCCGAACAGCGACTGTCGCTCGTATCCTGACAGCCAGGCGAGCGCGTAACCGACCAGCGGCATGGCGAAAAACATCGCGTACGCGATGTGCTTGTCTAGCGAAATCGTTTCCTGCACATAGATGTGATAGGCCGGCGCCAGCGCCGAGGAGCCCAGCAAGACCACGGCAAGCACCCGGAAGCGCCACTGGAGCTTGAGCGCGAGCAATGCGCCTAGGAGAGCGAGAAGATAGATCAAACCGCTCATATGCAAGACGTGAGTAAACAAGGAGACCCGGGAAGTGGTGAGGATCACCTGCCTATTGGTGGTGCTGCCAGAGATAGCGTGAAACGCAGCTTTATCTATCACCTTGTAAGCGACGTCCAGGCTGAGCGCGAAGCCCGCCAGCGCCAGGAAAAGGCGCACGAGCGCACGCCACCATCCGACAAAAGGAATGCCAAGGCAGACTAGCAAGGCGAGCACCGGCAGCACGAACAGCAGTGCCGCGTATTTCGCCAGGATGGCGAGGACGAGCACTGGTCCGATCGCCGCGACCGCCCATGGCCGCCTGCTCATGCCGCCATGTACGGCCAAGGCGGTCGCGATCGCGATGAGGAACAGGCACATGGCATCGAAGGTGGCCAGGCGCCCGAGGAAGAGAACCACTCCCGTGCAGGCGTAGGCGGCAGACGCCAACAGGGCGGCAGTCCGGTCGAACAGCTTCCCGGTAACCCAGTACACGATCGCGGTTACGCCAAGCATGCAAGCGAGGCTGAAGGCGCGCGCCAGCTCCAGGCCGCCAACCATGTCCAGGAACCCGCCGATGACCGGGTACGCGTAGGGGTAACCAGAGAAGTAGAAAGCGTAGTGGTCATAGGGGACGGGACCGCCGTTCCAATGGTGGATGATCTGACGGCCCGCGTAGAGATAGAGCGCCTCATCCTGGAACGCCGTGTTGCGCAAGATCGCGAGGGACACGACCGCCTGTAGCGCGAGGACCCCGACGAGGGGCCACCGCCGTGACAGCAGGCCGGCCTGCGGCTGGCGCACCGCGACAGCAGGCCGCGGTTCAACGTAAGTTGCCATCAGAACCCGCCGTACGCAAAGTGGTGACAATGCGTTTCCACGCAGCCAGGGACATTGGATCGGATGCCTCGGACCAGCTCTTCGCTTGTGCCGGGGTCGGCTTCAGTGCTGGCCCCCCTTCGTGGTAGACGAGGGCGTATAGCTGACCACAATTAGCGAGTGCATGTCCCAGCTCCGCCAGCCATGCGGCCTTCTCCGTTGGCGGCCCCGCGACACTTACCTCGACGAAGAGCGGCTTTCCCGGATAGCGATCGACCAGCCTGCGCAGCACTATATCCGGATTTCCCCACTTGGTTCCCGGGTAAAGAATAAAATCTTGCAGGACCATGTCAATGGTCGAAGGTGGCGGCGCGAACCGTTGATCATGGAGCGGATCGGCTGGTGCCCATACCCAGGCTACGTTGTTTGTGCCGACGCTACGGAAAACGGATTGTATGTGCAGCCATGCCTTCGGCACATCCTGCGGGATCCCTCCGTTCGCAACCCCGGATGAGACGGCCCAGTTCTTATCGGCCTGGAGCAGCACTGTAAGGTAGACCGGTTTTCCGTAATCGCGAACCTGAACGGCCCAACGCCTGATTTCGCTATCGTCAACCCCGTTGTAGATCGCTGGCAAGTTAGCGGTCAAGGGAGATTGATTATGGCGGCCGAAACCACCGAACTGCAAGGTGATCCAGGGACGGGCACCCTGCGCTGCCAGCGAGTCCGCCCAGGCCACATCGAAACTATCACCGATATCTTGGGTACGGCCGATGACTGAAAAGCCAATGCCAAGATCGTGTGCCAGCTTCGGTGGTTCACTTTTCAGCATTTGAACGGGCAGCGACAAGCCAACATAATGCGCGTCCGCCTGCTGCCTGGTGATCGTGAACGGCGGGGCCGCGCCCGCGAATATAGGCAGCGTAACCAGTTGGCCACCGAAGAGTACAGGGCTTGCCACCAGTGCGGCCAAGCCAACGTTCAGCACCGGCTTGAGGCTGCTCTTGTGGACGGCCAGTTTGGCCGGGTAAGGCTGCTTCGCGGAGATCTGCGCGTCACCGCGTTGCCGCGCGAGAGCGTGCGCGCGCAAGTCCGCACGTGCCAGCCAGAGGAAGCTTGACAACAGAACCAGCGAATAGACGATCCACAACAGGCTAATGAAAAGCGATGTCTTTTGCGCTCCTTTGAGCTGTGTGGCCCAGGCGAGCGCCGCAAGGCACAGCAACACGGCAACGACATAGCTGGTCAGGTACCCAAGCGACCTTCGCCCCTGAGTTTCCTTAGAGGTCACGGCAAAGGGGCGCTTGCGGCGGAGGACGCAAGCGACGAGGCTGCCGATCAGCGCCGGACTGGAGCCGAAGCCGATGATGATCCCGCGCAGGCCGGTCATGCCTCGCGCGGTGTACCACATGCCGCCGACGCCGAGCACGCCGTACGGAAGGAAGTGCAGCAAGTACTGGTTAAGCGTCGCGGTGCGCACGGCCGGGATGCCGGTGAAGATGAACAAGACCGGGCTGAGTACATAAACGAGATCGCGCAGGCCGCAGAGATAATGAGTGCCAGCCAGGAAATACTGCACCCGCTGCCCGAACCGCAACCCGTCTTTCTTCGGGAGCAGGATGTCCCGCCAGTGGTCCCGGAACACGGCTAGGGTGCCGAGCGCCCAGCGTCCCTGTTGTTTCAGATACGACGGGACGTCGGGCGGCCCGAGGCCAGTGGCGAGGACATCGGTCAGGTAGATGCTGCGCCATCGTGGATGAAGCTGTATGGACGCCGCGAAGTCTTCGGTCACCGAATCCTGCGGCAGGCCGCCGATTTCATCGAGGGCCGCCGCTCGCATAACCACGTTCGTGCCGCAGATGAACGCGGCGTTCAGCGCCGCCTTGCCAGGACACAGCAAGTTGTAGAACATGGACTGCTGGTCATCTGCCCAGCGGGAGACGGGATTGTTAAGGTTCGCATAGTATTGTCCCGTTTGAACCCAGCCCACCTTCGGGTCGGCGAAGGGCAGAACGGTCTTCAGGAGAAAGTCAGATTTCGGCACCTGATCGGCGTCGAAGATAGCCATCAGCGCGGTCCCGGTAATCTGGAATTCCCGCCGGGCATTCTCGATATTGCCCGCCTTCGCGCCGCCACCGGTGGTTCGCGTCAGGCAGCGGACGCCAAGCTCGTTGGCTAGCGCCTCCACCTCCATCCAGCGCGGATACTTCCCCGCCCGGCCATCGTTGCAGACCACGATGGTCACTTGTCCATCCGGGTACTGGGCCAGGTACTTCTCCCGGGCTGCGACGCACCCTTCAAGTGTTGGCCTGAGGATGGCGACGCCCTCATTAATGGTGGCAACGAGCATGAAAATTCGGTGTCGGGTAGGGTCTTCGCTTGGCTCGATCGACGGCGTAGGCCACGGCCAGACGGTGAACTGAAAGCCAAGGACATGGAGCGCGCCGAAAGTTTCCGCACAGAGCAGCGGAACGGCAATCCACCAGCCCTGCCAGTTCGTCACCGCCAGGCGCCAGCCCAAGTAGTCAACGGCCGCGATGCCAAGAGCCACGGCCAGCAGCATGGTGACCGCATGTTGGCGAGGGACGTCTGCGATAGACAACGCCATCCCGCCTATTACCAGGACGGCAAGCACCAGCAATGGTCCCGGGTGCGTGTAGCCAACCCACCCGAGTGCGAGGACAACGGCACCTGCCGTCACGCCAGCGCGGCTCTTCGCACGCAGCCGGGTCGGCCGACGCCGACGGAATCGGCGCGGCTTGTCCGGCGCAGGCACAACTTCACGCAGCTGGCCGGGTGCGTGACCGCCGCGCCGCGAGCGCAGCGCTATATCTGTCTTGTCGCGATCAGCCGCGACGACATAGTTCGGGGACAATTCAGGCTGGGCGGCGCGCGGCGCGGAAAGGGCGGACTTCAAGAACAGAACGTCTGCGGCGAAAATAATGATGAAGGCGATCTTCGTGTGAATGGCCCAGAAACCGAAAGACAGCCGTGCGGTGTTAAGCAGCGCCAGCCCGATCAGCAAGTTCAAGAGTATGAGCAGGCTAATCGTCCCCCACGCGGCAGCCGGGACGCGGCATACGACGCGTTGAATCCGGCCCAGCACGCCGATCTGCCTGGTGAAATAGCGCGCGGGCGAGACGAGCACGCGATTGGCGACAGTGACGAGGCGGCGCTCGGCCCACTGCGATTTACTGATAGCAAACGCCAGCGCCAGGGCAATAACAAGCCGGTACTGCCATGGCCCGGGCCGCACCCAGGCGAGCCAAAGGAGGCTCGCGGCGATGGCAAGTTGCAGGATTGCCCGCACGAACTGCTGTGCGCCTTCGCTACCTGAGGCCAGAAGCAGCCGGAAGTTCCGGCTTCCGGCAGCGAACTGGAACAGAGAGCCGGAGATCCGCCATATCACCCAGCCCAGCACTACCGACAGGCCGAGCGAGATAAGGGCGCTTCGTGTGAGCGCGCCCCGTGCGGCCAGAATGGCAGCCCAGATAATCGCTACGGCCAGCGCGTATCTCCACGGGCCCGTCAGGAGCATGCGTGCTTCACGGGCGCCTCGGCTCGGCGCCCTGTGCCTCCCGGACGGACGGCCGGGACGCGACAGCATCCCTTCCCCGTTCAGGTGCCCCGCTTCGTGCCGCCCATTCGGCGCGAAGCCGTCGCGCACCGGGTCAGCGCTGACCTCCGGCTCGCCGACCGCTCCCGCGACAGGTATGTCCGTCATCCGAACCAGTCCGCCTGTTCCCGCCCTGGAGAACTGGTCGACCTTCCTCCGGCCCACCGCCCCGTCCTCCCTAAGACGACGCTCCGGCGTCCCAGAGGCCGCAGGTCAGTGTCGCCTATCCTGTTCGCTTATCGCCGTGCCGGATCCAGGTGAGGCAACCCGTTTGCGCCCGCCTGCTCCGCCTACGATGCCGCGCGGGGATTCCACCTGTATTCCAGCCGCATTCCCATCACGCAGTCGCTGGTCAGCGCGTCAGAGCCGGGGTTGAGTAGCGGCTACCAACCTCCGCGAGGACTGATCGCGGGGTCCTAAGAAGTCAATCCGGTGTGCCTGCCTCTGAGCCGGGTGGCGGCCAGAGCGGCGCGGAACTCGTCGCGGCGATGCCGCGGCAGACAGTCGTACAAAGCCGCCCGCAGCACCGGGTGCCGGAAGGCATAACCGCCATCCCGTTCCTCAAGCAGATGCATCCTCAGGGCGCGGTCGAGCGCGTCGGAGACCACTGGGCTGGCCAGTGGCGGTTCCAGCGCCGCCGCTGCCGCGCGAAGCTGTGTCAGCGAGATCTCCATCGTCCCCGCGGCCGCGGCCAGTCCTAGCACCTGGCGCAGCGCCTGGTCCATGAGCGCCAGCCACAACGCGGTCATGGCATGCGTGCGGGCAGGCAAGTGCGCCGCGAGCTGCGCGGAATCCCGCGAGCCTTGGCCTCCGGCGGCCGCACCGTGGCGGGAGCTTATGCCGTCGACAAGCTCGCGGACGAATAGCGGGTTGCCTCGCGACAGCGCGTAGATCTCCGCCAGGATGTCGTCGCCGACCTGCGCGCCCGGCAGCAGGGTGCGCACCAGTTGATCGGCCGCGCGCCGGGACAGGCAGCGCAGCTCAAGCCTCAGCCAGAGGCGCTCGCGCGTCATCGCCTCGGCCATTCGCCGCAAATCAGCATCGATCTCGATGTCGACGTCACGCAACGCCCCCGCCATCAACAGCGGCACATGGTCTGCCAGATGGTTCAGGTACCGGATCAGGTCCAAGCCGACGCCGTCGAGCTCGTTCAAGTCTCCGAGGACCAGCAGCACGGGCTTCGCGCGAGCCAGGTCCGTCAGGAACTGGACGATAGAAGGGATGATATCGAGCTGGTAGGCGAGCGGATCAAGTGCCGGAGCCTGCAGCGGGACCCCGCTTCGCAGCGACGGAACGAACCGTGCCAGGGCCGGGTACCGGCCGGCTAGCTTGGTGCGGTCGGCTTCCGGCAGATCTGCCGCGTAGTTCTCGAGTGCGACCGCGAATGGGCCGCACGTGAACTGGTTCCCGTGTGCGCCCCGACCGCCGCGCAGGACGATGGCGTCATGTCCGATCGCCCGGATGGCGAACTCCTCAAGGAGCCGGGTCTTGCCGACGCCGGCCTCGCCGCTGACTACGACCAGGCCAGCTCGCGAATCGCACGGTCGCGTGAGCAGCTCGCACATTTCCTTGAGCACTTGTTCCCGGCCGACGAACGCACGGGTGTTAGCGCTGCGGACGGGTGACCGGCCAGGAGAGCCACCCTGGTCCCAGTCAAGCGCGGGCGACTGCCGGGGGAACTGGTTCGCGTGTATCGCGTTATAAAGCGATATGGTTTCCGCCTGCGGCGCGAGATCAAGTTCCCGTCGTAGGACCTGCTCGCAGATGTGGAACTGGCGCAGGGCCTGGTCGGATGTGCCCATCCGCGCGTACAGCCGCATGAGCTGACGGTGGACCGCCTCGCGCGCTGGATCCTGCTTGAGCACCTGGCGAAGCCGGTCCGCGGCCTCGTTGCACGCACCGCGGCGCTCGTAGACCTCCGCCAGCCCGACAAGCAGCCGCAGATGCAACTCCACTAGGGCGCTTCGCCGGTCCGCGCACCAGGTCTCGTAGCGGTCCTCGGGCAGCAACTCACCGCTGTAAGCGCCGAGCGCGGCCTGGTATGTCATGATTTCACTGGAGCGAATCGCGCGTTCGGCAAGCTTCTCGAACACGTCCGCGTCGACGACGACACGCTCGGCGTTGAGCACGAGCATGGAGTCTGCGAGGCGGAGGTATGCCGAATCGTGCCGCCGCTGCAGGCTGGGCTCGAGCACACGGCGCGCGGCGTGCAATGCCTTGCCGAAGCTGTTGAGCGCGGACTCCGCGTCCACATCTGGCCACAGGACGTCGATGATCTGCTCACGGTGCAGCGCATGCCCGGGGTGCGCCGCTAGCAGCTTGGTCAGTGTCTTGGCGCTGCGCCTGGGCCAGTCGCAGACGGGCTGCCGGCCGGCGACGGCCTGCGTGACATCACCGCGTTCGAGACGGAATCCGCCAAGCAGCGTCACGTGCAGGAGTGAGTTCGACCCGACCGGCACACGCCCTACGTCACTAATCATCCATCATCACCCGCCCCCCGCGGGAGTACCGCGCAACGGGGGGACGGCAGACCTCACCGCCCGGCGCACAGGGCATGCCGCAGCCAGCCCGCCGCTAAGCGATGTGCATCGGCGCTCCCCCCGGTGCACGCATTCATGACAAAAATGATCCGCAAAGCGGGCGCGGATGGCTAAACGTAATCGACGGCAATCAATCTGCTCTTTCGCCTAGCACGGGGGCAAGAGCCAGCACCGCTTCGTTATCTTATCGTTATCAAAATTCCTTGATAACGACAGGTGTACAGAGCATTTACAGAAGGTAAAATAAGAGACTTGAGTTGTCAGGTGTGACTCAGGTGACGACTAAATCGACTATTTTTTCCATAAGTTATACCACACTCGAACTTTATTTCCTTGCCCGAAATTAAGTAATCCAACTGCCGGGCGGCGCGCATTTGCAGGCGCGGCGCGAGCCAAAACCATGGCCTCATTCATTACGAATGGAAGGCTGGCTCCTGCTATTCATGTTTTTGAATGTATCGGCGTAATGTCTTTTATTATGTGAATGCCAGCAGGGCCCGGATCGCCCGCATCGGCGGGGGTTGCGGCGCTGCCGGCTGGGCACCGGTACCGGGCGGGACGGTCTGCTCTCGGCAGGCGCCACCTTCCGTTCGGACGATATGGAACGAAAGGTGGCGCCTGTCCGGAATCAGTGCTCGTGCACGATTATGCCGCGCACGTTTTTGCCGTTCATCAGATCGTCGTAGCCCTCGTTCACCTGGTCGAGCGTGTACGTCCGGGTGATGATCTCGTCGAGCTTGATGTCTCCGGCCTGGTAGAGGCCGAGGATCTTGGGGATGTCGGTGGTCGGGTTGCAGTCCCCGAAGAGGCTGCCGATGACGCTCTTGCGGAACAGGGTCAAGATCGTGCCCGGCAGCTGGATGGTGGGCGCCAGGAGCTTGTTCAGCCCGGTGATGACGACCCGGCCGCCCTTGCCGACGGCGTTGAAAGCGTTCCCCACGACCTCGGCGTCCACCAGGCCGACGGTGATGATCGCGGAGTCCGCGCCCTGGCCGCGGGTCACCTCCGTGACCTTGTCCTGCGCCTCGGCCGCGGTCGCGAACGCGTGCGTCGCGCCGAGCTCGAGTGCCTTGTCGCGCTTGTTCTCCAGCGGGTCGACGGCGATGAGGTACTTGGCGCCGGCGTACCGCGCGCCCTGCACGGCGTTGATCCCGATGCCGCCGATGCCGTAGACGACCACCGTGTCACCGGGGGCGACGTTCGCCGTGTTGACGGCCGAGCCCCAGCCGGTCGGGACCCCGCAGCCCACCAGCACCGCCTTGTCGAGCGGCAGGTCGTCGTCCACCCTGACCGCCGAGTTCTGGTGGATGACGCCGTACTGGCTGAACGTGCCGAGCAGGCACATCGCGCCGTACTGGCCGCGCGGGCCGGTCAGGGGGAAGTGCTCGCCGGGCAGGTAGCCCTCCAGGATGGTGGCGCCCCAGTCGCAGATGGACTGGCGTCCGGTGGCGCAGTAGCGGCAGGTTCCGCAGTTGGGGATGAACGAACACACCACGTGGTCGCCCGGTTTGACCCTGGTCACGCCGGGGCCGACGTCCTCGACGATCCCCGCGCCCTCGTGGCCGAGCACCATGGGCAGCCGGGCCTCGAGGTCACCGTGGGACACGTGTATGTCGGAGTGGCATAGCCCGGCGTAGGTGTAGCGGATGAGGACCTCTCCGTCGCGAGGCCCATCGAGCTCGAGTTCCTCGAGCTCGATTGGCTTACCGGTCTCGTAGACGACCGCGGCCTTGGTCTTCATTGACGCTCCTTCCGTCCGCGTGCACGTCCTTCCACCATGACACGGATCCGAGGGGACGGCGTGTCTAGATTTCGGACACCCAGCAGGTCCGGCCGACAGCGGGGATGAGATGGGTGGCCCCCTGATCTCACAAGATGAGCTCTGTGGGCCACCCATCTCAAAACGGTGGTGGGGCCGGTGGGACTCTAGAGGCCTAGGCGGCGGGAGAGGTCGGAGGCTAGCAGGCCGGACGGGTCGATCTCGGCGCGGAGCTTGCGGAACTCGGGGAGGCGCGGGTACATCTCCTCGAGCACGGGGGCCGGGACGCGGGAGTCCTTGGCCAGGTAGACACGGCCGCCGTGGCGGAGCACGAGCTGGTCGAGCTCGTCAAGCAGCGGGCCGAGCCCGGGGGTGCGGGCGGGGAAGTCGAGCGCCAGCGTCCAGCCGGGCGCGGGGAACGACAGCAGGCCGGGGTCGCCTTCGCCGAAGCGCTTGAGCACGGTGACGAACGACGGCGCGGGGTGCGCGCTGACCATCTCGAAGGACCGGCGCACCGCCGCCTCCGCGCCGAACGGCATGACGTACTGGTACTGGCGGAAGCCGCCCGGCCCGTAGACCCGGTTCCAGTTCCTTATCCCGTCGAGCGGGTGGAAGAACTGGCCGATCGTCTGCAGTTCGCCCTCCCGCAGCCGGGGCGCCTTCCGGTACCACGCCTCGTTGGCCAGACGGACCGTGTACCGGTTGATCAGCCCGGGCGGGAACGCGCCCGGGGCGGCGAGCCGGGCCCGCGGGTCGAAGGCGAACGGGGTCTCGCGCTGCTTGCCGGACAGGTCGCCGGGGGCGGCGAAGTCGCCGCTGGTAATGATCGACCGGCCCAGCTGCCCGCCCCGGGCGAGGCTGTCGGACCAGGCGACCGTGTAGCCGTACTTGCGGTCGTGCTCGGCGAGCACCGCCATTGTCTCGTCGATGTCGGCGGTCCGTACCGTGTCGACCTTCACCAGGGCCGTCTCGATCCGCTTGAGCTGGACGGTCGCCTGGGTGATGAACCCGGTCAGCCCCATGCCGCCGGCCGTCATCCAGAACAGCTCGTCGTCCGGGGTCACCGTCCGCTGCTCGCCGCCGGGCAGCACCAGGCGCAGCGACCGGACATGGCCGGCGAAGCTGCCCGCCACGTGATGGTTCTTGCCATGCACGTCCGCCGCGATGGCCCCGCCGATCGTCACCTGCCGGGTGCCCGGGGAGACCGGCACGAACCACCCGGCTGGCAGGCCCGCGACCATGAGCTGCTCCAGGCTGACGCCGGCCTCGCAGACCGCGACGCCGGTCGCCTCATCCAGGCTGAGGATGCGGTTCAGCCGGGCGGTGGACAGCACGAGGCCGCCCGCGGACTGCGCGGCGTTGTTGTAGCTGCGGCCCAGGCCGCGCGGGATGACCGCGCCGGAATCCGCTGGCGGCCGCGCCAGCAGGGCGGCGACGTCGGAGTCGCTGCCCGGCTCGGCCAGGCGGGCGGCGGAGGGCGCGATCCGGCCCCAGCCGGTCAGGGTCACGGTGCTGGTGGACATGGGAAGATGTTACTGACTCGGGGGCCGACCCTTTCACCGTCTTGTCACGCCCCGTCCGTATGCTCGTGCGCGTGCGGTTGATCCTCCTGGCCGGTGTCGTGGCCTGCCTCGCCACGGCGTGCACCGCCACCCCGGCCGCGGCGCCGACCGCCAACGTCAAGCCGGGCACCGCCGGCGCGGCGACGGCGACGACGGCGCGGCCCGGCGGCGCGACGCCTAGCCCGAGTCCCACGCCCAAGCCCAGGCCGCCCGCGCCGCACGTCAGGATCTACCGGGTGCGCACCTCCGACGGCGCCGTGGTGACGGTCGCGGTGTTCCGCGGCCCGGTCCGGTACGTGCTGCACAACGGGAGCGGGGATCCCGGGTACGCGGCGGCCGTCGCCGGCGTCAAGGCCGGGCCGGCCGTCGGCGGGACCGAGCGCAAGCACCTGCTGGCCGCCTTCAACGGCGGGTTCAAGCTGGGCGTGGGCGCTGGCGGGTATGAGCAGGAGGGGCACGTCGTCAGCCCGCTGCTCAAGGGGGACGCCAGCCTGATCATCGACCGGTCCGGGCGGGCGCGAATCGGTGTCTGGGGCGACGGCGCGCCGGCCCGCGGCGAGGCGGTGTACAGCGTCCGCCAGAACCTGCAGCCGCTGGTCGAGCACGGGAAGCCGGCCCAGGCCGCCTACGACTGGTACGCGTGGGGCGCGACGCTCGGCGGCGGTGAGCTCGTCGCCCGCAGCGCGCTCGGCCAGGACTCGGCCGGCGACCTGCTCTACGCCGGGAGCATGTCCGCCAGCCCGGCCGACCTGGCGCAGGCGCTGACCGCCCACGGCGCCCGGATCGCCATGGAGCTGGACATCAACCCGGAGTGGGTACAGCTGGACGTCGCGTCCCGGCCGGGCGGCTCGCTGCGGGCCGAGGTGCCTGGCCAGTACCGTCCGGCGAACCAGTACATTGACGGCTGGAGCCGGGACTTCATCACGGTGCTGGCGGGCTGACCTAGCGTCACAAATTCTCACGCATCACATTACGCCCCACGCAGAACCTCTTAACCGGCTATGTATTCGATAAGTTTCCTCGCTGGATCGGAATCCTTCACGGTAGCGTCATGGGAGAGCCATAGCTTCTCATCGAAGTCTGCGAGAAACCTGAATACCGACGGGGGACGTTTTGTCGCTAGTCCGGAAATGGGATAACCGCGTTGTTCAATGGCACTCGCACGTTACCTCCGCAGCCGGATTCGAAAGAGTGCTTGACTGCCTGCTGGCCATGTCGGGGCCACGGGAGGCCGACGCCTGCGTGGACCTGGGCGCCGGTACCGGCTTCGTGACGAGCGCGATCGCCCCGCTGGTCAGCTCGGTGCTGGCGGTCGACATCTCCCCCGCCATGGCGGACTCGCTGACCGAGCGGATGGCGCGGGCCGGGCTGCGCAACGTCCGCACCGAGGTGGCGGACCTGCGGGAGCTGCGGCTCCCGCCCGCCAGCGCGGACCTCATCGTGTCCAGCTACGCCCTGCACCACCTCAGGGACGCCGACAAGCGGGCCCTTACCGCCGAGGCGGCCCGGTGGCTCCGGCCGGGCGGCCGCATCGTCATCGCCGACATGATGTTCGGGCGCGGCACGAGCGAGCGCGACCGGCGGATCCTGCGGCAGAAGGTGGCCGTGTTCGCGGCCAAGGGCCCGGCCGGCTGGTGGCGGATCGCCAAGAACCTGGGCCGCTACGGGCTCGGCGTCGGTCACGAGCACCCGGCCACGCCGCAGTTCTGGCAGGCGGCGCTGCGCGAGGCCGGCTTCACCGACGTGGTCTTCGAGCCGGTCGTCGCGGAAGCCGGCATCGTCCGCGGCATCCTGCCCGGCTGACCAGGCGGCTCACCCGCATCTGGTGACCAACGCCCGCCTGGTTCCGGCCTTATGGGCATGTCCTGACGCCGACCGCGCCGCCCATGCTGAGGTGACAGCTAGACCCGTATTACGGGGGTGGGCAGATGAGTATCGCCGGAACCTATCCCGCGCGCGTGGACGCGCGCCTGG
>Ga0306921_10001141_pt1 | contig 25246 bp, 21 predicted proteins | sample sta12Cox44000080_FD_203760 | JGI IMG/M metagenome (GOLD analysis project Ga0306921, IMG submission 203760) | Lab enrichment of tropical soil microbial communities from Luquillo Experimental Forest, Puerto Rico - statoxic.12C.oxic.44.000.080 (v2)... | ecosystem: Environmental > Terrestrial >...
TTTCTGGCGGACCCGGAAATTGCCAACCTGGTGAGAAAGAGTGAAGACTTCAGCCGCGACGATCAACTGACAACCATGGCGAAGCAGCGAGAGATTCTCGCCCAGGTTGTGCCGGCCTACGCCGAGGCGGCCAGGCGCGGCTCGGTTGAGCTTTCCACCACTCCGTACTACCATCCGATTCTGCCACTGATCTGCGATACCAACATTGGAGCGGAGTCCACGCCCGGCGTGCCGCTTCCTACCCGCCATTTCCGGCGCCCCGATGACGCCAGCCACCAAATTCAGCGTGCTCTTACCTCGCATGAGAAGAATTTTGGTGAGCGTCCGCTGGGACTATGGCCGTCCGAGGGGAGCGTCTCCGAAGAAGTGCTCGCGCTGGCCCACAAGCAGGGAATCCAGTGGATGGCCACCGACGAAGGCGTGCTCGGTCGCACCATCAACCACAACTTCGCGCGCGATGGCGGGGGGCGCCTGCACGGTGATAGCGCCGAGCAACTGTACAACATCCATCGCTATGAGAAGGGTGACACGCGGATGAATATGATCTTCCGCGACCACACCCTGTCAGATCTGATTGGTTTCGTTTATTCAGGCATGCCTCTACAGGATGCCGCAAATCACCTCATCAATAGTGTCCGGGAGTGTGCGCGGCCAGTCCTCGATCGCGGCCGCGATGCCGTGGTGTCAATCATCCTCGATGGCGAAAATGCCTGGGAATACTACCCTCAGTCGGGCCGCGAGTTTCTGCGCCGCTTCTACGACGGATTGCAACGCGATCCCATGATCGAAGCCGTGACGGTGAGCGAAGCTATCGAGCGGCACAAGGAGTCACATTTCGGCCGTCTGAATCGGTTGGTGCCGGGTTCGTGGATCAACGCCAATTTCAACGTGTGGATCGGGGCTCCCGAAGATAACAAGGCATGGGACCTGCTTTCAGAAGCGCGGGACTATTATGACCGCAACGCCAATCGCGTATCGGCGACGCAACGCAAGCTGGCATGGGAGGAACTGCTCATCGCCGAGGGCAGCGATTGGAACTGGTGGTATGGTCCGGAGCACCACTCGGCCAACGATCGCGATTTCGACGAGCTATATCGCAAGCATCTATCCAATGTGTACACCGCGCTCGAAGGCGTACCACCGGAGGAATTAACGGTCCCGATCGCCAGCGGAATCGTGCGCCCCAGCTACCATCCGCAGACCGCGTATGTGCGCGCCACGGTGGACGGCATGATTAGCGGCTATTTCGAGTGGATGGGGGCCGCCAGTTACACCTCTGATCAGCGCAGCAGTGCGATGCATGGCAAACAATTCCTGCTCGACGCAGTGTATGCCGGGCTCGACGCCGACTCGCTATCGGGCCGCCTCGACTTTCATCGGGGCTTGCCTGACAGGCCGTACCAGATAATCGTCAACTTCGAGGTGCGTCGCGACGGCAACAACCGTAATTCTCGGGTCGATTCTTATCGCCTGGTCGTCGACGCGCAAGGCCAAAGTCTACTGAAGTGGGTTCTGACCAACGGCGACGAACGCAACCAACTTGCCAGCTACGCTGCCAACAACGGAAACACCGGCACGAGGGGAGTCGAAGTTGCCATCGCAGAGATCTTTGAGATGCGGCTGCCATTCGGCCTCATCGGGGTCCATCACGGCAGTCGTATCAGGTTGCGTTGTGCCGTGTGGCGTGACCAGTTGCCAGCTGACTCGCTCCCGGTGGAAGGTTGGATCGATCTCTACGCGTTGGCAGAAGAAGAAATCGCAGAAAATCTCTACGCTTACACGCCTCAGTAAGACCTCGGTGGAGCTGCGGCAGATTAAAGAACTGACGGGGTGGTTCCCATCGGCCAATAAATCGGCCAGTTTTTCTCTCTCGCGGCCTGCTCGAGGTCCGGATTGGGATTGATGCAGAAAGGATACTTCGCCATCTCCAGCATGGCGTGATCGTGCACGGAATTACCGAATGCGCCATGCACCGATCTGCGGATCACCTCTCGAATCGCCACCGCCTTCAGGTCGCCAGTTGGTACCCGTCTGAGACGATCGGTAGCACGCCCGTCTTCTTCGTGAAGGCAGGCGGCCAGTACGTGGTCGCGCGAAATCCCAAAACGCGATGCCCCGGCTTCCACCACCCAGTTGTTGGTCGACGACACAGCCCAGAGTTCGCAGCTCTGCTCGCTCAACTCGCGGGTGAGTTCCAGCATCTCCGGAAATATGCGGGAAGCAACCGCTTCCTCGAAGAACTCCTGCGCCGCCCGGTGCAGCGCATCGATGGACAGGCCGCGATTCATGGTGACCATTTCGCCGCACATAGGTTCTTCGCCCACCACTCCCAGTTCGTACAAGCGGTAGCGCTTGAGCATGGCCTTTGCAACTTCAGGGCTCACCAGTCCGCGTTCGATTTCCCAATAGAAAAAATCGCGGCCGGAGTCTCCGCTCCACAGTGTGCCATCGCAGTCGAATACCGCGATCTCGGGTCGCAGCGCGAGAACCGACTCGATGAATTGCGTGGCCAGATCCTTCGCGTTCGTGGAATTCAAAACGTGGTCTCCACGGGAATTGTCTCGGAGCGCAGGAGGCGTTCGTACTGTTCCGGTGTATCGATATTGGCAGCCACCCGTACGTCCGTGACCGGCAAGTACAGAATGTGTTCCTGGTGCTGATGTTCGATGTCGCGGGCGATCGCGTCCGCAGGCGCTCGCAAAAACTGCTCCATCAACTCGCGCCCGACGAGAATCGGATGACCATGGACACGCTCGCCGTCGCGTGGCAACTCCGGCACGACCGCCCAGATATCTGGAGCAGAGCTGAGAAACGCTGCTCGAAGAGCCTGAATGGTGCCAGGCAGGGCCGGAGGGCGATCCACTGGAGAAAGTATTGCGGCATCTCGTCCACGATTCAGCACTTCGCGCAAACCAACCTGAATGGAACTGAACTGGCCGCGGTCGGGATCGGGATGGTTCACCAGGAACGCCCCGTGCGCGTCGGCGACCGTCTCCAGCGCCGCCGCGTTTTTGCCCGCAACCACGAGCACCATATCGGTGTGCTGCTCCAGCAGGTCGATCATCGCACCGAGGAACGTGTTCGTGGCTAGAGCGCCTTCTGCCACGGGTGGCCAGGGCAGCAGCGCCTTGTCGCGGCCCATGCGGGTGGACGATCCAGCGGCGAGAATCACACCACAAATGCCGGCGGCCTTCGTCATGGCTTGAAGATACCAAAGCGGAGCGAAGCCTGCCAGTTGGAGGGGCCCGTCATGTCAGCCGATAGAATTCGGAAACGTTCCGGCAGGGTTCAACTACGAGTTGTCGGCGGTCTCTTCCACAGTGTCCTGCGCTGCTTCGGCAGAAGGATTCCGGCTGGTGTAATCGTACGCCTTGCTTGCGACGTTAGCAGTCGCATGACGTCGTACCGTAATCATCTCAGCAACGATGGCAACGGCAATCTCCTCTGGCGTCACTGCGCCAATTTCCAGCCCGACAGGAGCGTGAATGTTGGCGAATTTCTCCGCGGGAATACCTTCCTGTTCCAACTCCTTGTAGATCGAAATGGTTTTGCGCCGCGAGCCAATCATGCCGAGGTAGCGGGCGTTTGCGTTTACGGCCCAGCGCAAAACGCGCATGTCATCACGGTGTCCGCGCGTGACGACCACAATGTATACCGACTCGGGCACATGCAGGTGCCGGGTGACACGCTCGAAATCGTCAGCGATTACTTCGCGTGCCTCAGGGAATCGTTCGCGGTTGGCATAGCTCTCACGATCGTCCACCACGATCACGTCGAACCCGGCGATCTTCGCGACTCGGTACAGGTTGTAAGCGACATGTCCCGCGCCGAATATGTAAAGCAGCTCGGGTGGGAGCACGGGTTCGACAAACACCTCGAGGGTACCGCCGCACACTAGGCCAGTGTCGTACTTGGGGTTGTTGTTCAGGTTGAAGGTGAGCGAACGCGGTTTCTCCTCTTCCATCACCTCGCGTGCCGCCTGCCAGACCTCCGCCTCGACGCAGCCTCCCCCGACGGTGCCAACAATCGAGCCGTCGTCGCGTACCAGCATCTTTGCCGTCTGGAACGATGGGATGGAGCCTCGTACCGTGGTAATGGTCGCCACGGCGCCTCGGCGTCCTTCGCGCCGAAGCCGTACGATCTGTTCGTAAATGTCCATAGCCAGGCGTTGCTGCAATTATTAGGGGTGAGGAAGCCGAAGTCAAAGCCCTACCCCCGCCCATTTCCTTGCAGAACGGGCAGGGGAGACAGTAGAGTCATCTGTTTCCAGGCCTGATCCGTCACTTCTCGAAGTGTAAGGAGCACGCCATGAAAGCCGTTCGCATGCATGAATTCGGCGGGCCGGAAGTCCTCAAGTATGAAGACGTTCCCGATCCCGAGTTGCGCAAGGATCACGTACTTATCCGAATCCGCGCCTGCGCGCTGAATCATCTCGACCTCTGGGTGCGTAAGGGCCTTCCCGGCGTGAAGCTGCCACACATTCTGGGCAGCGATATCGCGGGCGAAGTGGCGGAGTGTGGCGAGTACATCACCGATTTGAAGCCCGGCACGCCAGTGCTTCTGTCTCCCATGTTGTTCTGCGGCCATTGCCAGCAGTGCAACAGTGGACGGCAAAACTTCTGCCCCCAGTTCGCCGTGCTGGGCAATAACGCCGAAGGCGGGAACTGTGAGCGGATTGCAGTTCCGCGAGTAAATGTCATTCCGATTCCCGATTCGCTGGGCTTCGTCGAAGCGGCCTCGGTGCCGCTGGTCTTCCTGACGGCGTGGCACATGCTGGTCGGCAACGCCAAATTGCGAGCCGGACAGACCGTGCTGGTGTTGGGTGCGGGGTCAGGCGTAGGCACGGCAGCCATCCAGATCTGCAAGTTGCTGGGAGCGGAAGTCATCACCACCGCCGGCGACGAACGCAAACTGGCAAAGGCCCGGGAGCTCGGCGCCGATCACACCATTGATCATTACAAGCAAAAGATATCGGACGAGGTCAAACGCATCACCAACCGCCGCGGTGTTGACGTCGTCTTCGAGCACGTTGGCCTGGCGACTTGGCCGGAGAGCATCAAGTCGATGAAATATGGCGGGACGCTGGTGACCTGCGGGGCGACGACTGGTCCGGAAGTCTCCCTGGACCTGCGGGTCCTGTTCGCCCGGCAACTGTCCTTTCACGGTTCGTACATGGGAGCAATGGGCGAATTGGACGAGGTGCTGAAGCACGTCTTTTCCGGCAAGTTAAAGCCCGTGGTTGATCGCACTTTCCCGTTGAGTGAGACCCGGGCGGCCCATGAATACCTGGCTGGCAGCGAGCAATTCGGCAAGGTTGTGGTGGCCCTCTGAATCCGGTGATAGAAATGGGCGATGCGCAAACTCCATTCACCCTCCGCCTGGCGACTTTGAAAGAGGTGCCTGTCCTACAAGACCTGATCGCCGAGTCGGTACGGGTTCTTCAAGCCAACGATTACACGGACGAGCAAAGGGAGTCAGCGATCAGGGTCGTCTATGGCGTGGACACACAGTTGATCCGCGACGGCACATATTTCGCGGTGGATTGGGATCGTCCGATTGTGGCATGTGGTGGTTGGAGCCGGCGCAAGACCCTGTTTGGCGGTGACCAGCATCGTCCCACTAGGGCTGACAGCCTGCTCGATCCGGCGCGTGAGCCAGCGCGAATTCGCGCGTTCTTCATCAGGCCAGGCTGGGAGCGTCGCGGCATCGGCAGCGCATTGGTGCGGGCATGCGAGCAGGCTGCGATAGCCGAGGGGTTTCGCCAGATGGAAATGGCCTCGACACTGACGGGCGTGGCGCTGTACTCGGTCCATGGCTATCGGGAGGCCGAGCATATCGATGTTCCGCTGGAGCACGGGCTGGTCTTGCCGGTTATCCGCATGATCAAAACGATCGGTTCGTCCGTGTCCAGCTAGACGCATACCGCGCTATAGCCGGAATGCATCTTTGTGGCGGGCAGGGCGTCAAACGAACTGGGTATAATGGCAGGATGAACTCCGGAACACGTATCCCCAAATTCGACAACCCCGAAACCGGAGCAGAACGGTTCGGCAATCTGGGCGGGTCTGAAGAGGAACGGGCGCAGACCTTGCGCGCCACCTTTGGCGAGCAGCAGCACGAGGGCGTTATTCTCGCTTCGCTCGACAATGTCGTGAACTGGGTGAGGAAGAATTCCATTTGGCCGATGACCTTTGGCCTGGCTTGCTGCGCCATCGAGATGATGTCGATGGGGGCATCGCGCTTCGACATTGCCCGATTCGGCGCCGAAGTGTTCCGTCCTTCGCCACGCCAGTCCGACCTGATGATCATTGCCGGCCGGGTTTCTCAGAAGATGGCGCCGGTCATCCGCGAGCTATATGAGCAAATGCCCGAACCCAAGTGGGTCATCTCCATGGGCGCATGCGCGACCTCGGGTGGAGTGTTTAACAACTACGCGCTGGTGCAGGGTGTAAACCAGTGGATTCCCGTGGACGTCTACGTTCCTGGATGTCCGCCGCGTCCTGAACAACTCATTTACGCCATCATGCTGCTACAGGAAAAGATTGCCAACGACAAGGGTTCGTTCAAGCGCGCCCTCAACCTCGGCTAAGTTTCATTCTCTCCGCTTACGCGCCCGCTTCGGCGGGCGTATTTTTTCTCGGAAGCCGGCATCCCGATGCTGATCTCCCGAAAACAGTTACATTACAGCTTGGGATCAGATTGTGTGGGCCGTAACTTCTTCAAGTTGCTTGCATGAATCTTAACCACGGAGAATCCATCCAATCGCCTGAACCAGACCCGGCATGAGGTCAGAAAAGTGGCCTCTCGTGTCAGGATTAACCGGACGCAATGCTCGAGAGCTTCACCCAATGAAGATTGGAATCACGTGTTATCCCACTTACGGCGGCAGCGGCATTGTGGCAACCGAATTGGGGCTGGAGTTGGCCCAGCGCGGCCACGAGGTGCATTTCATTTCGTATTCCCAGCCGATCCGTCTAACCGAGACACAACCCAACATCCACTATCACGAAGTGGAGGTCTCGCGTTACCCGCTGTTCGAATATCCGCCTTATGACCTGGCTTTGGCTACCCGAATGGCGGAAGTGGCCGAGATCTATGACCTCGATCTTTTGCACGTCCATTACGCGATCCCTCATTCTGTGAGCGCCATGCTGGCGCGCCAGATGCTCGCCTGCGATCACCATCGCAAAGGTCGCAAGCTGCCCTACGTCACCACTCTGCACGGAACTGATATCACGCTGGTGGGCGCCGATCCTTCGTATCTTCCCATCACTCGCTTTTCCATTGATCAGAGCGACGGCGTCACGTCAATTTCGCAGTACTTGGCGAAACGAACGGTCGAAGTGTTCGAGGTCGCGACTCCGATCCGGGTGATTCCGAACTTCGTAAATTGCGACATGTATCACCGCACGCCAGAGGTCATGCAGCACCGACGAGACTATGCCAAGGCGGAAGAGAAGATCCTTGTGCACCTGTCGAACTTCCGTCCGGTGAAGCGCATTCCTGACGTCATCGAGATCTTCGATCGCGTGCAGAAAGAAATGCCGGCGCGACTGCTGCTGATCGGCGATGGGCCCGAGCGCTCTCGTGCCGAATGGCTTGCCGTCGAGAAGGGAATCCACAACAAGATCGATTTCCTCGGGAAGCAGGACCGCATTTTCGAAAAGCTCCCAGTTGCGGACGTGATGCTGATGCCCAGCGAACTCGAGTCGTTCGGACTCGCAGCACTTGAGGCTATGGCATGCCAGGTGGTCCCGATCTCGACTAACGCCGGCGGAGTGCCGGAAGTAATTCAGCACGGGAACACTGGATTCCTGGCTGCGGTGGGAGATGTAGAGACGATGGCGAAGTACGCTATCGACCTGTTATCAGACCAGGAGAAGCTGGAAGACATGGGTGTCTCCGCGCGCGCCAGTGCTCAGGCCCGGTTCTGCGCCAGCAAGATCATTCCGATGTACGAAGATTATTACCGCGAAGTGCTGGAGCGCGCTTCGTAGAGCGCTCCCGCAACGGAACCGCCCATGTCCTCGGCCAGTAACACCGGCAGCACCAGCCGCACGAGTGTCCCGCGGCCGGGCTGGCTTTCGATTGTGATCTCGGCGGCGTCTCCGTACACGACTTGCAGACGCTCGGAGACGTTCACCATGCCGATTCCAGTGCCCGACGAACTGCTGGTTCCTGAGGCCGGCATCCCAACACCGTCATCCTCCACTTCGATCACGATTCGACTGTCGGCGGAACGGCTGCGAATATAAATGCTACCGCCCTCCAGTTTATCGGCCAGACCATGCTTGAGCGCATTCTCTACCAACGGCTGAAGAATCATGCTGGGCACCAGAAGGTCGAGTGAAGTCGGTTCGAGTTCCTTGACCACCTTGAGTTTCTCGCGCCCGAACCGCACCACTTCGATGTCGAGATAGTCGTCGAGGAATTCAACCTCCTCGCGGAGCAGGACAAACGAGTCGCCTTTGCGCAGCAGCCGTCGCAGAATGTTGCCGAGCTTGACAATCATCTCGCGGGCCGAGTCGGGATCGCGCCGCACTAACGAGGACACCGAATTGAGCGTGTTGAACAGAAAATGTGGATTGATCTGGCTCTGCAAAGCCTCCATGCGAGCCTGCAGAAGCAAGCGCTCCTGCTGTTCCAACTTCATTTCAATGCGAACGTTGTTCAGGACTTTGAGGGCAATTGCCACCGCCATCACGGTCCCGGCATAGACCGCAAGCTCCACCAGCCAGTTGTCGCTGTCCAGCGCGAAAATGCGGCGTGGAAATGCCCGGTGCAACTGGATGCGCACGAACTCAAGCGTGATGATCAGGAAGAAGAACGAAGTTTGCCAGTCGATCAGAGACCTGCGAACGCTGCGGCGGATCCAGTGGTAGATGCTCAGGTCGAAGAGCGGTGAAAACGACCAGATGGCCTCACGTTCGGAAGAGACATGGCGCAGCAACCCCGCAAGAAATCCGGCGAGGATGTTCATGGGAAGCGCCAGCCACTCTCCGAGCAGCAAAGCCGGAAGTGAGACCAGGATCCCCCCCGCAGTTCCCGCCAGGCGTCCAGCGATCACGCCCATCAGGATGGCGCCTTCGAACGAGATATCAGCTGCGTAAAAGTTCCGCACCCAGCCGCGCACCAGAACGCCCAGAGCGATCGGAGTCCCGATGATGAGAACAACTTCAATCTTTTCACCCAGGGTCCGCTCTTCGCGGAACAGCAGCACGCGGAAGCGACGGGCGCGAACCAATACGCTGCTGATCGCCGCGGCCACGCCAAGGCGAATCAGGATGGTGACGAGAATGAGACGTGAATCCACAGTAGGTCTATGAAGCGCCATGCGCCGGCTGTCTCTATCCTATCGCGCTGGCGGCTTCTTGAAGGGCTTGTTCCGCCCTGGCAGCGTCGGTCGCGCCGCCTTGGGCCATGTCGCGGGTTCCTCCACCGCGCGTGCCGAGCTTCTGCAAGGTCTCCTTCATGAGGGCACCCATGTCGCTGGTCAGCCCTGGAGTCTGAGCGAAAACCAGGGAAGGTTGCACGCCCCCACAGCCCAGGAGAACTGTGGCCCTGCCCAATCGTATGAGCTTCTGGGCAAGCATCTTGATAAAGGCCAGATCCCGGTCGGCATAGAACTCTACGACGAGTTTTTGTCCGCTCCCGATGGCGCGTTCCTCGGTCATTCGCAACAGGTTCGCTGCCTGCAATTCAGCGACCTCTTCCAACAGCCGATGCTGCGCTTTCTGTGCACCCTTGATTTCATCCAGTGATTTGCGTACTTGCTCGGGCACGTCCCACAAATGCGTTGAGAACACAGCGGCGGCGTCGGAAAGCGTCTGGAAGTCCCGGCGAGCCGTGCCAACTGCTCGCAGCCCGCATACAAACTCTACGCGTACACCTTGTTTAACCTTTTCTGTCTTGCGCAGCAGGATGGCGCCGATCTGTCCGGTACTGCGAACGTGAGTTCCCCCGCAAGCGTTCAGGTCAAAGTCGTGAATGTCGATGAGTCGCAGTTTCTCACTGACTGCCGGCGGAATCTTCCGTACTCCCATCCCTCGCGCCTCGTCGGGAGTCGCGAACCGAATCTCAACCGGACGGTCCTCCGCGACGATCTCATTCGCCAGGCGCTCGGCCGCTTCCCGTTGACTCATGCCAATCGCATTGGCTGAAAGATCGACGGTGCACAGTTCGTCGCCCATATGAAACGACACCGTTGAGTATCCGAAGAGCCTCTCAAAGGCAGCAGACAATACATGCTGCCCCGAATGCTGCTGCATATGGTCGCGGCGGCGGTCGAAATCGATTACTCCGCGTACCGGCTCGCCGACCCGGAGCCACTCCGGCGAGTCATCCAGCCGGTGCAGCACGTCGCCGGTTTGCTCGTTTTCCTGAACCTCCTTGACTCGCAGCCGGAGGTTCGGGCGCGATTGTTCCAGCCATCCTGTATCGAAGTTCTGCCCCCCGCCGGTCGGATAGAAAGCGGAGCGATCCAGAGACACGACGACACCGGTATCTCGTTTTTCGACATTGCAAACCGTCGCTTCAAATTCGAGCAGCGACGAATCGGTATAGTAGAGGCGTTGCGTCAATTGGCGGGCTCCAGTATTGCGCGAATCGATGGCGTGAGCTTGATCCTGGATCAAGAATACATCGCAGTATTGCGGCCGGCACGACGACGGATTGATTTTGTCCTGTGGTGACGCCGACGCCATCGTGGCTTGTTCGCAAACCGGATTGGTATCGTGGTGAGAGTGGAGTGGCACCTCGAGACGCACACTCGCCAGTCTTTGAGACACTCGTACAAGCTAGCCAACGCTTAGCAAACACCTTCGCACTTCCCAGCCCTTGAAATGGCGGCGAAGCGGGATGGAGACCGTGCCATGAAAAGCCTCAGCGAAGTCCTGGCGACCTTGTTGAGTGGTGCCGTGCTCTGGGCGACCGGCTCCAACGTTGTCGCCGTGCCGATGTACGATCCTCGCTATCAGGAGGCCGACCAGGCACCACTGTCTTCGTCAGACATCGACGCCATCGTCTCGCCAATCGCACTTTACCCGGATCAATTGGTTGCGCAGATTCTGGTTGCTGCAACCTATCCCGACCAGGTTACCGCTGCCAGCAACTATGTGAACAGCAGTAGCCTTAAGGGCGATTCACTCATGAAAGCTGTCGACGGGCAGCCGTGGGACCCTAGCGTGAAGGCGCTCACGCAGTTTCCTACCGTGCTCGACCAGATGGCCAAAAACCTCGCCTGGACTTCTGCACTGGGCGACGCTTCGTTCCACCAGCCGAAAGATGTGATGGCTGCAATCCAGAAGTTGCGGCAGGAAGCTAAAGCCGCCGGAAATCTGAAGACGACTCAGGAAATCAAGGTCGTGCAGGAGAGCCCGCAGACCATCATCATTCAGCCGGCGAATCCTCAGGTGGTCTACGGGCCGCAGTACAACCCGACCGTGGTTTATGGCACTCCCTACAACCCGCCCGGTTACAGCACGGGAGCCTTGGTCGCTACCGGACTCATCTCATTTGGAGTCGGAATGGCCATTGGCGCTTCGATGAACAACAGTTGCTGTGGCTGGGGGTGGTACGGCGGCGGTTGGGAGTGCAACTGGCACGGCGGCACCACCGTGTACCGCAACAACGTGTACGTGTCACGCAGCAACACGTTTTACGGGAACAACCGGTATGCCAATAATCCGTACTACCGAGATAACAACCGCCCGGTCAATGCAAACAACCGCTATAACGGCGGCAATAACCGTTACAACGGCGGCAACAACGAAGCTGCGTGGAACAGCGGCAATCGGGGCAGCGGCAACACCATCAACAGGGGCAGTGGGAACACCGTTAACATCAACGGTGATGCAAACGTCGGCAACCAAGGTAACGCCAACCGTCCGGGCCAAGGCAACGCCAATCGGCCAAACGTCGCTAACAACGCCGGCAACAATGCGGGTGGCAATCGTCCCACCGCCGGAGGCAATTATGAGGCTGCGGACCGGGGCCACGGTTCGCGGCCGCAACCGGGTGCCACCAATGCCGCCTTCGGCGGGGCCCAACCTGGTGGCGCTGCGCGCCGACGCCAATCGTGGCCGCCAAAGCATGGAGGCTCGTCCTGCCTCGGCGCAAAGAGGGGGGCCCCGCAGGCGCTAGTGGTTCTTGGCCTCGAACGAAACGATCGTTGTTAACGAGTGACAAGCCTTGATGGAGATTGCAAATGTTGATGATGAGCCAACGATTTTTGAAGACCTCTGTGAACGTGGCTATCGCCGCACTGTGCGGAGTTCTGATGTCCGTACCGATTTCGGCACAGGAGCCGGGCGAGAAGACCTTTGCCTCACCGCAGGATGCGAGCAAGGCCCTGTATGACGCCGCAAAGGCGGGCGACAAAGCTGCGATCGAAGCCGTACTGGGCGCGTCCTCCGGCCCAATCATCTCCTCGGGTGATACTGTGGCGGACCCGAAGAACCTTAAGTTCTTTACCGACCGCTACGAGCCAATGAACCGCTGGGAAAGAGAAACCAACGGAGACCAGACCCAATTTCTCGGTGCCGAAAACTGGCCCTTCCCCGTACCACTGAAGAAGGACGCTGCTGGGCAGTGGTATTTCGACACCAAGGCCGGTGTGCAAGAGATTCTGTACCGTCGCGTTGGCGCCGACGAACTGGCGGTCATCCGCGTCAGTAAAGTTCTCGCTGACCCGCAACAGGAATACTTCAACGGACTGCACGATGGATCTACGGTCCACCAATATGCGCAGAAATTCCTCAGCGATGAGGGCAAACAGAACGGCTTATATTGGAAAACTGCCGAAGGCGAGCCGCAGAGCCCATCGGTCCGGTCATTGTCTATGCGAGCAACCAAGGCTACACAAAAGGCGAGGAAGGGAAGAACGTGCCCTTCCACGGCTACTTTTATCGCATCCTGACTGCCCAGGGTGCAGATGCTCCCGGAGGCGCCAAGAGTTACATCGTGGACAGCAAGATGACTGGGGGATTCGCCTTCGTCGCCTATCCCGCCTAGTATCGCAACTCGGGCGTCATGACATTTGTTGTCAACCTGAATGGCGTGGTCTACGAGAAGGACATGGGGCCGAAGACTGCTGACTTGGCGAAAGCTATGACGGCCATCAGTCCCGACAAGACTTGAGAACCGTGGGAGAAGAAACCACCGAAGAGGCAGACAGCTAGTAGGTTCCTGCTGAACGTTTGCCTGGCAAGTCAGAACACAGTTGGTTCACACCAGCCCCGGCAGCAAATGCGGGTGCTTTTCGCTGCGATGAACAACGCAGTGAAAGCACGTCGCAGGGAAGAAAGTAGCCCTCGCAGCTGCTGCACATTCTCTGAACCCTTCGCAGCGCCGTGGTAGTCTATTAAATGACGCTGCGACCCGCCTTATTTGGCATTTCCCGCAGTCCCAATACAAATCATGATTTCAGTCAGTGCAGTCTCCATGCGCTACGGCGCAAAAGTGTTGTTCGAAGATGTGTCCACCTCCTTTACCCCCGGCAAGCGCTACGGCCTTACCGGGCCCAACGGCGCGGGGAAGTCTACGTTCATGAATCTCTTGACGGGCGAGTTGGAGCCGCAAAAGGGCAGCGTGGTGCGTCCGAAGAAGTTCGGCGTGCTTCGCCAGGACCAGTTTGCGTTTGACGCATTCCGGGTGATCGACACCGTGATCATGGGCAACAAGCGCCTTTGGGCCGCGTTGGAAGAGCGCGACGTCATCTGCGCCAAGCCCGAATTCACCGACGAAGACGGAATGCGGCTGGGCGAGCTCGAAGGCGTCGTGGGCGAGGAGGATGGGTACTCGGCCGAAGCCGATGCGGCGATCCTGCTGCAGGGGTTGGACATTCCTGACGAGCTGCACGAGCGCAAGATGAGCGAACTGCAGGGCGGCCAGAAAATGCGCGTGCTGCTGGCGCAGGCACTGTTCGGGCATCCGCAAGCTCTGCTGCTGGACGAACCGACCAACCATTTGGACATCGACTCGATTCACTGGTTGCAGGGCTTTCTCAATGGCTACGAAGGAGTGCTGATCGTGATCTCGCACGACCGGCATTTCCTGAACAACGTTAGCACGCACATCGCCGATATCGATTACGAGACCATCATCACCTATACCGGCACCTACGACGAGATGGTGCTGGCTAAGACGCAGGTCCGTTCGCAGGTCGAGGCACAGAACGCGCAGCGCGAGAAGAAGATCGCGCAGTTGAATGAATTCATTGCACGCTTCTCGGCGGGTACGAGATCGAGCCAGGTGCAATCACGGCGCAAGGAAGTGGAGCGCTTAGCAGTTGGTGAACTTTTGAAGTCGAACATCCAGCGCCCCTTTTTGAAGTTCGACCAGAAGCGGCCGTCGGGCAAGCACGTGCTGGAACTTCATGGCGTGGCAAAGTCATATGGCGATAACGACGTCATTCGAGGATTCACCGCCGCCATCAAGCGCGGCGAGAAGATCGCGCTCATGGGCCGTAACGGGGCAGGGAAGACGACGCTGCTGAATGCGATTCTGGCGAACTCGCCGACTACGCCTATCGACGAACTCAGAAGGACGAGTGGCTACGATGGGCCGCTCATCGATGACGGGAAAGTCACCTGGGGGCACGAGGCGTCGGTCGGATACTTCGCGCAAGACCACAAGGCGCTGATTCAGCCCGGCATGACCGTTTCGGATTGGCTGCATCAATGGGAGCCGGGCGCCTCGTACGAGGAGATTCGCGGGCTGCTGGGGCAAATGCTGTTCCAGAAAGAGGATGGCAATAAGAAGACGGATGTGTTGTCGGGCGGGGAAGCGGCGCGGTTGCTGTTCTGCAAGCTCATGCTGCAGAAGCCGAACGTGCTCATCTTCGACGAGCCGACGAACCACCTCGATCTGGAGTCGATCAACGCGCTGAATATCGCGTTACAGCGCTTTCAGGGAACGGTGCTGCTAGTGTCGCACGATCACGATTTGATCGACGAGGTGGCGGCGCGCATCTGGCACTTCGAGAACGACCACACCATCACCGACTTCAAAGGCGCGTACGAGGAGTACCAGGCAGCGGTGGTGGCGTAGGGACATGCGATTTTTTCCCGAATCCTTAGAATCAATAACGAGGCAAAATTATTGGGGAAAGGGCGAGTGCCCACCAACCGCCGAGTCACCACTGCGCTGAGGATGGCAGCCAGTACCCTACGTCTGAGCAACACCTATCTTGGAGCGCAGTTTCGCCGACTCAGAACTACATTAAGGCTATGGCGGCCAAGCTGGCACGACTGGTCTATCGCACGCTGCGCTGCGGGATGGCCTTCCTCGACCGGGGCGCGGAGTTTTACAAAAGCCAGCACCGCAAACTGCAAGTAACTATCTCAAGCGCAAAGCCGCCAATCTCGGGTTCTAAATCATCGAAGCTCCGGCCGCGTAGTTTCTAAGGAGAGCCGAGCACATGGAGATTGTGGCGGGTGGGGCATTTGTTTTGGTTCCGCCGCAACTGGGAACGAGCGAGGCCAGTCCACCCATCGGGCGTACAATCGCAGCGAGGAGAGCACGATGAAACTCGAGCCTCAGGTTCGCGCCCTGCTGTCTCGTCCCAACTTCGCTCATTTATCGACGCTCATGCCGGACGGCTCCCCCAACAGTTCGCCGGTTTGGATCGACGTTCAAGACGACCGCATCCTGATTAGTTCCGAAGAGGGTAGCCTCAAGGTCCGCAACTTGCGGCGCGATCCCCGCGTCGCAATCTCCGTTGTCGATTTCCGTGATCCGTACGAAGAGGTGCAAATCCGTGGCCGAGTAGTGGAGATTCGCGACGACTCGCAATTCGAGTTCCTCGACCACATCTCGCACACGTACATCGGCGGGAACTATCCTGATCGCGGCCTGGAGGGAGTCGTTGTGCTTGTCATCGAGGTCGACAAAGCCCGCTACACCAAGTTCCCCTTCGAGCACACGCCACCGGGAACAAGCACCACGTCTTAGAGCTTGTTACAAGACGTACCAGCCATGCGCCGGCGCCAAATGCTCGACGCGGCGCAGGTGTCCCCACCCACCCTTTTCACCTCGAATACTTTTGAATGTGGGTGCCCCATTCCTTCGGCCGCGCTCAGGGCGCTCTTTTCCTTCTTTTGGAAAAGGGTGGGGTGACGGGTCCCCCAAACTCGCCACAACCCCAACACTTTTCATCCCAACCTTTCACTTCGCGAGAGGATGGGACGCGCCGATGTTTGTCGACATCAGGCAAATGCGTGCCACCCGCCCCACAGGAAAAGACCCAATCAAGCAAAACCGGCTTGACTGGGGCATCCGCAGGGAAGGCAATCTTGAGCCGCCCGGGTATCCCTTCCCGTTGAGATACGTTCCCGTTGAGATACGTTGACAAGCCCCAATGGGCGAACCTATACTCCGCGCGCCCTCGGCAATTCACAATGCGGGGGTGGGGAGAGGCCTTCATGCCCAACACGCAAATCCCATCGAGGTTCATCACCGCGCGGGTCGTCTTCGCGTTTGCAATTGCCATTTTGCCCTTTCTGCTTCTGGGAATGAGTTTGGCGCAGGAGCGTCCGCAGTATCAGGTCGACGCGTCGTGGCCGAAAGAACTGCCGAACAATTGGATCATGGGACAAGTCGGAGGCATGGCCGTGGACCGGCACGATCACGTTTGGGTGCTACGACGGCCGGGCTCGGACACACCGGATGAATTGGGCGCGTCGCTGACGCCGCCGCGCTCGATGTGTTGCATGCCGACACCCCCGGTGCTGGAGTTCGATGCGCAAGGAAACCTGCTCCAGTCGTGGGGAGGCCCGGGCGAGGGTTTTGATTGGCCCAATACCGAGCATGGAATCTACGTAGACAAGGATGACAACGTGTGGATCGGGGGAAATGGCCCGGCCGACCGCCAGGTGCTGAAGTTCACAAACAATGGGCACTTTCTGAAGCAAATTGGGCATCCTTCGACTGATCCTCCCGACAGCTTGCGTACCGACATACTGGGGCGGCCGGCAGGGATCGAAGTGGACGCGGAAGCCCACGAGGTTTACATCGCCGATGGCTACATGAATCGGCGGGTCATTGTGTATGACTCGGATTCGGGCAAGTTCAAGCGGCTGTGGGGGGCGTATGGGAACCGGCCGAATGATGTAGATCCGGGGACCTACAATCCGGCGGCGCAGGCCGATCAGCAGTTTCGCACTCCGGTGCACTGCGTGCACATCTCGCGGGATGGGCTGGTATATGTGTGCGATCGGGTGAACGATCGGATGCAGATTTTTACCAAGCAGGGAAAATTTGTGAAGGAATTCTCGTTACGGCCGCAGACTTTGGGAATGGGATCGGTTTGGCAGTTCGCGTTTTCGAGCGACCAACATCAGCAGTTTCTGCTGATCGATGACGGAGAGAACAATGTGATTTGGACGGTGCGGCGGGAGGATGGAACGGTGGTGGGGGCAGATGGGACACAACGGCCGCAATGCAGGACAATTTCATTGGGTGCATCAAGTGGTATCCGATTCGCACGGCAATCTCTATACCGGCGAAGTGGACACCGGCAAACGAGTACAGAAGTTTGTGTTGGTGCACGAGACGAAAGAGAAGCGGTAGGAGAAGGTTGAACTCACGCCGTAGCTCAGGAGGAGGGCCAAGAAAATACCCCACTCAAGCAAAACCGGCTTGAGTGGGGCACCCGCTTCTTCGCTCCCACCCTTTCCCAAAGGAAGGGAAAGGATGGGGCACCCGGTTAAAGCCCGGATTCATAATTTGCTACTGAGACGCGGCGCCGAAGCGCCGCTCTACCCAGCCTTGTTTAGTACATTCCACCCATGCCGCCGCCGTGAGGCATCGCCGGTTCCTTCTTTTCTTCCGGAATCTCGGAAACCAGGGCTTCGGTGGTCAGCATCAGCGACGCGATCGAGCCTGCGTTCTGCAGCGCGGTACGCGTCACTTTGGTCGGGTCGATGACGCCCGCCTTGACCAGGTCTTCGAACTGACCGGTCTGAGCGTTGTATCCGAAATTCGAGTCCTTGGAGTCGCGGATACGGCCGACCACAATGGCGCCTTCTTCGCCAGAGTTGATGACGATCTGGCGCACTGGCTCTTCGAGGGCGCGCCGCACGATGTTGGCACCGATCTTCTCGTCGCCGTCCAACTTCAGCGCCTCGACTGCTTCACCCGTGCGCATCAGGGCCACGCCGCCACCGGGAACGATGCCTTCTTCTACGGCAGCGCGGGTGGCATGCATCGCGTCTTCCACGCGCGCTTTCTTCTCTTTCATTTCGGTTTCGGTCGCGGCTCCGACCTTTATCACCGCAACGCCGCCCACCAGCTTCGCCAACCGCTCCTGCAACTTCTCGCGGTCGTAGTCGCTCGTGGTCTTTTCGACCTGGCCGCGAATCTCCTTAACCCGTCCGGAGATGTCGTCTGGCTTGCCTTTGCCTTCGACAATGGTGGTGTTGTCCTTGTCGATGGTCACCTTCTTGGCCTGGCCGAGATCGCCCATCTGGACGTTCTCCAGCTTGATGCCGAGATCTTCGGTAATGGCTTTGCCGCCGGTCAGGATTGCGATGTCCTGCAACATGGCCTTGCGGCGATCGCCGAATCCAGGGGCTTTAACGGCCGCAACCTGCAGCGTGCCGCGCAGCTTGTTGACGACCAGGGTTGCCAGCGCTTCGCCTTCCACGTCTTCGGCGATGATGACCAGCGGACGGCCGCCCTTTGCAATCTGCTCAAGCAGCGGAAGCAGGTCCTTCATCGAGGAAATCTTCTTCTCGTGGATCAGGATGTAGGGGTTCTCCACAACCACTTCCATGCGCTCTGGGTCAGTCACAAAGTACGGAGACAGGTAGCCGCGGTCGAACTGCATGCCCTCGACGACTTCAAGCTGGGTCTCCATCGTCTTGGACTCTTCCACCGTGATGACGCCGTCTTTGCCAACCTTCTTCATGGCCTCGGCGATGATCTTGCCGATAGTCTCATCGTTGTTGGCCGAGATGGTGCCGACCTGGGCGATCATCTCGCCGGAAACCTTCTGCGAGTACTTGTCGAGCGCGCCAGGATTGCGATTGCCGTCGTTATCAACCGTTCCGCAAATTGCGGTGACGGCCTTCTCGATGCCGCGCTTCAGCGCCATCGGGTTTGCGCCAGCGGCAACGGTCTTGACGCCTTCACGATAAATGGACTGCGCCAGAACGGTTGCGGTGGTCGTGCCGTCGCCGGCAACGTCGGAGGTCTTCGAAGCGACCTCGCGCACCATCTGCGCGCCCACGTTCTCGAGCGGATCCTTCAGTTCGATTTCCTTGGCCACCGTGACACCGTCCTTGGTGATCAGTGGCGAACCGAACTTCTTCTCAATTACCACGTTGCGGCCCTTAGGGCCGAGGGTGACTTTTACGGCATCCGCGAGCACATTTACGCCGCGAAGGATCGATTGCCGTGACTCCTCACCATGCAAAATCTGCTTTGCCATTGCTGATTTCTCCTCAGGGGCTAAAGCCCCGAATCTGTTGGTTAACTCCGTTTGGCACGGCTAAAGCCGTGCCCATTCAAAACGCTTGCGACGACGGACTACTTCGCCGCCAGTGCCGGCTTCGTGGCGCCTTCCAGGATGCCGAGGACTTCTTCTTCCCGCATGATGAGGAAGTCCTCGCCGTCGATCTTGATCTCGGTTCCGGCGTACTTGCCGAACAGGACGCGATCACCGGCCTTCACGTCGAGAGGGAAGGTTTCGCCTTTGTCGTTGGTCTTACCGCGGCCGACGGAAATGACTTCGCCTTCCTGCGGCTTGTCCTTAGCACTGTCGGGAATGATGATTCCACCGCGGGTGGTTTCGGCCTCTTCCACACGACGAATCACGATTCGGTCATGCAGGGGAGTCAGCTTAGTTGCCATACTTGGAACTCCTTTCAGGTTGTGGTTTCAGATTGGATTGCGGTACACGTTAACCGGCGTTGGCGCGCGTATTCCGCGTTAGGCTCGGCATGGTCATAGACTTTGGGATTTTGACTCAAACACCGGACAAGAGCACGGGGGAGTGCCCCCGATGGCTGCTAGCACTCAAGTCCAGCGAGTGCTAATGTATCCCAGATGCCAAAGGAATGTCAAGCCAGATGTGAGCGAAATTCACTCAAATTTCAAAAATCCCGTAAAAACCCATGACAGGGTGTTGTATTTTAGCGGGTTAGGAGTATATTGCTCAAACTAGGGAGGGCTGTTTGGGGAGAACAGCCTTGGCGCGCGTACGACATCAGCATTCTTAACTCGCGCATCCGGAGGGGTCTGTTTTGGGAAACCAATCAGTTCCCCAAACGGGGCCACAGGCGTGGTACCTTTCGAAGTTTTCTTTTTGCAACGTTCGAGTTGACTAACATAACGGGACTCGCGGGTGTAAGCGTGAAAGAACTCCCTATGAATCGGCCCAATCCTTCGACTCACTCTCTTCCTCGAAACCTCGTACTGTGTCTGGCAGTGTTGATTTCGCCGACCATCGTTGTGGTGCAGTCAACTGCTCAAAGCGTCGCAGCCGACCCAAATCCAACTCCGAACGCTGCGGACGTTACTCCGAGTGTCAGTCAGACTGACGCCGCAGTAGCGCAAAATCCGGTCAGCCAAATGCCCACGGCCAGCCAAGTGGAGACGGCGGGCGAACGCGCGCCTGACCCTGCGGACCTGCCATCCGGAGTGGAAGCGAAGACTGCGGTCACTCTGGCGCCGCCTTCTCCGCCTCCACCAACCACCCAGGCTGCTCACGAGCCCTCGAAATACGACGTCACTCTGATTGGACACCGGAATGTTGGAAATGGAGTGAACTTCTATTCCATCGAACGGGAGATAGTCATCGGCCGCGATTTGGCCCGGCAGGTCGAGGAAAGCTCAAGACTCGTCACCGATCCTGAGATCACGGAATACGTTAACCGCATCGGCCAGAACCTGGTTCGCAATTCCGACTCGCGCGTGCCCTTCACGATCAAGGTGCTGGATAACGGCGAGGTGAATGCATTTGCCCTGCCCGGCGGATTTTTTTACGTCGACGCCGGCCTGATCCTGGCTGCCGAGACAGAAGCCGAACTGGCTGCCGTGATGGCCCATGAAATCGCCCACGTTGCCGCGCGCCATGCCACCAAGAACATGACCAAGCAGCAGATCTGGAACATGGCCTCGATCCCGCTGATGTTTATAGGCGGCCCGGCAGCGTATGCCATTGCCGAGGTCGCCAGCATCGCTGTGCCACTAGGTTTCTTGAAGTTCTCGCGCGATGCCGAGCGCGAGGCCGACATGCTTGGCCTGCAATACGACTATGCGGCCGGTTACGATCCCCAGGCGTTTGTGCAGTTCTTCGAAAAGCTGAAGGTGGAAGAGAACAAGAAGCACAGCAAGATCGCCAAAATGTTCTCGACCCATCCTATGAATTCGGACCGGATTACCGCGGCACAAAACGAGATTCGTAGCTACCTGCCTGACCGTGACAGCTACATCGTCGACACCAGCGACTTTGACGCGATGAAGGCGCGCTTGATCGCCCTGCAGGGCGGACACCGACTGGGCGCGGAAATGGGTGGCAACCGGCCGGTGCTGCGGAAGCGCACCGAGTCTTCGGATAGCGTCGAGCTGGACCCATCGGCATCGCCAAACTCGGGGACCCCAGACTCGGGGGCCAAAGATCCCAGCGACGACCGTCCGACCCTGAAGAGGGCTCCGGCAGGTACCAACTAGTTGCTGCTGGAATTGCTGAAATCAGCCTCCGGATCGCCGGGTCGATGGTTTGCAGGCTCGCCTGTCAGATGCCTAGAATACCCGCATGAGAAGTTTCTGCCTGTCCGGTTGTCTTTTGTGCGTTCTCTTGATTCCTGGGTTGCTTGGAGCCAGTGACAAGAAGTCCGAAACTCTACAGACTACGAACCTGCATTTCACCGTAGTGAAGGACGACAACAATAAGCCGGTGCGCAACGCCAGCGTGGTTCTGCACCCGGTTGGGAAAGACGGCAAGCAGTCCAAGGGCGGGTTTCAGTTGAAGACGGACAACGACGGAAAAGTGGGCTCGGATGGTCTGCCCTACGGACTCCTGCGCGTGCAGGTACTGGCGCCGGGATTCCAGACGTTTGGCGAAGACTACGATCTTAATAAGCCGGACATGGACATCGAGGTCCGCCTGAAGCGGCCGAAAGACCAATTGTCGATCTACGACAAGCCACCGGATAAGCCGCAAACTACGCCAGCGACACCTCCAGCACCACCAGCTGCTGAACCCAAGCAGTAGTTGGTTTGCTCGCCAAATAAGCGGGATCGACCCAGGAACTCGTTGACATGATGGAAGCCAAGGCAATTTGGACTGACAAAGACCGTTTTCTGGGCGAAGCCAGCAGCGGCCACGCGCTGGTCCTTGACGGCGGTGAGGTGAAGACCGCGAGCACCCCCATGGAACTGGTGCTTATAGGGTTGTGCGGATGCACTGCCAGCGACGTGGTGGGTATCCTGCGCAAGAAGCGCGAGCCTTTCGCAGGATTGGAAGTGGTAGCCCAGGCCGAGCGCGCTGCAGACCATCCCAAGGTCTACACCCTGATCCGGTTGGTGTATCGCGTGCGCGGTCAGGTGTCACGCAAAGCCATGGAAGATGCCGTTCGCCTATCGAAAGACAAATACTGCTCCGTGTCAGCCATGCTGGAAAAGACGGCCAAGATCGAGTTCGAAATCGAGTACGTCGACTAGAGACTGCCCTGTCTTCGAGCAAAGCTGGTGAGCAGAGTCACAACTAACTGGGCTGTGTGTCACTGCGATTGGTTATCTCCCGGCAAGACAATCTGAACTGGATTCTTGTGGCCCCTGATCCCGGGCCACGTTGTACCGAGGGAAACCAGCATGAGCTCAACCATGATTGCAACACCAACAGAATTGCACCTGGCCAGGCGGATGTCGCGGCTCGGAACCGAAACGGCATTTGAAGTGCTGGTCCGCGCCCGCGCCCTGGAGCGCCAGGGCAAGCACATCGTCCATCTTGAAATCGGCGAGCCTGACTTCGATACGCCGAGAAACATCGTGGAAGCCGCCGTCGACGCGCTTCACGTGGGTTATACCCACTATGCGCCGTCGGCCGGACTGCCCGACCTGCGAGAAGCCATTGCGCAAGTTGTTACGAAGTCCCGCGGAGTCAAGTTTACCCCTGAAGAAGTGGTCGTTGTGCCCGGCGGCAAGCCGATCATCTTCTTCACCATGCTGGCGCTGGTGGAAGAGGGCGACCAAGTCATCTATCCCAACCCGGGCTTTCCGATTTACGAGTCAATGATCAACTTTGTGGGCGCGAAGGCCGTTCCGATCCCGCTGCGCGAAGAGCGCGATTTCCGTCTTGACGTCAACGAACTGGCGAGCCTAATTACGGATCGCACCAAGCTCATCATCATTAACTCGCCGCAGAATCCGACCGGCGGCGTGCTGACGAAGAACGACATTTATGACATCGCCGCCGCGATCGGCGACCGCGACATCATGGTCCTTAGCGACGAGATTTACGGCCGCTTATTGTTTGAGGGTGAGCAATACAGCATCTCGGCGGTTGACGGCATGAAGGATCGCACTATCATCCTCGACGGCTTCTCCAAGACCTATGCCATGACGGGTTGGCGGATAGGCTACGGCGTGATGCGCGCCGACTTAGCGACACACATTGCGCGCCTCATGACCAACTCGAATTCCTGCACCGCCAGCTTTACGCAGGTCGCCGGAATTGAGGCGATCCGTGGAGAGCAGAGCGCCACGGAACGTATGCGGCTGGAGTTCCAGAAGCGGCGCAACGTCTTCGTCAACGGCATCAACCAGATTAAGGGATTCTCCTGCCGCTTGCCGAAGGGGGCCTTCTACGCTTTCCCCAACATCAAGCAAACGGGATGGCCATCCAAAAAACTGGCCGACGCCCTGCTCGATGAGGCCGGCGTGGCAGCGCTCTCCGGTACCGCATTCGGTGTGCTTGGCGAAGGTTACCTGCGCTTCAGTGTGGCCAATTCGGTGGAGAACATTCGGCTTGCTCTCGACCGCATCGAGCAATGGACTCGGAAGAATTTCTAGGCACCTGGTAATGTCCGAGGCCCGCTTGCGAGCGGGCCTTTTTCTACGCTGCGAAGCGATTACTTGCGATAGGGCGATTTGATCGGCATAGGGCCGCGGTCGCCCGCGGACCGCCGAGTCGGCCCGGTCGGAAATTGCACCCCGAGCCGCTCACAGAACCGGACGTAAACCTCTCAGCTTATCCGGCTCGTGCCACCCCGATTAGGCTGCCGCCTATCGGCAAGACCACGAGTTCCTCCGGTTGCCCGTTGACTCAAGCTCGCCGGGGGTGACCTGCCCCCTTCGCTCCACGGGAATTACCCCGCTTCTCCGCTACTACGAAGCAGTGCGTCCCTGTCGGCGCATCGGTACTTTCGGCCTCATGGGTCTTCCACTTGTACCTTTTCCCCTAGCATCACCGTCCAAGTTCTCAGGTTCCGTACGAAAGCCCAGACTAGAGTCACGCCCCCTGTACACCGGACATCGCACGGCCAGTAAGTAGGTGTCCGCCGTGCTCCTCCCGGCCCTGGCAGGCAGTTCCGGTTCTGATGTCGTCTGAACTGGTGTTTCGATGCGTCGTCGAGGGTTCATATGCATTCGTCTCTCTAATCCCCACATGACGTGATCTCTTGTCCCGCCTTTTACCCTGGACGTTCACCACCGCAGCTTTTGACTGAAGCAGCTCACGGCTGTTTGAAGCCTCCCCCTACAAAGCGGCTCCGAAGGGTCTACCTTCATCTTTCGTACAGCATGACGCTTGCGCGTCTTCTTGACACAACCTGCCATACCACCGTGCGTACGGGTCCGTACACGGCGGTTCGAGTCGGTTACGCTAGCACCCATCAATCAACGTTGGAAGGCCGAGCGATTTGAAGTAAGCATTAGAAAGCCCCACTGAGAAGGCCTTGCTCTTCGCGAGGTACCAAGGGCCACGACCGCTGCCAGCGGTGTTGCTGGCCAGGCGCGGTCGAACCCCTAATGCCAACAGAGCGGCCCGTCGACGGCGGGGTGTTTTCCACTGCCGCCAAACAGCGGCGCGAAGCCGTAGCCGGACCCAACGGGTGAGATAGACCAGCACCTCGGGGGTTTTCGCAGAAGCCGAAATAGCTGCGCCAGCCGCGCATATAGGAGGCCAGCTCCTCTATCGTCTTCTGGATACTAACGCCCTTGGCCCGTCGCGTGATTTCACGGATTCGTCGCTTGAACCGATCCAAGGCCTTCGGTGCAATAACTCGCTTGACCTCTGGGCCAG
>Ga0306921_10001142_pt1 | contig 25241 bp, 28 predicted proteins | sample sta12Cox44000080_FD_203760 | JGI IMG/M metagenome (GOLD analysis project Ga0306921, IMG submission 203760) | Lab enrichment of tropical soil microbial communities from Luquillo Experimental Forest, Puerto Rico - statoxic.12C.oxic.44.000.080 (v2)... | ecosystem: Environmental > Terrestrial >...
AGGTCCCGAGGTCGGTAGAACCGATCCGGGCCGAGTGCACCGGGAGGGAGCTTAATGAAAGTAAGCAAGGGAGTAGTTCTGGCGCTACTCGCAGTGTTGCTGCTGGTTTGCGGCAGCGTCCAAACGCGAGCGCAGCAGGCCGGTTCCACGAATCAAACGGACAGTTCGACCACCAAGAAATCCAAGAAGAAGGCCAAAGCGGACGACTCCTCGCAGACTGCCACCGATTCTGCCGACTCCAAGAGCACCAAATCCAAGTCCGAGAAGAAGGGCTCCGACAGTTCCGCCGCGGCCAACTCCTCCTCGACCCAAAAGAGCCGCTCCAAGAAGAGCGCCAGCTCGGGCGAGGCCGACAGCGAGACCGCGGATAGCAGTAAGGCGAAAAAGAGCCGGTCCAAGAAATCCGCGGACGCCGCGGACGATTCGACCAAGACCGCGGACAGCTCGGCGGCGGCAGGCTCTTCCGCCTCGACCACGAAAAAGTCCCCCTCCAAAAAGTCCCGGGACAGCGCGGCAAGCGCCGACGCCACAGCCGCCCCAGATACCGGTAGCACGAAGAAGTCCCGCTCCAAGAAATCGGCGGACACCGCCGCGGAGAACACTCCGGCCGCAAGTTCAGCTCCGGCTGGCTCTCGAGCTTCGGCGCCCGCCGCGACCAAGCCCACCCCCACGGCGATGCCGACCCCGTCGAACTCGTCGGCTTCTTCAACTCCAGCCAAACCGGCTTCTACGACGCAGCAGCAGACTCCTCGAGCCAACAGCGACGGCATGGTTTGGGTGAATACCGATTCCGGCATTTACCACAAGCCCGGCTCGCGCTGGTACGGGAAGACCAAGCAGGGCAAGTACATGACGGAAGCCGACGCGCAAAAGGCCGGTTACCGCCCTTCCGAAAAGAACTAGCTTTCAGAACAAAAAAAGGAGACGAGCCGATGTCTAAAGCAATCAAAGGAATGCTGTTAGCGGTATTAGTCGCGGTACTTGGCGTGTCGCTGGCCATCTCGCATCCAATGCCCCAGGCCGCCGGTAAAACGGCCAAGGCGGGCGAAACGAAAAAAGCCGAAGAACGAGTAGACATCAACTCAGCGACGCTCGATCAACTGAAGGCGCTGCCGGGCATTGGCGATGCCTACGCCCAGAAGATCATTGACGGCCGCCCCTATGCAAAGAAGACCGACTTGGTCAGCAAAAAAGTCCTGCCCCAGGCAACGTACAACAAGATCGCAGGCCTGGTGATTGCGAAGCAGAAGTAGGTTGTAGCGTGCGCTTTCGAAAGCCGGTGGTTTCTTGGATACTCCGGGATGCCGCCCGCAGGGTTTTCCGCGCCGAGGTAGCAGGGAGACGGGGTAACAGGAGGCCAACATGGGTCTGCTCGATGACGTTCTGGGAATGGCGGGGTTGGGCAATACGGCGCAGTCGCAGCAACACGCGGGTGCTCTCAGTATGATTCTCAATTACATCAATAGTCCGCAAGTCGGGGGCATCGCCGGCCTGCAAAAGATGTTCGAGGAAAAAGGCCTGGGCAACCTCATTTCCTCTTGGATCAGCACCGGACAGAATCTACCGATCTCGGCGGACCAACTGCAGAACGTGCTGCATGGCGGCGCGCTAGAGAAAATGGCCAGCAAGTCGGGCATTGACGTGAGCCAGCTGGCTTCGCTGTTTTCTCAGCTGATGCCCCACGCTGTGGATCAGATGACTCCGAACGGCCAAATCCCGGACACCAGCGCCTTTTCGCAGATGATGAAAGGCCTAACCGCCGGTCAGAGCGCATAGGCGCCTTTTAGCCGTCGAACCCGAGCGAGCCACCTCATCATCCCCTTTTTATAGCGGCTGGCTGGTGGTGTGGTCCGGCGCGGCCAGCCTCGAATCCCGCTCCAACCAGTCCTTCTTCCCGTTTCCGGATGACCTCGTTAAGGCTCCAGAACTACGTAGCCGTACCCTCTCTTAGGCCCTTTCTTCACTCTCGCGACAAACCTAACCGCAATTTCGTTCTAGTTGCGAGGATGTGCAAATCGTGACGACCAGGTCTGACCAAAGAGAGCGTCCGGCCCCTACCACCCTGGACGTCAATCATTCCATGAAACGCAGGAAATTTTTGCAGACCACATCGCGGCTGGCGGTAATCATGGCAACGAACGCAGGCGCGCTCAGCACGATAGAAAACCCATCTCGGGAGCGTGCGATCGACGCCGGCTGGTTCGGCAAATCGCGGCGCTTCGCAGATCTGCCCATGAGCCGGGTCGCTTACGTGGAGCATGGTCGCGGACCGGCGGCGCTTTTCATCCACGGCTAGTGGACCTGGTCGGAAACGATAGCGGCGGCCTCGTTTCGCAGGTGTTGCTCGCGAAGTATCCCGAACGCGTAGGTTCCCTGGTACTGACCAACTGCGACGTGGACGAAAACAACCCGCCCGCCGCTTTCCTGCCGCTGGTTGAGCTTGCGAAGACGGGTAGGCTGGTCGACCGCTTTTTCATGCCGCAACTCGACGACAAGAATCTGGCGCGGAGCACCAAAGCGCTCGGTAGCGTCTACAGTCATCCGGAAAAACTGACCGATGAGACCATAGAAATCTATCTGCGACCTCTGGTAGAGAACGATCGGAAGAAGGCCCAGCTCCGCGAGTACACCGTGGCGCTCAGCCAGAACGTACTGGTTCCGCTGTGCCAGGAGCTGCGCGCCTGGAAGGGCCCGGCGCGAATGGTGTGGGGACTAAAAGACACGCTTTTCGGCGTTCAGTGGGCAGAATGGCTTGATAGGAATCTACCTGGGTCGCGCGGAGTACGCAAAGTCGAAGGAGCCAACTTGTTTTTCCCAGAGGAACTGCCTGAAGTAATCGCCGAGGAGTGCCAGGAGCTCTGGGGCGTTTAACACCCTGTGCCTTCCCGGCCGCTGCCCCAAGACCTACTCGCGAAGCAGAACTTCGCCACGCCCGACCAGCTGATCGTTGATCCACACGCGATACTTGTAGCCCGCGGCTTTGGAACCGGGCCGCGGCGGGCCGGTCAATAGCCGCACTCCCGGAGGCGCCTGGAAGACATTCGAGCCGAACGGACAGCGGTTGGCGTCAAATTCCACACGCAGATTACCGGTCTCGCAAAACCAGGAAACCTGGTCTCCCGGATCGAGCACAATGGTTTCCGGAAAAATTCCCACCAAAACAGAGCGATCGGCCATTGCGGAAGTTTACCGTCATCGGCGCAAAGTTCAAAATCGCGAGGTTTACCTGTGCCGGTCAGGCGCCAACGAGGCGGCGTATCAGTTTTTTGTCCGGCTGCTGCTGCCCGCTGATGTGGAAACTTTCCACAATGCGCTGTTTCGCTTCGGCAAGCTTCGCGTCGGAGTTGTAATAGATGGTTACCAGCGTCTCGCCGGTGGTCACGCGGTCGCCGATGCGCGCGTGGAACTCCAGTCCCACGCCGGGATCGATAGGGTCTTCCTTCTTTTCGCGGCCTCCGCCGAGCATCGCCAGCGCGATGCCGAATTCCATGCAGTTTGTTGCGGCAAGAAAGCCGCTGGCGCCGCTTTTCACTTGGGCACGGCTCTTGGCCTGCGGCAAAAGCGAATAATCGTCGACAACGCGCGAGTCGCCGCCCTGTAGCGCAATACCCTGTTTGAACTTCTCGAGCGCCTCGCCCGAAGCGACCAGCATTTGCGCCAGCACCCGGCCTTGGTCCACGGATTTCGTTCGTTCCCCGAGGTAAAACATCCACGCCGCGAGTTCGATGCTCAGATCGCGCAAGTCCGCGGCTCCGCGGCCTTTCAGCACTTCGAGCGACTCAATCACTTCATGGGAGTGTCCGGCAAAGCGCCCGAGCGGTTGGTCCATGTCGGTGATCAGAGCGACCGCCTTCTTTCCCATGCGCTGCGCGGTTTCCACCATCAATTCGGCGAGATGAACCGAGTCTTGCTCCTTTTGCATGAAAGCGCCGGAACCGGTTTTCACGTCCAGCACCAGCGCGTCAATTCCCTCGGCCAGCTTCTTGCTCATAATCGAAGCGCAAATGAGCCCGACGTTCTCTACGGTCGAGGTCACATCGCGCAGCGCATAGATCTTCTTGTCTGCGGGAGCGATTTCCGCGGTCTGCCCGATCAGCGCCATGCCGCACGCGCCGAGCACACGGCGAAAATCCGCCAGCGTCAGAGTGGTGTTGAATCCGGGAATGGATTCGAGCTTGTCGAGCGTCCCCCCGGTGTGGCCGAGCCCGCGCCCGCTGATCATCGGTACGCTTACGCCCCCCGCCGCCACGATCGGGGCCAGAATGAGCGAAGCCTTGTCGCCGACTCCTCCCGTCGAGTGCTTATCCACTTTCTTGCCGGCGATTTCCGGGAACGTGACCACCTCGCCTGAGTGCAGCATGGCCTCGGTCAGCGCGGCGATCTCCGGGCGGCTCAGACCGCGAATCCACGCGGCCATCAGCCATGCCGACATCTGGTAATCGGGAATCTCTCCGCGCGTGTACTCGGAAATCAGAAAGTTGATTTCCTCGCGGGAATGCTCGCCGGAGTCGCGTTTCTTACGGATGAGATCGACGGCACGCATGTCTTGCAGAAGGAGGGCAGGCTAACATCCACAACTTGCAGCGTCAAACCGCAGGATGCCCGCCTGTGGCTGGCACGCGATGTGTCCGGTTGAATTAGCACGAGATGTCCGCTTTTAGCGAGCCGCTAGGGTAGCGCTACCAGCCTGGAGGGGAGGCAACAAAGACCTTGGGCCAGCCCTGTCCGAAACGCTTGCCTTTAGCGATGGTGCGCCTTGAATGTCAGCGCGGCGGGGCATCTTCGGCTTCATAGGTCGCCAGCTGCTCTTCCCAGACCATGGACGGGGTTTGCAGAAGCCGCACGCAGCGGTTCCAGCGCAGGATGGAGTCGTCGTTGCCAGCAGGGCGGACTTTTTCGGCTTCTCCGAAGCAGTGCAGTGCGCGCTCGAATAGCGGATAGACGGCATGAGGGGCTTGGCCGGTGCGCAGCTGCGCCTTCGCGCGGCGCTCGTGATAGAGGCCCGTGTAGTAAAGCTTCTCGTAGCGGTCTGCCAGCCGCGCGAAGGTTTCTTCCACTTCACGGTAGCGATCACCCGACCCTCCCGTGAACTGGTCGGTCATAGCCAGGCCCAAAAGCCGGATGGCCATCTGCTGGTTGGGATCGACGGCGAGAATGTCGCGGCAGATGGATTCCGATTCTTCCGGTTCATTGAGATAGCGGTAGAGTTCGACTTTGGCGAGGGCTTCGGCGATTCCGGATTTGGAGATGGCCTTCAGTTGGTAGTCCATTCTAACCTCCCTCGCGATGCCCGAATCGAAATCCCGATCAAGCGCCGCGTATCTTGCGAACCAGCATCATCACCGGATCGTAGAATTCATCCACCACGCGTTCCTTCAATGGAATGATCGCGTTGTCGGTGATGTGGATCTCCTCCGGGCAAACTTCCGTGCAGCATTTCGTGATGTTGCAGTAGCCCAGCCCCATTTCGTCCTTCAGCAGTTTGCCGCGCGACACGGCATCGAGCGGATGCATTTCGAGCCCGGCGACGCGCACAAAAAATCTCGGACCGCCAAAAGTCTGGTGCTTGGCGTGATCGCGCAGGACGTGGCAGACGTTCTGGCACAAGAAGCACTCAATGCATTTACGGAATTCCTGCACCCGATCCGCGTCGCGTTGGTCCATCTTCCATTCCCCGCCCGGCTTCGGCTGGAACGCGGGAATCTTCTTGTTCACCTGATAGTTCCAGGAAACGTCGGTGACCAGATCCTTGATCAGCGGAAACGACTTCAGCGCTGAAACGGTAATCGGCTCGCTCAGTGGCAGCGAATCCATGCGGGTCTTGCAAGTCAAACGCGGGCGGCCATTCACTTCCGCCGAACAAGAGCCGCACTTCCCGGCTTTGCAGTTCCAGCGCACCGCAAGGTCGGGCGCCTGATGGGCCTGGATCGAGTGCAGAGCGTCGAGCACGACCATGCCCGGCGCGATGGGCACCCGGTAGTCGACCGGCTCGCCGCCTTCCGGCCCGCCGCGAAATACGCGCAAGGTCGCTTCGTCGAACATTGCCGCGTCGTTTTCCGCCCCGCTCATTCGCACCTCGTATGCGGCCGCGTTTCTCCGCCGCTACTTCGTCTACGCCAAAAGCTTCTGCAAGTCCTCGGGCATTTCGCGCACCGGCTCCTGCCGCAAGTTCATCGTACCGCCCTGGTTCGAAATAATGTTGTTCTTCTTGCCCCATTCATCGTCGAGCTTCGGATGATCTATGCGGCTGTGGGCTCCACGGCTTTCCTGGCGAGCGAGCGCACTGCGCGTGACCGCTTCGGAAATCAGCAGCATCGAGCGCAGATCGCCCGTCAAATGCCACCCGGGATTGAACATGCGCGAACCGTCAATCTTCACCCGCTCCAGGCGCGGCTTGAGCTGTTCCAGGCTCTCGAGCGCCTTGCGCAGGTCGGCTTCGACACGGAAGATGCCGACCAGCGACTGCATGGTTTCCTGCAACTCGCGGTGAATTTCGTACGGATATTCGCCCGCGTGCTCGAACGGGGCGAGCATTTCGCGCTCCGCAGCTTCCATCTGGCCTCTATCAAGCGTCCCGCCGGGGGCGCCCTTGGCATATTCAGCGGCCGCCTTTCCGGCCCGCTTTCCAAACACCAACAGATCCGACAGCGAATTGCCGCCCAGGCGGTTGGCGCCGTGCAAGCCTGCGGCCGCCTCACCCGCAGCGTACAATCCGGCCACGCTGGATTGCTCGGTTTCGGCATCCACGCGAATGCCGCCCATCATGTAGTGGCAGGTCGGGCCGACTTCCATGGGCCCGCTGGTAATGTCCACATCGGCCAGTTCCTTGAACTGGTGGTACATGCTCGGCAGTTTCTTCTTCACGTACTCGGCCGGCTGGTGGGAGATGTCCAAGTATGCGCCGCCGTGCGGAGTGCCGCGCCCTTCGCGCACTTCGGTGTAAATGGCGCGCGCCACGACGTCGCGCGTGGACAGCTCCATGCGCTTCGGATCGTGCTTTTCCATGAAACGTTCGCCATTCTTGTTGCGCAGGATGCCGCCTTCGCCGCGCACCGCTTCGGTCACCAGCAATCCCTGCACCCCCGGCGGCCAGACCATGCCGGTCGGATGGAACTGCACAAACTCCATGTCCAGCAATTCCGCGCCGGCTTGGTAGGCGAGCGCCATGCCGTCGGCCGTGTATTCCCATGAATTCGAGGTGATCTTATAGGCTTTGCCGATTCCGCCGGTGGCGATCACAATCGCCTTGGCCTTGAAAACCACAAAACGTCCGGTCTCGCGCCAATAGGCGAATGCGCCCGCGATGCGCTCTCCGTCCTTCAGCAGCCGCGTGACGGTGCACTCCATGTACACGTCGATTCCCTGCTGCACGCCGCGGTCCTGCAAGGTGCGGATCATCTCCAGACCGGTGCGGTCGCCGACGTGGCAGAGCCGTTTGAAGCTGTGGCCGCCGAAGGCGCGCTGCAGAATGTCGCCGCTTTCCGTGCGGTCAAACAACGCGCCCCATTGCTCCAGCTCGCGCACCCGCTCGGGCGACTCCTGCGCATGCAACTGCGCCATTCTCCAGTTGTTGAGGAATTTGCCGCCGCGCATGGTGTCGCAGAAGTGCGTGCGCCAGTCGTCGGATTTGTCGACGTTGCCCATGGCGGCGGCGATGCCGCCTTCGGCCATCACGGTATGCGCTTTGCCGAGCAGGGATTTGCAAACCAGCCCGACGCGCGCGCCCGCGGCCAAAGCTGCGATGGCCGCGCGCAACCCCGCGCCGCCGGCGCCGATGATCAAAACGTCGTGTTCGTGAGTTTCGTAGTTGGCGGTCACAGGATTCGGATTTCCTTGAACAGGCCGGATGCGAGGCAGCGGATATAGAAATCGGCTAGGCCGACGGAAAACAAGCTCAACCAGGCGAGAAGCATGTGGCGTTCGTTCAAGAAGGTAAGTTTGCTCCAGGCCGAATGACGCGAAGGGCCGAAGGCCGTGCAGGAGAAACAGTCGAGCTTGCCTCCGGCCAGATGCCGCAGGGAGTGGCAGGAAAACGTATAGAGCGTGAGCAGCGTCACGTTCACCAGCATGATGAGCGAGCCGAAGCCGATGCCGAATTCGTGCGTCCCCAAGCGAGCCGGAAAGGAGAAAGCTTCAAACGCATCCTTCCAGAGAAACACCAGAAACAGGATCGCCAGATACAGGAAGTAGCGATGGATGTTTTGCAGGATGAACGGAAACGCGGTTTCCCCTTGGTAGTTGCGGGAACCGCTTTCACTGACTGCGCAAGCCGGCGGATCCAGGAAAAATGCCCGATAGTAGGCCTTTCGGTAGTAATAGCAGGTGGCGCGGAAACCGAGCGGGCCGGGGAGGATCAGCAGTGCCGGCGATAGAAGTCGCGGCAGCCAGCGATGGCCGGGATCAATCAAAGGCGAGTAGAAGGGCGAAAGATACGGGCCCCAGCGATAGTGGGCTCCCTCGAAGGCCCGCAGTGTGGCGTACACGCCAAACCCGCCGAGTACGGCGATGACCGGCAGGATTTCCAGCCACCACGGGTCGCGACGCTCGGTTTGGCCGAAACGCGCCAGAGTCTTCGCAGCAGGAGAGGATGCCATCGCAGCTCCAATGTTTCGCGCCTAGAGTAATCACCTTTTCAAAAATTGCAAATCGAAATTTCCGCCGCAGCAACCGGGGCGCGACGGCGGCCATGAGCGGCCTTTCGGGCCGGTTCCGGTCGCCAGTAACCGGGTGTTTATGCAGTGGCCGGACCACGGTGGTATACTTCCGCGGCCTGAGCCTCTCCCGGTCGCGCGCCAGGGCCGGCATTTTCGTCGTGGGGCAACTTATCCCCGCAAGGCCTGAACGGCCCGACACGGATTGACATGGAAAAGTTCGACCTGCTTGTGATCGGCTCCGGACCCGCGGGGCAGCGCGCGGCGATTCAGGCGTCGAAGTTCGGCAAGAAAGCGGCGCTCATCGAAAAGATGGAAGTGGTGGGCGGTGCGGCGATCAATACCGGCACCATTCCCAGCAAGACCATGCGTGAAGCGGTGCTGCATCTGTCCGGCTTCTATTACCAGAACATTTACGGCGTCAACTATCGCGTGAAGGAAACGATCACCATGTCCGATCTCTCCTTCCGCGCGCAGCACGTGATCAAGACCGAAGTCGATGTCACGCGCGCGCAGCTTTCCCGCAACGGCATCGAGCTGCTGAACGGCATGGCCAGCTTTCTTTCCCCGAACCAGGTGCGCGTGTGCGGCTCGCGCGGGCAAAACGACTATCAGGCGGACAAGATCGTGATCGCGACGGGTACCAAGCCCGCCGAATCGCCGTTGGTTCCCTTCAACAACCGGACCATCATCAACAGCGACCAGATCCTGCAGATGCCGGAGATTCCGCGAACCATGATAGTCGTGGGCGGCGGCGTGATCGGCGTGGAATATACCTGCATGTTCGCAACCTTGGGCGTCCGCGTGACCCTGATCGAAAAGCGGCCGCGGCTGCTCGAGTTTGCCGATTCGGAAATGGTGGAGGCGCTTTGCTATCATCTGCGCGACCGCCGCGTCACCCTGCGCCTCAATGAAGAAGTCGAAAGCGTGGAGGAGACCCCGGACAATGGCGTGGTGGCGAACCTGAAAAGCAAGAAGAAGGTTGCCGGGGAAGCCCTGCTCTACGCGGTCGGCCGACAAGGGAATGTGGACGAACTGAACCTGCCGGTAGCCGGGCTCAGTGCGGATTCGCGCGGCAGGATTGCCGTAAATGCAGAGTATCAAACCGAGCAGCCGCACATTTTCGCGGTGGGCGACGTCATCGGCTTCCCGAGTCTCGGATCGGTTTCCATGGAACAGGGGCGAATCGCGGCGGCCAAAGCCTTCGGGGTGAACATTCACTCCGATCCGGCGCATTATCCCTACGGCATTTACACCATTCCGGAGATCTCTTTCATCGGCAAGACCGAAGAGCAGCTTACCGATGCGGGAATGCCTTATGAAATTGGCATTGCCTATTTTCGCGAAATCGCGCGCGGCCAGATTCGCGGCGACACTACCGGCCGCCTGAAGCTTATTTTTCATCCCGACAGCAAGGAATTGCTGGGCGTGCACATCATCGGCGAGGGTGCTTCGGAGCTTCTGCACATCGGGCAAGCGGTGCTGGCCCTGAAGGGGACGGTCGATTATTTCGTGGATACGGTCTTCAATTATCCGACGCTGGCCGAGAGCTACAAGACGGCGGCGTTCAACGGGCTGAACAAGCTTTCTAAGTTGTAGGGCTAGGGTGTCAAACGCGGCTCACTCCCGCGCAGGGGAAATACGGCAGGACGTAGGGCCTCCGGCTTGAAGCGGCCGGAGACGATGGGCGGAAAAACTATGGGCAGGACAGCTGGAGTATTGGTCGTACAGCGCATTGCCGCCGGCCTGGTCGAAGGCAACCGGGCGGGAGAGTTGAAGCTCTTTCCCGAAAAAGGCGAGTCGCACGACGCGCTGCTTTCCATGCCCGCCGATGCCATGGCCGCAAAGATCGGCGAGCTGGTTCTGGCCATCGCTGGCAAAGAACCGCCGACGGTTCTGGGGGTGGGATTTCCCGGCATCATCCGCGATGGCGTGATCGAAGAGTCGCCCAATTTGCAACAGATCAAGGGATTTCGGCTGCAGGCGGCGCTCGAACGGATCTTCCTCGACCGAGGGGCGCAGGTAAGCGTTCGCGCCTATAACGACGCCGATGCGACGGCGGCGGGCATCGCGGCAACGCGGGGTGTGCTGCACAAGGTAAACCGCGTGTGGACGCTCGGCAACGGCGTGGGGTTCGGGCGCTACCCGTGGGCGGAGGGCACCTGGGAGGGCGGCCACATGGTGGTGACGCTTGATCCCAAGGAGCAGTTCTGCGGCTGTGGCGGGCGCGGGCACCTGGAAGGGTTTCTGGGTTACCGCGCGATGCGCATGCGTTTCCTCGATCTGGAGCCGGAAGAGGTCTTCGCCAACGCCAAAGCGGGTGACCAGCGATGCGCGGAGTTTGTGATGCGCTGCCACCGCGCTTTGGCTGCCGCGACGGCCTCCAGCATCCACATGGACGGACCGGGACCGTTTTATCTGACGGGGCCAAACGCAAAATGGATTGACGTGGGCGTACTCGACCGGCTGGTTCACGAGATGGTGAAGATGAGTCCGCTGCAGGGAAGCCGTATCGAAATGATTCCCCAGAAAGACGATTTGGGGATCATCGGGGCCGCGGTCAACGCGGAGCGAGCCATCTCCCACTCAAACGCGGCGGCCAGCTAGTGGCGTTCGTCGCCTGACAGCATGGTCTCCAGCTGCGAAACTACTTTCCAGCCGCGCGACGTGTTGATGTACATGCGCAGGATTCGATACTGGTTGTAAAACTTCTTGCCGTTCAAGCGGCCCACTTCCGATCGCATGCTTAGGACCGAAGCGGTGTCGCGAAACATTCTCACCTGCGGATCGCTGCTGACGACGGAATCGAATTCCTGGGGCATGGATTGCACTTCGCGGATGATTGCGGCCTTGTTCAACACCTCTCCATAGCGCGTGACGCCCGTGAAATCCTCGGAATAAGCGGACTTGAAGAAAGTCGGGTTGTGCAGCTTGATCGCTCGGGCGTTCTCTTTTTCCAGATTGATGAGCTCTTGCCGTATCATCTCAGGATTAGGCGGCGGCTCGTCGGGCTCCTGCGCGCGCGCAATTCCAGCCCACAGAAGCATGGTCAGCAAGCACAGTGAGACCCTCTTCACAGCCGTTCACCTCAAAGCCTGTAAGGCACCGGAAGCAGATGGGCTGGTTTCAGTATAGTTCCAGCCGACGGATCAGTGGGCGGCGATGGGTAACCATGCGCTCAATCAAGCATCCGACAGAAACCTGGGTCTCGGGAAAAACAGGCAGTTCCCGCCCGGCCGAGCCGGCCGGGTGCGTTCAGGAGGAAAGATGGAAGAAAACGGGTTGTCTTCTGGGCCAAGCTTTTCGCGGCGTTCGTTCCTCGGCCGGGCGTCGCAATGGAGCGCGCTATTTGCCGCTTATCCCCTAATCCCGTTGCCGGACCTGGCCCTGTCGCTCGCCGCGGATTCGCGGGTGGCACAGACGCCCGTGGTCGACAAAGGGTTCGCGTCGGTAAGGAAAGTGGGCGACGGGCTTTACGCCACGATCTCGGATACCTCGAAGGGCTTGCAGACCGTGTGCAATGGCGGATTCCTCTATGGCAAGGATGCCGCCCTGCTTATCGAGGGATTCGTCAGTCCGGCCGGTGCCGCGTTTCAGCACGAGACGCTAGAGTCGCTCAGCAAGGCGCCGATCATGGGCGCTATGGAGACCCACTACCACTACGACCACAGCATGGGCAACGCCTACTATGGGACAAACGGCATCGCCCTGTGGGCCCACGCGGCTACCGCCAGGAGGATCTGGGAGAGCTACGCCGCGATGCAGGGCGTCGACCGATCTGTCGTGATCGGTCCGCTTGAAGCCAGGGCCAAAGCGGCCAAGACCGAAGCCGCCCGGCAACACGCAACGCAGTACGCCGCTACCCTCGGGAACATTTTCAGCACGGCGAACGCCCGTGTCATCGCCGTGCCCAATCGCCCGCTCGATCCGGCGAAACTGCCCGTAAAACTCGACCTCGGTGGCGTCGTAGCCCAGGTCGAAACGTATCCGGGACATTCGGGAACCGACATCATCGTGCGTGTTCCGGAACAGAATGTCGTTTACAGCGGTGATCTGCTCTTCAGCAACATGTATCCCGTGACGTTTGACGAACAAGCGACGGTTTCCGGCTGGCGGTCGACGCTCAAGACATTCCTATCGTGGGGCAAGGACACTATTTTCATCCCCGGCCACGGACAGATTTGCGGTCCCGAAGGCGTCGAGCTTTCGCTCGATCTTTTCGACGACATCGAAGGGCAGGCGCGGAAATTTCACCAGGCCGGCGTGCCGGCCGAAGACGCCGCCGATCAATATGTCGTTCCGGAGAAATTCAAAAATGTGGCCATTTTCGCCTGGAGTCTTTCGATCGGCCCGACCATCACCAAGCTGTACAAAGAATGGGGCGCTAGCTAAGCGGAGTCCCGCCGCCTGGCGAATTCCGTAAGCTAGGTGGCGCCGCTGGCCCACGAAGACCGTTGCTGTCAGCTGTCGGCCGTAGCGGCTCCCACCATAGGGTGTCCGGCGCCGGACGGTCATTTTGGGTTGGCCCCGACGGGTGTCTCGAGGGGAGCATTGGGGTCGCGCTCGGAGATGGCGAGTGCTGCCAGACGCATTTCTTGGTGTATGCGCGAGTTGGTGGCCAGCACGACGGGCCCGCCCAGTACGTAATCCGCGCCATGGAAGTCAGAGACGGCGCCGCCCGCTTCGCGCACCAGGAGAATGCCGGCCGCGGTGTCCCAGGCGTTCAGGCCAAATTCCCAGAAGCCGTCAAAGCGGCCGCTGGCCACGCTCGCCAGATCGAGTGCGGCCGAGCCGTCGCGACGCACTCCGTGCGAGCGCAGCGTGAAGTTGTAGTAGTAATGAATGTTGTTACTGGCGCGCCGCTTGTGCACCGGAAATCCGGTGCAGAGCAGGCTGGTCGAAAGCGTGGCCACCTGCGACACGGCGATCGCTTTCCCGTTGAGTGTCGCGCCTTTGCCCGAAGCGGCGGCAAAGAGCTCGTGCGAAATCGGGTTGTACACCACTCCCGCCAAGACCGAGCCGTTTTGCGCGAGCGCAATCGAAACGGAAAAACACGGATATTTGTGGGCGAAGTTCGTCGTGCCGTCGAGCGGATCCACATGCCATCTGAACTCCGAGCTGCGCACATGACCCAGCCCTTCCTCCGCGGAGATCGAATGGCCGGGAAAGTACTGGGAGATCTTCGCTACGATGGCCCGCTCGCTGCGTTTGTCCGCTTGCGTCACCAGATCGACATCGCCCTTGTAGGCGATGTCGGGAGGGCGTTCGAATTCTTCGCGAAGAATCTGGCCTGCTTCGAGAGCCGTTTCGATGGCAATGTCGAGGTAGTGGTTGGACATGGTTTTCTGCGCCGGAACTTCTACGTTAACAGGTCTCAAGCCTTTCCGTTAACCGCGCTTCGGGCCCGAAGGCCGCGTTGCCAGCCGCGCATTCGCCTTCCAAAAGGAGTTCACGGTTCCTTCGGCAAGCCACTTGCGGTCGAGCCGCGCTCCCAAAATGTGAGAAAAGAGCATGGGGCCAAGAAGTAGTGGAACGGCGAGTTCTTCATCAAGCACCGCGGGAAAGATTCCGCGGTCCATGCCGCGGCGAACCAGTCTTTTCACTCCGTTGCGCGCGCGCTCCAAAACGCGCGAACGCCAGGCCCGGCCGAAGTCCTGGTTGCGGGCGGAGTAGGCTATCAGATGCGGCATGATGCGTTTTTGCAGGTCGGCCTTGTGTGGGGACGGTTCGTAAACGAGATAGGCGATGAGGTCGGCTTGCAAGTCGCCGGAGTCGATGTCAGGCGGGCCCTCGTCAAGTTCGTGGATGTAAACCATAACCTCCATGCATAAGGCGTCCTTGTCGGCCCAGTGCTTGTAGATGGTGGCCTTGCTGACGCCGGATCTTTGGGCGATGGCGTCTACGCTAGTGGCATCAATTCCCTTTTCGGCGAACAGTTCCAGAGCGGCTTCGAGAACCTTATGGTGCGCGCGCTGGCTGAGACCGCGGGCCACGTCAGATCTCGATCTTCGAAAAACGCCAGGCGCCGAAGACCAGCAAGGCCACCGCGATCAGAGAAAGAGCAAGCAGGTCCGTAGCGGTGCCGAAGACCATCAAACGGCCGGTGAGAACGCCGCGCAAGCCGTCCACTCCGTAAGAGAGCGGATCGGCACGCGTGATCGCGGCCAGCACCTTAGGCAGATTCGTCAAAGGATAGAGTGCGCCGGAAAGAAAAAAGATGGGCAGGACCAGGAAATTCATAATGAGCTGAAAGCCCTGCATGTCCTGCAGGCCCGAGCCGATGGCGGTGCCAAACGCCGCAAAAACAATGGCGATGAGAGCCATGAAAACAAAGGCCAGGGGAATCGAAACCAGGCTGACCGGTCGGAAACCGGCGATCACGCAGACCAGGAAGATCAGCGTCCCTTGCAGCATCGCCACCGTCGCACCGCCGAGCGTTCTGCCAATCATGATGCGAATGCGCGGCACCGGGGCCACCAGCGTTTCTTTCAGGAACCCGAATTGCCGGTCGAAAAGCAATGCGATTCCCGAGAACACCGAGGTGAAAAGAACGGTCATTCCGATCACGCCCGGAGCCACGAACTGCAGATAGCTGCCGTTGCCCGCTTGCTGGAACACGGGTCCGAGGCCGAATCCGAGGACCAGCAGATACAGCAGCGGCTGGCCGAGCGAGGCCACAATCTGGGCGCGCGATCGCGTGTATTTCTTGACCTCACGAAGCCAGAGAATAAAAATCGCGTGCATGATCTATCGCCTCCACATCTGGGCGAATTGACGCAGCTGGTCGGCGCCGGAATTCGCCGTTTCGTCGCGAATCGTGGTTCCCGTAAGGGCCAGAAAGGCATCTTCGAGGGATTCGCTGTTGGTGCGTTGCCGCAGTTCCTGTGAGGTCCCGATAGCCACGATCTTGCCGTGGTCGATCACGGCAATGCGGTGGGCGACGCGGTCCGCTTCTTCCATGTAGTGCGTGGTGAGGAATACGGTGACCTGTTCCGCTTCGTTGAGCCGCTTCACGTGCGTCCACAGCTGATTGCGGCTTTGCGGATCGAGGCCGAGCGTCGGCTCGTCCAAGAAAAGAATCTTCGGGGTATGCAAAAACCCGCGCGCGATCTCCAGCCGCCGCTTCATTCCGCCGGAGAATTTCTTCACCACAGTGTCTTTCCTGTCCCACAGCTCAAACAGCTTGAGCAGCATTTCCGCGCGTTCGCGGCGGACTTTGCGGGGGACGTGGTAGAGCACACCGTGCAGTTCGAGGTTCTCGGCAGCGGTCAGGTCGCCGTCGAGACTGGGGTCTTGGAACACGATTCCGAACTGCTGGCGCACCTCATTGGGTTGGCGCATGGGGTCCAATCCGTTCAATTCGAGCGCGCCGCTGGTCGGCGGCAGCAGGGTGGTCAGCATCTTGATGGTGGTAGTCTTCCCGGCGCCGTTCGGTCCGAGAAAGGCGAAAATCTCGCCTTTGGGCACTTCGAACGACACATCGTCGACAGCGGTGAAATCAGCGAATTTCTTGACGAGGTTTTCGACGCGGATCATGGTCAGCCTCAAGGACGGGCGCGGAGATTCGATACTAAACGGTTCAGTTTAGTTTGTCAAGAATGGCTGCACTGCGGAAATGCGGGCCTTAGGGTAGACCGGTGTAATACGACTTCCGGTGGCGCACCGAATAGCTTCCGGGCGAAGCCGAATTATCGGAACCGGCGGCTGCTTCCTCCGTCTTCCTGGGCGGCACCACGGTGACGTCAATGCGCCGGTAGGAATCGGCCGGTCCGCGCGGAGTCGGGTAAAATCCCAGCCGGTATTGCGTGCGCAGCTCGCGATTGATGCGTTCGAAAATCCCGGCAAGCTCGCTAGCGCCGTCGGGATAAAAGACCGCCCCACCGGTCGTGTCGGTGATGGCTTCAAGCGCGTGTTCGCCGGCCGTGTTGCGTCCGCTTTCGCTTTTCATCGCGCGAATCACTACCGTGTAGAGCAGCGTTCCATTGCGCACCGCCTCGCGCCGCGCGGTATCAAAGTCGGCATGACTTGTGGTCTCCCCGCCATCGGTAATCAGTAGGATCACCCTGCGGCGCTCGGTACCCTGCCGTGCGAGCGCTTTCGACCCTAGAAGAAGCGCGTCGTAAATCGACGTGCCGGCGCCTTGCGGGATGTGTTTGACCGCGTCCTGCAGATGCGCCACGTTATCCGAAAAGGCCGCGATTTGCGTGACGTTTTCGTCGACCGCGTATACCGCGAGCCGGTCGCCCGGCCGCAGTACCTGTTGAATGAAACGGCTTGCCGCTTCACGCTGCGCCGGCTGGCCAAGCTGCGTGCTCAGGCTGGCATCAAACATCAACACCAGGTCCAACGGCTGCTGAGTCTCTTTTTCGAAAACCGCGATGGATTGCGGGTTGTCTTCATCGAGCAGCCGAAACGCTTCGACCGGCAGGTCCGGCGCCGGCCGGTTGTGATCGTCTAAGACGCTGACCAAGACGCTGACCAGGTCAACCTTGACTTTGATCTTTGCGCGGTCCTGCAGAGGATCCGCAGATTCATTGCCCGACGCCGGGGAGTTGCCGGTCGTTTTGGGCTTGCGTGCCGAGGGAGGACGATCGTTCTGAGCCGAAACATGCGCGGCAACCCAAAAACTCGTAAGGAGAAGCAAGCTTACAGGCCTCGCGAGGCGGTGGAAACGAGTTGGGCGCGCCAGAGTTGTCTTCATTCATTCAGTTGGATGCGGGTTTCCCGGCGGGAGTCTCTGCGGGCACCGGCGGCAACTGCCCATCGGCCCACACCGCCCCGTCGGCGAAGAACTCTTTTTTCCAGATCGGCACGGTTTTCTTCAGCGTGTCGATGGCGTAGCGGCAGGCGTCGAATGCCGCGGCCCTATGCGGCGCGCTTACCGCGATAAAAACGCTGGTCTCGCCAATTTCGAGCCGCCCCAAGCGGTGCACCATGGCGATCCGGCCGATCGCGTAGTTATCGTGCATATGCGCTGCGATCTCGTGCATCTTGGCCAGCGCCATTTCCTCATAAGCTTGGTATTCAAGGTAGAGCGTGGTTCGGCCATGGGATTGGTTGCGAACGCAGCCATCGAAGGTTGCCACCGCACCATCCCGGTCGGTGCGGACTTCTGACGCAAGCTCCCCATTGGGAATACGGCTGCGGGTGATTTCGATCCGGTCGGCTGCGTCTGAGCTTGACATGGGGTTAGAGATGTCTAGCCGCCGCTCACGGGCGGCAGGAAGCCCACTTCATCGCCTGCGCACAGAGGCGTGGTCCACGCGGCAAATTCGCGGTTGCGCGCGGCAACCAGCGAAGCGCGGAACTTGCGTAATTCCGGCCGGTCAACCGAGCAACGAGCAAACAGATCCTCAATAACCGACCCTTCGCGCACTTCGACCAGCTCTTCGGCAGCGCCGGAAAGCTCTCTAAGACGCCCAAAGTAGAGCACTTTGACGGTCATGGCGGCTTCCCTCGGCTATTTTAACCCGAATCGCCCCGCCCGGTTGCCGCCCCTTCCCTGCCCGTTCCGGCACTCCTTTATACTGAGTTCGATGAAGATCCTGATGACTGGGGCAACGGGACTGGTGGGCAGCACGCTCGTACAGGCGCTCGCGCGAGATGGCCACACGGTGTGCCGGATGGTGCGCCCGCAAACCAGGACCAACGGAGGCAGGCAGGGCGCCTTCGACGTTGCCTGGAATCCCGAAACGGGTGAGTTGGGTGGCGCAGCCGTCGGGGCCGATGCCGTGGTGAATTTGGGTGGAGCTTCCATTGCAGACGGGAGATGGAGCGAATCCCGCAAGCGCCTGCTGCGCTCTAGCCGGGTAGAGGCTACCCACGCTTTGGTGTCCGCACTGGCCAAAATGAACGCCAAGCCGGCGGTGTTGATCAGCGCGTCGGCAATCGGCTTCTATGGAAGCCGCGGCGACGAGATTCTCACCGAAGCCAGCACTCCGGGCGCGGATTTCCTCTCTGACCTGGCGAAGGATTGGGAAGCCGAAGCCCTGCGCGCCGAGTCCTTCCGTGCGCGCGTCGTCCTGGCGCGGTTCGGAATCATCCTCGCCAAGCAGGGCGGCGCATTGCCTAAAATGGTTCTGCCGTTCCGGTTGGGTGTCGGCGGCAAAATTGCCAGCGGCCGGCAGTGGATGTCCTGGGTGGCGCTCGACGATGTCGTCGAGAGCCTGAAGTTTGCCCTGATGAACCGCGATGTTCGCGGCCCCGTCAACGTGGCGGCCCCGGAGCCGGTGACGAACCTCGACTTCACGCGGGCGGTCGCCAGCGCGCTGCATCGTCCTGCGATCTTCCCGGTCCCGGCCCTGGCGCTCAAGTTCGCCTTCGGCCGTGAAATGGCGGAAGCTTTACTTCTCTCGAGCCAGCGAGTCATGCCGGCCATGCTCACGAGATTCGGCTACCGGTTCCTGCGGCCCTCGTTTCCGATTGCACTCAACGACATCATCAAAAGCCGCTGAAACCTACTTCAACACGTTGAGCGTGACGCTCACATGATAAACGTGCCCGGTGAGCGGGTCGGTAGAAGCCACGCTCTCGACGGTTTGTCCGTCCTTCAATACCGGGTTGATGTCCATGCGAAATTGCCGGATTACCGGAGTGCCACTGCCGCCCGAGCTCTCCGAGGAAACCGAACTGCGATCCAAAGTCATCTGCAGCTTGTATCGTCCGTCTTCCTGCAGCGTCGCCGAACAATCGACATTGGTGCCGATATCCACGTAGGTGAACTGATCCTTCGCCGTGACCACCGGAATGCGCACACCGTTGCGAATCAGCGAGCCGGGGCGGGCGCGCCGTTCGTCGGCATTCACGGTAAAGGAGTAGGGAAGGCTAGAAACCTTCTTCTCTCCGTCATATTCGGCAAGGACAACCTGCACTCGCAGAGGCGTGACCGAGGGAGTGAGCGGGTCGGGTTTCGGTTTGAGCTCCTGCGCGGCCGTCCCAAAAGCCATTGCCGCAAGCAATGCCAGCATCATCAAAATATTCTTTTTCATGCTCAGCTCCTGTGATCACCTATGTAAATCAAAACTCAGTTGGAATCGCCGCTCGCGAGCGGTTCGATCGACAACCGCTTTACGTCCAGCTCGGCAATCTCGATCGGCTTGATTAGGGCCCCGCCTTCCTCTTTGAGCAGTGCCTTGTTTCCGCTTGTCACGACCCGGAAAGACGCGAGGTATTGCTCGAGTCCCAATCGGTCATCCCCGGATATGAGCACCTCGGGCCGCCTATCGAGCCGTGCCGGACGGCCCGCAGCAGCTCGCGGTCGGGCCATTGCGAGAGCCTCTCGCGCCTTCGCGCGCGGCGCGTCGTCGACTGGCGGCGTTGCCGCCGGACTTCGCAAAGCCGGCACGGAGCTCGCACTCGGCGTCTCCAAGGGCGCATGCGGCGCCGTGCCGCGCATTCCCAATGAAATCGCGATCACCCCCAGGACGAGGGCAGCCGTTGCATACGCCAGCACCAGTCGCCAGCCGGAGCGCGAGTCTCCTAGGCCCGCAATCCGCTCCCGCACTCCCGGAATGAGCGAAGCCGGCGTCTCCAGAACCACCATAGAACTGACCCCGGCGTCGATTCGCCGCTGCAGCGCCCGCTCGTCCGCGTATGTTTCGCGGCAGCCTCTGCAAAGCGCCATATGGGCCTCGGCTTCAACCGGCAGCCGGCCGCCAGCCAACACCGCTTCGCTTAGCGCCTTTCTGTGGGATTCACAAAACATCGCAGCTTCTCCGCAAGTACCTTCTTCGCAAAAAACAGCCGGGACTTCACCGTGCCCACCGGAACACCCAGCAAAACCGAAACCTCTTCGAGCGTATGCCCCTCCATCGCTGCCAGGAGCAACACCAGGCGCTGCTTGTCGGGCAAGTTTTCTATGGCCACATCCAGATGGCGCTGAAACTCGCCGCTGTCGGTAGGGGCGGTTGCCGACCTGACGTTCTCGAGCGACCATTGCGCCTCTCGCACCTCGCGGCGCCTTCTCGAACGCCGCCGGTCGAGCGCCAGCCTGAAGCTGATCCGTACCAGCCAGGCCCGGAATCGCGTGCGCTCGCGCAGCCGCCCGAACTTCCGGTAGGCCCGCAGTAAGGTCTCTTGCGCCACGTCTTCCGCGTCCGCGTCGTTCCGTAAGACTCCGCGAGCAACTCGAAACGCCAAGGGTGCGTTCTCACGCAGCAGCGTTTCCCATTCGCGCTCGGCAACCGCAAGACTGGCTCCACGCGTCTGGTCGCTCCGCTCCACGGCGTCTGATTCGGTTCCGGTCGCAGACAGGATCCACTCCTGCACGAGTTCCTCGCCCCGAGCTGTAATGGCTAGGCGCTCCTTATACATACGCATGACGCCGCGGATGGGGGAAGGGTTCATTTCAAGATGGAACGACTAATGGCCCAAAGAGGGACGAAAGTAAAGAGACAAGGAACGCTCAACCGAGAGTCTGGCGTTTGCATTCACAAAGCTGGTGTAGATGGGATCCGCAATTATATGAAAGCAAAAACCATAGCTAGAGGCAGCGGGCCGCGGGTTGCCGACTACGGAGCGCCAGACCTGTGCGCCTTAGCGATCTGGCGATTTGCTCGATCGAACCGGCTCGAGCCACCCGCCGCCAAACAGCAGCCCGGGCCCGAGTGAAGCCAGAAAAATCGGCCGGGCATCGAAGGGCTCAGCGGCCCGCGATCGTTCCATTGCGTAGTGCAGCGCCGCCGCGCAGGTGGTCGAACCCAAATTCCCGCGCAAGTCCGCCACCGGAGGGAATTTGTCCGGCGGCACAGCCGCCTTTCTCGCCAGCAGCGCCACCAATCGAGGGTTCGGCTGATGCGTTGCAAACGCCGCCACCTCGCTGCGCTTCACGCCGCTGCGCCGCTCCAGTTCCTCGATGCACTGATCGAGCCTCGCCGTCGCCGCCCGCGAAAGGGCGTCCCCGTCAAACACCACGCGCAGCTGATCGTTCGGCTCGGCGGAAACCTGAATTGCTTGTTGGTACTGCGATGCGCACCCAAAAAAGAAATCGCGCAGCGCAAACGCCGGTCCGGTGCCCGCCTCGTTGCGTCGCACCAGCAACGCACTTGCGCCATCTCCAAACAACCCGCCAAACTCTCCCGCCACACGGCCCGGAAGAAGCACTCGCGAATGCACATCCGCGGTCACAACCATCACTGTGCGCGCCTGCCCCGATTCCACCAGCGCCGTTGCCACCGCGAGCGCATGAACCGATCCCAAACAGGCACCGCCGATGTCCATGGCACCGCAGCTCTCACGCGCGCCAATCGCCAGGTGCAGCTGCGCAGCCAACCAAGGAACGGAGTGATGGGTTTCGCTGGTAGCCAAGACCCAGTCAATATCCCCCGCCGCCAAGCTGGCGCTCCGCAACGCGCTCTCCGCTGCCCGCGCCCCCAGAGTAACTTCCGTTTCGCTGCTGTCGGCATAGGCAAGTGACACGATACCTGCCCGCGTTGCAAGCTTGCCGGGCGGCATGAGAAATGCCGCATCCACTTCTTCCGAGGGTACCGTGCTTGCGCCGAATACAACTGCAGAGGAAACGAGCAGCGCCGAGGTGGGCTTTCGAGACATGAACGGGTCTACGCCGCCAGCCTTGGCATTGTCAGCGATTCAGCGATAAGCGGCAAGAGTACGTACTTGTAAAATTTTGTTCACCATGGTGCTGTACAACGGCCGGCGCGTTTCGTGCCTCGAGCGGCGGCGCACGTGTTAGCTTGGAAGTGTATGTTATCTGCTTTCATATCGTTCCGGCCTGATCCGGTCCGCGTGCGCTTGCCCTTGCTGATTGCCGCCGCACTAACGAACGCGGCCTGGCCCCCTCCCGGCGCAGCCCAGCACGAGCGCGGCGAGATCAGAATCGAAGTAAAAGACCCGCAAAACCGCCCGGTTGCCGCCGAAGCGCAGCTTGTAAGCGCATCGAACCAGCTCAAGCGCGAGTTCCCGATTCCACCCGAAGGCAAGGCGATCGCCGGCGAACTCCCTACTGGCGTTTACCGCCTTACGGTCGCCGCAGAAGGTTTCGCCGTCTGGACCGATCTGGTAGAAGTCCGCAGCGAAGTTCCGGTCCGGGTCGCGGTCACGCTTGGCGTCGCTGCCATGAACACGCGCATTGAAGTGAGCGACGCCGCTACGCTCCTTGATCCTTCCGAAACCAGCACCATCTATTCGCTCAGCGGCGAAAAACTACGCGAACATGGCTCCGCGCAGGCCGGCCGCACCCTTTCTGACGCCGTCAACGACCAGCCCGGCTGGCTCTATGAAGCGAACGGCATTCTTCACCCGCGCGGATCCGAATATCAGGTGCAATACGTTCTCGACGGCATGCCGCTCACGCAAAATCGCTCGCCCGCCTTTGCTCCGTCGTTCGATTCAGGCGACATCGAATCGTTGCGCGTTCTCACCGCCGGTTACGCCGCCGAATACGGGCGCAAACTCGGCGGCATCATCGAGCTCACGACCGAAAAAAATCCTCCAGCCGGCTTGCACGGCCGCTTCGAGACGGGGGGCGGCAGCTTCGACTCCATCGGCGGTGCGGCGGAGCTTGGCTACTCCGCTGGCCCGAACCATTTCGAGGCCAGCGCCGTGGGCTTTCACACCGATCGCTATCTGGATCCGCCGGTGCTGGATAATTTCACCAACGGGGGCCATGGCGCGGGTTTCTCGGCCTCCTATGAACGTGATTTCTCCGACAGAAACCGTCTGCGCTTCACCGTCGCGCACAGCGAATCCCGCTATGTTGTTCCCAATGAGCGAGTCCAGCAGGCCGCCGGCCAGCGTCAGGACGCCAAAAGCGACGAAACCAGCGGGCAAGTCTACTTTCAGCACATCGCCTCTGCCAACCTGCTGTGGAGCCTCTCCGCGAGCGTTCGCGACAGCTCCTTCACCCTCGGTTCGAACGATTTCTCCACCCCGGTGATTGTTTCCCAGGACCGCGGCTACCGCGAAGGCTATACCCGCGCCGACATCTCCTGGCACCGCGGGCGCAATGATTGGAAAGCCGGCGTCGACGCCCTGTTTGCCCCCGCGCGCGAGTCTCTGGCCTACCAGATCACCGATCCCTCGCAGTTCGATCCGGGGACGCTTCTCGAGTTTTCTTTCGCCGATCGCAAATGGGACGTTGAACCTGCTTTCTACGTTCAGGACACGTTTCACGCCGGCAACTGGAACGTGAGCGCCGGACTGCGTTTCGACCACTACCGCTTTGTCGTCAGCGAATCGGCATGGAGCCCGCGCCTCGGCGTCTCGCGCTTCGTCCCGCAGACGAAAACACTCCTGCATTTCTCCTACGACCGGGCCTTTCAGACGCCGGCCATGGAGAATCTTCTGCTAGCCAGCTCTCCGGAGCTCGATTCGCTTGCTCCGGTCGTGGTCAGACTGCCGGTTCGCCCTTCGCGCGGTAACTATTTCGAAGGTGGAGTCACGCAGGCCCTTTTTGGAAAGCTTCGTCTCGACGCCAATCTATTTCGCCGCAATTTCCGCCAGTTTGCCGACGATGACGTCTTGCTGGACACCGGCGTCAGCTTCCCGATCGCTTTTGACAACGCGCGCGTCATGGGAGAAGAGATCCGCCTCACGGTCAGCGAATGGGGCCGCTTTTCCGGCTTTTTGAGCTATTCAAACCAGTCCGCCAGTGCGCAGGGACCCATCAGGGGCGGCCTTTTTCTCGGCAGCGAAGCCGGCGGCGAGCTTACCGACACCGCTCGCTTCGCCGTCACGCAGGATCAGCGAAACACCGTCCGCGCGCGCGTCCGCATGCAAGCCACAAAACGCCTGTGGGCAGCACTCAGCGCCGACTACGGCAGCGGCCTGCCCACGGAACTCGACACCAGTAGCATCGATTTGAACTCTCTGCTGGCTCAGTACGGTGCGGAAATTCTCTCCCGCGTCAATTTCCACAGCGGCCGGGTGGAGCCCAATTTTTCAGTGAGCCTAGCCGCGGGCGCCGAGCTGTACCGCAAGGAAAGCCGAACTCTGAATTTTCAGATCGAAACCGTCAACCTGACCGACCGCGTGAATGTTCTCAACTTCGCCGGCCTTTTCTCCGGCACTGCCGTCGCCGCGCCGCGCAGCGTTTCTAGCCGTCTGCGCTTTACCTTCTGATCGGCGCGCCGCAAAATGCGCATGGCCGCAACAGGCTGGCTTAACTCGACCGGATGTGTACTTGCAAAGACAACCAGCTAACGCCGGCGCGCTTTGCCGAGCAGCCGCAGAATCTCCAAATACAACCAGATCAAGGTAACCATCAACGCGAACGCGCCATACCACTCCATATACTTAGGCGCGCCGATGGCAGCCCCGCGCTCGATCAGATCGAAATCCAGGATCAGGTTCAGCGCCGCGATGATCACCACCACCACGCTAATGCCGATGCCCAAAGGCGTGCTCGCGTACAGAAAGGACATCCCCGACCCGCCAAACACCTGAATGAGCATGTTCGCCGTGTACACCAAGGCGATGGCGCCGGTTGCGCAAACGATGCCCAAGGTGAAGCCGCGCGTGGCGCGAATCAATCCCGTCTTGTAGGCCAGTAGCAGTACGAAGAGCACACCGAAGGTCAGTGCTACGGACTGCACGGCGATGCCCGGGTAAGACTTTTCAAAAATTGCGGAAAGC
>Ga0306921_10001143_pt1 | contig 25230 bp, 25 predicted proteins | sample sta12Cox44000080_FD_203760 | JGI IMG/M metagenome (GOLD analysis project Ga0306921, IMG submission 203760) | Lab enrichment of tropical soil microbial communities from Luquillo Experimental Forest, Puerto Rico - statoxic.12C.oxic.44.000.080 (v2)... | ecosystem: Environmental > Terrestrial >...
TCGCGTGCTCTACGCAATGCATCTGGATACCGTAGGAGACATACCAGGATCGCTGCAACAAACACAACGGGCTGTGGAACTGGATCCGCTCAACCTGAACGCACTGGATAACTTGGCCCAGGCCTATGTGGGATCGGGTCAATTCGACAAAGCCGAAGAGGTAGCTCGGCGGTGCGAGGAGATTGACCCGAATTTTGCCAACGTCCACCGGGCGTTGTCGGAGAGTTACTACTGGTCGGGCAAGTACGAGTTGTGGCTCGACGAGTGGGGGAGGCTGACTGCTCTCAACGGCGATACGAATGAAGCCGAACAGGTGGCGGCGGCCAAACAGGAGTATCCGAAAACGGGCGTTCGTGGAGCATGGCGAGCCGCGGCTATCCTGGCGGAAAAGGAAACCGAAAGGCACTACTTCGACCCCGGAATTGTGGCCCTCTACTGGTCTCTTGCCGGTGACAAGGAGAAGGCATTCGGCTGGTTGGAGAAAGGGTTCCGGGAGAAAAGCGGCCTTATGACGCACTTAAAAACAGCGCGCCCCTTTGAGCCACTGCGCTCCGACCCACGGTATGCGGATTTGCTAAAGAGGATGGGGTTGCCGCAGTAACAGGTGGGACTGGAGCTGGGCGACTTTCAGTGGTCCGGCGGTTCTTCTATGATTTTACCAGTCGCCTGCACAAACGTGCGCCTGAGGATTTTGCCGTGCCACCGCAATCCCGAAGATTCATCGGCCGCCAGAGTCACACAAATCTACTCCTATAATCATCATCATCGGCTCCTTCCTCCCGAGCCCTAGGTCGTCAACCAAAGCCATACTCGGGTCGAGGGAGCCGACACTGTTATGCCATCACTTGAATTTCACTTTTAAGAAGTTGGCCGCGAGCATGGTGGCTCGCTGAAGGCAGACGAGTGCGTCATGAAATTTACGGCACTTGACCTCTTCAGTGAAGTATCAAGGTGTTGATGCGTTTCGGGACTTCTCCCACAGGAATAACCGCCACGATCTGGCGCGTTCTTGTGTCGACGGCTGAGACCGAGCGAGCACCCGAGTTGGACACGTAGACAAGCTTGCTGTCGGGGGTAAACGTAATCCACTCAGGCACCGACCCCATGGGAGCCCGGTTGGGAGGATACACATTTGGGAGAGAGCAATAGCCGATCAGCTTCAAATCGGGCAGCGAATACTCAAAGACGGCGTTAGCAACCGTGCTGGCGACCCAAAGAGATTTTCCATCGGGAGCGACACCAATCCCATGGGAGGGAGTGTTCAAGCGCACCTCTGCGGCGCCATAGCCACCAGGCTCATCAGGAAACTGAACGCGGGCGACCTCTGCGTGCTTGGAAAAATCCAAAACCGCAAATCCGTTGAGGTTGGAGAGTTGGACAAAGATGCGACGCGTCGTGCCGTCGAGATTGGTGTCGAAGGCCATAGGGCGCACGCCGTTGTCGAATTTGACCTCCCACGCGAGCTGCTCGGTCTGGAGATCGATTACGGAAGCCGACTTGGACTCGACGGAGCCTGCTACAGCAAATCGGCCGTCAGGCGTGACGTAAATGTTGTGAATGGTCCTCTGAATGGCTAGCGTCTTCGCCAACGTGAGAGAGGACGTGTCCACCACGTCGAGTGCGCCAGGCGCCGACCGGATGCCAACCAAAACGCGGCCGCCGTCTTTGGTGATGGCAATATTGTTGGGACGTCCACTAAGCGGAATCTTTTTCAGGATTTCCCCGTTCTCGCGGTTGACGACATCGAGCACACTTTCCGACTCATTGCTAATGTAAATGCGCGTGCCATCCGGGGAAAAGTTGATGCCGTGGGGCAATTCGATGCCGCGAATGACTTGCACCACGGTGTTCGTTGTGGGATCGACGACGTCGATGGTATTGCCTGCACTGTTGGTGACGTAGATTAGCGCAGTAGCCTTGGTCTTGGGTTCAGTGGGAACATGCGCACCGCGGACCCATTCAGCGAGAGTGAGCCAATCAGGGTCATTCTGGGTTTCAAACTGCCTTCCCCCGGAATGAAAGCCATCGCCTCCGGCCTCGACCGCTAAGGGATGGATCAGCAGCAAACTGGCGTATGGATTACGGAGTGTGACGAGCCTGGAAACCGTCTGAAAGTTCCGGCGCGATTGCTCTCCCGTCCAAGCTATGGAGCCTGAGGAGAGTTTCTCAAGATGGAAAACGCGACCCGGCTCCGAATGGCAACTGTAGCAGCGGGCATGCCCGGGCCGCTCCTTTACAAATATCGGCTCCACCCTGGCTTTGAAAAAATCGAAGTCCAAAGCGTCTTCTGAAGGACTGGAACCCGTGTTGCTCGATAGTCCGGAATCCACAAAGGGATCGTGATGCGCTTCACTCGGCATGTGAGGAGCAGTCATGACAGGATAAAGGCTTGCTGCCGCAGCAAGTAGGAAAATGCCGAATCCAGTTTTGGGAAGAGAGCACATTTCCGGAGTCCCTGTTTCGTGGTGGGCCGAATACTAACCCAAAAGCGTGGCAGTGAGAACGCTGAAGTTTTGCGCCCAAAGGTTTCTCATTCGGAGACTGTGGGGCCACCCCCGGTTAGGAAACGGTTAACTCAGTCGATGCGCCTGATTTGTTCAGAAAACCGTCCGTTTGTCGCTAGTACTTCAAGTTGGCGGTTTTCCCGTAAATTAGATGACCCACAAACGCAGGAAACTCCCGATGCACGCAGAATTTGGTTAGACTCAAGTCGACGAGTACAAGCGAAAGGACTGCCTCTGGCGCAAATGGAAGGTAAACCGAATCTCGTTGCGGACTTGCCTCGAAAATCTGAGAACGCCACGGAGAAGAAGTCTGTTGCACGCTGCGTGAGTCCGACTAATTCTGCTCGTTAGGAAAAAACCCGATTTGACAATCAGGCACTTGCCGCAGCCGAATAGACCGGAAAGGACATGACGGCCGCTGATTCGTCGTCAAAAATGTGGAAGACCGTATCTAACTTTGACATTTGAATCACCTCTCGCACCATTTTTGCGGGGTTGAGGAGCTTCATTTCTCCTTGTTGCTTCCGTGCGCTTACCAAGCCACTAACCAGATACGCCAAACCTGCGGTATCGACCTGACTGGTACCGGCGAGATTGACCACAATCTTCTTATGCCCCGCGGCCAGCAGGTTGCTCAACAGGTCGCGCAGTAGGGCACTCTCCTCGCGAACAATTCGGCCGTTGATGTCCACAATCGTTACGGAACCTACCTGTCTGGTTGTCGTCGTCATGTTCATTGACGGACCTCCTAGATGGTGTAGTTAGGAACTATTGAAAAGCTGGTCGTACCTAAGAATCTTGCAGCACCTTGAGAAGTCGAAAAAACGAGTTCCGTGCATTGCACCTCCGGCGTGGAGTGTACAACCACAGTTTTTCCTAGGCACCATTTGTTCGCCAAGTTTAGAAATCGCGGCTCAAACAGTCGCCTGGTAAAACGCTCAGCTAGGCTGCCTACGGTAAATCACTTCGTAGTCTGTCGGGCGCATCGGGACGCCCGCAGCAGCCCAAGGCCCCGGTTAGTCGGCATCCGGAAACTTGGCGTCGTACGGCAACTTTCCGGTTTTGCCGGTTACGAAGACGTTTTCGATACGGATGTATGCCGGGCTAGAAAATCGCGCACATCAGCGACAAATTCAGGGCTAAAGGATGCGGCGGCGTGACCAGCACCTTCAATCTCCTTGAACTCGGCGTTGGGCAGGATTTTCTTCAATTCGTCGAACCGGCTGGGATTATCGTTGCCGCCATAGATCACCAAGGTCGGCACAGCATTGTGTTTCAAAAGGTCGTAATCGACTATCAGCCCGCTATAGCCCAATCGAACCGCGGCCAGAGCTTTTGGGTCCTGATTCGCGTTCATCTCTTCCATTTGCTTGCGCTGCTCCGGCGTCGGCCTTGGATAGTTGGGCGGAGCATTGGCAATCTGCGCCTCTGTTAGCGACATGCCACTCAGGAGGCTCTTGATGAGCGGTGTTTCTGGCGTGTCAACGTCCTGCGGCCGAAAACCCTGACTTCCACCAATCACCGCGGCGAGAAACCGCTGAGGGTAAGCGGTCAGCATTTTGATGGTGATGCTGCCACCCATCGAGTAGCCGAGAATGTGGGCTTTCGCAATGCCAAGATGGTCCATCAGGCGGACAATGTCGTTCACCATTTCCATTCCGTATTGGCTTGGGTCCGTGGGTTTACCGCTCTTCCCGTGTCCACGGCAGTCGAGCGCGATGACCCGGTAGCTGCGCGAGAGGTCCTGAATCGCAGATACCCACATCTCCGCGTCCGCGGCCCATCCATGAATCAGAATGATTGGTTCGCCCTGCCCGACGCTGACATACCGGATACGAACACCGTTGGAATCAAAGAACTGGTCCGGAGCCGGAATGGCTTGTGTACCAGCGGCAAGCAGAGCTGAGGCCTTGGTGCAGTGAGACAAGGACATGAACGCCGCAATCGCAGCGAAGGTCAGTACCTTTCCCGACCACCCAATCTTATCCAAGGCGTCCTCCACGACATTCCATCTCGGTTGCACAACGCTTCTGAGAAGAAAGGACGCAGCTCACAGGTATTCGTTTCACCAGTTAAGCCCTGGGGAGCCGGGGAATCCAAAAGTTGGCTGTTTCATGGATCACTTCTCCGATTAGCCCGTTCTACGCCCAAGTGGTTTATTTCCAGGATGCGTTATTCATGAAGAACACAGGAATTCCTGACTATGCTCTATAGAAGCACACCTACTGCGACAATCCGCCAGTTGACATCCGTACTTTCGAGATAGGGAACAAGGTCGGGGGACACTGAATTCGGGCCGTCCAAACTTCGTAGTGGCCGCAGCCTTCACCAAGTGCTATGCTCCGCGGCACGTTTTGGCACTCCAGGTAGGTTCCCCAAAAAAAGCGGCCTGTCCCCGGTTTCTCAGAAAAGTGTGCTTCACGGTACATGCCTGAGAGCTGAAAGCAGAACAAATCCCCAAGATGGAGGGAAGAAAGTGTGAGGTAACACGTCATGAAAAGACAGACCCCGGTTGTAGTTTTTGCAGGCCTGGCGGGGCTTCTGGCGTCTATAGCAATGGCGTCTATGGCACTCCCCAGAAACTCGGCGCAAAAAGAGCGGCCTCGGCGGGCGATTGCGACCGCAAGTGCAGTTCATGCGGAGCCGCTCGGCGCGTTGCAGTTCAACAATCTTGATCCGAACGGTCCTTGCGGAGCTCTCTTGGCAAGCCAAGACGCAAATTCCGAAGTCCGAATCGGCTTTGAGATCGCGCCGGTGCCGCTCAACCTGGAGGGAAAGAATTGCGCTCTGGTGGGATTGGGCAGCTTTATCGTGAATGGCCACTCCGACTGCAACGGCTGCCACAACAGCAGCGGACCGCCAAACTTCAACTACGCCAATGGGCAGAATCCTTATTTCCTCGGCGTCAAAGCGCCTGGGCACCAGGATGCTTCGACCTACCTAGGCGGAGGAGCGGACTTCGGAACGGCACTGCCGCCGAGCGTCGCGGTGGGAGGATTCCCAACGGGTTCTATACCCGCCTCGTATCCGCCGCCGGAATTCGGAAGTTACGTTGGTCCAGACATCTTTGTTCGCAATCTGACACCGAATAAAGCAGGGGTGCCCGAAGGAGGAAATACCCTCGAACAATTCAAGGCCATCCTGCGGACTGGGAAGGACTTCGACCATCTGCATCCGACTTGCACAACTGCCGTGCCAGTGCCGAGCCCGGCAAACTGCATCCCGCCTCCGGTGAACGGGGACGTGCTGCAGATAATGCCGTGGCCGGTGTTTCATAACATGACAGATCATCAGATCGAGGCCATTTACGAATTCCTGAAGACAATTCCGTGCATCGAAGGTCCGGCGCAGCCGAGCGATCTTCCGCCTCCTGCGCAGTATGCGTTTCCGGCGTTGCATAACGACTGTCAATAGCTCGCAGGATGAATAACGTTGGCGAATCTCCCCAAGGACGGTCTCCAGCCCCAGGGGAGATTTCCTTGGGCTAGTCGACGCCGGCAAGAGTTGTTGGAATTGCTGGACCGCATGGATCCGACGATTGAGGAATTAACCGCTGCCGTCGCGGGAAGCCAAGAAGAGACCTGAGGCGATTCGGCTGATGACTCATTCCGGTGTCGGTCCGCTGACGGCGCTCGCCTACGTGTTGATCATTGGAACTTCGGCGCGGTTTCAACGCGGCAAGCAGATCGGCACGTATGTGGGGATGATCCCGTGTGAGGAGTCCAGTGCTCGCAAGCAACGACTTGGACACGTCAGCGAGCAAGGCAACTCCTTGTTGCGGTTCTTGCTGGTGGAAGCAGCTCAAGCAGCGGCGCGCATTCACCCGGATTGGAGACGTCGGTACATTCATCTGGCGATGCGTCGAAGCAAAAGCATCGCCAAGGTAGCGATGGGCCGCAGGCTGGCAGTTCGCTTGTACTGGATGTGGCGGAATGGTTGTCAGTATTCGAGGTCGTTAGAGTTCGGTTCGTACGCGGGCAGCTCGGAACCGGAGATGGCATGAAGTAGAGCGCCATCCACTTGACATAGGTACGAAAGGGGGGGCGTGAAAAGTCGGAGGACCGGTCGTTTCAACCGCGTAAATCAGCCAAATCCGGAGCAGTAGGAAGACGTCACTAGCCACACGCCAATTCCAACCGTTGGAAGAGTTGGAAAATTCTAAACGTGTCGGTTCATGAGCAAAGATTGAATTGACTCGCCGGAATGCACGGCGCAGAATACGGCACAAATATTCCCTCCGTTATCTCTGGCCCCCATAACCTTCTTCTGTTCACCGAGGGAATCTGAAAGGAAAAAAACATGAAACCTGGACAACGACTGACAGTCGTAGGAGCAACTCTTACTTTCTCCAGTCTTCTGCTCGCCGTTGGCGTCATCGTTAGTACTCCCGGTGGAAGAGCACAAGACCCCGGCGACGCAGGCGATTCAAGGATTCAGCGGGGATTTGACATCGCTCCCGTCAAACTGAATTTGGAAGGAAAGAATCCCGCGCTTGTGGGACTAGGCAGTTACCTTGTAACGATAGATGGCTGCAACGACTGTCACGATACGGGCCCCGCCCATCAATTCGTACCAGGACACAACCCGTTCTTTGGCCAGAGTCCGAAGGTGGTCAATCCCGCAACCTATCTGGGTGGCGGTCGTGATTTCGGTACCGTCTCAGGGCCACCTTCTCCGCACATCATCTCACGCAATTTGACCCCGTCTACTAAAACTGGACTGCCCGAAGGCGATCACACGTTCCAGGACTTTGTTCAAATCATAAGGACGGGTAAAGATTTCGATCATCTTCACCCGAACTGTTCCGCCGCCATTACGACGAACTGCTTTCCAACCAATCCGCCGAATCCGCCGGTTGATGGAGACCTTCTTCAAGTCATGCCGTGGCCCAATTTTCAGGAACTCACGGACCATGACCTTCGTGCGATTTATGAGTACTTAAGGGCTGTTCCTTGCGTGCAAGGGAACTACCCAGGCGAACCTGCCGACCGCTGCTCGTAAAGGGGCCCCCTTCCAATGCAGGGCGAGTCCAAGACTCGCCCTGCCTGCCGACCAGAGGCTACTACCTTGCAACAAACCCAGTCTTTCCATCGTTGTGAATCAGGAGCCTAACCCGGAGTTGCACGAAGGCATCTGCACACGGCAATCCAATTGTTTAGAAATTGCTGGAAAGCTTTAGGAGAGGCAAAATGTGCGGGCATTCGCGGAGGTTACTGAGATGAAATGCTGCGCTGCGCTCTGCCTGGTACTTCAATTGGCTGCTGCCCCAGTTTTCTGGTGGGCAACAGCGGATTCGACCGCCGAAGTCTTGGCCGCCGAAAACGCCTGGCAAAAGGCCGAACTCGGCCATGACGCGGATGCCCTCAGTCGGCTTATGGCTGATGATGTCGTGCTGACTGAACCGGACGGAGTACCCATCGGCAAAACCGAAGAAGTGGCCTTTACGGCTGACCCTAATACGCGCTTCGATATTTTGGAAACTCACGGCCTAAAGGTCCGAGTCCACGGGGACACGGCGATAGTTACCGGTGCTTACCACGAAAAGGGAACTGACCACGGAAGGACTTTCGAGCACCAAGGCCGGTTCACCGACACCTGGTTCCGGCAGGACGGCTCTTGGCGCTGCATAGCCAGTCATTCCAGCGTACCCGTACCGGATTAATAGGCCGCTCTTTTCTGCTCAAGTTGGCTTGCGCAAACAACGAAGTTTCCGCCGATCTAGCCGCCTAGCAACTGCAAACTGTGCAGAGGACAGCCCCGGCTCTCTAGACCGGCTGTTCTCGCGTCCTACCAGGAACAACCTGGGTCCACGAGGAAGCCAACTTTCCGGTTTCCCCAGGCATCAAGCACCAGTATGGTCTGGACTTTTGCAATTCATCTGCGATGAAATGCAGTGCATGGACGAACTTAAGCGACTCGCGCTGGAGCTATTAGAAATCGAAAAGAAGTACCTGCTTGAAGACAAGGAGACGACCGCACGACCCGAATGAAGATGATGCATCAGCTTTGACTGGAAGGCCTTTTTTCTAAGCGCCGAAGTCAGTGAGAAGCAACTCTATTTTGCACTTCGACGAACAAACGGGATCCCGGGCTCATGGAAGCCATTGAGGCTAAAACCATCCACTTTCCCCCGGTGATCACGCTTGAAATCAATCACAATCGGTGCTCCTTCTAAATCGAATGTGTCGTTCAACAGAGGGCGAAATTCACTAAAGGGAACATTTCCCGGACGAGTGATCCCATCCGCCCCAATCAAGTCACTCATCCACAGCTTGCCCTCTTTCATCGTTAAGCGGTACGTCACTCTCAAATCATCGCTCCAATAATCGCCAGGGTAGTCCGCAAGAGGCGTGGTAGATGGCTTCGTTTCCTGGATAGGCTCGACGACACTTGTGGGTAACAGACCTCCCGGTTCGATGATCCATTTGCGCTGGGCGCTGCCGTGCGCTGTTTGGAACCGAAAAGTAGCTTCCATCGGATATGACACTGGCTCAAATTCCGTGGCATTGACCGCACGCAGCTCCAGAAGCGTGCCGTCGAAATCGACCCAGAGCTTTCCGCTGCGCTCGTTAAACCGCCACACGTCCCCGCGCCTGCGATCTTGGTAAATACCAGCCATATCGCGGAGCTGCTCTGCCGTAAGGCGCGCGGCCAATAGCTCTTGTCTGGGTTGCAGAACCTCACGCAGATACCGGTCTGCTATCGCTTCCACCCGCTTGGCGCGATTCACACCACCCAGATTGCACAAGCAGGCAACCGAAAAGTGCTGTTGCGGATACCGAAGCAAGTACGCGTGATACCCTCCCGACCCACCGCTGTGCTTCACGGTGCGCAGACCGCGATAATTGTCGATGAATAAGCCTTTTGCGTACGCCAGGACTGTGCCGTCGTTCAGCTTTCCTGATTCCTCAAGTTCCGTAGCAAAATCTTTCCCGCCCACCTGCCCGGAATAGAAATTCTCGTCCCACTTTTGCAGATCCTCGATTGAAGTCTGCAGCATTCCATCGCCGTTTTCTTCGGCGTATGGCATGCTCAGTTTGTAGCCACCGTCCCAGCTCGGATCGTAAGCTAATGCCCGATGTGGAATGAGAGCGGTGTGATCGTTGCGGAATTGAGTATGCGTCATCCCCAAAGGTCGAAAGATATTTTCTGCAGCAAAGTCTTTCAGCGTCTTCCCGCTCACCCGCTTCACGATTACCGAAAGCAAGAAGTATCCGGAGTTGCTGTACTGCCAGTCGGTACCCGGCGGAAACGTCATGCTCTTCTGCCGGACGATGATGCCCATCGCATCATCATCCGTTGTCACGTTGTCGGGGTTGATACCGGCCAAGAGAAACAACGTTGGGTAGTCCCGCACGCCACTAGTGTGGTTCAGCAGCCGAAGAATAGTTATCTTCTGACCGCCGAGTGCCGAGTACTCGGGCAATTCGGGGACGTACGTGTGAACGTCGTCGTCCAACCGCAGTTTGCCCTGCCTTTCCAGAAGGAGAATGCTCGCTGCCGTGAACTGCTTCGACACAGAGCCAACGTCGAACACGGTCTGTGGAGTAATGGGCACACTCTCTTCGATGTTTGACAGCCCGTACCCTTTGGCGTAGATGATCTTGCCGTCTCGATAGATCCCGAGCGCGCAGCCCGGTGAACCTGGCTTGGTTAGATCCGCAAAAATGGCGTCCACGGCTGGGTCGGGTGAGCCTTCAGTTGCAAGGTCAACGCCTCTCACGATAAGCAACGCTGCAACTAGAGAATTCGAGATGAAGTGCACCCACGTCATGCAGTTATCCGACGCTGAGATAGGTCAATCTTAGCTTGTGCACCATGCTTACCTCAACGCACTTACACATACTGGAGCAGGACGCCACTTTCTGCTTCGGGCGCCAGGCGGCTCGTAATTGCCGTATGACTGGCAACCCTGAAGTTGTGCCTGATTTGCGAAATCGGAAACTTGCCCGCTGCCAAATCCATTGGGCGCTTACCAGAACTGACCGACCGCAGAGTGTCAAAGCACGATTCTAGGGCTATAATCGCGTCACTTATGCCCCTTCGTCGTCCAGGCACACAGCTTGGGCTCTATGAAAATCACAGCAGCGCTCGGCGCAGGTGGTATGGGAGAGGTGTACCGTGGGCGGGATACACGGCTGTAGCGCACGGTTGCGAATCGCCGTCACACGGTTCTATGGAGTGAGGGTTGTCCACGCTCGACATACACAGGAGGCTCGGTATATGACGCTAAATGAACGGAGATACGCTGAGCAACGCACCAATCTCCTCGACGACCCTCCTGATTTCTCAATAGTACTCGGTGGTCCACTCTTCCAGCTCCTTCGCAGAGCACACCTCGAAGGAGATCATCTGGAACTGTTATACCGTCGCTTGGTCTTCTTTTTGGGAATAACATGGCTGCCGCTTTTCCTCTTGGCCACTGTTGGCCCGTTTGCAGGGAGCGCTGGTCGGCTTGCGTTTCTGCGCGACATTGAAGTACATGCGCGATTCTTAGTTGCTCTTCCGGCTTTCATCGCGGCCGAGTTGCTTGTTCATTTACGGATGCTACCTGTGGCGCGGCGCTTCGTGGAACGGCGCATCATCTTGTTGGAGGACCTTCCCCGTTTTTATCGTGCGGTTGAGTCTGCATTCCGCATGCGTAATTCCATTCCGTTAGAGCTTGGTTTGTTTGCTGCTGTTTACACCTTTGGACTGTGGTTCTGGCACGGCCGTTTCGGAATTGAGGCAGCCACTTGGTATGCCATGCCCGGCGGACGTTGGCACTTGACTGCCGCTGGTGTCTGGTATGTTTTCGTCAGCATTCCGATCCTACAGTTCATGCTCCTACGGTGGTATGTGAGATTTTGCATCTGGTATCGCTTCCTCTGGCAGGTGTCGAGAATACCCTTAGACCTGATTCCGACACACCCGGACCGAGCTGGGGGTCTCGGATTCCTGGGAGTCCTCTCCTATACGTTTGGCCCTATTCTCTTCGGTCAAGGTGCAATGCTGGCTGGTTTGATTGCCAGTAACGTGCTTTATCACGGCGGCAAGTTGCTCTCATTTAAGATGTACGCGGGCAGCTTTGTCGGCTTCTTCGTATTTGCAATTTTTGGCCCTCTTCTAATGTTCACCCCGCAGATGGCCCACGCACGAAGAAAAGGATTAGCCGAGTACGGTTTGCTCGCCCAACGATATGTCGCGGGTTTCCGGCAAAAATGGATTGTCGGCAGCGACAGTTCGGATGAACTTCTCGGAACCGGTGATATTCAGTCGCTCGCAGACCTTGGTAACAGTTACACCGTGGTACAGGAAATGCGTATGGTTCCTTTCGGACTAAAGGACGTATCTCGTTTAGCCGCAGCGACCGCCGCTCCCATGGTGCCTCTCTTACTGCTAGTCTGGTCGCCAGAGGAAGTCATCATGCAAGTCATGAAGGTCGTCTTTTGAATTGACACAGCACAGCTCGTTCATCGGATCGGTAGTCCATTTGCCAAATTAGTCGGATTGCCGGTAGCTTGGTTTCGCTTCTCCGAAACGCCGTCAGGCACCGAAATCCAATTAACCGCGATTCGGAAGTGGTGACTCTGATTGAAGTATGCGGATTGCGATGCTAGGGTGCGTATCGACTGCTTGTAGATGAAGACAATCAGATTCCTGGCTTTAGCGTTCCTAGTGCAGGCTGCTCAACCCGGCGCAGCGTGGCTTGTCCGAGCGCAAGAAAATGCTTCCTACCCAGCCATGGCTCCTGTCGGTGAGTACCTGATAGCTGAACAAGCTTCCGAAATCGCGCTGGCTCGCAGTGCCGCTCCAGCATCCATTTCGGAGAGCGCCGAGGTGATGGTGTTAGGGCATGCGGGATACACCACGGCAGTAAAGGGTAGCAATGGCTTTGTCTGTCTCGTGGAACGATCATGGGGCGCCGCCACCGATGAGCCGGAGTTCTGGAATCCCAAAGTCCGCTCTCCCATTTGTTTTAATCCGCCAGCCGCACGGAGCTTTTTGCCAATCTTCCTGATGAAGACCAAACTCGTGTTGGTAGGGAAATCGAAGGCGGAGATCGTGCAGGCGACGGGATCGGCATTAAATAAAAGGGAGCTGCCCGCGTTGGAGCAGGGTGCGATGTGCTACATGCTGTCCAAGCACCAGTACTTGAGCGATCAGGGCAAGAACTGGCATCCGCATCTCATGTTTTTGATTCCGGGTAACGCAGTGCAAAGCTGGGGCGCCAATCTGGCGGACTCCCCTGTTATCGCGGCGAATGACCCTGAGGAGCGGGCAACAATCTTCATGGTCTGGGTTGGCGCATGGTCGGATGGGACGCCGGCTCCGCTCACTGCGCACTAGAGCCGCTAGTGCGGGAATTACCTGAATGGCCGCAAGCTAGGGTTTCCCGTACGTTTTGGAATTCTGCCCCGAGAATCAGGAGTTGGTCGGACTTAGGGGCCTAAATTCGCTTAATTGGGGCGAAAGATACTCTCCACAACAAGTTCACAAACGCGATCTAGTTTCAGTCCTTCTGCAAGTAAGGGTGATAGCCAGTCCTTCTGGAAGATTTCTGGATCTTCATCAAACCCTTTGTAGACTTGCTCCAAGTCGACGTTTTTCCCAATCTCTACCGGGAGGCATTCCTTGAGGAAAGTGAGAAATTCCTCTTTGTGTTTCTTTCGTTGCTCTTTCATTCTTTCCCTGCTTTTTAGATGTTCATATCTTCGCTGCCACAGCCTCTGTCAGTTCAAACTGCCTGTCAAAAATGAAGCCAGCCATTGCTGGCTGGCTTCCGTCATCTGAGTAAGCGGGTTCCTAAGGTCACGCCGCGATGAACAACGTCCGGCCCTGACGATTCACCAGGAGCAAGGGATCATCGCCGGCCTTTTTCATGGCGCTCTGGAACTCAGAGACATTCTTCACCGGCTGGTGATTAACTTCCTGAATAACGTCGCCCTTGAGCAAGCCGGAATCGGCAATCTTGCTGGCCGGGTCGATGACAGACACAACCACACCTGTGGCTGAAGCGGGGAGTCCCAAGCGTTCGGCTGTGTGTGGCGTGAGGTTTGCTACTTCTACGCCTTGCAGAGCTTTCGTCGATTCGTCCTCGTTCTCGGAGTTCATCTTTGCGGTCTCTGTCGGCATCTCGGCAAGCTTCAGAGACACTTGTTTCTCGCTGCCATCGCGCAACACCGTCAATTTGACGTTGCTGCCGGGCTGCATCATAGAAATGACCATGCGCAATTGATTGCTGTCGCTTACCGGCTTGCCGTTCACGTCCAGGATGATGTCACCGCGCTGAATCCCACCTTCCTGAGCCGGGCTCTTGGGGGTCACATCTCCCACAACAACGCCGCGAGCTTCCTTTTCGCCAAAAGCTTTGGCCATCTCTGGAGTCATATTCTGTGGAAGGATGCCCATGTAAGCACGGACCACCTTGCCGTTGTTCAGGATCTGGCCCATCACATCGTGCGCCAGGTTCACGGGTACCGCAAAACCGATGCCCTGGCTGCCGCCGGACCCTCCGGCAATGATGGCCGTATTGATGCCGACAAGCTCCCCGCGATCATTGATGAGAGCGCCACCGGAGTTGCCAGGATTGATTGGCGCGTCGGTCTGAAGGAAGTCCTCGTAGTCCTCAATGCCTAGATTGCCACGTCCTTTGGCGCTGATAATGCCGCGGGTCGCCGTTTGTCCGACACCGAACGGGTTGCCGATCGCCAATGCTGTGTCGCCAACTTCCACCTTGGAGGAATCACCGAGAGTGATGGGCTTCAAGTTGGAGCCCTCGATCTTCAGAACGGCGATGTCCGTCTTGGGATCGGTCCCAACGATACGCGCCTCAAACTCGCGCTTATCCGATAGAGTCACTCGGACCTCTGTCGCACCGTCAACCACGTGGTTGTTTGTCAAAATGTAGCCTTCCGGACTGACAATAACGCCGGACCCCAGGCTCTTTTCCCGCCGGTCTTTGGGAACGTTCAGCGGACTACCCTCCTCCCCAAAAAATTGACGGAAGAATGGATCCATCCGGGCGTCCATTTGCGGCGCGCCTTTCACCAACTTGGAAGTGGATATGTTCACCACCGAAGGCAAAACCTTCTTCAGGACTGGCGCGAAACTACTGTTGCTCGGCCCTTCCGTGCTGTCGGCCATTCTCAGCGTCGCGGGGGGATTCTTTTCACTGTTGGCGCGTCCATGCGCGATTCCCAAACCCGCTGCACCCAAAATTATTCCCAGGAGTAGCCGCGCTGGTTTCGAGAAAACTACCGGGCTTTTGTCTTTCATGTATGCTTCCTTTAGCAAAGCGTTGCACCTCAGAAGAGCGCTCTCCGGAGGTTGCGTGATCTCCTCACACTTACTGAGACGTCTGGGATGGGGTTGGTGATTCTCCCGACTCGTAGGGAGAATCAGCCCCGCCGATTGGGGAGGAATAAGGTCGCTACGGGGAATCAGAGCCGGAAAGTGCTGAGCGGCGGGGACTTTTAGGAAATTATGCCTTTGCGTACCGCGTAAATAATTAATTCCGGCAGCCCGCGAAGGTTCAGTTTCTCCATCAGATTCGAGCGATGACTCTCAACCGTATAGACGCTGAGGTTCAACAGGTTCGCGATGTCCTTGTTTGATTTGCCCTCGGCGATGAGCTGCAGCACCTCCCGCTCTCTTGGTGTCAGTAGGTCATAGGCATCGTCCGTACCTGAGCGCTTGAGTTTCCGGACATAATCATCCAAAAGCACCTTGCTCACTGCCGGACTGAAAAAGGACTTGCCGCCAGCGACTACATGGACAGCTTTGATGAGATCCGCTTCGGCAGAATCCTTTAAAAGGTACCCGCGTGCCCCAGCTTTCAGGGCGCGGAGGACATAGGTTTCATCGGTGTGCATACTGAGGATCATGATCGCGAGTTGCGGATTATTCTGGGTCATCTGAGCGGCGGCCTCAATGCCATTCAGACTCGGCATGCCGATGTCCATAATGACGACGTCCGGTTTCAGGGATTTTGCCAGGGCCACCGCCTCGCGGCCATCCGACGCCTCGCCTACAACGTCAATACCGGGCTCGCGATTCAACATCAAACGGACGCCGCTGCGCATCAGTTGGTGATCGTCAGCTAAAAGTACACGAAGCGTTCTCACTCTTAGCCGACCCTCCCAACATCCAGCGGCAGTTCGGCATGCACCGTGGTGCCTTTGCAAGGTACCGATCGGATAAGGAAAGTACCCCCCAATTGGCGGACTCGTTCTTCCATTCCCAGGATGCCCATGCCGCGCATCCGGTCCGGCTGAAATCCCTCCCCATCGTCGCTGATCTCCACGACAATGTTGTGCTCGCTGACCTTAAGCATCACATTTGCATGCCTGGCGTGAGCGTGAGTCGCGGCGTTGCGAAGAGCTTCCTGGACAACCCGGTAAATGCAGACCTTCACTGCATTCGGCGGATCGCCGGCGAGTTCTTCCGCTTGAACGTCCACTTCCACTTCGCTTCGACGCGAGGTTTCGCGGGCATGCCATTCCAAAGCCGGAACCAACCCAAGATCATCAAGCATCGGAGGTCTTAGCAATAGCGCGATATCCCGGATCGACTTGACCGCAGACTCCGCTGCCACCCTGATTCGCGCGATTTGCTTTTTTATCGGCGTGTCGCCAGTCGATAACAGGCTCGACAAATGCCCAATGTCTATCAAGAGAGCCCCGAGAGTCTGCCCAACCTCGTCGTGCAATTCTCGGGAGATGGACCGTCTCTCGGCTTCTTGTGCGTCAACCAAACGCCGCGAAATGGTCTCGAGTTCCTGACGGCTTTTGGCGAGGGCCAGATATCTTTCGCGGCCTCGCTCTTCGAGTCGCAAGATGTAATAGCCTGCGACTAGGGCAAGGAACAAGCCGGCGACTAACGACAAAACCACCATAAGCGTAAGCCTGGTTTGCAGCGCATGGAACTGCAAAAGTTGGGCTGCGTTTTGCTCACCAAAGCGCTTGTCGTTGAGGGCCGATAAGGCGTCGGATAGCTGAAGAACCTGTATTCTGTTGGGAATGAGTTCCTCGAATACAACAGTGTTGCCCCATCGTTTGCGGTCGGTGGTGCTACTCGCAAGCACTCCGCTAAAGCGACTTTCTTGCGAGGTGACATGCTTTTCGATTTGTCCCAGAAGCGAACGCTCTTCCGGGCCGCAGTCCGGGGGGTAGCTGCCCAGTGCTGTATGCACGGCGTCCCCGCGCTTTTTGACTTCTGCCGCGGCGGGCGAATTTGAGGCAATTTCGTCACTGAGCAGATATTGCTCCATCTGGTCCGTGTATGTGTGGAATGAGACTACTATGGTGACTAGGGCGTGACTTCGCGTCGAGAGTTGCCGGGTGACTTGATCGGAAACCTGGTCTAATTTCTGCAAAGAGTGAAGAGAATCCACGCCCGCAAGGATCATCAAAAAGAGCATTCCGCCAAAAGCGCCTAGGAGAATCCATCGCGACTTCGTGTTGTGTTCTGATGTATCGGACTGGAGATTTGCGTCATCTTTCTGCATCGCTTTCTTCTCCAGGAGCACGTCGGCTTGCTGCGCAATGGCCGGGACTTCAGGACAGTGAGATTCTACCAATTGCCGGGGTCGCCCGTTTAGGCTGTCATATACCAAAGATTGCGTTTGCACTCAAAGTCTAGATAAGCCCCGATCCGGTTACCGGAAACTGCAAATTCACTTTTCCGGTTTTGCCGTAAACCAGGGCTTTGGCGTCGTGAGTATAGAGCTGACTTCAACAGCGAATCGTGGCAACGCGTAGATAATCGACGGAGATCAAAGGAGGCCATCAATGAAGGCAATCAGCATCGTCACGCTTGGACCCCTCCTGATGGTGCCGGGTGCGGTCCTGAGCGACGACCAAGAACCAGCCGTTCGCACTGCGATCCAGACATTTTACAAGGCGTTCAATGATGGTTTCGTTGCGCCGGCCGACTACGCTACGGAAGACTGGAACCACATCAGCCCCTACGGAAGTCGCGACAGGGGTCGCGAAGCAATGCTTAAAACAGTGCGTGGAGCCGTGGAGCGCATCAGACTTTTTTGAAGGGCACAACCGATACCATCGAGAATAAGGTTGTTCGATTTGCAGCTCAGGATGTGGCAGTGGGAACCGTAACGAGTGTCGCAAGCGCGTTAATCCCGCAGTGGTCGTCCTCTTCCAGTTTTGTTTCGCTGCAGCAAGTGTAATTTTGCCCGTTTAACTGCCTACAACACCAATGAGACTGACCGCACTTCTTTCAGGGCAAAACCTGGTATCGATTCACCATGCCGCCAAGGTTGTGGAACGACACATGGCAGTGAAACAGCCAGATGCCGGGATCGTCCGGAACCATGTCCGCGGTAAGCATTTGCATCGGCGCCATGAAGGTGACATCGGTGCGCATCTGGCTGATCACCAACGTGTTTCCATGCCAGTGAGGAGTGTGGAAATCGAAATCGTTGATACCACTGAAAAGATACCAGCGGACGCGTTCGCCCTTTTTAATCGTGATAGCGCGCAACGGCATGCTGCCGTAGGAGAACCCGTTGATGGAGAACCGCACGAAGTAAGGGTAGGCGGCATTGGCGCTGATCGGAGTGGGCTCCATTTGCAAGGGAATGTCCGTGTTGAGGTACGGCAGGTTACGCTCGGCGTGCCAACTGTCCTCTTCGTGAGTCTGCGCAAACAGAATTACCAGTTCACGGTCCACGTCTTTCGGCGAGCCATCAGACTTGGCCTGCCCTCTGGCTGTTATGATCATCGGGCCCATCAGCCCAGAGCTGGGATCGCGGTATTCGTCGGTGTGCGAGTGGTACATCCACATGACGGAGTTGCTGTCCCCGGCAGCGGGTCCAGCGCGGTCGGGAACTTGCCAGGTGTAGGTGTGCGTGCTGCCGGGCGGGACCGCATCGTCGCGTTTATCCGCGCCAGAAGTTCCATCTTGATAGGGCGCGCCTTCGGAATCCTTGTTGTAAAAAACGCCGTGCGGATGAATCGAATGTGGGTGGCCGGAATTGTTGCGAAAAACAACTTTAATTGTGTCGCCGACTTCCGCCCGAATCAGCGGGCCGAGGAAGCCGAGGTGCTCCCATTCCGGCGGGCGCTTCTTGAGCGTTTTGAACGTGTCATCCGTGTATTCGCGGTATAGCGTTTTCAGGTAGGCGGTAGGAACAGGCTTCTCCACTCGTGGCCCGCCTGGAGTGGGATTCGCGAAGAAGCCCAGCGACTGAAAGGGCTCACCGGTGATGCCATTCACGCCGGTGTAGACATAGTCCCACATAACGTCATCCGCGGCGACGTAATAGGTCCGCGTCTTGCTGGTCGAATCGGCCGGCGCGCCGCCGCTCGAAACCATTTTCATGGATTGTGGGAAAGCGGCAGCGGAAAGCAGAAGAACGACCAAAAGTGCAAAGAAACAATTCCGGGGAATTTTCATTGAGCCTCCATAGTGCTGGGTTTTGGAGGGTTGCCAGAGTGTACAAAGCTCACATCATCGCGCATTCTACATCACTCCCTAAGCGATGTTCCATCAGGTGCTGCTCGCGCTATAATGCGCGACAACTATGGAACTGGCCGCGGGAACCAAGCTCGGGCCATACGAAGTCGTCGGCCCGATCGGCGCCGGCGGCATGGGAGAAGTTTACCGGGCGCGGGATACGCGGCTGGAACGCTGCGTCGCGGTAAAGATCCTTCCTGCACATTTTTCCTGTAATACCGAACTGAAAAGCAGGTTTGAGAGAGAAGCACGCACGCTGTCGTCCGTTTCGCACCCACATATTTGTCACCTGTACGATGTCGGTTCGCAGAACGGCGTCGAGTATCTGGTGATGGAGCTGCTGGAGGGCGAGACGCTGGCAGCTCGCTTGAAGCGCGGCTCCTTGCCTGTAAGCGAAGTGCTGAAGATTGGCGTCGAAGTGGCCGCAGCGCTGGCCAGCGCGCACCGGCTCGGGTTGGTACATCGCGACCTGAAACCCGGAAACATCATGCTGACGAAGACGGGCGCGAAGTTGATGGATTTTGGCCTCGCGAAACCGGCCGCCCTGAATGGAGAAGGCTCGGGAGGATTGCAAGTCAGCGGCGAGACGCTTACGTCCATGCAACGCAGTCCCGGGACACCGATCACCATAGCGGGCTCGATCGTCGGAACTATTCAGTACATGTCGCCGGAACAGCTAGAAGGAAAAGAGGCCGATGCGCGCAGCGACATCTTTGCGCTGGGCGCAGTGTTGTACGAAATGGCGACGGGGAAGCGCGCATTCGACGGCAAGACGCAGCTCTCTGTGGTCTCGGCGATCCTGCACCAGGAACCTGAGGCTGTGAACACGGTGCAACCGACGTCGCCTGCGGCGTTGAACTACATCATTTGCACGTGCCTGCGTAAGGATCCGGACGACCGGTTTCAGACGGCGCACGACGTTAGGCTGCAACTGGACTGGCTTACGCAACAAGTCGCCAGCGTTGTCACGGCCCGAAAAAAAGTATCGCTGTCCCGAATCTGGAGCATCGCAGCCGGTTTGCTCGCCGTTGGTCTTCTTGCAGTGCTTGCTTTGGCAAAATTCACCTGGCGCCCCGGCGATCCCTTTCCCACAGTTCTTCGTTTGACGGTGGCTCTTCCGTCCAAGCAGGAGCTCACCGCGGACAGGACCATGTCTTTGGCGATTTCGCCGGACGGCAAACGCCTGGCTTACGTCGCCACCGAAAGCGGGCTCTCGCATCTGTATACGCGCCGACTGGATCAATTCGATGCGGTCTTGATTCCGGACTCCGAAGGCGCCTTGTTCCCATTCTTCTCGCCCAGCGGTGAATGGGTGGCCTTCTTCAGCCAGGGCAAGCTGAAAAAAGCCCCGGCCGACGGTGGCCTTCCCGTTGTCATCACCGAAATGCCTTCTCTTTTCGGTGGCACCTGGACTCCCCAAGATCTGATCGTGGTCTCCGTGCCCAACATGGGCCTGGCCAAAGTTCCAGCCTCTGGCGGAACGCTGCAACGGATAGCTGTCGCGACCAAGGATATGGTTTACCCGGAGGGCCTCGTTTGGCTCTCTGGCCAATGGGTTGCGTTTACGGATTTCCTTTCCAATCGCCGCGCCCTGATCGCAGTGAACGTAGGTTCAGGCGAGGTCCGTCCGCTCCTCGAAAACGCCACCAGCCCGTCGTTTTCGGGCGGTCACTTGCTCTATTACCAAGGCAGCTCGATCTGGGCTGTGCCGTTTGATGCCAACAAGGTGCAGATCACCGGAAGCGCATTTCAGCTGGACTCCGGCGTGGACGAGCAGAACTACGTCGCCCAGGTCACTGCCTCGCGGGACAATGTTGTCGTTTACGCGCCGGGTTTCCCCAGCAACATCGCGCGAAATCTTTTTCTGGTTGATCGCAAAGGGCAGGAAAAGGAACTGGATTTGCCTCCGAAGGACTATATCGATCCCGCCTTTTCGGCCGACGGCAAGCGAATCGCTGTGGTCATTCGGAGCGTTCAGGAGCTTGAAATCATTGATCGTGACAGCGGCGCAGTTACCAACCTGGCTACTGGCTTCTCAAATTTTGCTCCGGTTTGGGTGCCCGACGGCAAAAGCCTGCTGCTGGATATCTCCCGCACCTATTTGTCCTCGAATCCGGGCGGTGAACGCGGCATCTATCGGCTTTCCGTTGACGGCGCTTCCCAGCCTCAGCTCCTGCGAATCACGCCTCAAATCAGCCATGTCACCTCAGTAAGCAGAGACTACGCCGCTGTAATGGTCAACGACCCCACGACCAACACGGATATTTGGCTGCTCAGTTTGCGCCAGCCGTACGAGATGCGTCCCTTCAAACAAACCGCAGCCGTCGAAAGGCAAGGCTCTCTTTCTCCGGACGGGCACTGGATCGCCTACGCTTCAAATGAATCGGGGCGTTCCGAAGTGTACGTTGAGCCGGTGCCGGGCCCCGGGGGCCGTCGGCAAGTCTCGACCGAGGGCGGGGATCAACCGAGGTGGGTGCGGAACGGACGGGAGATTGTCTATCGCAACGGTACGAAGATGATGAGCGTGCCGGTGCAGTTGCAGCCGACATTACAGGCGGGGAAGGCAGTGGAGTTGTTCGACCGCAAATTTGACCAGGGCGCAGCCGTTGCCGGATACGACGTAGCTCCCGATGGCCAGACGTTTGTCATGACGCGCCCAGAGCATGAGAATCCAACGCAGATCCGGGTGGTGATGAACTGGCTGGCCAGTTTGGCGAAGCAGAGATAGCAGCAGAGCCGTCACAGCCGGGAGTCCCACCGCCAACTGACCGCTATACTCAGGCTATACTCAGGTGTTTTCTTGAATGCGCAGTTGCTGTAAGATGCGCGTGCTTTCAACCCTTCGGCCAAACAACACAAAATCAAGCGGAAGGAAACACACATGAAAAGGACTGGTGTTCTGACTCTGGCGCTTCTAGCGATCGCCATGCAGTCGGTACCGGTGCGGGCGCAGGACGCGGCGAAGAAAGCGGCGGCCAAGCCGGCACCTGGCTCGGCCGATGGATTGCTCAAGCAATGGAACAACATCGGCCGCAAATTGATCGCGATGGCCGAAGATTTTCCATCCGACAAGTACGACTTCAAAGCCGCGCCCAGCACTCGCAGCTTTGCCGATCGCCTGATCCATGCTGCGGCGGCGAACTATTACTTCACCAATCTGGCAAACGGACAAAAGCCACCGACTGAGGAAGAGCCTCCGCGCAGCCAGTTCAAGGACAAAGCCGCGCTCATCGCCTACGTCAAGAAATCGTTTGCGGATGGCGCGGCCGCCATCAAAGCGAAAGGCGACAAAGGTCTGTCGGACTCTGTGGTCGATCCCTTCGCCGAAGACAATCCCGAAAACGCGGGCAAAGATCAGATCCGTCTGGTCGATCTGGCCTACAGCCTCGTCGAACATTCCGGCGAATGCTACGGCCAACTCACCGTATACTATCGCTCCGCCGGAATCGTCCCTCCGGAATCACGCCCAACAACTTAAGCCTGAGCGACTTCGTGCCCGCGAGCGAACTAAAAATCGGATACGAGTTCTATAAATTTGCGTCACCGATAAGTCGGATATCAACCGGAAACTTCGCGGCGATTACGCCGTTTCTCAGGCACTTCGCCACGAGTGGAAAAGGGATACGTGATGCTTCTGAGCGAATTTATTTTATGAAATCTAGCTTAAAGATTTCATTGATCGTGGTCTTTTTACCTTCTGCTTTTGTGGTTCGTGGAATGTAATAAACCAAGATTTGGCGTCCAGCCGAGAGCTGTGAGGCCTTAAGTTCTTGAATCGTTCCATCCGACATTTTGACCTTGCAACAGCCCTCTTTCAGAACGCCACTAAACGTCTCCGTCTTCTTTTTTGCTCGAATAAGTCAGATTTACCGCCCGCGTAGCATCATCGGTTGTGGTCACCATCCCGGTCCATGTGTCGCCTTCGTACCCCATGGGAAAATAGCCATTCGCCACGGTTCCGTGCTGGGCCTTGACCGCTACAGTCCAAAAAAAGAGTCCCGCTGCCCATCTAAGCATGAGAGCAATCGCCCTTGAATCTATCTTTCTGTGGCTCATCGTTGGTCGCTCCAAGTCCACCACGGGAGGGTAGAACCAGGCTAGTCTAGCTGAATTGTTTTGAGGTTGAAGCTCGACTCCTGATTTGGAAAATCGCCAAGTTGGGTACTGGGAGCCGAGCTACCGGGAATCCCGGGACTTGAGGCGATAATTGTGCAGGCCAATCTGCACAGCCCAAGGATTCAAGCCGGACTGCGAAACATCCCCAGCGCCTGGAGGTCCTGCGTGCTCTGGTTCTACGAATCTCTCTTTACCGTTCTCTGGATCGCCTTTCTCATCTACTGGCAGATCAAAGCGATCAATACGAAAACCACCCGGCGTCTCGAGCCCGTGGCCTCGCGTATCCTGCGCGCCCTCACCTTCCTGATCGCAATCGTCCTGCTCTCGGCAACTCGCATCCCGCTGCGCTGGCTCTATCTTCAGCTCTGGCCTGCTGGGCTTTGGCCCTTCTGGCTGGGAGCTACCGTCATGGTCGCCGGCCTTCTCTTCGCCGTCTGGGCGCGAGAGCACCTGGGCAGCAACTGGAGCCGCTCCGTCACGATTAAGCAGGGCCACGAGCTGATCACCACCGGGCCCTATGCAGTGGTCCGTCACCCCATCTACACGGGCATTCTGGCCGGGTTCCTTGGCACCGCGATCGCCCTCTCCCAGGTGCGCGGATTTATCGTTTTCGTCCTTATCTTCCTCATTCTCTGGCTCAAGCTCCGCATGGAGGAGCAATGGATGCGTTCCCAATTTGGGGAAACATACGCCACCTATGCCCATCGGACCACAGCCCTCGTGCCTTACCTCTTCTGATCGCGGAATAAACGTTTTTATGGTATCGGAATCGGAGCTGAAAATTATGATCTCGAAAATGCTGATTGCGGCGTGTGCTGCGATCATCTTGTTCTTCGGCAGCATGCATCTCGCGTACACGTTCTTCACGGACGAGCTCACTCCTGTCGAAGGGCCGATGGAGACGGCGATGAAACACGTTGCGCTACGTATCTCGAGTGATACGACGATGTGGAAGGCCTGGGTCGGGTTCAACGTCAGTCACAGCATGGGCTTGATGTTGTTCGGCCTAATTTATGGTTACCTAACCGTGTACCAATGGGAAGTGCTGCGGAGTTCGTATTTCCTATCCGGGCTTGGATTACTCGTGCTTGTGGGGTACGTTGTCCTAGCCCGAGTCTTCTGGTTTAAGGATCCTTTGATCGGGGTCGCGACGGCCACGTTGCTCTACGTTGCCGGATTTATTTGCGCATTTGCACGGCGTCAATGAAGCCAACTCAGGTATGTGGTTCATGCGCATCCTAATTGGGTAACTGGCGAAACATCCCAATAGCACTTACAGCCCCAGTGACGGCTCGCCACCAGGTAGTTTGTCGCCAACCCGGAACCGACCCTTGGAGCGGCTCCTGCTCACTCGCGCGCCGACCCGCGCAACTTGATCGAAAGCGCGAGCAGCCACGCGACGACTAGCGCGGCGAAGAACCGGTTTGCGTAACCATAGCCCACCGCACGTAAGCCGTGAGGAACTGAAGTGCCAACGCAAACCAGAGCAGCGCGGCTAGCGTCGCGGCTGCGCGCCGGAAGGGGCGCCAGCGAGCGTCGCTCCCGAAGCCCACGGCCAGAAGGACTGAGCCGAGAAGAGCGCAGGATATGTTTACGAAGAACGTCATGCCGTGGATTTGACCCGAGCGGGTTGGCGAGTTGCGTGGTCCAGGCGGGAAGATCGCAGTGATCAGGAAGCCCAGGAACAAGATCGCCACCAGGAGCGTGCCGAGCCGAGCGGCAACCGAAGGCGGACCTATGCGAGCCAGTCCGAGCACCAGCATCAGGCAGCCGAGGCTGGCTCCGAGCCATGCTGTCGTCATCACCCAGCCGTATGAGCCAACAGCGTAGCCGCTAAGCATGGTGGTGGCCAGTGGCCTCTCGGGTCGGAGCACATGCACCAGGACCAGCGCAATCCCAAAGTACGTGAAGCAGGCGACGGCCATAGTCGAAAAGAATATAGTTGTGGAGCGAGACGCTTTTCCAACGTCCGGTGTTGGCATAGTCACCGTCCTCGGCAGTCGTCACCAAAAGCTTGGGCCGGATTCTACCCCACGTGAGATGCAACATCGCCACGAAGTTCTCGACCTTGCGTTCCCAGAGCGTGACGAGCCGCGTCGAAGCTCCGAAAATGCTCAACTCCTGGGTGTCGGAAAATCGCCAAGTTGGGTAC
>Ga0306921_10001145_pt1 | contig 25220 bp, 26 predicted proteins | sample sta12Cox44000080_FD_203760 | JGI IMG/M metagenome (GOLD analysis project Ga0306921, IMG submission 203760) | Lab enrichment of tropical soil microbial communities from Luquillo Experimental Forest, Puerto Rico - statoxic.12C.oxic.44.000.080 (v2)... | ecosystem: Environmental > Terrestrial >...
GCGAGGCGGGCAACGTCTTGATCGATCCTCCCGACGACCGCGTGATGAATCCGATCTTCGACGCAGGCGCGCACGGCTGGATCGCGGTCGGCGGCGCCGCGCAGCACGTGTGGGTGTCGCTCTCCAAGGAGTTCCCGCGCGAGCTTCCGGATCCCGCGCCCAAGGGCGCCGCGCTCGAGCAGAAGGCGGCGGCGCGACACCAGGCAGTGGCGGGCTTCCTCGCCGGGCAGCCGTCGCAGGACGCCGCGCTCGACGTCCTGGCGCGCGCGAAGCTCGCGGCGGCGCCGGTGATCACGCCGAAGGAGGCGCTGCTCGGGCCGCTCGCGCGCGAGCGCGGTCTGCTCGTGCCCGTGGACGACGGGAAGGGCGGGACGCGTCCCGTGGTGCGCCCGCCCGCCCGGTTCTCGGCGTCGCGGAACGAGGTGCGGGGGCCCGCACCGCGGCCCGGCGAGCACGGCGTGGAGCTGCTGCGCGAGCTGCTCGGCTTCGACGCTGAGCGGATTCGCGCGCTGGTGGAGAGCGGGGCGCTGTTGTTTCCGGAAGGCGCGGGCGAGGACGCGTGATATCCTCCGCGCGCCGGAATCGTCCCGGCGTTGGAGGGGGGACCATGGGGATGCGACGCTCGCTCGGGTTCGCGCTGGCCGCGCTGCTGCTCGCCACGGGCTGCCCGCCGCCGGCGAAGGCGCCGGAGCAGCCCAAGCTCGACACCGATGACGCGAAGGCGATCTACGCCCTCGGCCTGCTCATCGCAGAGCGCATCGACCAGTTCCAGCTGAGCGAGTCGGAGCTCGCCGTGTTCGAGGAAGGCCTCTCCGACGGCGTGATGAAGCGCGAGAAGAAGGTCGACCCGAAGACGCTCGGCCAGCAGATGCAGGCCTTCGCCAAGGCGCGCCAGATGGCGGCCGCCGAGACGGAGAAGAAGGAGTCGGCCGCGTACGTCGACCAGATGGCCGCCGAGCCCGGCGCCACCAAGGCGCCCGAGGGCTACGTGCTGAAGACCATCACCGACGGCACCGGGCCGAACCCGTCCCCCAACGACGTCGTGAAGGTCAACTACCACGGCACGCTGCGCGACGGCACCGTGTTCGACAGCTCGGTGCAGCGCGGCGAGCCGGCGGAGTTCCCGCTCGGCCACGTGATCCCGTGCTGGACCGACGCGCTGCAGAAGATGAAGGTCGGGGGCAAGTACAAGCTCACCTGCCCGTCGGACATCGCCTACGGCGACCGCGGATCGCCGCCCGCGATCCGGCCCGGCGCCGCGCTGACCTTCGAGGTGGAGCTGCTCGAGATCAAGCCGCCCGAGGCGCCGGCTCCGACCCCGGCCCCTGTGCCGGCAGCGAAGTCGCCGGCGAAGAAGAAGGCGAAGTAGCGACGGGGGCAGCACGGCGCGACCTCGCCTGGCTCGGCGCGCTCGCCGCGCTGCGCTTCGCCTTCCATCTCGCGACCGCGACCCGCTACGGCATCTTCGGCGACGAGCTCTACTACCTGGCGTGTGCCGACCACCTGGCGTGGGGCTACGTCGACCATCCGCCGCTGTCGATCGGGATCCTGTGGCTGTGGCGCGCCGCCTTCGGCGACTCACTCGTCGCGCTCCGGCTGCTGCCGGGGCTCGCCGGTGCGGCGACCGTCTTCGTCACCGGGCTGATCGCGCGCGAGCTCGGCGGCGGCCGGAGCGCGCAGCTGCTCGCCGCGCTCCTGGCGTGGTTCGCGCCGTTCTACCTCGCGATCGCGCACTTCTACTCGATGAACGCGTTCGACGTGCTGTTCTGGAGCGCGTTGCTGTGGCTGGCCGTGCGCATCCTCTGGCGCGACGAGCGGCGGCTGTGGCTCTGGTTCGGCGCGCTCGCCGGGCTCGGGCTCGAGAACAAGTACAGCGTGGCGTTCCTCGCCTTCGGCCTGGTGGTGGGGCTGCTCGCGACCGGCGCGCGCCGGCAGCTCCTGTCGCGCGAGATCTGGATCGGCGGCGCGCTCGCGGGGCTGCTGTTCGCGCCGCACCTGGCCTGGGAGGCCGCGAACGGCGCGCCCACGCTCGAGTTCATGCACAACGCGGCGACGCTGAAGAACGCGCCGGTGACGCCGCTCGGCTTCCTCGGCGGACAGCTCCTGCTGTTGAATCCGCTGTACGCGCCGATCTGGGTGCTGGGGCTGGCGGAGCTCTTGTTCGCGCAGCGCCTGGCGCGGGTGCGCGCGCTCGGCGTCGCCTACCTCGCGCTGCTGGTGCTGATGATCGCGCAGCAGGCCAAGGTCTATTACCTCGGCCCGGTCTATCCGCTGCTGTTCGCGGCCGGCGCCGTCGGAGTCACCGGCTTCTTCGCCGAGCGCGGCTGGCGGCGCGCGTCCGCCCTGCTCGGGCTCGCGATCGCCGCCGCGGGAGTGCTGGTGCTGCCGGTGGCGACGCCGGTCCTGTCGCCCGAGGGGCTGATCGCCTACGGGAGGGCGCTCGGGGTCAGCGAGCCGAAGATGGAGCGCCACGACAGCTCGCCGCTGCCGCAGATCTTCGCCTTCATGCTCGGCTGGCCCGAGCTCGCGCGTGAGGTGGCCCGGGTGTACGCGTCGCTTCCGCCGGAGGAACGCGCCCGCGCGGCGATCCTGGGGCGCAACTACGCCGAGGCCGGCGCGATCGACTACTACGGGCCGGCGCTCGGACTGCCGCGCGCGATCTCGCCGCACAACTCCTATTGGAGCTGGGGCCCGGGAAGCTGGGATGGCCAGGTGCTGATCGTCACCGGTGCGATCCCGCCCGAGCGCGCGGCGCTGTTCGAGAGCGTCGAGGTGCGCGGCCGCACGAGCTGCGCGCTGTGCGAGCCGTTCGAGGCCGACCTGCCCGTCCTGGTCGCGCGCGGGCTACGCATTCCGGTGTCGCAGGCCTGGGCGGAGCTCAAGCACTTCGAGTGAGCATCGGCCCCATCAGCTCGACCATGTTCTCGCCGTAGAAGCGGCGCCGGGTCTCGAGCGGCGCACCGGCGAGGCTGGCCTCGAAACGCTTCAGCGGGTTCCGCCCGCCCTCGACGTGCGGATAGTCCGACGAGAACAGGCACACCTCGGGACCGGCCTGCGCGGCGATCCAGCCCACGTCCTCGGCCGGATACGGCGTGACGCGGACCTGCCGGCGCACGTACTCGCTGGGCCGGAGCGACAGCCGCTTGAGCCGCTCCTCGTTCTTGCGGAAGGCGTCGAGTGCCGAGTCGAGCAGCCTCATCCAGCCCGGCAGCCACGACGCTCCCTGCTCGATCACGCCGAACATCAGCCGCGGGAAGCGCTCGAGCACGCCGTCGAGGATCAGCGTCGCCAGCGTCTGCATCACCGGATACGGGATCGCCATGTAGTCGACCGAGCGGAAGTTCTCCGCGCCGCCGTGGAAGTCCGGCACGGGCGGCAGACCGTTCTCGAAGTAGCTCGGATCGAGCAGCTGACCGCCGCCGCCGACGTGGAACAGGATCGGTGCGCCGGCCTCTTGCGCGACCGACCACAGGGCGTCGAGCGCGACGTGACTCGGCGAATGACCCTTGGGGCAGGCAGACGGAATGAGCAGCGCCTTGCAGCCGAGCTCGAACGCCTCCTCCGCGGCGGCGCGCGCGCGGGCGAAGTCGGCGAGCGGCACCCACCCGGTCGCGAGCAGGCGCCGGTCCACGCTGCAGAAGTCCGCGAGCGCGCGGTTGTGCGCGCGTGCGACGCCGTAGCAGAGCTCGAGGTCGTCGCCGTGCTCGAGCGCGACCAGACGCCCCGAAGCGAAGGTGTTGAACACCAGCTGGCTGGCGAAGCCGAGCAAGTCGAGCGCGCGCGAGCGGTCCTCCTTCAGGAACGAGCCGGTGGCGCTCCAGTTCTTGCGGGTCATCAGCTCCGCTTCGTCGCGGGCCCGATAGCCGGGATCGCGGTGCCGCACGCGCAGCTCGTCGATGAAGCTGGTCTCGCCAGGGCGCACCGCGCCGATCGGCAGCGGCGCCATCTTCGCGCGCACGTCGGAATCGGCGAAGTCGCGGAAGAAGTCCGCGGTCTCCATGACGTGGGAGTCCGCATCGTGGAGCGCGAATCCGGGGACGGCGTCGGCGTAGGGCACGGTGCCTCCTTCGCGGCGATGCTACCAGTCGGCAAACAGTTCGGGAACTCGCGTGACCTCGGGACGCACGCGCCACGCTGCGGCGAGATCACCGGCTCCCGAGAGCCAGCGCGGAATCACGGCGCAGCGCATGCCCGCGCGGGTCGCGGCCACGAGACCGCGCTCGCTGTCCTCGATCACCAGGCAATCGGCCGGCGCCAGCCCGAGCCGCTCCGCCGCGAGCAGGTTCGGCTCGGGATCGGGCTTGTGGCGGCTGTAGTCGGCGCTCGTCAGCAGGAACTCGAAGAAGCGGCGGGCGCCCGTGCGCTCGTGCTGCAGCTCGAGTGGTGCGGCTGCGAGCTCGTGACCACCGCCATCGGCACGCGCCCGTGCAGCGCGGCCAGCGTCTCGCGCACGCCGGGAATCAGCTCGGCGCCGGCGATCCGCCCGGCGTAGTCGGCGTCGCGCGCTGCGCGCGCCGCTTCGATCTCGGCCTCACCGACGCCGCGCGCCCGCGCGAGGTCGAAGCAGCTCGCGCCACGGCGCAGGCAGTGCTCGAGGTAGATCGCTTCGTCGAAGTCGACGCCGAGGCGCTCGAGCGCCGCGCGCGACGCGCCGAAGTAGAACCGCTCCGTGTCGACGAGCACGCCGTCGTTGTCCCAGAGAATCGCCTTCATGGGACGGTCACCCGGCGGTGTAGATGAGCTTCTCGCCCTCGCGGTGGCTCTCGGCATTGCCCGCGAGCCGCAGGTGCTCCAGGTGCGCGTAGGTCTCGCTCTCGGCCATCGCGCCCCAGCTGCGCGGCTGGAATAGCTTCTTCGAGATGTCCTCGACCGTCGCCGGACCGAGCTCGCGCGAGATCGCGCGGATCTTCTCCAGCCGGTCGTAGTGGTGGCGTTTGATCGCCTCGGTTCGCGCGCGCAGGTCGCTGAACGGGTGCCCGTGCGCCGGCAGCGCGTGCTTGATGCCGTTGATCTCGGCCACGCGGTCGAGCGAGTAGAAGAACGAGGCCAGCGGATCGCGCGACGACGAGATGCCCGAGATGTGCGGCGTGATGGAGGGCAGCACGTGATCGCCGCCGAGGAAGACGCCGAGTTCCGGGTCGTGCAGGCAGATGTGGTCCTCGGTGTGGCCGGGCGTGTGCAGCACGAACCAGTCGCGTTTGGCCAGCCGGAGAACGTTGCCGTTCTCGACCGGATCGGAGATCTCGGGCACGAAGTCGCCGCTGCCGAAGGCGCGCATCATGCGCCAGCGCATGCGCTGCTTGAAGGGCGGGCGCGGCCGCGTGCCGCCCCACGGCGTCGGCCCGTTCCACGGTCCGAACGAGCCGCCCGGGCGCTTCTCGGCGGTCTTCAGCGCTTGCGCCGGCTCGGGCTCGGCCGGCGCCTTCTCACCCAGGTGTTCGGCCGAGACCTCGGGCGTCGCCGCCGCAGGCATGCCGAAGCGGAAGTTGCGGTGGCCGATCACGCGCGCGCCGGACTCGCGCACGAAGCGGGTGGCGCCGCCGAAGTGGTCGGGATGCGAGTGCGTGACGATCACGGTGTGCACGTGCTTGAGCCGGATGCCGGCCTGCTTCAGCCGGTCCTGCAGGGCGCGCCAGCTCGCCGTGCCCGGCAGCCCGGGGTCGACCAGCGCCGCGCCCTCACCGTCCACCAGCGCGTAGCAGTTCACGTGGCCGAGGCCCGGCATCTGGATCGGCAGCTGCATCCGCAGCACGTCCGGTGCGACCTCTGTGACCGCGCTCTGCGCCTCTTCCTGTTCCTGTCGCTTCGCCATCGAGTCGATCCTAACGGAGCGCTTCGTACGCCGCCGCGACGAGCTGGAAGCCCCGCGCGTCGCCGGCCAGCCCCATCTGCATCTGGTTCATCACGTAGGCGAAGCCGAGCCCGGTGTCGGGATCGGCGAACGCGATCGAGCCGCCGGCGCCGGGGTGGCCGAAGGAGCGCGGGTTCGGGCCGAACGGGATCATCGGCTGCGTGAGCATGAAGCCGAGCCCGAAGCGCGAGTGCAGCGGCGCCAGCACCTGGTCGAGGCCGAAGGCCTGCTCGGTGTTGGCGCGCGCGATCTGCTCGCGCGACAGCACGCGCACGCCGTCGAGCAGTCCGTCGGTCGCGAGCGCGCCGTAGATCCGCGCCAGGCTACGCGCGTCGCCGTGGCCGTTGGCCGCCGGGATTTCGGCCGCGCGCCAGGCGCGGGTGTTCACCGCGCCGGGACCCAGCGCCGGGTTCGCGAACACGCGGCCCACGAGTGACTCGGGGTCCTTCGCCGCGGCGGCGAACGGGTTGGGGACGCCAGGCGGCGACGGTGGTGCCGGCAGGATCTCGGCGATGCGCGCGTCGAGCTCGGGAGCGCAGCCGACGTGGAAATCGAGCCCGAGCGGCCGGGCCAGCTCGTCGCGGAAGTAGCCGCCGAGCGAGCGGCCGTCGATCCGCCGCAGCACCTCGCCGACCAGGAAGCCGAAGCTGATCGCGTGGTAGCCGTGCGCGGTGCCGGGCTCCCAGAAGGGCTTCTCCGCCGCGAGCGCCGCGGTGATGCCCTTCCAGTCGTAGAACGCGGACACGTCGATCGGCTTGCGCACCGCGGGCACGCCCGCCTTGTGGCACAAGAGCCAGCGCACCGGGATGCGCTCCTTCCCGGCCTGCGCGAACTCGGGCCAGTACTCGGCGACCGGCGCGTCGAGGTCGAGCTTGCCCGCGTCGACCAGGCGGTTGGCGCAGATCGCGGTCATGCCCTTCGTGGTCGAGTAGACGTTGGCGATCGTGTCGCGCTGCCAGGGCCGGGTGCGCGCGCCGTCGCGCCAGCCACCCCACAGGTCGACGAGCAGCTCGCCGCGCAACGTCACCGCGACCGCCGCGCCGACTTCGCCGGTCTCGAAGCTCCGCTCGAACGTCTCGCGCACGCGCGCGAACCGCTGCGCGCACTCGCCGCCGACCTGCGCCATCGCTCACCTCCACCCCGGTGTTCGGGGCCCGGGCATTCTACATGGGCCCCGCAGGGGCTTTCCGACACTGCAGCCGGAGGCCGGCGGACCGGGCCGGCGGGCGCCCCGGAGCCGCTTCCCGAGCGGGCACCCCGCTTGCTATGAAGGCGTCGGTGGTCGACGGGATCGAGTGCTCCGAGTTCATGGAAGAGGTCGTGCCGGTGCAGCCCGGCGGGACGCTCTACGTGGAGAGCGCGCGCTGTACGGTGGACGTGCGCTCGCACGACGCCGAGGAGGTCCGCGTCGAGGCCGAGGCGCGCGGCCGCCACCCCGAGCGCGTGATCTTTACCCTGCAGAGCGCGGGCGACGACGTGCGTTTCCAGGCGCGCACCGAGGGCTGGCTGACCGGGCTGCTCGGCGGCCTCGAGGTGCGGGCCCGGCTGTGGGTGCCGCGGCGCTACTCGCTGGCGATGCGCACCAGCGGCGGCGATGCGCACGTGGACGGGGTGCAGGGTCACGTCGACCTGCAGACCAGCGGCGGGGACGTGTCGCTCGCGCACATCGTGGGCCAGGTCGGGCTCACCACCTCGGGCGGCAGCGTCGAGCTCGAGCACCTCGACGGCGCGGTGCGCGCTCGCACCTCGGGCGGGAACACCCACTTGCGCGACGTGTTCGGCGACGTGGACGTGCGCTCGTCGGGCGGCAACCTGCGCATCGACGGCGTGGACGGCGCGGTCGACGCGCGCCTCTCGGGCGGCAGGACCTCGATCGTGTTCCTGGGCGATCCCGAGGGCGAGATCCGCACCTCGGGCGGGTCGGTCGAGGTGCTGGTCCGCGAGGAGGCCAGCTTCGATCTCGACGCGCGCGCGAACGGCGGTCGCGTCGAGATCGAGCTGGAGCTCGAGCGCGAGCGGCGCGAGAAGTCGCGCGTCACCGGCCGCCGCGGGCAGAAGGGCCCGCGGCTCAAGCTGCGCACCAACGGCGGGGGGATCCGGCTCGGAGCGCTCTAGCGCTTCCAGGCCTGCTGGGTCTTCTTGCCGCTCGCGAAGCGGGTGAACCCGGCGGATTCGACGTCGACGACGAACAGGTGGAACTCCGGCTCGCTCGGCTGCCAGCCGGTCTTCGCGAACAAAGCCTCGCAGTAGCGCTTGCGCACGGCCAGGTCGCGCACGTCGACGCCGCGGCCGTACAGCTTGAAGTCGCCTTCGCTGCCGTCGGTCTTCGACACAGTGCTGTGTAGGACGCAGCGCGGGTCGCGCAACAGGTCCAGCGCCTTGGGCGAGCGCCACATCATGCCCAGCATGGCCTCGCGGTCGCAGAAGATCACCTCGCAGGGCGAGATGCGCGGGAAGCCGTTGGGCCGCAGCGTGCCCAGCAGCACCATGCCGCTCGACTCGATCCGCTCGAAGCCCAGCTGGGCCAGCTCCGGCGCGGCCTTCGTGAACTCCTCCCAGTTCATGCCTGCCACCGCTGGTAGATCGGCCGGGTCTCGGGCGTGCGCGGGCGCTCCCAGACGGTGTGCAGCGCGCGCGCCAGGCGCAGCTCGAACAGCGCCTCGTCGTCGCGCACCGCGTGCGCGAAGCCGGGCACGGCAGCGGCGCGAGCGCGCGGGTCGCTGACCTCGCGCGCCGGTCCGGCGCAGTAGAAGCTCTCGTCGTCCTTCGCAGCCGGGAAGAAGTGGAGGGCGTAGCGGCCGTCGCGGGCGAGATCGGCGCGCTTGGGCGAGTGGCCGATCACGAACACGTAGAGCCCGCCGCCCAGGATCGCCGGGCACACCGGGTGGACGCGCGGTCCGCCGTCGCCTCGGGTGGTCGCGAGGAAGCCCAGGCCGACGGCGGGCCCGAAGGGGTAGAGGAGCCTCCGGCCGTGCGCCGCGAGCTCGGGCTCACGGTCGGCGAAGGCGGCCCAGGTGAGTGCTTTCGACATGCGCCGAGCGTACTGCGGAGATCCTGACAGCTTCTGTCAGCAAAAGCGCGTAGGATGGCGCCGTGCGCGCGCGCCGGCTGCTCTCGCTCCTGCTCCTGCTCCAGAGCCGCGGCCACGGCACCGCGCGGGAGGTGGCGGACGAGCTGGGCGTGTCGCTGCGCACCGTCTACCGCGACCTCGAGGCGCTCGGCTCGGCCGGGATCCCGGTCGTGACCGAGCGCGGGCCCGGTGGCGGCTGCCGGCTGTTGCATGGCTACCGCACCCAGCTCACCGGGCTCGACACGGGCGAGGCCGAGGCGCTCTTCCTGGTCGGCCTGCCCGGGCCGGCCGCGGAGCTCGGGCTCGGCAGCCTGCTCGCGGGAGCGCAGCGCAAGCTGCTCGCCGCACTGCCGGCGCGGCTCCGGGCGGCGGCGGTCCTGGCGAACCAGCGCTTCCACCTCGACGCGCGCGGCTGGTTCCAGCCGGCGGCGGAGCACCCGGCGCTCGAGGCCCTGGCGGCCGCGGTGTGGGGCGACCGGCGGGTGCGCTTCGCCTACGAGCGCGGCGACGGACGGCGCGTCGAGCGCGAGGTCGACGCCATCGCACTCGGGCTGAAGGCCGGCCTCTGGTACCTGGTCGGACGGGTCGGCGGCGAGCTGCGGGTCTATCGCGTGTCCCGTGTTTCGGAGGTGGCGCCAAGCGGCGAGACCTTCGCCCGCGACGCGAGCTTCGACCTCGCCGCGTTCTGGCGCGGCTGGGCGGAGCGCTTCGAGCAGGGCCTCGACGCGATCTGCGTGACGGTGCGCGTGGCGCCCGGCGCCGCCGAGGCGGTGGCGCGGCTCGGCGATCCCGCGCGCCGGCCGCCGGCGGACCGCCCCCCGACACTGGACGGTGACGGCTGGCTGCGCCGCACGCTGGTGTTCGAGAAGCTGCTCTACGCCGAGACCGCGCTGCTGGGCCTCGGCGCGGCCGTCGAGGTGGTCGCCCCGGAGGAGCTGCGCGGAAGCATCTGCGCGCGCGCCGCGGCCGTCCAGGCGCTGTACGCGGGCGCGGCGAGCCCGAACGGCTAGGATCGCGGGATGTCGGATCGGATCTGGTGGAAGGACGGCGTGGTGTACCAGATCTACCCGCGCTCGTTCATGGACGCGACCGGCGACGGCGTCGGAGACCTCGCGGGGATCCGCGCGCGCTTGGACCACCTGCAGTGGCTCGGCGTCGATGCGATCTGGCTCTCGCCGATCTTTCCCTCGCCGATGGCGGACTTCGGCTACGACGTATCGAACTACTGCGACGTCGATCCCACGTTCGGGTCACTCGGCGACCTCGACGCGCTGGTGGCCGACGCCCATGCGCGCGGCATTCGCGTGATGCTCGACTGGGTCCCGAACCACACCTCCGACCACCATCCCTGGTTCCTGGAGTCGCGCTCCTCGCGCGCGAGCCCCAAACGCGATTGGTACGTGTGGCGCGACGCCGGACCGGACGGCACGCGGCCCAACAACTGGGTCGCGATGTTCGGCGGGTCGGCCTGGGAGCTCGACCCGATCACGCGGCAGTACTACCTGCGCTCCTTCCTGAAGGCACAGCCCGACCTCAACTGGCGCAACCCCGAGGTGGAGCGCGCCATGCACGACGTGATGCGCTTCTGGCTGGACCGCCGCATCGACGGCTTTCGCATCGACGTGATCCACCGCATCGCCAAGGACCCGGAGCTGCGCGACAACCCGCCGAGCGACCGGCCCGGCCCGGTGTGGGGCGGCCAGCGCCACATCTACGACGAGAACCACCCCGACATCCACGACTTCCTGAAGCGCATCCGCGCGGTGCTCGACGAGTACCCGGAGCGCGCGGCGGTGGGCGAGGTGGGGCTCGAGCCCGAGCAGGTGGCGAGCTATCTCGGCCACGGCGACGAGCTGCAGCTCGCCTTCAACTTCGCGCTGCTGCTCTCCCATTGGGACGCGAGCGCCTTCAGCCGCGAGCTCGCGCGCTTCGACCACGCGGTGCCGGCCGAGAGCTGGCCCGATCTCGTGCTCTCGAACCACGACGTGCCGCGGCACGCGTCGCGCTACGACGACCCGGTGCTGGGCGATGCGCGGGTGCGCATGCTCGCAGTGCTCCTGCTCGCGGCGCGCGGTACGCCGTTCCTCTACTACGGGGAGGAGATCGGCATGCGCAACGGCGTGATCCCGCCCGAGCGCCGCCGGGATCCGCTCGCCTGGACCCTGCACGAGAAGGCGTCGCGCGATCCGGAGCGCACGCCGATGCAGTGGAACGCGAACCCGGGCGCGGGCTTCACGCACGGCGAGCCGTGGCTCCCGCTCGCCGCCGACTGGCGCACGCGCAACGTCGAGGCGCAGCGCGCGGACCGCGGCTCGATCCTGTGGCTCTACCGCGATCTCCTGGCGCTGCGGCGCCGCACGGGCGCGCTCGAGCGCGGCGACTGGCGGCTCCTTCCCGGTCCCGAAGGCGTGCTGGCGTGGGAGCGGCGCTTCGAGAGCTCGCGCGCGCTGGTGGCGCTGAACTTCAAGGACGAGCCGCGCGAGCCCGGGCTGCCCCACGCCCAGGTCTCCGACGGCATCTGGACGCGCGCCGGTGCGCCGCTGCCGCAGGACGCTGCGAAGCTCGAGCTCGGGGCGTGCGAGGCGGCCGTGCTCGTCGTCGATGGCTGAGCCCGCGGCTCACGCGGCCGTCCTGCCCGAAGGACGCGGCGCGTTCGGCGGCTTCATCGGCCCGCGCACGCTGCGCGCCCAGGTCGAGAACACCGCTCCCTGGCTGTTCGCGCCGGGCGCGCCCTCGCTGCCGTACGTGGCGATCCTGCGGGGCGCCGACGCGCTCGAGCCCACCGCGGCGCCGACCCCGGCGCAGCGCACCGCGTACTTCGAGCTCTGCCTGGCCGCGCACTTCGCCAGCGCTGCGACCTGGGTGCCCACCGACGTCGACACCAAGATCCGCCGCGCGCTCTGGCAGGAGGCAGCGGGCACGGACGAGCTGCCGCGAATGCGGGCGTTGGCGCACGCGCTCAGGGGCTGGGATCCGGTGCCCGTCTCGGCGCGCGTCGTCCAGGTCCCGAGCGTCGGCGCGGTCTCCGGCCACGACGGCGAGCGGCTGGCGGTCCTGGCCGGGGGGCTGGTCGCCTCGCGCGCGGCGCACGACGCAGCGGCCTGTGCCGAGCTCGAGCACGCGATCGACACGGAATTGAGTCGCGAGGCGCGCGCGTTCGCAGCCGTGGAGCGGGAGCGGGGCGCCGAGCTCGAGCTGCTGCGCCTGGCCGCAGTGCTGACCCACAACGCGGGCGACCTCGGCCAGGGGCTCGGCGGCGCCGCGGACGCGCGCTTCGGCGAGCTCGCGCGCGGCGGTCCCGGCCGCTACGGCGGCGCGTTCGCGCGCGCGGCCCTGCTCTACCGCGAGCTGCTCGCGGCCGATGGCCACCGCAATTACCCGCTGCGCAAGCCGCGGGCACTGCGCCGCGCGCGCGCGCTGCTCCTGCCGCTCGCGCCGTTCCTCGACGAGTGGGGCGAGGGCGTCGCGCGCAGCGCCGAGCTGGATCATCGCGAGCGCGCCGAGGTGGTCTCGGCGCTGGTCGAGGGCTGCCGCAAGCTCCCGGGCCAGAGCGCCTACTTCAGGGCGCTGGCCGGGCTCGAGCGCGCGCTGCCGCGGGGCCTGGGCGCGCCGGAGCTCGCCCAACACTATCCGGTGTCGGTCCGGCGGGAGCTGCGCTCGGCCGGGCTGCGCAAGCGCCTGGCCGTGCGCCGCGAGTCGTTCGAGGCCAGCCTCGCCAAGCGCGCGCGCGAGCTCTTGCGCGGCGCCCCCGCGCGCTAGCGGCGGCCGAGCCCCTTGCGCGCCTGCTCGAGCGGGAAGCTCCCCAGGTCGAAGGCCGCGCTCGGCCGCGCGCTGACGCGCGCGTACCACGCGGCCAGGTTCGCGCAGCCTTCCGGCACGTCGATGCCGATCACGCGGGCGAAGTCGAGCGTCGATTGCAGCACGACGTCGGCCATCGAGTAGCGCTCGCCCGCCACGAACTCCCGGCCCGCGAGCTCGCCGTCGAGCCAGCGGCACGCGCCGTGGAACACCTCCCAGTTCGACTCGCCGTAGTCCTTGAACTGCGGGCGCCCGCGCGCTGCCGCCAGCGGAGCGGTGAACGGGTGCACGTGGACCCAGAGCATGCCGACCGGCTGCATGATCCGGAACTCGACCCGGCGGATCCACATGTCGATGCGCGCGCTCTCCGCCGGATCGCGGCCGAACAGCGCCGGCTGTGGGTGCAGCGCCTCGAGGTAGCGGCAGATCGAGACGCTCTCGGCGACGAAGGTGCCGTCGTCGAGCTCGAGCACCGGCAGCTGGCCGAGCGAGTTCTTGGTGAGGAAGTCCGGCCGCTTGTGTGCGCCCTGGACGAGCGACACGTTCACGAGCGGGATCTCGAGGTTCTTCTCGCGCAGGAAGATGCGCACGCGGCGCGGGTTCGGGGCGGGGTCGCGGTCGTCGTAGAGCTTCATCGCCCCGGATTGTACGCGCTCGCGGCGGCGCGTCGCGCGGCCTCGGCCAGGTGCGCGGGGTCGGCGTTGCCGCCCGAGAGCAAGACGCCGACGCGTCCGCTTCCCTCGCGCAGGGCCGCGGCCAGCGCGGCGGCCCCCGACGGCTCGAGCACCAGGCGTAGCTCGCACAGGGCGAACGCCATCGCGTCGAGCAGCTCCTCGTCGCTCACCAGCGCGACGCGGGCGAGGTGCTGCCGGAGCACTGGCCAGGTGAGCTCGCCCGGCGTGCGCACGCGCAGCCCGTCGGCGATCGTGCGCGGCGGCGGGATCTTGCGCCGCTCGCCGGCGGCGAGCGAGAGCGCGGTGTCGTTCGCGTCCTCGGGCTCGACCGCCACCAGCGCGAGCGACGGCTGGAGCGCGTGCAGCGCCACCGCGCAGCCGGCCATCAGACCTCCGCCGGACACGGGCGCGTAGAAGGCGTCGAGTGAGTCGACCTCCTCCAGCAGCTCGAGGGCGCTCGTACCCTGCCCCGCGGCGACGAGGGGGTGGTCGAAGGGCGGCACCGGCACGAGCCCCTGCTCGGCCGCGATCTCGGCGGCGCGGCGCGCGCGCAGGTCGCTGTCGCTCCCCACCGTCACGATCTCGGCGCCGTCCGCCGCGGTGCGCGCCCGCTTGTTCGCGGGCGCGTCGTCGGGCATCACCACCACCGCGCGCAGCCCCAGCGCCCGCGCGGCGCGCGCGACCGCCTGCGCGTGGTTGCCCGAGGAATGTGCGACCACCCCCGGGCAGCCGCGCGGAAGCGTCGTCATCAGGCTGAACGCCCCGCGCAGCTTGAAGGCGCCCGTCGCCTGCAGTGACTCGGCCTTGGCGAACAGCTCGAGCCCCGGCCTCGGCGAGAGCCGCAGCACCGGCGTGCGCAGCACCCAGGGCGCGATGCGCCGGCGCGCGCTGCGGACCGCGTCGAGGTCGAGCGCGTCCTTCACCGCGAGAAGAGCGGCAGCTGCGCCTCGATTTCGCGCAGCCGCGGCAGCGCCGCGTCCTTGGCCGAGAGCAGCGGGGAAGTCACCGGCCAGCGGATCCCCAGCTCGGGGTCGTTCCAGACCACGCCGAGCTCGTCCTCGGGATGGTAGAGCTCCGTGCATTTGTACTGGATCTCGGCGCTCTCGGAGACCACGCAGAAGCCGTGGAGGAATCCCGGCGGCACCCACAGCTGGCGGAAGTTCTCTGCGGACAGCGTCTCGCCGACCCACTGGCCGAACGTCTTCGAGCCGCGCCGCACGTCGACGGCCACGTCGAAGACCTCGCCGGCGACGCAGCGCACCAGCTTCCCCTGTGCGAAGCGCTGCTGCATGTGCAGGCCGCGCAGCGTTCCGCGCGCGGAGCGCGAGTGATTGTCCTGCACGAAGCGCGCGGGCACCCCGCCGGCCGCGAACTTCGCCTGGTGATAACTCTCCAGGAAGAAGCCGCGCGCGTCGCGGTACACCTGCGGCTCGACCCGGACGACTTCGGGGATCGCAGTCGGCTCGAAGCGCACGCCGCGAGCTTAGCGCCAAGTATGATGGCGCGTCGACGAACGACAGGGAGACTGCAGATGAAGCTCGCGATTGCGATCTTTCTTGCGCTCGTCTCGCCCGCGCTCGCGGCGCGCGCGGACGAGATCCAGTTCACCAACGGTGACAAGCTGACGGGAAAGATCGTGAAGCTCGACGCCGGGAAGCTCACGATCGACACCAAGGTCGCGGGAAAGGTCGACGTGAACTGGCCCGACATCGCCACCATGTCCAGCGATCAGCCGGTGACGGTGGTGCTCTCCGACGGACGCACCGTGACCGACACGCTCGGCCCGTCGGAGCCGGGCCAGGTGACGGCCGGCGGCGAGACGATCGTGCTCGCGAACACAGCGAAGCTGAACCCCGAGCCCGTGCGGTTCCACGGCAGAGCGCTGGTGGCCGCGCGCTGGGACCGCGGCAACACCGTCGGAAGCAACGTCGACGCCACGATCGACGCGATCCGGCGCAGCGAGGTGGACCGGATCACGTTGGGCGCAGGCTACTCGGCAGCCGAGTCGATGGATGCAGACGGGACGGGTCAGCACGCGAGCAAGAGCAAGGGCTTCGGCTTCGGACAGTACGACTACTTCTTCCAGCCCAAGACCTACGGCTACGGCAACCTGCGCGCGGAGAAGGACCGGTTCGCCGACTTGAACCTGCGCCTCACGACCGGTCTCGGCGTCGGCTACCAGTGGATCGAGACCGAGACCAACAAGTTCAACACCGAGGCCGGCCTGTCGTACGTGTCGGAGCACCTGCACGGCTCGGCCGACAACAACTTCCTCGCGGCGCGCCTCGCCTGGAACTGGGACTGGACCTTCTATCCTGAGCTCACGTTCTTCCAGTACACGGTGTGGTATCCGAGCCTCTATCACTTCACGAAGGACCAGCTGATCCAGACTCAGACGGGCCTCCGCTACAAGATCTGGGGCGATTTCTTCGGCGAGTCGAAGATCCTCTGGACCTGGGACAGCAACCCGGCTCAAGGGAAGAAGCAGGCGGACCTGAGCTACATCATCGGGATCGGCTACGGGTTCTGACGCGACCTATAATCGCTCACATGGACCCGAAGCTGGTCGCCGCGGCGCGGGGCGCGTTCCCGAAGCGCGACGGAGCGCTCGTGCTCGGCGCGCCGGTCTCCGCGGGCGAGTGTCTGCCCGAGCCGCTGGTCGCGCTGCCGCTCGCCATGGCGAATCGGCACGGGCTGGTCGCAGGCGCGACCGGGACGGGCAAGACCAAGACCCTGCAGCTGCTCGCCGAGCAGCTCTCCGCCGCGGGCGTCCCGGTCTTCCTGGCGGACCTGAAGGGCGACCTCTCCGGCGTCGCAGCGCCGGGCGAGGCGAACGCGCCCGTGCAGCAGCGCGCCAAGGAGACGGGCTGGGCCTGGAAGCCCGGCGCATGCCCGGTGGAGCTGTTCTCGCTCACCGGCGCGCGCGGCGCCCAGATCCGCGCGACGGTGACTTCGTTCGGCCCGCTGCTCCTTTCCAAGGTGCTCGGGCTGAACGACACGCAGGAGAGCGTGCTCTCGCTGGTGTTCAAGTACTGCGACGACCGCGGGCTCGAGCTGTACGACTTCGCCGACCTGCGCGCGGCGCTGCAGCACCTGGCGGGCCCTGGCGCCGCCGAGCTCGCGCGCTACGGAGGAATGTCGAAGCAGACGGTGGGCGTCTTGCTGCGCGAGATGGTCGAGCTGGAGCAGCAGGGTGCGCTCGCGTTCTTCGGCGAGCCCGAGCTCGAGCTCGACGACCTGTTGCGCAGTGCCCCCGACGGCCGCGGCATCGTCTCTGTGCTCGAGCTCAGCGACGTGCAGGACAAGCCTGCGCTGTTCTCCACCTTCATGATCTGGCTGCTGGCGAAGCTGCAGTCGCACCTCCCGGAGCTGGGCGACACGCCGAAGCCGAAGCTGGTGTTCTTCTTCGATGAAGCGCACCTGCTCTTCCGCGACGCGAGCAAGGCGTTTCTCGATCAGGTCGCGCAGGTGGTGCGGCTGATCCGCTCGAAGGGCGTCGGCGTGTTCTTCGTCACGCAGAGCCCGAAGGACGTGCCGGCCGAGGTGCTGGGGCAGCTCGGCCACCGCGTGCAGCACGCGCTGCGCGCGTTCACGCCCGACGACGAGAAGGCCCTGCGCGCGGCGGCGCGTACCTTCCCCAGGTCGGAGTTCTACGACGTCGAGCGCACGCTCACCAGCCTGGGCATCGGCGAAGCCCTGGTCACGGTGCTCGGGCCGGACGGCGTGCCGACGCCGCCGTTCGCCACGCGGCTGGTGCCGCCGGGCTCGCGCATGGGCCCGCTCACCGACCTCGAGCTGCGCGGCTGCCTGTCGACGCCGCAGGTGCAGAAGTACGCCAAGGCGATCGACCGCGACAGCGCCAAGGAGAAGCTCGAGCGCGAGGACGCAGGCGCCACCGCCGCGGCGAGCGCACCGGCGCGCGCTGCCGCGAAGGGCGCAGCCGCGCCCGGGGCGAGCGGCGTCGGCGAGACGATCGTCGAGGCGCTGAACTCGCCGGTCGCGCGCACCATCGCCGGCGCGATCACGCGCGGGCTGATGGGCGCGCTGCTCGGGCCGCCGCGGAGACGCCGCTAGGCATGCACCCCGCGCTCGTCAGGGCGAAGGACTTCCTCTGGGAGGTCGTCGTCGAGTGGCAGAAGGACGACGCCCTCACGCTCGGCGCCGCGCTGGCCTACTACACGATCTTCTCGATCGCGCCGCTGCTCGTGCTGGTGATCGCGATCGCCGGACTGGTGTTCGGCCGCGCCGCGGCGGAGGGCCAGCTCGTCGCGCAGATCCAGGACACGATCGGACCCGCGGGCGCGAAGATGATCGAGGACATGATCGCGCGCGCGAGCCGTCCGGCTTCGGGCATCGTGGCCACGCTGGTGAGCCTGGCGACGATGGCCTTCGGCGCCTCGGGGGTGTTCGCGCAGCTGCAGTCGTCGCTGAACAAGATCTGGGAAGTGCAGGGCAAGCAGCGCGGCGCAATCCGGGGCCAGGTGCGCCGGCACATGACCTCGGCCACGATGATCGGCGGCATCGGGCTGCTGCTGCTAGCGTCGCTCGCGGCGTCCGCGGTGCTGGGGCTGGTGCACGAGACGCTCGCCGAGCGCTTCCCGGTGCTCTCCGTGGTGCTGCGCCTCGCGAACGTCGCGCTCTCGTTCGCGGTGATCACGGCGTTCTTCGCGCTGATCTACAAGCTGCTGCCGGACGTCAGGATCGAGTGGCGCGACGTCGCCCTGGGCGCGCTGGTGACCGCGGTGCTGTTCGGGCTGGGGCGCAGCTTGATCGGGCTCTACCTCGGTCGCGCCGGCGTCACCTCGGTCTACGGCGCGGCGGGCTCGCTCGTGTTGGTGCTCTTGTGGATCTACTACTCTGCCCAGCTGCTGCTCCTGGGCGCCGAGTTCACGGAGGTGTACTCGCGGCGCTTCGGCTCTCGTCGGGAACATCCATGAATTCGCATCCTCGGCGCATCCTCTTCCTCGGAGCAGCGCTCTCGCTCGCCGTCTCCCTGGGCTGCTCGTTTCGCGGCGGCGACTTCACGCCTCAGGCGAAGGAGCCGGAGACGCCCTGCTCGCGCGAAGCCGAGGGGATCTGCAAGGAGAAGCTGGGCTCGGCCGACATCGGCAACTGCGTGGCGCGCGAGAAGTACCGCTGCGAGCTGATGGAGCAAGAGAAGGCGAGCGACCCGAACGCCCCCGCTCCGGCTACTCCGTAGGTTTCGCCAGCTCCTCGCACATGTAGAGCTCGCGCTTCATGCAGGCCTGCTGGTCGGAGCCGGCGAGCTGCTTCTCGCACTTCTTCTCGGCCTGCTTGGCGCAGGGCGACGAGCCCAGCTCGCTCTTGGACATGTCCGCGGGAGATGCACACGCGGCGAGCCCCACCAGGCATCCGATCCCCACCAGCCGACGCATGAACGAGAAGGGTGTCGCACGCGGCATCCGAGGGAAAGGGTTACCATGCGCGCGATGCTCCGCACCCCCGCCGCCCTCGTCGCCGCGCTCGCGCTGCTCTCCTGCGCGACGACTCCGCCGCCGCACGCCGCCGGCCCGGCGGCGCGCGACTACTTCCCCATGCTCCCGGGCGCGCACTGGGTGTACGAGATGCGCACGGGCCTGTTCTCGCACACGAAGCTGGAGGTGACCTCGCGCGGCGAGCGCCCGGTGCGCGACTCCGAGCGCGGCATGTTCGTGTTCGAGGAGCGGGCCGACGGCGAGCTGTTCGGGCTCGAGCCCGCGGGCCTCGTCGGCTACCGCGTGAGCGGCGGCTACGTGACGCGCATCCCGGCGATCGAGCTCGAGAGCGACGGAGTGGTCCATCTGTTCGGCCACGGAGCGGTCGCCTTCCTGCCGGTAGACCCGCGGTCGGGACAGCGCTGGAACGACCAGGTCGACGTCTTCGACGCGCCGGGGCGCGCGACGCAGAGCTGGACTGCCGAGGTGGAGAACGTGGGCCGCGTGCACGTGGCGGCGGGTACCTTCGACGACGTGATCGTGGTGCGCAGTGCGGCCTGGGACCTGGAGTGGCGCACGGACGAGCCGCTGCACAGCTACGAGGACTACTACGCGCGCGGCGTCGGGCTGATCCGCAGCGTCGCCCACAACCACACCCGCTTCCTGCCGATCGCCGAGATGGATCAGGAGCTGGTCGAGGTCCGCTTCGACCAGGGCGAGGGCGCTGCGGTCTCGCGCTGATCAGTTTCCGGACGAGAGGTCCGCGGGTCGGAAGCGCGCGTCCGGGATCGCCGTGTCGAGCTTCACGTCCTCGAGCGTGACCCGGGTGCGGGTCTGGTCGAGCTTGTCCTCGAGCTCGATTGCGGTCGCGATCTGCAGCGGGCCGACCTGCACGATCTTCGCCGGGTCCGCATGCAGCACCTTGCGCAGCCGCCCGCCGGGCTCGTACGAGTCGATCTCGAGCACCACGCAGGTCTCCTGGTCGACCGAGCTGACGATGCGCTCGTAGCTCGACTGTTCGCCCGCGGCCGGCGCGCTGGAGATCACGTACACGCTGCGCTCGCCGATCTTCCCGTCGGCCTGCCGCTCGGCCTTGCCGTGCTTCTGGAACGAGCGCCAGTTCTCGAAGTCGTCGTAGGAGAAGTCCGTGCCGAACAGTCCGCTGTTGCTGCGCCCCGAGACGCGGCGCACGCGGCGCTCCCCGGGCGACCAGACGTAGAAGTCGCTGGGACCGTTCGCGCTCTCGATCATCAGCATCGCCGTGCCGTGTATCTCGAGCGGCCGGTCGAAGCGCAGAACGATCCGCCGCAGGCCGTCGTCCAGCTTCTTGCCCATCACGAGCGCGCGGCTGATGCGCTCGCCGCCGATCCGGTCGGTCTTCACGAACTCCACCAGGAACGATACGCTCGATTTCGGCGCGTTTCGCTCGAGGCAGGCGCGTGCGGGTGCGAGGTCGAGCCCCTCCGCGCGCGCCGGCAGCGCCAGTGCCAGCCAAAGGCCGAGCCCGGCCAACGTCCCCACCCCCTGCGGTCGAGCCATGCGGTCTCCTATAGTACAGCGACCCCGTGCGCCGAAATGCCCGCGCTCCCGCCGCCCTGCTGCTCCTATCCGGGATCCTCGTCCTCTTCCCGGCACCTCGGGCGCACGCCCAGGCGAGTCAGGAGCAGGTCTGGATCGACCTCGCCGAGCCGGTCGAGGGAGTGGTGCAGAAGGTGCCGGTCGGGATGATCGAGGTCACCGGTTCGACGGGCGCGGGCCGCGCCCGTTTCCACGACGTGGCGATCGTGGTCGACCTCTCGACCAGCACGCGGCTGCCGTCGGGTGTCGACGTCAACGGCAACGGCCACGTCGGCAAGTCGGCTCCGGAGATCCGCGAGGACTACTGGGGGGACGGCTCGCCCGAGAAGCTGTGCGACGACGACGGCGACACCATCGCGGCCGCGGAGATCGCCGCGGTGCGCAGGCTCTTGAAGCTGCTCGACGCCGCCCACTCGCGCGTGGCGCTGATCGCGTTCGGCGACAAGGCAGAGCTGGTGGCGCCGCTCGACTCCAGCCGGACCCAGCTCGCGGCCGCGCTGGACATGCTGGACCACAAGCACGGCTGGTACGGCGGCACCAACTACGCCGACGCGATCGAAGTCGCGCTGAACGCGCTGCAGAGCGCCGCGCCGGTCGGGAAGACGGAGCGCAAGCGCAGCATCCTGTTCCTCTCGGACGGCTATCCGACCATGCCGCAGCCCGAGCCGCTGCCGGCCAAGGCCGCGATCGAAGCCGCCAAACGCGCTGGCGCTGCGGGCGCACACCTGCACAGCTTCGCGCTCGGCCCCGAGGCCGTGCGCGGCCGCGACATCCTGTCGGTGATGTCGAAGCTCGCCGACGGGTCACTCACCGAGATCGATCGCCCCGGCGACGTGCTGTTCCACCTGCCGTCGGTGGAGCTGTCCGAGGTCGCGGACCTCCAGATCGACAACGACACCACCCATCAGCCCGGCCGTGCCGTGCGCCTGCTGGCCGACGGCACGTTCGACGGCTTCGCGCCGCTCGTGCCCGGGCGCAACCTGCTGCGCGTCACGTCGGTCGGCATCGGCGGAGGCAAGCAGGAAGAGCATCGCACCGTGATCTACGACCCCGCGCCGGGCTCGTCGAAGGAGGTCGAGCTCGAGGTCTCGCGCCTGCGCGAGCTGCTCAAGGAGCGCACGGTCGAGGTCGAGCTCGGCCAGGAGATCCAGCGCGCCCGCGAGCTCCGCCGGCACCAGAAGGAGCTCCGCATCGAAGCCGGCCCGGGCACCGGGCCGCAGCCGACCGCTCCACCAGAAGCGCCTCAAAAGTGACTTGACACCGCAAGGCCGACGGCCGCGCAGCGAGGCGCAGCCGAGCGAAGGGGCGGGCGCGCGGCCGCCCGCGCGCCAAACGGCCCTAAGAACTTGCGGCCCGCCGCTCGCTGGAGCGACGGGCCGCAATGCTTTGGAACGCTGGACTTACCGGCCGAGAGTCTTCAGTCGCGTGGTGTCGTAGTACTTCCGACTCTCGTCGATCGTGAACGGGAACGCGTTCGCGTTGTCGAACTGTCCCGTGTGCGAGTTGTTGTTCTGCACGTTCACGATCATGATGTCCGAGTAGTTGAGCGTGTTGCGGCCCTTGTTCTCGGCGACCGGGCTGTCCTCGCTCCACTTGAACACGCTGGTGATGATCCGGTACGGCTTGCCGGCGCGGTCGTACATGATCGAGTACAGCGGCATCATGGTCTCTTTGTCGTACCAGATCTTCTTGCGGCTGTACGGGTGACCCTTCTGCTTCGGCACGTCGTCGAGCTGGAAGACGTTGCGCTTCTCGAAGGTCTCGTCCGCGAACGGCAGGGCGTTGTACGGGCCGAACTTGCAGTGGAACCACTCCTCGTCCGTACCCAGCCGCGCCATGTTGCGGGCCGCCTTCAGCTCCTCGGGGATGATGCTCGGGAAGCAGGTGCGCTTCGAGTTCATCACGCCCGCCTTCACCGACTCACCCTTGTACTCCCACTGGTGATCCCAGACGTAGCCCGAGAAGATGTAGAAGTCCTCGAGCGTGAACTCAGTGCCCAGGAGTGAGTCGGACTTCTGAGTCGCCGCAATGCGGCGCACGCGGCGCAACGCCGGGATGTACGCCCAGGTGTCGTCTTCCTTGCCCTGCTCGGTGTAGCGGTAGAGCAGGAACATGGTGCCGCGCAGGTCGAACGGCGTCTTGACATCGAAGAACTCCGCCCACTCGACGTTGGTGCCCTTCTCGAGCTCGGTGGTCGCGGGCAGCAGGTCGGCGCGGTGGCTGAAGTAGGTGCGGCGGTACTCGCCCTGGCCGATGCGCCAGACTTCCTTGCCGCTGTTCCGCATGTTGCTGAAGCCCCAGTGCGGCAGGTTCAGGCCCGAGCCGCCCTGCCAGCGGTAGTTCACGTCCCAGGCGAGCTTGAGCGAGAACTGCGGATCGTCGGGAGTCAGGTCGCACTTGTGGTTGGTCGCGTCCTTCGCCCAGTCCGAATACGGGAACGGCTGGCCGGCGGTGTAGTTCATCAGCCGCCCGTCGGCGTCGAGCTTGGCCTGGCAGGCATAGTCCACCGTGGCCTTCACGTAGGCCGCGTTGGGCGTGTACTTCTGCGTCTCGACGATCTTCATGCCGAGACCGTCGAACGTGTCCGCGACGTACGGGTACAGCTCGTCGGGGATGACCCCCTTGGCTGCCGTCTTGTTCGCGGCGGTGATGGTCGTCCCGGGTCCCACATCCGCGATCGCATTCGTCCCGACCGCGAGCAGCAGGCCGGTCAGTGCGGGCATCCAGTGTGTTCGTCGCATCGCGTTCCTCCAAAAAGTGTCGGCTTTGCGGCCCGAGCCCCCTCTGCCGCGAAGCATGCGAGCAAAGATGATGCGCGGTGTACCCGGCGGATTCAAGCCACTCCGCCCGGGTTGACCCGGCGCACCTCCAACCGGATGATACGCCCCATCGCGGCTTTCGGATTCGAAGGGGGGACGCCATGAAACTGCGGCCTGGCCGGCAACTCAGGCGCGTCTCGGCGGCAATCGCGGCCAGCGCGGCGCTGTGGCTGCTCGCGCCGTCGGGCGGAGCCGAGCTCAACCCCGCCAAGATCGAGAGCTGGAAGCTGCCGCGGGCGAACCTGTTCGGCGTCGCCGCGCGGGGCGACTCCGCCTGGGCGTGCGGATACTGGGGCACGATCCTGCGCTCCACCGACGCTGGCCGCAGCTGGGTCCAGGTCGACACGCCCACCGCGGAGACGCTGTTCGCCACGTCGTTCGCCGACGACAAGAACGGCTGGATCGCGGGTGCCAACGGCGTGATCCTCCACAGTGTCGATGGCGGTCAGAGCTGGACGCGGCAGTCGGTGACCGTGCCCGACGAGATGGGCGGCACCCGCCCGCTGGACGTGAACCTCTTCGGTGTCGCCGCGCTTTCGCCCACCGAGGCGTGGATCGTCGGCGACCTCGGCACCGTCCTCCACACCAAGGACGGCGCGAGCTGGGAGAAGCAGAGCTTCGACGCGGCCACCTTCGCCGACGAGAACGTGCCCGACCGCATCCTCAACTCCGTGGTGTTCAGCAGCCCGACCGACGGCTGGATCGGCGGTGAGTTCGCGACGCTGCTCCGCACGCACGACGGCGGGGTCACCTGGACCGGCACGCGCCAGATCACCGGCGCGCCGAACGACCTCTACCTGTTCAACGTGGCCGCGGGCGGCGGGAGCGCGGCCGCGGTCGGCCTGGCGGGCGGCGTGCTGGTGGCCAACGCGGACGGCAGTGAGTGGACCTCGCGCTCGGTCGACACCACCGCGGGTCTGTTCACGATCTCCTGGCAGGGTCAGCGCGGGCTGGCAGCGGGCGACCGCGGGGTGCTGTTCGTGACTTCGGACGGCGGCGCGACCTGGACCGAGCCGAAGCGGCCCAAGCTCTTCAACTGGATCGCCGGCAGCACCTTCGACGGCGCACAGAACGCGCTCGCGGTCGGAGAGGCCGGCCTGATCCTGCGCTCGGACGACGGCGGCAGCAGCTTCACCGCGGCGACCCTGCCCGAGCAGCGCGTGGACCCCAACCTGCGCGGGATGGGTGGTCCGGAAAAGAAGGGCGAGGCCAAGAAGCCGGACTGATGCGCCTCTTGCTCTCCGTCGTGGCGATTGGAAACATCAGCGCTGCGATGTTGTCGGCGCCCGTGCTCAGCGTATTCCTCGAGGCCCCGTAGATGGCCGAGGGTCAGCCGAGCGTCCCCCCCACCCGACGCATCACCCGGCTGGCCCTGCTCGGAGCGGCCTTGGCGCTGTTCCTCTCCGACGCAGCGTGTCGAAGCGCGCCGAGCGCCAGCCGCGCGCCGGGCGCCGCGGCGACCGACTTCTTCCCGCTCGTGAAGGGCGCGCGCTGGCGCTACAAGCTGGACCTGGTCGTCACCTCGACCGAGATCGACGTGATCGCCAAGGGCGACTCGCCGGTCGAGGGCCTCACCGCCAACGCGTTCGTCATGGACGAGAAGTCGGTCGGCCAGAGCTTCGGCCTCGCGCCGATCGGTCCCACGGCGTATGTGACTGCAGACGGCTTCCTCTGCCGCTACACCGGACTGGATTACACCCGAGCGGATCACCTCAAGATGCTCGGATCCGAGGACCCGACGCGGGTGATTCCACTCGGTGCGACCCCGGGATCGGAGTGGACGAACGAGACCCGGCTGATGCAGCAGCCGGAGGGCGGCGGCGGGCTGATCAAGTGGACGGGCCGCACCAAGCGCGCCGACGAGGTCACTGTCCCCGCCGGAACGTTCAAAGACGTGATTCTCGTCGAGATGGAGTACTGGGATCCGTCGGTCGACACAGCGGCGCCGTTGATCGCCTACCAGGACTGGTACGCCAGAGGCGTTGGATTGCTGCG
>Ga0306921_10001148_pt1 | contig 25194 bp, 26 predicted proteins | sample sta12Cox44000080_FD_203760 | JGI IMG/M metagenome (GOLD analysis project Ga0306921, IMG submission 203760) | Lab enrichment of tropical soil microbial communities from Luquillo Experimental Forest, Puerto Rico - statoxic.12C.oxic.44.000.080 (v2)... | ecosystem: Environmental > Terrestrial >...
GAAGCCCGCCAGCAGCGCGGTGATCAAGCTGAAGCGGGCGTCCCAGACCAGCGTGGCGATCCGCCGTGCAGGACCGACCTCCATCGCGGTCAGCTCGTCGCGATACTCGACCCAGAGATCCTCGATGGTCTGGCGCGCCAGGGCCGCGATGATCGGCGTCACCAGGATGGTCTGGGCGATCACCATGGCCTGCGGCGTGAACAGGATACCCCACGAGCCGAGCGGGCCCGCCCGCGACAGCGCGAGATAGACCAGCAGGCCGATCACCACCGGCGGAAGGCCCATCATGGCGTTCAGGAGCACGATCACCGCGTCTCGGCCGCGGAAGCTCGACAAGGCGATTGCCGCGCCCAGCGGCACGCCGACCACGGCTGCCGCCAGCACCGCGGACAGGCTCACGATCAGCGCCAGCCTGACAATGGCGAACAACGCGGGATCGCCCATCAACACGAGGTCGAGCGCAGAGGCGTTGTCGGGCATCGCCGTCGTTTTCGCAGACTATCAAGACAGTGTCATCCGAGGGCCGCGCGCCGCCACGGCGTCGTCTTCTCTCGCGAACTTCCAATGACCAAATTAGGTGGGTGGGCTCGCCCGGTGGTATGATGCTTCTTCGAATGGAGAGAGCTTTGGGAGCGTAGCGTATGCCCATCCTTGCCGGATTCTTGTGGGACCGTTTTTCGACCGTTTCCCCACCGTTTTTGACCGTTTTTCCGGCCGGCTCGAATCGAGAATCACTCGATGACTCAAGGGCCGGACCATTTTCGCGGTTCCTCGGCGCCGTTAGAAAACGGTGAAAACGGCGCCCGAGGTCGCGTCAGTCTGCTTCGGCGGAGATCGCGCGCAGCATTTCGCATCGCGCAGGAGGAGATTTTCGGAGCGGCGGCTACAGAGCGACTAGCCGCCTAGGCGTCGGCATCTCTGCTAGCGCTGCGGCGTCGTCGCAGCGCCGGCGCCGGCGCCGACCGCGCCGCCGATCAGCGCGCCGGTGAGCGGGCCCATGCCCGTCACCGCGCCGATCACTGCGCCGGTGCCCGCGCCGATGCCGCCGCCGGTCACGGCGCGCTGGCCCCAGGTGTCACCGCAGGCCGCAACGCCGCACAGGATGGTCGCCAGGATAGCGGCGCGCGTGATGTGTTTGGTGATCGTCGACATGGCCCGGCTTCTCCGATTGAAAGGCACGCTCGGCTAGTACTGCTTGGGCGCGGTCGCCGCGCCAATGCCGGCGCCGGCTGCGCCGCCGACCACGGCACCCAGAAGCGGGTTGAAGCCTGTGGCGACGCCGAGCAGCGCGCCGGTGCCCGCGCCGATGCCGCCGCCGGTCACGGCGCGCTGGCCCCAGGTGTCACCGCAGGCGGTGGCGGCGAGAAGGATGCCTGTAAGCACGAAAGACTTGGCGAAACTCAACATGGTTCGGACTCCCGTAGATCGGCCGAAAGCGCCGGCCTGATAACGTCGAAATAAACGAATGGTTGCCTGGAGAAACCCAGAGTTAGTAGTGCCGCGGCGTGGTTGCAGCACCGATGCCGGCGCCTGCCGCACCGCCGACCACCGCGCCCAGCAGCGGATTGAAGCCGGTCGCAGCACCCAGCACGGCGCCTGAGCCGGCGCCGATCGCGCCACCGGTCACGGCGCGCTGGCCCCACGTGTCACCGCAAGCGGTCGCGGTGAAAAGGACGGCGGCGAGAACGATGTACTTGCGCATAGCGTGTGCACTCCTAGGCTGGCCAAGGCAGAGAACCTTGTGACCGGTGATACGGTTTGGATTAGGGCGAAAAGTCGACGAGAACCTGTGGCGAAACCGTGACCGCGGTGGAGATACCGTTAGATGACCCGTTGGGGGAGGGCCGTTGCTCCATGCTGAAGCACTTCGATCATGTCACGGTGGCGGTGACCGACATGCCCGCCGCTATCCGCTTCTTCGAGCTGCTGGACTTCGAGCTCGACAAGGATGTCGTGATCAGCGGCCCGGTGATGGATCGCTACATGGGCATCGACAATCTCGAAGCGCGGCATGTCACCCTGGCTCTCAAGGGTGCTGAGCCGCGCCTGGAGGTACAGCTCCTGCACTTCAACCGGCCGACCGTGACGGCGGCCGCCGACATCGCCCGGCTGGACCGCATTGGCTTCAATCACATCTGCTTTGCGGTCGACGATATCGACCGGGTGATCGCCAAGGTCACGGCGGCCGGCGTGCGCCTGCGCAACGAAATGATGACCTTCCACGACCGCAAGCTGGTGTTCCTCGAAGGGCCCGAGGGCATCACCGTCGAGCTGGCGGAATGGAAGTAGCCGCTCAGATCACCCGCTGGGTGCGCGCGTAGGCCATGTAGAGGTCGTGCGCCTGGCGTGCGATCGGGCCGGGCTGCAGGTCGCGGCTTTCGTAGCGGCTGACCGGCTGGACCTTGCCGGCATTGCCGGTGGTGAAGATCTCGTCGGCATCGTCGAGCTCGCGCGTCGTCACCGTGCGCTCGTCGACCTGAACGCCGGCATCGCGCAGCAGCGTGACGGTGCGGTTGCGTGTGATGCCGGCAAGGAAGCAGCCGTTGGGCACCGGGGTCGCCACCACGCCGCCCTTGGCGAGAAAGATGTTCGAGCTGCAGGTCTCGGCGACGTTGCCTGCCGAATCGAGCACCACGCCGTTCTGGAAGCCGCGCTCGAGCATCTCGGCGACGCCGCGCGAGGAGTTGGGATAGAGGCAGGAGGCCTTGGCCATGGTCGGCGCGCTCTCCGGCGTCGGCCGGCGGATGGTGCGGCAGAGGCCGAGCGTCAGCGGCGTGCCGGCACGCATCGGCGAGTGGTAGATGCAGAGCAGGAATTGCGTCGACTCCGGATCGACCGAGATCGGGCCCTGGCCGCCCTTGGTCGCCCAGAACATCGGCCGCACATAGAGCTCGGCCTTGGGCCCGAAGCGGCGCACGCCTTCGTGCATCAGCGTCAGGATTTCCTCAGCGGTCTTGGTCGGCTTCAGTCCAAGCGCATGGGCCGAGCGCACGACACGTTCGGCATGGAGGTCGAGATCCGGTCCGCAGCCTTCGAAGGCGCGGCCACCGTCGAACACCATCGAGCCCAGCCAGAAAGCATGATCGCGCGGGCCCAGGATCGCGGGGTTGCCCTCGTGCCACGTGCCGTTCCAGTAGGTGAGCGTGTCCATCTTGTCCTCGAGCCTCGGAAGCGGGCGGAAATAGCAGTTTCGGCGACATCAGGACAGCCGCAGCGCGTCTCAAGTCCGCCCTTATTTTTGCTGGGGTCGCCTTGCGAAGTGCGGCGGCGATGTCGCGCGAATGCCTTGATTGTGCCTCGGCACGCCGGCGGCTGAGCTCTCGTATCTCCAACAAGACGCGATCAAGTGCCTACTCAATGGAGGCAGAACATGATGAAGCGCGGACTTGTCACTCTTCTCGCTGCGGGCGCGTTGGCTGCGCCGCTGATGCTGGCGCCGGCACTCGTCACCCCCGCCGCCGCCCAGGCGTCACTCAACATCGGTCTCTCCGTACCTGGCCCGGCCGTGCCGGCGCCGCTCTTTGGCGTCGCGCCCGCTCCGGCCTACGCCTGGGGCTACGGCCATCCCCGGTATTGGGAGCATCGCGAATGGGAGCGTCAGCATTGGCGTGAGCGTGAGTGGGAGCGTCATCACGAGTGGCATCACTGGCGTTGACGATCCTTCGTTGAACAGGAAACAGGGCGCGACGCGCCCTGTTTTCTTTTGTTCCCGCCTCGGCTGACAGCAAGCTGACTCCGCTGCGGCCGAATTTGGGCAAAGGCTGGGCCCAAATTCCTTTTTCAGCGGGGCACGGGAGAACGGCCGATACCGTACTTCCTTGCGAGACGCGGGCCGTCAAAGGCCGCGCAAGGTAAGGAGGCAAGTCATGATGAAGCGTACTCTCTACACCGCTCTTGCCGCCGCCGCGATTTCCACGCCGGCGCTGATCGCTCCGGCGCTGTTTTCGCCAGCGGCAGCGCAGGCCAACCTGAGCGTTGGCCTCACGATCGGCACGCCGCCCTCGGCGCCGGTTTATGAGGTCGTTCCCGCCCCGCGCGCCGGCTATGTCTGGGCGCCGGGCTTCTGGCACTGGGAAGGCAGCCGCCACGTCTGGCATGCCGGCTACTGGATGCCGGAGCGCCGCGGCTACAACTGGGTCCCCGATCGCTGGGCGCAGGTCCATGGCGGCTGGCAGCACGAACAGGGCCATTGGGACCGCCAGGTAGCGGCCCACCCGTGGGGCGACCGTGACCATGACGGCGTGCCCAACAAGTTCGACAACTATCCGAACAACCCGTATCGCCGTTAGTCCGACGACGGGCGTAGAGGAGGTGGGGCGCTTAGGCGCCCCGCCTTCTTTTTTGCTATCGTCCGCGGCTCCGGAGGAGTCGAGCCATGCCCGCACCCATCGCCATCCGCCTGCATCCCAACGACAACGTCGTCGTGGCGCGCATGGACATCCTGCCCAACACCAAGGTCGAGGGCGAGGTCGCCGCGGCCACGCGCGTGCCGCCCGGGCACAAGATCCTGACGCGCGCGGTGAAGAAGGGCGAGCCGCTGCGCAAGTACAATCAGATCATCGGCTTTGCCACCGAGGACATGACGCCGGGCACGCACATCCACACCCACAACTGTGTCATGGGCGATTTCGAGCGCGACTACGCCTTCTGCGCCGACGCCCATCCCACCGACTACATCAAGCCGGCCGCGACCTTCATGGGCTATCGCCGCGCTGATGGCCGCGCGGCGACTCGCAACTACGTGGGCATCGTCACCACGGTTAACTGCTCGGCCGCGACCAGCCGCATGATCGCCGCCAAGCTCGCGCCGCTGCTCGCGCAGTATCCCAACATCGACGGCGTGGTGCCGCTGACCCATGGTGGCGGCTGCGGCATGGCGGCGTCGGGCCTTGAGATGGATGTGCTGCGCCGCACGCTCGCGGGCTACACGCGCCATCCCAACATGGCGGCGGTGGTGGTGCTGGGGCTGGGCTGCGAGACCAACCAGATCTCCGGCCTGATGAATGCCGAGGGCCTCAAGGAAGGACCCAAGCTCATCCCGATGGCGATCCAGGACGAGGGCGGCGTCAGCAAAACGGTGATGCGTGCCGTCGGATTCCTGAACGAGCTCTTGCCCGAGGCCAACGCCGTCAAGCGCGAGCCGCTTCCGGTGAGCGAGCTGATCCTGGCGCTGCAGTGCGGCGGCTCCGACGGCTATTCCGGCATCTCGGCCAATCCGGCGCTGGGCGCCGCCGTCGACCTCTTGGTGCGCCATGGCGGCACGGCGGTGTTGTCGGAGACGCCGGAGATTTACGGCGCCGAGCACCTGCTGACGCGTCGCGCGGTGTCGCGCGAGGTCGGCGAGAAGATCGTCAAGCGCATCAAGTGGTGGGAAGACCATTGCGCGCGCACCGGCGGCGAGATGAACAACAACCCGTCGCCGGGCAACAAGGCGGGCGGTCTGACGACGATCCTGGAGAAATCCCTGGGCGCCGTCGCCAAGGGCGGCACGACCAACCTGGTCGACGTCTACGAATACGCCCAACCCATCACCGCCAAGGGCTTCGTCTACATGGATTCGCCGGGCTACGATCCCGTGTCCGCTACAGGGCAAGTCGCGGGCGGTGCCAATGTTTTGTGCTTTACCACCGGCCGCGGCAGCGTTTTCGGCTGTAAACCCACGCCGTCACTCAAGCTCGCGACGAATAGCTCGCTCTACCGGCGCATGACGGACGATATGGACATCAATTGCGGAACCATCGTCGATGGCGAGGAAACCATTCAGGACAATGGAAAGAAAATATTTGAACTGATCGTGAAGACAGCTTCCGGCCACAAGACAAAGTCCGAAATGCTGGGCATTGGCGACGATGAATTCGAACCGTGGAAGATCGGCGCCACAATGTGATGAAGCCCACTGATCCCATCGACAAAGGCAACTAACTTGACTTCGGGGCGTTACGTCCCCATATGCGGCGCTACGACTTACGAACTTGGCCTTGCCTTGGCGGCCTAGCCCTTAGCGGCACGGACCTTCCCCACGAGCTATCCCCCAATTTCTTCGAGTTGTCGCAGATCGTGCCGCGAGCGCACACTCTGCGCGTAACTATGCTTGCTCGCTAGACTAAGGAGACAGAGTAATGCCCACAGGTACCGTGAAGTGGTTCAATGCCACCAAGGGTTTCGGTTTCATCCAGCCGTCCGACGGCGGCAAGGACGTGTTCGTCCATATCAGCGCCGTCGAGCGTTCGGGCCTGAACGGCCTGAATGAAGGCCAGAAGATCAACTACGAGATCGCCACTGAGCGCGGCCGTTCGGCGGCCGTGAATCTCAAGGCGTCTGAGTAGGCTTTCGGAGCTCACGAACGGCGGCGGTGCCATCCCGGTACCGCCGCCGTTCTTTTTTGGCAGGAGAAACGCTGCGCCTGCGCCCTTGAGCGGCGCGACCATCGCGGCGAACATGCCCCCGGGGAGCGCGCCACGCCGTGGGGGGAAACCGATGCCGGCCGACCTGCACTATCTGTCGCTCGACGAGGTCGCGCGGCGGCTCAAGGCGCGCAAGGTCTCGTCTGTCGAGGCCACCCAGGCGATCCTTGATCGTATCGCCAAGCTCGATCCCAAGCTCAAGAGCTACGCCACGCTGACGGCTGAACGGGCGCTGAGCGACGCTGCGGCGCGCGACGCCGAGAGCGCCGCCGGCAAATCGCGCGGTCCGCTGCATGGCGTGCCGATCGCGGTCAAGGATCTCTGCAACACCGCCGGCATCCCGACCGCCGCCGGCATGGCGATCCATCGCGCCAACATGCCCGCCAAGGACGCCACCGTCGTGACGCGGCTGAAGGCGGCCGGCGCGGTGATCCTGGGCAAGCTGCAGATGACGGAAGGCGCCTTCGGCGCGCATCACCCGACCATTCCCGCGCCCGTCAATCCCTGGCATTCGGCCTATTGGACGGGCGCATCATCGTCGGGCTCGGGCGCGGCAACAGCGGCCGGCCTGTGCTTTGCCTCGCTCGGTTCGGACACTGGCGGCTCGATCCGCTTTCCCTCGACCATGAACGGCCTCTCCGGTCTCAAGCCGACCTGGGGCCGCGTCAGCCGGGCCGGAGTCTTCCCGCTCGCCGAATCACTCGACCACATCGGACCGATGACGCGCAGCGCTCTCGACTGCGCGATCGTGCTTGGCGTCATCGCCGGAGCGGATGCTGATGATCCGACCGCCGTCCCTCGGCCGGTGCCCGACTATGCCGCGGCAGCGGCCAACGGCGCCAAGGGCAAGCGCGTCGGCGTGCCAAACGGGTTGCGCGATCTCGACGACGATTCGCGCTGGGCGCTCGAGGGCGCTGTCGATGCCTTGAAGCGGGTCGGTGCCGAGATGGTCGAAGTCGGCCTGCCCGCCGGCTTCAATCAGGGCGCGCGCGACTGGCTGCCGCTGTGCGCCGTCGAATGCGCCATCGCGCACGAGGCGACCTATCCGTCGCGCGCCAACGACTATGGCCCGGTGCTGGCGGCGCTGATCGACAGCGGCCGCAAGCTCTCGGCGATGGAGATGGCGCACCTCCAGCTTCGCCGGGCGGCGCTGACGGGTGAACTCGACAAGCTCCTGGCCTCGGTCGATCTGTTGCTGATGCCGGTGATGGGACGCGCCGTCTGGAAACTCGACGATCTCGCCAAGGCCGGCCGCGACGTCGACGCCGTTGGCGAGCGGCTGCGCTACACCGCGCCGTTCGACATGAGCGGACATCCGACGCTCACCCTGCCCGGTGGCATGACGCGGGACGGCGTGCCGGCGGGCTTCCAGATCGTTGGCCGCGCCTTCGACGAGGCCGGCATCCTCGCCGCCGGCCATGCCTACCAGCAGCAAACCGACTGGCATCTCAAGCGCCCGCCGCTGTGATGCAGGCCCGATTCATGGACGCTGAATCGCCTTTGCTGTACGATCACTTTTTTGTCACGACCATGGCCGCATGAGAATTCCCTTCAGGTCCGATCTGCGACTGAAGCCCAGCATCCTGACGTCGTTCCTGCTTCTCACGCTGCCGGTTTTCGCCACCATCATCGCGGTCACCTACATCTCCAACGAGCGGATTGCGCGCGAGGACGCGCGCGAACTGGTCGAGCGCTTCCGTATCGACGGCATCGAGAACGTCCAGAGCATCTTCGACGGCATCAAGTCGCTGGTCCGGGCATCGGCCACGCTGGGCGATCAGCAGCCCGACTTCTATTTCAGCAACCGCTCGATCAAGTACTTCTACAGCGTGCTGTTGCACAACGAGAAGATGGTCAGCGTCTATGCCGGCCTCGCCGATGGTGGCTTCCGCCAGGCCCGGCGCATCGATCCCAACGTCGAGATCGACGGCAAGCTGCCGCCAAAGGGGACCAAGTTCGCCTACCGCTGGATCGATCTCAAGGAAGGCGAGGGCTCGATCGATCACTACGTCTTCCTCGACGCCAACGGGCAAGGCCTGGGCGCCTCCCAGCAGCTGACGGCCTATGATCCCCGGACGCGCGGCTGGTATCGCAACACGGTGGCCGCCGGTACGACCTACATCACCGATCCCGACGTCTTCTCCGCCCTCGGGCTGATCGGCTTCACCATCGCCGCGCCGTTCTCCGCCGACGACGAGGTCAAGGGTGTCTTCGCCATCGACTTCACGCTCGACGGGCTCTCTTCCTATCTGGCGGAACGCAAGATCAGCCGCGGCACGGTGAGTTATCTGCTCGATCATCAGGGCCGGGTGATCGCCGCCTCCGACCTGTCGAAGACCTACACCAACAAGAACGGGCGCCTCGAGCTCACGCACATCTCGTCGCTCGAAAACGAGTTGCCGGCCATCGCCTTCGGCGCCCGCCCGCGCCAGGCGGCAGCCGACCGGCTCTATTCATTCGCCCATGACGGCAAGGAATATTTCGCCAGCCTGTCGACGATGCCGGCCGAGTTCGGCAAGGAATGGCAGCTTTTCATCATTACGCCGGTTGCCGACTTCACGGGCGAGTTCCAGCAGAACAACGTCCGCCTGCTGATCTTTGGTCTCGCCGCGACGCTCGTCCAGATCGTCATCATCTATTTCCTGAGCGGCGTGATCTCCGCGCCGCTCGAGAAGCTCGCGGACAATGTCGGGGAGATCGAGAAGTGGGGCCCGAATAGCCCGCCGAGCGTGGCCTCGCAGGTGCAGGAGATCGCCCTGCTGTCGCGCGCCGTCGACCGGCTCGACGCGACCGTCAAGTCCTTTGGCGCCTTCGTGCCCGTCGGGTTGGTGAAGGAGCTGCTGGCCTCCGACCAGAAGCTCCGGCTCGGCGGCCACAGCCGCTTCCTCACAATCTTCTTCTCCGACATCGAGGCTTTCTCGACCTTGTCGGAGGAGGTGCCGACCCAGGAGCTGCTGCTGCGGGTGTCGGCGCATCTCGAGGTGTTGACCAAGGCGGTCAACGAGGAGCACGGCACCATCGACAAGTTCGTCGGCGACGGCGTGATGGCGTTCTGGGGCGCGCCGCTGACGCTCGACGACCATGCCTGGCGCGCCTGCGTGGCGGCGTTGCGCATCCAGCACGGCATGGACGAGCTCAATCGCCGCTGGATCGCCGAAGGCATGAAGCCCTTGAACGTCCGTATTGGCATCCATTCCGACGCCGTTCTGGTCGGCAATGTCGGCTCGAAGGAGCGCATGAGCTATACGGTGATGGGTGACGGTGTGAACGTCGCAGCCCGCCTGGAAGGCATCAACAAGGAATTCCGCACGCGCATCTGCATCAGCCACTCCACCTTCAGGGAGGCCGGTGAACGGCTGTGCGTTCGGCCGATCGACGAGGTCACGGTCAAGGGCCGCCGGTCGAGCCTGACCATCTACGAAGTGCTGGGCGTTTTCGGCGCCGGCGCGTGGCTCGAACCGGCGCCTGACAAAGTGCGGCTGGCGGAGCTGACGCGCACCGCCTATGCCGCGCTGATCCGGGACGACAAGGCGGGGGCGCTGGAACTCTATCGCAAGGCCCTCGCCGAGTTCCCCGACGACGGGGTCTGCCGGGCCCTGGTCGGGCGGCTTGCGGCATGACCGATACGCTGCGACTGCCGCCGCACACGGTGGTGCCGGCGCTCCGGCCAAGCGAATACACCGCGGCGCTGATCCAGGTGCTGCGGGCGCACCCCGAGAAGGTGCGGGGCGCCGACGTGCTCGAAATCGGCTCGGGCAGCGCCGTGGTGCTGGCGGCGCTCGGGGCATTGGGCGCGGCCTCGTTGTGCGGCGTCGACATCGAGCATGACGCGGTCGAGGCCGGCGGCCTTCTGCTCGACGAGCTGGGCCACGCCGGTGCCGAGCTTCATCAGGGCGATATGTGGCTGCCGGTCGCCGGCCGGCGCTTCGACCTGGTGGTCGCCAACCTGCCGCATTTTCCCATGGCGCCGGTCGAGGTCTCCGGCCGCCTGCCGAGCTGGAGCTCGGGCGGCAGCGACGGTCGCTGGCTGCTCGATGCCTTCCTCGAAGGCCTGCCGGTCCACCTCGCGCCGGGCGGCCGCGCGGTCATCACCCACAACGCCTTCGTCGGCATCGAGCGCTCGCGGGAGATCGCCGAACAGCATGGCCTCACGCTCAGCGTGGCGCTTACCACCCTGGTCTATATCCCAGGCGACAAGATCGGCCGCATGACACCCGCCGTGCTGCGCGCCGAGCAGGGACGGTCGATCCATCGCTATGGCCCTTATACTTTCGGCGACATGCACATCGTCGAACTGACGCGCGCCTCGTGATCAGGTTCATTTGCGGATTGGCGTTGCTGCTCCTGGCCGTGGCGCCGGCATGGAGCCAGGACAAGAACTCCCCCGACGCCGCGCTCGAGCAGCTGCTGAAGGAGGCGCGCGAGAACTGCGCCCAGCCCACCGACCGGCTATCCAAGGTGCTGTGCGGCGGCCGCATCCGGATCGGCGTTCGCGACTACTATCCGCTGTTCTCTACACGCGAGGGCGACGAGCGGTCCGGCTACGAGGTCGACGTCGCACACGCCATCGCCAAGCGGTTCGGCGTCGAAGCGGATTTCCACCGCGTCAACGCCGCCACCCGCATCCCGATGATCGGCGAGGATCGCATCGACCTGGTGATCGCCACGATGGGCCACAACACCCAGCGCGACAGCCAGGTGCGCTTCATCCGGCCGCATTACTACCAGTCGGAGACGACCGTGGTCGGCCCGAAGTCGCTGCCGATCAAAGGCTGGAAGGACGTGTCGGGCCGCACCATCTGCGTCACCGTCGGCAACGTCTCCAACGCCGTGATCGTGTCGGAGAACGTCCGCCTGATGCTGTTCGACGAAGCAGGCGTGCTGCCCGAGCGGCTGCGCGACGAGACCTGCGTGCTGGCGGCGCAGGACGACAGCTTCTTCGCCGAGTACTTCACCGATCCCAAGTTCGCCGCGGAATTCGACCAGAAGTTCGGCTTCGCCCAGGTGCCGTGGGGCATGGCGGTGGCGCGCACCGGCAGCGACAAGCTGGCGCGCGCGCTCGATCTGATGAGCCAGATCTTCCATCGCGACGGGGTGTTCCTTGACTTCGCGCGCAAGGAGCGCATCGGCACGACCTTCCTCGAGAAGGAGCACGCGGTCTGGCAGCGGCCGGAATGCAACACCGACACCGGCAGTTCCAATCCTGCCTGCGTGCTGCCGGCGCTCAACGCCGAGCTCAAGCCCACGCCCTTTGCCGAGAGCGTGCTGGCATTCGAGGCGTGGGTCGAGAGGCGGCTCGGCCTCGATGTGACCCTGCCCATGCTGACGATCGCGCCGGCGTTCACGATGTTCCTGGATGGCGTGGTCAATTCGTTGATCCTGATCGCCGGCGCGCTGATCGCCACCCTGGCCTTCGCGCTCGTCTTTGGCGCCGCCGCGGGCTCGTCCTCGCGGCTGCCGCGTTGGTCGGCGCGCGCCATCACCGTGATCCTTCAATCCTCGCCGATCGTGCTGACCCTGGTGATCGCCGCGGCGCTTGCCCAAGCGATCTTCCCGTATTCGTCGTCGGTGGCGATCGGCGCCGCGATTCTGGCGCTCGGCCTGACCAATGGCAGCAACGCTGGCCAAGCGATTTCTGAGGCGATGACCAGCCTGCGCGGCGCCCAGCACCTCAGCGGCATGAACCTGTTCCTGCACTCGCTCGGCCGCTCGGCGACCCAGATCGTCGCCTTCCTGGTCAACGCCGCCAAGGGCACGCCGGTCGCGAGCTTCATCGGCGCGCCCGAGCTCTTGAGCGCGCTCACCGACATCACGTCCTTTTCCAGCGGCCGCGTCACGACCTACTGCCTGCTGCTGATCTTCTACACCGTGGTGGTGATGGGCGTGGTGTGGCTGTGCAACCGGCTGCGCTCCTTTCTCGAGCACAACGAGGCCACGGCATGAGCCCGCTGCTGCAGCGCCTGGGCGGCGACTTCCTGCCGACGTTCCTTGGCGGCATGCTGGTCAACTTCGAGATCGCAGCGCTTGCCGTCATGATCGGGCTGGCGGTCGGCCTGCCGCTGGCCTATGCGCGGGCGTCTTCCAGTCGCGCCGCCATCGGCCTGTCGCTGACCCTGATCGGCCTGATGCGGGCCGCGCCCACCTTCGTCGTGATGTTCTTCCTACTGAACGTCATTCCGCGCGATGCCGAGCTGTTCGGCGTGCCGATCACGCTGTCCGGCGTCATGACGGTGGCGGTCTCGCTGGTCCCCTATTCGGCGGCTTATGCCGCCGACGCCGGCGTCGAGGCGCTGCAGCAATGGCGCCGCGGCTCGCATGTCGGGGCGCTGCTCTTCCTGTCCAACATGACCCGCGCCTTCTTCGTGGTGGTGATGTCGTCGGGCGCGGCGGCGGCGATCGGCGTCACCGAGGGCATCTCCGTCATCCTGCGCCAGGCCGAGCTGCTGCCGTCGCTCGCCGACCGGCTGGTGCTGTTCGCCATTGGCGTCGCGATGTTCGGCATTCCCTTGCAGGCGGGCTTCGCCTTCATCCGCTGGCTGCAGCGCGCGCTCGCCAGCCACATGACCCGCAGACAGGCCGGCACATGAGCAACTATGTTTCTGTTTTCCGTCCTGGCCTGTTCGCCGGCCAGACCATCGTCGTCACCGGCGGAGGCTCCGGCATCGGCCGGTGCACGGCGCACGAGCTGCACGCGCTTGGTGCGCAGGTCGCCTTGATCGGGCGCACGCAAGCCAAGCTCGACCAGGTAAGGCAGGAGCTGGGGCCGCCTGACGCTTTCACCTTCGCCGCCGATCTGCGCGAGGAAGACCAGGTGAAGGCTGCTGTCGGCGCAGTGCTGAACTGGGGCGGCCGCATCGACGGGCTGATCAACAATGCCGGTGGCCAGTTTCCTGCGCCGCTGAAAGATATCTCGCTCAACGGCTGGAACGCCGTGGTGCGCAACAACCTCACGGCCACTTTCCTGATGTCGAAGGAAGTCTATTTGCGCTGGATGGAGGCGCATGGCGGCGGCATCGTCAACGTGGGCGCCGATTTCGAGCTCGGCATGCCGGGCATGGGCCACAACGGCGCCGCGCGCGCCGGCCAGACCAACTTCACCTACACCGCTTCGGTCGAATGGGCGCATTCGGGTGTGCGGGTGAACTCGGTGATACCGGGCTTCATCGCCTCCTCCGGCCTCGACCGCTATCCCGAGGCCGCGCATGACGTGTTGCGCAGCGTCAAGGGCCGCGTGCCGCTGAAGCGCCACGGCACCGAATCGGAGATCGCCGGCGCCATCGTCTATCTCCTGAGCGATGCCGCGGCTTACGTCACCGGCATTTCACTCCGGGTCGATGGCGGCCTGCACAACAATGCGCGCTCGTCGTTCTACAGCGTGCCCGATCACGACAAGTCCAAGCCTTTCAACGGCTTTCCGCTTTACCGGGTGCCCAAGGTGCTGGAGTAGCACGGCGGGCAATTCGCGGCGGGAAGCGGATAACTCCTCGTGCGGCGCGCGGCCTACGGTCGGGCCGCCAACAACACAGAGGAGCATCCGTCATGTCCAAGGAACAGGAAAACAAGGCGATCGTCGGCCGCTGGTTCACCGAGTTCTGGGGCAATCCCTGGAACCCCAAGGTGATCGACGAGCTCGCGGCGCCCGACATGCTGCTGCAATACTCGTTGCATGAACCCCGCCGCGGCCGCGAGGACGTGCGCGAGTTCATCACCGGCTTCCGCAAGGCCTTCCCCGATCTCGGCTTCGCCGGCGCGGCTGATCTCATTGCCGAGGGCGACTACGTGGTCGGCCGTTGGATCGGCGGTGGCACCCATACCGGACCGGCGTTCGACGACTTCCTGGCCGGCGGCTTGCCCGCCGCGTCGGGCCGCAAGATGCGGTTTAGCGGCACCACCGTGATCCGGGTCGAGAACGGCAAGGTCGCCGAAGAGGTTGGCCTCGACGATGGCGTGTCGGCGCTGACGCAGCTCGGTCTCATCAAGACCGTCTGAGCGAACGAGCCGGGCCGGGGCGACCGTCCCGGCCCGTTCCCTCACCGACCTGTGAAGGCGGGCGAGACATCCGCTGCCCGCGCGCTAGAGTATCTGGGTCACCATGCGGCAGACCTGGACCTGGCACTTCGACCTGGCGCCCGAGCGGTTGTGGCCGGTGCTGGCCGACACCAATCGTTTCAACGAAGCGATGGGCCTGCCGGCCTATGAGCTCGAGGAGACGCCGCAGCCCGACGGCACGATCCGGCGGCGCGGCAAGGGCAAGGCGGCGGGCTTCACGCTCGAATGGGAGGAGAAGCCCTACGAGTGGATCCATGGCCGCCACTTCCGCCAGGCGCGCGTCTTCACCAAGGGGCCGTTCCGCCGCTTCGGGCCGGTGTTCGACATCGAGCCGGAGGAGGGCGGCAGCAAGGTTTCCTATGCGCTGGAATGGGAGCCACTCACCTTCGTCGGTCGCCTGTTCGGCAAGAAGCTCGCGGCGCAAGCCGGTGCTGTCGTCGAAAAGCGCGTGCTGGAAGCCGTCGCCTTCGTGAAGGGCGAGCGCGACACCTATTTCGACATCGCTCTGCCGAAATTGCCCGACGGCGCGCGCGAGCGGGCCAACGCGTTGGCCGACATGGTCGATCGCTCGCCCTACGGCAACAAGCTCGGCCGCAAGCTCTCCGACTTCGTGCTCGACGGCATGGCGACCGACGTGATGCGCATCAAGCCCAAGCTGCTCGCCCGCCAGCTCGGCGTCGCCGAGCGGCCGGCGATCGAAGCCTGCCTGGCCGGCGTGCGGGCCGGCCTGCTCACCATGAAATGGGACCTGCTGTGCACCAACTGCCGCGGCGCCAAGATGAGCGTGGCGGCGCTCAGCGAGCTGCCCAAGGGCGCGCATTGCCCGTCCTGCAACATCGACTACGACCGCGACTTCGAGCGCAACATCGAGCTTTCCTGTGCCCCGGCACCAGCCATCCGGCCGCTGGCCGAAGGCGGCTTTTGCCTTAGCGGGCCGATGGCCACGCCGCACGTGCTGGTGCAGCAGTTGCTGGGCCCGGGCGAGAAGCGCGAGGTGGTGCTCGACCTGCCGGCCGGCGCCTACCGGCTGCGCACATTGCATCCGGGTGCTCACATCGACGTCGACCACAAAGGCGGTCCGTTCCCGGGATTGCGCGCGACCGCCAAGGGCGTCGAGGCGTTGCCGGGCAAGTCCGGCAAGATCGCTTTCGCGAACGATGCCGGCTTCGAGCTGGCGCTCCTGATCGAGGATCGAACCTGGACGCGCCAAGCCCTGACCGCGCCGGAAGTGATCTCGCTGCAGGCCTTCCGCGATCTCTTCGCCGCCGCCACCTTGCGGCCGGGCGATGAGGCCGGCGTCGACCAGGTGGCGCTGCTGTTCTCCGACCTGCGCGGCTCGACGGCGCTCTACGAGCGGGTGGGCGACGCACGCGCCTTCAACATGGTGCGCGAGCATTTCGCACTCCTGGGCTCGATCGTGCGCGACCATGATGGCGCCGTCGTCAAGACCATCGGCGATGCGGTCATGGCCTCGTTCGGCGATCCGGCCAATGCGGTGAAGGCGGCACTTGCCATGCAAGCCGCCATCAAGAGCCACGATCTGGTGCTGAAGCTCGGCATCCATGTCGGGCCGAGCGTGGTCGTGAACCTCAACGACCGGCTCGACTACTTCGGCTCGACGGTGAACATGGCGGCCCGCCTGCAGGGTCAGAGCGACGGCGGCGACATCGTGCTGTCGCGCGCCGTCGCCGACGATCCGGCGGTGAAGCCGTTGCTGGCCAAGGTCGGCGGCCGCGAGGAGAGCGTCGAGCTCAAGGGCTTCGCCCAGCCGATCGCCTTCCTGCGGGTTCTTCCTTAGGTACCGAAATGCGCGGCGAGGACCGCCGCCGCCTCGTCGTTGGCCTTTAGCCCCTGCTGCAGGAAGCGCGTCAGCGAGAAGAAGCCGTGGACGGTACCGGGATAGTTGACGTAGGTCGTCTTCACGCCGGCATCGATCAGGCGCTCGGCATAGGCGCGGCCCTCGTCACGCAGCGGATCAAAGCCTGCGGTCAGCACGAAGGCGGGCGGCAGGCCGGTGAAGTTCTTGGCGAGCAGCGGCGACAGGCGCAGGTCGGCGAGGTCGGTGCCGGGCGGCGTATAGGCCTTCCAGAACCAGTCCATCAGGTCCTTCGTCAGGAAGTAGCCTTCGGCGAACTGGCGGCGCGATCCGGTCTGCCGCCGCGCATCGGTCGCGGGATAGATCAGCATCTGGAAGGCCGGCATCGGCTCGCCGGCTTGTCGGCAAGCCTGGCACACCACGGCCGAGATATTGCCGCCGGCCGAATCGCCGCCGACCGCGAGGCGCGTCAGATCGGCGCCGAACTGGGCGGCGTTGTCGCGGATGTGACGGAAGGTGGCCAGCGCATCGTCGGTCGGCGTCGGAAAGGGATGCTCGGGCGCCAGCCGGTAGTCGATCGAGATCACCTGGCAACGGCTCTTGTTGGCAAGCCGCCGGCAGGTCGAATCGTGGGTTTCGATGTTACCAATCACCCAGCCGCCGCCGTGATAGTAGATCAAGGTTGGCAGGCTCGCGCCCTCGACGCCCAGCGGCCGGTAGCGGCGGAACTTGATCTCGGCGCCTGGTAGGGCGATCGCACCGTCGATCGTCGCGGCGACCTCGGGCGGCGCGGCCTCGCAATCCTCGCTCATCTTGTCGACGGCGGTGCGGCCCACGGCGTAGGGCAAGGTGTGCAGCTTGGGCTGGCCGTTGGCGATGGCCTTTTCCATCAGGTCGAGCAGCACTCGGGCTTCCGGGTCGAGCATCTGGATCACTTCCCTCAATCGAACAGGTGGCGGTAGGCGAACAGCGACGGCGTCCCGCCGGTATGGATGAAGACGACGTCCTGGTCCTTTGTCCATCGCCCGCTGCGCACCATCGCGATCAGCCCGGCCAGACCTTTGCCCGAATAGACCGGGTCGAGCACCAGGCCTTCGAGCCGCGCACCGAGCTTGATCGCCTCGACGGTCGCTTCGTGGGCGACGCCATAAGCAGGTCCTGCGTGACCCGCGACGACTTCGACGTCACGGGCATCGAACGCCTGTCCGAGCAGATCGGCCGCTCCCTTGGCATAGGCCACGACGTCAGCGCGAACGCGCTCGGGCTCGGCGTCGATGTCGATGCCGACCACGCGCGTGCTCGGCAGGGCGCGGCGCGCGCCGATCACCAGCCCGGCCTGCGTGCCGCCGCTGCCCGTGCAATGCACGATCGCTGCCGGCGAGACGCCGGCTGCGGCGCTTTGCGCGGCGATCTCCGCCACGGTCGAGGCGTAACCCACGGCACCCAGCGGATTGGAGACGCCGTACGGAATGAGATAAGGCTTGCGGCCCTCGCCACCCAGGCGTTCGGCCAGCCCCCGGATCGCGCCGTTGCGATCGCCGTCCCATGGCACGTCGTGCAGCGTGGCGCCGAACAGCCGGTTGAGCAGCGCGTTGCCGGTCTTCTCGTACTCGGCCGACGGCGGCGCCAGCCGGCCGTGGTAGACCGCGAGATGGCAGCCAAGGCCGAGTCGGGCGGCGGCGGCGGCGACCTGGCGCTGGCTGTTGGATTGCACGACGCCGCCCGAGACCAGCGTGTCGCAGCCCTCGGCGAGCGCCTGCTTCAGCACGTAGTCGAGCTTGCGCAGCTTGTTGCCGCCGAGTCCCAGGCCGGTGCAGTCGTCGCGTTTCACCCACAGCCGCGGGCCGCCGAGATATTCGCTCAGCCGCTTCATCGGCTCGAACGGCGTCGGCAAGTGCGCGAGGCCGAGCCGGCCGAAGGACGTCAGCAGCGACTCGAGCGTGTCAGGAGAAGAAAGTCCGTGCATGGTGGGCGATGTCGGTAGCACGCTCCCATGTCATGCAAAAGCGGCCGCCGCTCACGATTTCGAGCGTCGCGTGTGGGCAGGCGGTGTGCACCTGCTGCTTGTATTTGCCGTAGATGAACTTCTCGCCATAGAGCATCAACACGGGGCAGGTGAGCTTGCCCAGCGTGCCCACGAGATCGAATCCTGAAAAAGCCTGCACCGCCTGCCAGCGATCGCGGCCGACTTCGAGCTGGGCGGTGTTGATGCGGTCCATCCACGATTGCGTGGGCTTGATCGGCGCATGGTCGGGGTCGTTGGCCAGCACGAACTCGAGGCTGCGTGGCGCGGGAAAGCCCGAGGAGTCGGACGGCCGCACCTTGGCGATGTCGGCGATGTCTTGGCGGCCGCCTCCTTCGAACCACGGCGTGTTGATCGCCACCACCTTGTCGATGCGCTGCTTGTAGTTGGCGCCGAGCGCATAGGACACGCCGGCGCCGACCGCTTCGCCCAGGGCGAAGGCGCGCTCGATCTTGAGTGAGTCCATCACCTCGATCACGCAGCGGGCATAGTCCTCGATGGAGGGTTGCGCCGAGACGTGGTCGGAATGGCCGTGACTCGGATAGTCGATGGCGATGGCACGGAAGTTGGGCGCCAGCGCCTGCAACAGTTCGATCATCAGCGCCGAGCTCTGCTGGTTGATGTGGCTGATCATCACCACCGGACCCCGTCCGCAGGCCCGCCAGTGGATGTGCCCGGCGAAGGTCTTTGCCAGGCCGCGGTCGATCGGCTCGGTCACTGGCTACTCCAGCTTTACGTTGGCGAAGCGGATCACCTCGGCCCATTTGGCGCTCTCGGCGGCAAGGAATGTGGTCAGCTCCTCGGTCGTGCCGCCGACGGCGAGGCCGCCCTGGGCGGCATAGGCGTCGATCAGCTCCTTGCTATGCAGCGCCTCGACCGCCGCCGCTCGAATCTTCTCGCGGTTGGCGGCAGGCGCCTCGCCGGGCGAGATCAGGGCGTACCAGTTGTCGGAATTGACCTTGGGCAGGCCGAGCTCGCGCATGGTCGGCACGTCGGGCAGCAGGATCGCGCGCGTGTCGGAGGTCACGGCCAGCGCCTTGGCTGTGCCGGCGCGGATGTGGGCCAGCGACACCGATATGTCGAGCAGGGTCGAATCGACGGTGCCGGCGATCAGGTCGTTGGTGGCGGGTGCCGCCCCGCGATAGGGCACGTGCAGGATGTCGATGCCGGCCTCGTGCTTCAGGAGCTCGATCGCGAGATGGGTGATGCCGCCGGTACCGGCCGACCCGCAGGTGATCTTGCCGGGCTTGGCCTTGGCCGCGGCGATGAACTCCTGGAAGCTGTTGATGCCGAGCTTGCTGTTCACCACCAGTATTTCCTGCACGCGCACCATCAGGGTGAGCGGCGCGATGTCCTTCTTCGGATCGAACGGCATCTTGGGCATCAGATGCTGCATGATGGCGCCGGCCGACGCGCTCATCATGCCCATGACGTGGGCATCGTTGCCGGCCTTGGCGACGAAGTCGACGCCGGTGACGCCCGCCGCGCCGCTCTTGTTCTCGACCACCACCGACTGGCCAAGCCGCGGCGCCAGACCCTGCGCCAGGTGTCGGCCGAACACGTCGGACGGCCCGCCGGCCGGAAAGGGGATGACCAGCGTCAGCGGCCGACTGGGGAAGGCCGGCTGCGCCAGCGTTTCCCGCGCGATCAACGGCGCGGCAGCGAGGGCCGCGACGGCGCGGCGACGGGAAAGCGGCACGATGTCCTCCAATTTCAGCGCCGCGACTTTGATCTAAAACGACTGCGTTGCGTAGACGTTATATGCTGGTGCTGGAGTCGTTTTTTGCAGGCCGAACGCTGGGCGACGGCTTCTTCGTCAATAGCTGGACGCAGAGCAAGCGGCGCTTCCAGGTGGTGATTGACGGCACCTGGGACGGCAGCGTGCTGACGCTGTCGGAAATCTATGCCTACGACGATGGCCTGCAGGAGCGGAAGAGCTGGCGCCTGCTACAGACTGCGCCCGGCGTCTTCACCGGCACCTATGACGACACGATCGGGCCGGCCAGCATCTGGTCGGAAGGCTCGGTGGTACACCTGCGCTACAAGCTGCGGCTTGCCGGCATTGCGCTCAAGTTCGACGAGACGATGTCGCTGCGCGACGATGGCAGCGTGATCGACCAGGCACGCGTCACCAAATGGGGCGTGCCAGTCGGCCGCCTCGAAATTGTGATGCGTCGCGCCTGAGATTATTGGCCGAAGCCCGTCCAGCCGATCGCCGCGCCGGCGGCCAGCAGCCACAGCGGATGGACCTTCGTGCGCAGCGCCATCCCCGCCGTGGCCGCAGTCACGGCGACGAAGATCCAGTCGTGGTCGACGGTGGCCGTGATCACCGCGGCGCTCGCCGCCACCAGCCCGACCGAAACCGGCACTAGGCCGGCATGGACGGCCTGCCGCCACGTTGCATTTTCCAGCCGCCGCCACAGTCGGAGCGCCACGACCGTCAGGATCGAGGAGGGGCCGAATACGGCAATCGTCGTCACCAGCATCCCGGCCCAGCCGCCGACGTTCCAGCCGACCAGCGGCGCCACCATCATGTTGGGACCGGGCGCGGCCTGGGCGAGCGCATAAAGCGCCGCGAAATCGGCGCTGGTCATCCAGTGATGCACATCGACCACCTGGCGGTGCATCTCGGGCAGGATGGTGTTGCCGCCGCCGAAGGCGACGAGGGAGAGCTGGCCGAAGATGACCGCCAGCCAAACCAGCGTCTGGTTCATCCGCCGGCCTTCATCATGACTAAGATGCTAAGCGGCGCCATCACCACCATGGTCGGCACCATCGGCAGGTGAAAGACGGCGATGGTGACCAGGACAACGAGGGCGATGGCGATGGCCAGCGGACTGCGCCGGAGCGGCAGCGCAAGCTTGATCGCCATGGCCACCAGTAGGCCTGCCGCCGCCGCGGCGAGGCCCGCAAACATGTGCACGACATGTGCCTCGCTGCGGTACCGCGCATAGATCACGCCCAGCACCAGCACGACCGCGGTTGGCGCCGCGATCAGGCCGATCAGCGCGGCGATCGCCCCCCCAATGCCGCGAAAGCGCAGGCCGATGGCCACCGACAGGTTGATGATGTTGCCGCCCGGCAGGAACTGGCAAAGGCTGAGCAGCTCGGTGAACTCCGCCCCCGTCATCCAGCGGCGCTGCTCGACCACCATGTGGCGGGCGAGCGGCAGCACGCCGCCGAAGCCGGTGAGGCCAAGAATCAAGAAGCCCCGGAACAAGCCGACGATGCCCGGGGCGGCGGTCGTGCTCTCTGCCATTGCCCGACGTTGCTAGCAGTGGCGCACTGGATGTCCAATACATGAATCGGCGCGAGCCGATATGCGAGGCGTCTCGCTAGAACTCAACGTCGAGCTCCTCGACTTCCTCGGGCTCAGCCTTGGCTGCTGCTGTCCATTCGACCATGGGCGGCCAACGCATCATCAGGTCGCGATAGGCGGCGGAGACTGCATCGAGCTTCACGTCATAGGTGGCAAAGCGCGTGCAGACTGGCGCGTACATGGCGTCGGCGATCGTCGGCTGGGCGCCGAACAGGTAGGGCCCGCCATAGCGCTTCAGGCACTCGCGCCAGATGGCGGTCACGCGGTCGATATCGGCCTGCGCCCCCGCCCACACCTTGAAGCCGTCATGGCGGACCTTGAGGTTCATCGGCAGGGCCGAGCGCAGATTGGCGAAGCCCGAATGCATCTCGCCGCACACCGCGCGACAATGGGCGCGCGTTACCGGGTCGGCCGGCAGCAGCCCGGCCTCAGGCTTGATCTCGTTCAGGTACTCGCCGATCGCCAGGGTGTCCCAGACCTTGACCGGCCCGTGCTCCAGGCAGGGCACCAGGAAGGAGGGCGATAGCAGCAACAGTTCGGCCCGCGTCGCCGGATCGTCGAGCGGCGCCACCTGCTCGGCGAAGTCCAGGCCGGCCATTTTGCACAACAGCCAGCCGCGCAGCGACCAAGAGGAATAGTTCTTGCTACTGACAGTGAGAGACGCCTCGGCCATGCCGCCCGGGGATGCAATTTCCGAGCCGGTCGCTGTTAATGCTTTATGCCCTGTACCAGACCGCCGCCGACCTGATGCTGCCCATGCGCACCTGGGCGACGGTGGCCAACCAGGCGCTTGTGGCGGGCGGCCAGGCGGGGACCGCGCGGTGGCGGGCGACCAGTGCGCTGTGCGAGATGATGAGCCGGGCGGCGCTCAGCCATCGCCGGCCGTCCTTCGGCATCACTGAAATAAAGGTCGGCAACCGGCAGGTGCCGGTGCACGAGGAGGAGGTGCTGGCAACGCCGTTCGGCACCCTGCTGCGCTTCGCCAAGGAGGGTACGCCGGCCCAGCCGCGCCTGCTGCTGGTGGCGCCGCTCTCGGGCCATTTCGCCACCTTGCTGCGCGACACCGTGCGCGTGCTGTTGCCCGAGCACGACGTGCACATCACCGACTGGGCCAATGCCCGCGACGTCGGTATCTGGAGCGGACGCTTCGGCTTCGACGAGTATATCGAGCACCTGATCAAGTTCCTGGAGGCGATGGGACCAGGCGCGCACGTCGTGGCGGTCTGCCAACCCTGTGTGCAGGCGCTGGCGGCGGCGGCAATCATGGCCGAGGACGACAACCCGGCCCAGCCGCGCAGCATGACCCTGATGGCGGGCCCGATCGACACGCGCATCAATCCGACCAAGGTCAACGAGCTCGCCACCGGCCGGCCGATCGAATGGTTTGCCCGAAACCTGATCACGCGCGTGCCCTTGCGCTATCCCGGCGCGACGCGGCGCGTCTATCCCGGCTTCCTGCAGCTCACCGCCTTCATGAGCATGAACATGGAGCGCCATGTGAAGGCGCAGATGGATCTCTACAAGGCGCTGGCCAAGGGCGAGCACGAGCAGGCGCGGACCATCAAGGATTTCTACGACGAGTATTTCGCCGTGCTCGACATGACGGCGGAGTTCTATCTCGAGACGGTGCAGCGGGTATTCCAGGACCATCTGCTGGCCAAGGGGCAGCTCGACTGGAAGGGCCGCCGGGTCCATCCCAAGGCGATCCGCCGCACCGCGCTGTTCACCGTCGAAGGCGAGCGCGACGACATCTGCTCGATCGGTCAGACCGTGGCGGCGCACGATCTCTGCTCGAGCCTCCGGCCCTACCGCAAGAAGCACTACATGCAGGCCGGCGTCGGCCACTACGGCGTGTTCAGCGGCCGCCGCTGGGCCGGCCAGATCTATCCCTTGGTGCGAAACACCATACTGGCCAACGAATAGCGGGCTGTTTTCCGCCGGCCGACGGATTACATTGTCTGCGATGGCCGATTTTCCGAAGAAAACCCTCGCCGACTGGGAAAAGCTCGCCGCCAAGGAGCTGCGCGAGAAGCCTGTGTCGTCGCTCGACTGGACGACGCCCGAGGGCATCGTAGTGAAGCCGGTCTACACCGCGGCCGATCTCGAAAAGCTCGAGACGGTGGGCTCGCTGCCGGGCTTCCCGCCGTTCACGCGCGGGCCCAAGGCCACGATGTATGCCGGCCGGCCGTGGACGATCCGCCAGTACGCCGGCTTCTCGACCGCCGAAGAGTCCAACAAGTTCTATCGCGCCAACCTCGCGGCCGGGCAGATGGGCCTGTCGGTGGCGTTCGATCTCGCCACCCATCGCGGCTACGACAGCGACCATCCGAGAGTCGTCGGCGACGTCGGCAAGGCGGGTGTGGCGATCGATAGCGTCGAGGACATGAAGATCCTGTTCGACGGCATCCCGCTCGACAAGATGACGGTGTCGATGACCATGAACGGCGCCGTCCTGCCGGTGCTGGCGGGCTACATCGTGGCGGCGGAAGAACAGGGCGTGCCGCAGGACAAGCTGGGCGGCACCATCCAGAACGACATCCTCAAGGAGTTCATGGTCCGGAACACCTACATCTATCCACCCGGACCCAGCATGCGCATCGTGGCCGACATCATCGAGCACACGGCCAAGCACATGCCCAAGTTCAACTCGATCTCGATCTCCGGCTATCACATGCAGGAGGCGGGCGCGACCTTGGTCCAGGAATTGGCATTCACTCTTGCCGATGGGCTGGAATACGTGCGCGCCGCCAAGGCCAAGGGCCTCGATATCGATGCCTTCGCGCCCAGGCTGTCGTTCTTCTTCTGCATCGGCATGAACTTCTTCATGGAGGTAGCGAAGCTGCGCGCGGCGCGCTTCCTGTGGGCCGAGCTGATCAAGCCGTTCGATCCCAAGAAGGCCGATTCGCTGTCACTGCGCACGCACTGCCAGACCTCGGGCGTGTCGCTGACCGAGAAGGATCCGTTCAACAACGTGATCCGCACCGCCTACGAGGCGATGGCGGCGGTGCTGGGTGGCACCCAGTCGCTGCACACCAATTCCTTCGACGAGGCGATCGCGCTGCCGACGCCGACGTCGGCGCGAATCGCGCGCAACACCCAGCTCATCCTCCAGAACGAGACCGGCGTCACCAAGGTGGTCGATCCGCTGGCCGGCAGCTACTACGTCGAATCGCTGACCGCCAGCCTGGTCGCCGAGGCGCGCAAGCTGATCGCAGAGGTCGAGGCGCTGGGCGGCATGACCAAGGCGGTCGAGGCCGGCATGCCCAAGATGCGCATCGAGGAGGCGGCCGCCCGCAAGCAGGCGCGCGTCGATCGTGGCGAGGAGGTCGTGGTCGGCGTCAACAAGTTCCAGGCCCGGGAAGAGCAGCCGATCGATATCCTCGAGGTCGACAACGATCAGGTGCGCAACTCGCAGGTCGCCCGTCTGCAGAAAATCCGTGCCAGCCGTGACGAGCAGAAATGCGTGGCAGCGCTGAAGGCGCTGGGTGAGGCGGCGCGCAACGGCACCGGCAACCTCCTGGCGCTTTCGATCGAGGCGACGCGCGCCCGTGCCACGGTGGGCGAGATCTCCTCGGCGCTGGAA
>Ga0306921_10001150_pt1 | contig 25168 bp, 17 predicted proteins | sample sta12Cox44000080_FD_203760 | JGI IMG/M metagenome (GOLD analysis project Ga0306921, IMG submission 203760) | Lab enrichment of tropical soil microbial communities from Luquillo Experimental Forest, Puerto Rico - statoxic.12C.oxic.44.000.080 (v2)... | ecosystem: Environmental > Terrestrial >...
GATGTTGAACAGCTGCTCGGTCGCGCCGAGCTGCACGTCGGCGCGCAGGTGCACGGCGTCCCAGCCCTGCAGGAGCGCGTAGAACAGCTCGTGCAGGCCGATCGGGTCGCCGTCCTTGAGCCGCAGGCGGAAGTTCTCGCGCGCGGTGAACTGCTGCACGGTGAAGTTCGAGGCGATCGCCACGAACTCGGCGAGCGGCAGCTTGGACAGCCAGTCGGCGTTGTAGACCACGCGCGTCTTCGCCGGGTCGAGGATGCGATAACACTGTTCGGCGTAGCTGCGCGAGGCCTCGGCGACCTCCTCGGCGCTCCTGCGCGGGCGGCCCTGCGCGCGGTCGCTGGCGTCGCCCACGGTCGCGGTGAAGGTGCCGACCAGGAAGGTCACCTCGTGGCCGAAGTCCTGGAACATGCGCAGCTTGCGCAGCGTGATCGCGTGGCCGATGTGCAGGTCGGGGCGGCTCGGGTCGTAGCCGGCGTAGACGCGCAGAGGGCGGCCCTCGGCCAGCCGCTCGCGCAGCTCGGCGCGCATCGCGGCGGCGAGCTTCTCGTCGCCGAACTCGCTGCCGAACATCAGCGCGTCGAGCTGGCGTTCGACCTCGGTTTTCGCGGGCTTGCTCATGATGGCTGCGCGGGCTCCGGAGTGGCGCGCGAGTCTAGCAACCGTCATGCGCATTGACCCGGACCCGCGGCCGCGCGGAGAATCGCGCCATGGGGTTCGGACGGCACGCGATCCTCGCCCTCGTCTCGGTGGCCGCGCTCGCGCAGGCCGGCTGGGTCCGGGCGGATCCGCCCGCGGGAAGCTACGAGCTCGCCGTCGGCGACAACGCGCAGATCTTCGTCCCCGACGGCGACGACGGCCCGAAGTGCGTGCTCGACGGCCACAGCACCAAGAACACCATCTGCGCCGACAGCGCGGGGGTGACCACGGACGCGACGGGCGCGATCACGGGCAGCACCGTGCTGGAGTTCAGCTTCCCGGGCCTGTTCGATGCGAATCTCCCCGGCACGCTGGTGGGGCAGCTCGGCGGCTCCACGCGCGCGCCGAGCGCGAGGCTGCTCCTCTCCGCGGCGGGCACCGGCAACTTCCACAACCCCGAGCAGACGGCCGCCGCCCAGGCCACCGGGACGTTCTCGTGCAAGAACCCGACGCCGCACACGGACGAGTACTCGTGCCGCGGCAGGATCAAGCTGTGCCTGACCCTGGCCCGACGCTCCTGCGCGTCGACCAACGCGCAACTGGCGCTGCATGCGTTGGGCGGGAGCTGGGTGCTCGACCTCGACGTCGCCACGGAGGCGACCTGCGCAGTCACGGGGGGCGCGACGACGACGCTGCCCAACGCCGCGACCGAGAGCCTCGACGTCAGCGGGAGATACGCGGCGAAGCCGGACAGCGCGAAACTGGTGCTGCTGCCGTCGGCGCCGAGCAAGGACAAGCTCGCGCTCACGCGGCTCGAGATCGCTGGCGGCGACATCCTCGCCGGTCAGCTCAAGTTCGTGGTCGCGGGGGTCAAGGGGACGGTCGCGATCACACCGCCTTGAATACCGCCAGCGTCTCCACGTGCTCGGTGTACGGGAAGAGATCCCAGGCCGCGAGCGAGCGCAGCGCGAAGCGGCCGGAGCTGAGCAGGCGCGCGGTGTCGCGCTCGAGCGAGTCGAGCCCGCAGCTGACGTAGACGAGCGTCTCGGGGGGATGCTCGACCACCGCGTCGAGCACGGCGCGGTCGAGGCCGCGGCGCGGCGGGTCGACGACCACGGCGTCGGCGTGCGCGATCCGGGCTGCGTGGACGGAGGCGTCGCCAGGGAGCACCACGGCGCGGGCGCGCTCCGCCTCGGGGCGCGCCTCGAGCCCGAGCTCGAGCCCGCGCAGGCCGTCGGGCGACAGCTCGTTCAGCGCGACCGAGCGCGCGCGCCCGAGCAGGCCCAGGCCGATCGCCCCGCTGCCGGCGTAGAGCTCGAGCGCATGCGCGCCCTCCGGGACCGCCGCGCGGGCCGCGAGTGCGAGTGACTCGAACCCCTCGGGGTGGCTCTGGCCGAAGGCGCCGGGCGGGTGGAAGACCGCGACCTCGCCGACGACCTCGCGCAGCGCCTCCTCGCCGGCGATCCGCTCCCAGCGCGGGCCGAGGATGGCGTTCCCGCGCGCGGTGTTGCCGTTCCAGAACAGGCCCTGGAGCCGATCACCGAGCTCGCGCGTCAAGGCGGCGAACACGGGTGCCAGCGGCTCCGGATCCTCGCAGTTCCCCACGAGCACCACCTGCGCGCGCCCGCTCGCACGCTCCACTGCGACCTGGAGGTAGCGCAGCACGCCGCCGTGCGAGCTGTCCGACCCGGGCGCCACGCCCGTCTCGCGCACCGCGCGGCGCAGCGCGGCCGCGACCTCGTTGATGCGCGGGTGGTGGATGCCGCAGCGCGGGATGTCCGCGATCCGGTGCGAGCCGGCCTGGAAGATCCCCACCTTCGGCGCGGCCGCGCGTCCGCGCACCGCCAGCCGCGCGCGGGTGCGAAAGCGCAGCGGAGCGCCGGTGGCGACACAGGGCGGTGTCAGCCCCGAGCGCGCGGCGAGCGCGTCGAGCCGCGCGCGCGTCGGCACGGCGACCCCGAGCTCCCCGTAGCGCGGGCAGCCCGGACACGGGGGCCGGTGAGGGCAGGGCGGAAGGAGATCGGAGCGCACCGCCCGCGAAGCTATACTTCGACTCCGCCATGCGCCCCTCGCCCCCGCCCGCGAGCGCCTTCCTGCCGACGAGCGCCGAGGAGATCCGCGCGCGCGGCTGGGACGCCGTCGACGTGGTGCTCGTCTCGGGCGACGCATACGTCGACCACCCGTCGTTCGCGGCGGCGATCCTCGGGCGCTGGCTCGAGCACAACGGCTTTCGCGTGGCGATCCTCGCCCAGCCCGACTGGAAGAGCGCCGAGCCGTGGCGCGCGCTCGGCCGGCCGCGGCTCTTCTACGGCGTGTCGGCGGGCAACATGGACTCGCTGATCAACCACTACACCGCGAACAAGAAGCGGCGCAACGCCGACGCCTACTCGCCCGGCGGTGCGATCGGCCTGCGCCCCGACCGCGCCACCGCGGTCTACGCACAGCGGTGTCGCGAGGCGTTCCCCGGCGTGCCCGTGATCGCGGGCGGAGTCGAGGCCTCGCTGCGCCGGATCGCGCACTACGACTACTGGTCCGACAAGGTCTGGCCGAGCATCCTGGTCACCTCGAAGGCACACCTCCTGGTGTACGGCATGGGCGAGACGCCGATCCTCGAGATCGCGCGCCGGCTCGCCGCGGGCGGCGGGGTCGAGAGCCTGCGCGACCTGCGCGGCGTCGCCTACCTGCTCGGCAAGAGCGAGCCGCTCCCCGCGCACCGCTGGGACGACGCGGCCTGCCCGAACGAGGACGTGGCGCTCCCCAGCTTCGAGACCATCGCCGCCGACAAGCTCGCGTTCGCGCAGATGACCCGCGACTTCCACCGCGAGACGAACCCGCTGAACGCGCGGCGCATCACCCAGGCGCAGGGCGAGCGGCTCTTGGTGGTGAATCCGCCGTCGCTCGCGCTCTCCGAAGCGCAGATGGACGCGCTCTACGACCTGCCCTACACGCGCCAGCCGCACCCGCGCTACGAGGCGGACATCCCCGCCTGGCAGACGATCCGCGACTCGGTGCAGATCATGCGCGGCTGCTTCGGCGGCTGCACCTTCTGCTCGATCACCATGCACCAGGGCCGCGCGATCCAGTCGCGCTCGCCCGAGTCGATCCTGGGCGAGGTGCGCGCGCTCGCTGCCACGCCCGGCTTCTCGGGCCACGTCTCCGACCTGGGCGGCCCGACCGCGAACATGTACCGCATGCGCTGCAGCCAGCCGGCGGTCGAGGCGGTGTGCCGGCGGCTCTCCTGCATCCACCCCACGGTGTGCAAGCTGCTCGGCACCGACCACGGCCCCACGCTCGAGCTGCTGCGCGCCGCGCGCGCGGTGCCGGGCGTGAAGCAGGTGCACGTGGCGTCGGGCATCCGCATGGACCTCGCGCGCGAATCGCCCGAGTACCTGGAGGAGCTCGCGCGCCATCACGTGGGCGGCCACCTGAAGGTCGCGCCCGAGCACGTCTCCGACCGCGTGCTCGCGCTGATGAAGAAGCCCGCGCAGCACACCTTCGAGGAGTTCGCCGAGCGCTTCGACGCGGCGTCGCGGCGCGCGGGCAAGGAGCAGTATCTCGTGCCGTACTTCATCGCGAGTCACCCCGGCTCGACGGTGGAGGACATGATCGAGCTCGCGGTGTTCCTGAAGCAGCGCGGCTACCGGCCGCGCCAGGTGCAGGACTTCATCCCCGCGCCCATGGACGTCGCGACCTGCATGTACTGGACGGGGCTCAATCCGCACTCGATGAAGCCCGTCGACACCGCGCGCAAGCTGCGCGATCGCAAGGTACAGCGAGCGCTCCTGCAGTTCTTCGCGCCCGAGAACTACTTCACGGTGCACCGCGCGCTCAGCGACGCAGGCCGCGCCGACCTGATCGGCGACGGCCCGCTCTGCCTGATCCCGGCGCTGCCCCCACGCGAGGCGCTTGAGGCGCGCCGCGCCGAGGCGAACGACGGCGCGAGCGCGCGACCCGGCTACCGCCGCGCCGCGCGCACGCGCGGCCGGCGCCCGCGCTAGGTCGTCATCGCGCGCAGGCGCGCGATCCGCTCCTCGAGCGGCGGGTGGGTCATGAACAGCCGGCCGAAGCGCGAGCCGCTGTCGTCGGAGATGCCGAACGCCTGCAGCTGCGGCGGCAGGTCGGCCTTCTCACCGGCCTTCAGCCGCTCGAGCGCGGCGATCATCTTCTCGCGGCCCGAGAGCCGCGCGCCGCCCGCGTCGGCGCGGAACTCGCGTCCGCGCGAGAACGCGAACACGATCGGGCTGGCGGCGATGCCGAGCACGGTCTGCAGCACCATCACGGTCAGGTAGTAGCCCATGCCCACGCCGCGATCGCGCTCGTCGCGCCCGAACACCGCGCGGTCGATGATGCCGCCGAGCACGCGCGACAGGAAGATCACGAACGCGTTCACCACGCCCTGGATCAGGGTCATGGTCACCATGTCGCCGTTGGACACGTGGGTGAGCTCGTGGCCGAGCACGCCCTCGATCTCGTCCTTGCGCATCGTGCGCAGCAAACCCGTGGAAACTGCGACGAGAGAGGCGTTTCGCCGCGCGCCGGTCGCGAATGCATTGGGCTGCGGCGAGTCGAAGATGGCGACCTCGGGCATGCCCACGCCCGCGGCCTGGGCGAGGTGCGTGACGGTGCTGACCAGCCACTGCTCGGTGTCGTTCTGCGGGGTCTGGATCACCTGCGCCCCGACCATGCGCTTGGCGCTCCACTTCGACAGGGCCAGCGAGATGAAGGCGCCGCCCATGCCCCAGAACGCGGCGAACACCAGGAGCCCGCCGAGCTGGCTGGGATCGCCGGCCCCGACGCCGAGCAGCCGGGCGATGATCCCCAGGACGAACAGAACCGCCAAGTTCGTGACGACGAAGAGAAAAACGCGCTTCATGTCCCCAAACGATCATCGCCGGGCGAAGGCTGTCAAGAGCGGTAGAGTGTCCGCCATGCCCCGCCTCGCGTTCGCAGTGCTGCTCGCCGCGCTTGCGGGCGCCGCCCGCGCGGCCACGGACGTGCCCGAAGGCGCGTTCGCGAACACGGCCAACGACCGCGGCACTACGCGGCTCGAAGGACGGCTGCTGCTCGACCACGACGCGGTGCGCCCGGGCGAGATCTTGCAGGCGGGCGTGCTGCTCACGATGAGCCCGCACTGGCACGTGTACTGGCGCAATTCCGGACAGTCGGGGGCGCCCCCGCGGCTGCGCTGGCAGATCGAAGGGGCCGAGGTGGGCCCGGTCGCCTGGCCCTTCCCGCAGGTGTTCCGCGAGGCCGACGCCTTCATCACCACCTACGGCTACACCGACGAGGTGCTGCTCGCGAGCCCGGTGACGTTCCGCAGCGGAGCGTCGGGCGAGGTCACCGTCCGCGTCGACGCCGACGTGCTGGTGTGCCGGGTGCAGTGCATTCCGGGCGAGCTCCACCTGTCGCGGCCGGTCCGCATCGTGCCCGGCGGAGAGTCACTCGCCTCGGCGGACCACGCGCGCTTCGAGGAGTGGAGCCTGCGCGTGCCGCAGCCGGTGGGCGCGCGCGAGCTCGAGCTCGAGGCCATGCTCTCCCAGTCCGCGATCCGCCCGGGCGACGACTTCAAGGCCGCGCTCGCGGTGCACGCCTGCAGCGGCGGCGGCGAGGGCGCGCGCGCAGCGTGCGTGGCGGTCGAGCCGGCCACCGCGAACGCCGAGGACGCGTTCGTGCCCGATCCCCCGAGCGGGATCGAGCTGCTGGTCACGGGCGCACGGCGGCCGCCGACGCCGGGGCTGCTGCTCACGCTGAAGGGACACGTCTCGCCGAGCGCTCCGCACACGGACTCGCGCCTGCGCGGCGCGCTCGCGCTGGTGAGCGGCGGGCACACCCAATACGTCGAGGTCGACCTGCCGCTGCCGCGCGCCGCGGCGGGCGCGGCGGTCACGCCGATCGCGAATCCCTGGCTCGACCCGCCGCCGAGCGCCGCCTCGTTCGCCCCGGTGCTGCCGCTGTGGCAGGCGCTCCTGCTGGCGCTGCTCGGCGGGCTGGTGCTGAACCTCATGCCCTGCGTGCTGCCGGTGCTGGCGATCAAGGTGTTCGGCCTGGCCGAGCTCGCCCAGCACGGCCGCGCGCAGATCCTGCGACACGGAATTGCGTACACCGCCGGCGTGCTGGCCAGCATGGCGGCGCTCGCGGCGACGGTCGCGGCGCTGCGCGCGGCGGGTGCGTCGATCGGCTGGGGCTTCCAGTTCCAGGAGCCGCTGTTCGTGGCCGCGATCGCCGCGGTGCTGGTGGTGTTCGCGCTCTCGCTGTTCGGCGTGTTCGAGTTCCGCCTCGACGTGGGCCGCGTGGCGACCGCCGGCTCGGGCGCGGAGGGGCTGCGGCGCAGCTTCTTCGAGGGCCTGCTCGCGGTGGTGCTGGCGACGCCGTGCACCGCGCCGTTCCTGGGCACCGCGGTGGGCTTCGCGTTCGCCAGCTCGACCGCGACGATCGCCGGGATCTTCCTCGCGATCGGGGTCGGGCTCGCGCTGCCGTTCCTCTTGATCTGCGCGGTGCCGTCGTGGGCGCGGCTGGTGCCGCGCAGCGGCCCGTGGATGGAGCAGCTGCGCATCGCGCTCGGCTTCGCGCTGCTCGCCACGGTGGTGTGGCTCGCGTGGATCCTCGGGCGCAGCGCCGGCTCCGACGCGCAGGCAGCGCTGCTCGCCTATCTGTGCGCGCTCGCCGCCGGCGTGTGGGTGTTCGGCGTGCTGCAGCGCGGCGAGCGGGTCGGCGCGATCCGCGCGGCCGGCATGGCGCTGATCGCGCTCGCGCTGCTGGGCCTGCGCGCGCTGCCGCTCGAAGGCGCGCCGGCGGCGGCCGGCGAGACGGCGGGCAAGGACGAGCTCGCGGGCGAGCGCTTCAGCGCCAGCGGCGTCGACGCCGCGCTCGCGCGCGGCGCGCCGGTGTTCGTCTACTTCACCGCGGAGTGGTGCCTCACCTGCAAGGTGAACGAGCACGCGGTGCTCGGCGACCAGCGCGTGCGCGCGGCGCTCGCGCAGAGCGGGTTCGAGGTATTCAAGGGCGACTGGACCCGGCGCGACGGCGAAATCCGCGACGAGCTCGCGCGCTTCGGCAAGGCCGGCGTGCCGCTGTACCTGGTCTACGGGCCGAAGGCCACGGCGCAGCCGATCGTCCTGCCCGAGCTGCTCACGGTCGACCTGTTCTTGAAGGCGCTCCACCAGGCGGCGCCGAACACGGAGGAGAAGACTTGAAGCGAACGGCTCTCTTCGTCGCGATCGCGGCGGCATCGCTGCTGGGCGCAGTGAAGCCCGTCGAGGTCGGCCAGACCGTCCCCGACTTCCACGCCCCGGACCAGGACGGCGTCGACCACAAGCTCTCGCAGTACCGCGGCCACGCGGTGGTGCTCGAGTGGACGAACTCCGGCTGCCCGTTCGTCGAGCGCCACTACAGCGCCGGCGACATGCAGAAGCTCGCTGCCGCGATGGGCGCCAAGGACGTGGTCTGGCTGGCGGTGAACTCGACTTACGACAACACGCCCGCCGACACCAAGGAGTGGATGAAGTCGCAGAACTTCAGCTACCCGACGCTGCAGGACCCCGACGGCAAGATCGGCCACCTGATGGGAGCCCGCACCACGCCCCACATGTTCGTGATCGACGCCAAAGGCATCCTCCGCTACCGCGGCGCCATCGACGACGACCAATACGGCCGCTCATCCGCCCCGAAGAACTACGTCGACAGCGCCGTCCACGCCCTCTTCGCCAGCACCACCCCCGACCCCGCCGAAACCCAATCCTACGGCTGCTCCGTCAAATACGGAACCAACTAACGAGCGCGGACGAGAAGAGAGAACCGCCGACCCGATCGCCGCGGCTCCACACTTTTTGTGAAGTGGAGAGCGCTGGTCCGCGCGCGCGGCCGGCGCGGAACCCAGAAGGAGGCGTTGCGCGTACGCGCGCACAGCGACTGACGGGTTCTGCGCGGAGCGCAGCGCGCCTCGACGCTCTTGAATTCAGGCCCGCTCCGGCCGCCCCGCCTGCGCCGTCCGAGGCGCCTCCGCTTCGCTCGCCGCTCCTTCGATGCGCATGCCGTAGAACGAGCGGTAGACGAACGCCGCCGACACCAGGAAGAACACCGCCGCCAGCACGCTCGTCGCCTCCGGATGGTTCTTGCCCAGCTCGACCGCCAGCTCGACCGCGAGCAGGCCGAACAGCGTGGTGAACTTGATCACCGGGTTCATCGCCACCGAGGAGGTGTCCTTGAACGGGTCGCCGACGGTGTCGCCGACCACCGAGGCGTCGTGCAGCGGCGTGCCCTTCGCGCGCAGCTCCGTCTCGACCACCTTCTTGGCGTTGTCCCAGGCGCCGCCGGCGTTCGCCATGAAGATCGCCTGGTACAGGCCGAAGATCGCGATCGAGAACAGGTAGCCGATGAAGAAGAACGGGTCGGTGCACGCGAACGCGAGCGTGGCGAAGAAGATCGCCAGGAAGATGTTGAACATGCCGCGCTGCGCGTAGATGGTGCAGATCTCCACCACGCGCTTGCTGTCGGTCACCGAGGCCTTCTCCACGCCCTCGAGCCGGATGTTCGCCTTGATGAACTCGACCGCGCGGTAGGCGCCGGTCGACACCGCCTGCATCGACGCGCCCGAGAACCAGAAGATCATCGCGCCGCCCGTCACCAGCCCGAGCAGGAAGGGCGCGTGCATCAGCGACAGCTTGTCCAAGTCGCGGGTCATGCCGTTGGTGAGCAGGAAGATGATCGAGAACACCATCGTCGTGGCGCCCACGACCGCGGTACCGATCAGCACCGGCTTCGCGGTGGCCTTGAAGGTGTTGCCGGCGCCGTCGTTCTCCTCGAGGAACGTCTTGGCGCGATCGAACGCGGGCTCGAAGCCGAAATCGCGCTTCAGCTCGGCGCGGACGTTCGGCACGTTCTCGATCAGCGACAGCTCGTAGACGGACTGCGCGTTGTCGGTGACCGGGCCGTAGCTGTCGACCGCGATCGTGACCGGGCCCATGCCGAGGAACCCGAACGCCACCAGGCCGAAGGCGAAGATCGGCGAGGCGTCGACCGAGGAGCCCGGAATCGGGAACAGCGCGCCGAGCCCCTGCGTCGACACCATGAACGCCACGCCCATCAGCACGACGATCACCACGCCCATCCAGTACGCGCTGAAGTCGCCCGCGATGAGGCCGGAGATGATGTTCAGCGAGGGGCCGCCCTCGCGGGAGCTCGTCACCACCTCGCGCACGTGCCGCGAGTTCACCGAGGTGAACACCTTCACCACCTCGGGGATGATCGCGCCCGCGAGCGTGCCGCAGGTGATGATCGCCGACAGCTTCCACCACAGCGTGCCGTCGCCGAGCTCGCCGATCAGCAGCTTCGACACGACGAAGGTCAGCACCACCGAGATGATCGAGGTCAGCCACACCAGGAACGTGAGCGGGTGCTCGTAGTTCATGTGGTCCGCGTTGGCGTAGCGGCCGCGCTGGATCACGTCGTTGATCAGGTACGCGCCCAGGCTCGCGATCACCATCATGATGCGCATGGCGAAGATCCAGACCAGGAGCTGCACCTGCGTGGTCGGGTCGTGCGAGGCGAGCAGGATGAAGGTGATCAGCGCCACGCCGGTCACGCCGTAGGTCTCGAAGCCGTCCGCCGAGGGGCCGACCGAGTCGCCCGCGTTGTCGCCGGTGCAGTCCGCGATCACGCCGGGGTTGCGCGCGTCGTCCTCCTTGATCTTGAACACGATCTTCATCAGGTCGGAGCCGATGTCGGCGATCTTGGTGAAGATGCCGCCGGCGATGCGCAGCGCGGCGGCGCCGAGCGACTCGCCGATCGCGAAGCCGATGAAGCAGGGGCCCGCGAAGCTGCCGGGCACGAACAGCAGGATCGACAGCATGATCACAAGCTCGACCGAGATCAGCACCATGCCGATCGACATGCCGGCCTGCAGCGGGATCGCATAGGTGGGGAACGGCTTGCCGCGCAGGCTCGCGAACGCGGTGCGCGAGTTCGCGAAGGTGTTCACGCGGATGCCGAACCAGGCCACGCCGTAGGAGCCCGCGATCCCGACCAGGCTGAAGGCCAGGATCACGCCTACGCGGAACGCGGTCATGTCGGGATCGTCGACCAGGAAGCCGAAGTACAGGACGATCACCGCGCCGATGAACACCCACAGGATGGCGATGAAGCGCCCCTGCGTGACCAGGTACTGCTGGCAGGTGGCGTAGATCAGCTCGGAGATCTCGAGCATCGACTTGTGCACGGGCAGGTTGCGCAGCTGCACGTACTGCAGCAGCCCGAAGCCCATGCCCAGCGCCGAGACGACCAGGCCCCAGATCAGGATGCTGGCGCCGCTGCTGGCACCGCCGAAGAACAAGGGCTCGCTGAAGCTGGGCAGCTTGAGCGAGGCCTCGCTCGCGAACGCCGGGTGGGCGCCTGCCAGAACGGCGGCGCATGCGGCAGCGGCGATCCACAGACCACGGGGGACGAGTCGAGGCATGGCAGCAGCTCCCTCTCCTGGGTGAACGAGCGGCGGTCTAGTAGCACAAACGGCCGCCCCGGGTCGAATCATGGCACGCGATTCCCCAGGTGTGCGTCGTTGCTCGGGGAAAGTCCAACGGGCCCCGTGCCGATCACCAGCGGGGGCCGTGGCAGGCGCCGCGCGGGATCGGATGGAGCAGGGGCCAGGACAGAGAATTTCGCCGTCCCGACGGCTCGACCGGCTGCTCGGCTGGTTCGTGAGCCCGGATCGCGGCCCGGACGAGGCCCGCACCTGCCGCGTCGTGGTCGGCTTCTCCGTCACGGTGTTGGCCTGGAGCCCCATCTACGCCGCGTTCTACCTGCTGGCGCTCCCGCCCCAGCACGCGCGCGTCGCGCTGGAAGGCCTGGCGCTGGGCACGGCGATGATGGCGAGCGTGCCGCTCTTGCTGCGGTTCGGGGCGTCCGTGGGCTTCTGCGTGGGCCTGCTCGGGCTGGCGGCCGCGTTCCTCACCACGCTGGTCTGCTCGATCACCGGCGGGTATCGCTCGCCGCTGATCGCCTGGGTGGTGATCCTGCCGGTGCTGGGGCTGGCGCTGGGCGGCATGCGCATCGCCTGGATGTGGAACGGGCTGGTGCTGGCGCTGCTCGGGGGCATGGCCCTCGGGCCGCAGCTCGGGCTCCCCGTCTACGACGCGCTCAGCCCGCGCGCGCGCGATGTGGCCTGGGGCACGACCATCGTCTCGATCACGCTCACCATCTTCTGGTTCGCCTCGATCTACGAGTCGATCAAGCGCCAGACCATCGCCGAGCTCGAGCGCGCGAGCGCGGCGAAGAGCGAGTTCCTCGCCCACATGAGCCACGAGATCCGCACGCCCATGACCGCGATCATGGGCCTGGCCGAGATGCTCGAGGAGGAGCACCTGCCGCCGGCGCAGCTCGAGAGCCTGCGCGCGATCCGGCGCAACGGCGAGCACCTGATCACCGTGATCAACGACATCCTCGACCTCTCGCGCGTCGAGTCGGGCCGGCTCGAGCTGCGGCTCGGTCCGGTGCGCCCCGACCTGCTGCTGCGCGAGGTCGCGGCGATGTTCCAGCCGCCGGCCGCGGAGCGCGGGCTCGACCTGCGGGTCGAGGTCGGCCCCGGCGCCGACGCGCTCATCCGCTCCGACGCGACCCGCTTGCGCCAGGTGCTGATCAACCTGGTCGCGAACGCGGTGAAGTTCAGCGAGCGCGGCTTCGTGCGGCTGGGCGCGTTCGCCGACGGCGAGCGCGAGCTGCGCTTCGAGGTCGAGGACTCGGGCATCGGCATCCCCGCGGACAAGCTCGGCGAGATCTTCGAGCCGTTCACCCAGGTCGACTCCTCGATGGCGCGCCGCTACGGCGGCACGGGGCTGGGGCTGTCGATCTCGCGCCGGCTGGCGCGCGCGCTGGGCGGCGAGCTCTCCGTGGAGAGCGTGCTCGGCCGCGGCAGCGTGTTCACCCTGCGCGTGCACGCGGAGCCGCTCGCGAGCCCGGCCGTGGCCGCCGAGCCGGCGAGCGCGCAGCTCCCGCCGCGCGTGCTGCACGGGCGCGTGCTGGTCGCGGAGGACGGCGCCGACAACCGGCGCCTGCTCGTGCACCTGCTCGAGCGCTGGGGGCTCGACGTCGAGGTCGCCGAGAACGGCATCCAAGCGCTGGAGCAGGTCGAGAAGTGCGCCGAGCGCGGCGAGCCGATCGAGCTGGTGCTGATGGACATGCAGATGCCGGGCATGGACGGCTACGAGGCCACGCGCCGCCTGCGCGCCGAGGCGCGCCGCATTCCGATCGTCGCGGTCACCGCGCACGCGATGGACGGCGCGCGCGAGGCCTGCCTCGCCGCCGGCTGCGACGAGTTCCTGACCAAGCCGGTCGACCGCGCGCAGCTGCACGCGGTGATCGCGTCGTTCCTGACGAGCGCCGAGCGCTAGACGCCGCCCACCTCGCCGACGCCGCCGAGCGCCACGTCGCCCCAGCGCATCACCAGCGCGCCCGCGCTCGACACGCTGCCGATGGTGTAGACGAGCACCAGGTCGCCGGGCCGCAGCCGGCCCGACTCGGCCGCGCGGTACAGGTTCACCGGCAGCAGCGCCGGGCCCACGTTCGCGAACTCCGGGTAGGTGTCGACCGAGCGCTCCTCGGGAACGCCGAGCGCGCGCCGGCAGAACTCGCCGTACCAGGCCGTGGGCGTGTTGAACACGAAGAAGTCGATGTCCGACAGCTTGACGCCCGCAGCCTGCGCCGCGCCCTCGCACGAGGCGCGCAGGTAGGGGTTGCTCGTCTCGGCCAGCACGCGCCCGGTCTGCGGCGTGCAGTCCATGCGGATGCGCGGGCCGCGCGCGTCGGCGACCACCTCGTAGAAGAAGGTGTTGCAGGTGTCGCCGGTGTTGACCGAGTGCGCGCCGAGGTAGCTCGAGCCCGGCGGCGTGGCCGAGACTACGAACGCGCCCGCGCCGTCGCCGAGAAACCAGCACAGCGTGTCGTCCTCGTCGGCCACGCGCGAGTAGGTGCACGACACGATCACGAGCGCGTTCTTGAACTCGCCGCCGCGCACCAGCGACGCCGCGTTCTGCAGCCCGATCAGCGCGCCCGAGCAGGTGGTCTCCACGTTCCAGGCCGCGCCGCGGTGGCCGAGCGCCTTCGCGAGTGGCGTGGCGTTCCCGACGCCGATCTGGTCGGGCAGGAACGAGGCGCAGATCAGGAGCTCGACCTGGTCGGCTTTCAGCCCGGCCGCGTCGAGCGCGCGGTGCGCGGCGTCGAGCTCGATCGAGGCGGCGGGCTGGCCTGCGTCGAGCACGCGCCGTTGGCGCGCGCCGCGGAACGGGTCCGAGAGATAGGGCGCCATCGCCAGCTCGAACGGGTCGGTCACTGCCGCGCGGTCGTTCGCCTTCCACAGCCGCGCGAGCGTCTTGCGCTCCTCCTCGGCGACCAGCGCCGGGTAGCGCTCGCGCCAGAAGTCGTTGGTGCGGACCTTGCGCGGGAAGGACAGGGCCAGCGATCGCACGCCCACCGAAGCGCTCATGACTCGACCTCCTGTCGGGGTTGAACGGTCTGGCTGATCAGGCTCTCGATCCGGCGCAGGAATGGCGCCGGCTCGTTTGCGTCGATGCGCACGTCGACGACCAGCGGCCGGCGCAGCTGCGGGATCGGCGTGAGCGCGGCGTCGAGCTGGTCCTCGCGCTCGACGCGCACGCCGTCGGCGCCGAGCGCGCGCGCCAGCGCGGCGAAGTCGGTGGGTGGGAGCGCGGTCTCGAGCGGCCGCAGCCCGAGCGCGCGCATGCCCTGCTCGATCATCCCGTAGGCGCCGTCGTTCAGCACGATCCACGCCGCCGGAATGCCGTACTGCACGGCGGTGCTGAGCTCGCTCTGCATCAGCATCGCGCCGTCGCCGACCAGCGCGACCGCCGGCCCGCCGCGTCCCTTCGCGGCGCCGATCACGCCGCAGGTCGCGTGGCCCATCGAGCCCCAGCCGGTGCTGGTGCGGTAGCGGGGCTTCGGGAAGCGCAGGCCGTGGCTGCCCCAGGCGAAGGCGTTCCCCGCCTCGGTGAAGATGATCGCGTCGCAGCGGTCGACCACGCAGCGCTGCACCGCGTCGAGCAGCGCCGACGGCCGCACCGGCCCCGACGTGCGCAGCGGCCGCGGCGGCACGCTGCGCGACGCGAACGCGGGGCGAGCCGCGCGCGTGTCGACCCGACCCAGGAGCGCGCGCAGGAACGCGCCGATCTCGGCGCGCACGGCCAGCGCCGTCGAGCCGGGGAAGGCCGCGTCGGGCACGCGCGGGTCGAGGTCCACGTGCACGAAGCCGCCGCGCGGCACCAGGTCGGGGTCCCAGAACGAGGTGAACTCGCCCAGCCGCGAGCCCAGCACCAGGATCCGCTCGGGGTGCGCGCTGGAGACGTACTCCTTCACGCCCGAGTGACTGCCGAATCCGGTCACGCCGACGAACTGCGGATGGTCCTCGGGGAAGATCCCCTTGCCGCGCGGCGAGCACATCACCGCCGCGCCGGTGCGCTCGGCGAGCTGCGCGATCTCGCCCGCGGCGGAGCGCGCGCCGAAGCCGGCCCAGATCGCGAAGTCGCGGCCGCGCAGCAGCTCCGCGCACGACTCGGCGGCGACGTCGAGCGACGGCTCGATCCACTCGACGAGCTTCGGCTCGAGCGCGTCGCACTGCGCGGTCTGCACCGAGATCGGCAGCGACAGGTGACCGACCCAGCCCTGCGGCCGGCGCAGCCCCTGCGCGAGCGTGCGCGCGATCGCGGGGAGCTCCGACACGTCGCCCACGCGCCAGGCATCGTCGAAGATCGCGCCCGCGCGGAAGAGACCTTCGCTGGGCAGGGTGACCTCGCTCGTCTCCTGGAACGCGCGCCGGCCGGCCTCGCGGGCCGCGGTCGAGGCGGAGATCATGAGCACGCGCCCGCCCTCCCAGCGCGCGGCGCACATGCCGGTGAGGGCGTTGGTGACGCCGGGGCCGGTGGTCACGAACACGGCGGTCGGCTGGCCGCTGGCGAGCGAGTCCTCGAGCGCCGCGAAGGCGGCGCCCGACTCGTGCCGGCAGTGCATCGCGTCGATGCGCGAGCGTCCCAGGAAGTCGCAGAGCGGGGCGATCGGACCGCCGGTCAGTCCGTAGGCCCGGCGGAAGCCGAGTGTCTCGAGCAGCTCGATGACTGCGCGGGCCGCGGTCGACATCAGTAGCGCGCGATCACCTGCTCGGCGAAGTCGCGGAAGATCTCGCGCGCCATGTCGATCGGCGGCAGGAAGGCGATCTCCCGCAGCCCGGCGCGCTCGCGCTCCTTCAGCATGGCGATGATCTCGTCGGGCTCGCCGACCAGCCCGCGCGCCGCCCGGATCACGTTGGGCGTGACGAAGCGCCGCTCCGACGCGATCGGGTAGGTGCAGTGACCGTCGTGGAGCTGGATGTAGCGGCGGTCCGCGTGCGTCTCCATCTTGGCGACGTGCTCGACGAACTCGCGCCACTCGCTGCGGATCTCGTCGGGGATGGCGGCGTCGCTGCCGCTCTTCTTGCACCACTCGAACCAGTATCTGAGATAAGCGACCGACATCGGCGCGACCTGGTCGATCACCCGCTCGGAGCGCAGTGTCTCGCCCGGGCGCAGCACGCAGGCGAACGCGAGCGTGGCGGTGTGGTAGTCGCGCGGCAGCTCGCGCCCGGCGGCGCGCGCGGCCTCGCGCACCAGCCCCAGGCTCAGCGGCAGCTGCTCGGCGGGCTCGTTGTCCGCCGAGACGCGGCCGTCGCCGAACTCGCCGGCGATCTTCAGCGCCTCGGGTCCGTTCGCGGCGACGTACACCGGAATGCGGTGCTCGATGTCGATCATGCCGAGCTTGCGGAACATGAACTCGATGTGGCGCGTGCGGTCGCGCCAGGCGAACTCGGTCTGACCGCTGCGCAGCAGCTCACAGGTCACGCGCACGTACTCGCGGAACTCCTTGGGCGGGACCGGGTCGAAGCCCATGGTGCGCAGCGCGGTGTGGCCGGTCCCCAGGCCCAGGAACACGCGGCCGGGGGCGAGCCGGTTCACGCTGGCGATCGCGGCCGCGGTGACCGGCGCGATGCGCGTGCTGGCGATCGACACGCCGGTGCCGATGCGGATGCGCGAGGTGTTGACCGCGGCGAGCGCCATCACGGCGTAGCAGTCGGACGCGATCATGTGCGAGTCGGGCACCCACAGCGAGTCGTAGCCCATGCGCTCGATCTCGCGCGGCAGGTCGAGGTCGTCGATGCGGGGCTGGATCATCGCGCCGAACTTCACGGGTCGGACCTCCTTCTTGGCTCAGGCTCGCGCCCGCAGCTCCGCGGAGAGCTGGCCGAGCGCGCGGAACGCCTCGCCGAGCTCCTTCTCCGGCTCGCTCGCGGGGTGCAGGGTGATCATCAGCTCGTCGACGCCGGCGCGGCGGATCGCGCGCAGGCGATCCGCGATCTCCTGCGGCGTGCCCCAGACGAACAGCGCGTCGATCAGCGCGTCGGGCGGGACGCGGCTCTCGGGGATCGGGAAGCCCGCCAGGCGGAACATCTCGAGGTAGGCGGGCGCGATCAGGTACATGCCCAGCGCCGCGCGCGCGGCGGCGCGCACCGCCGCGCCGTCGCTGCTCCACACCACCGGCACGTTCGCGATCAGCGGCGGCCGCGCGCGGCCCGCGGCCTTCGCGCCGCGCGCGAGCTCGGGCAGGGCGGTGCCGAGCAGGTAGGGGACCGGGCACCACGCGGAGATCGCACCGTCGGCGATCTCACCCGCGAGCCGGAACATGCGCGGGCGGAGCGCCGAGATCGGCAGCGGCACGCGCGCGGGCGGCGCGGCGAGCTCGGCCTGCACGCGGAAGAACTCGCCCTCGAAGCGCGTCTTGCCGCGCTCGAGCAGCTCGCGCACCACTCCGACATACTCGCGCAAGTGGGGGATCGGCGGGTGGAATTCGAGCCCGAGCATGCCCTCGACGATGAACGGGTGGCTCGAGCCCAGGCCGATGCGCAGCCGGTCGCGCGCGAACGGCGCGAGCGCGAGCACCTGCGCGACCAAGGTGGCGGGATGCCGCGGGTAGGTCGGCACGATGCCGGTGCCGATGGCAATGCGACTGGTGATTGCAGAGATATGGCCCAGCAGGGTGAGTGGATCGAACGACATCGGAACGGCAGGGATCCAGACGGCCTCGATCCCAGCTCGTTCGGCGGCGAGCACTGCGTTCACCGTCGAGGCGGCGTCGGGCTGGAAGACGGATACGCTGAGCGAGATTGCTCTCACTGTCCCTTCCCCTCCGCGCATTATACAGAGTTTGAAAGAAATGAAGTGAGTCACTCGGCGAAGTCTCTGAGTCACTCCGGGCAGTGGGATTTCACACACGTCGATTAAATCGCAATTTTTCGAGCCCGCGCGCAACCGCGCCCGCATGCGAGCCCGACTGGTACGACCAGAAGGCCGGGCGGGACCCGGCCGCTCTCGTCCGGGATGAGCGCCCTCTCAGGAAAAGCCGCGCAACACCGCGCCGGGGCATCGGTTTCACCGGCGGATAGGAGAGCCCGTGTCGGTTCCCGGAGTGCGAAAACCCCAGAGCTTCCTGCAGACCCTGCGGGCGCTCTGCGCGCTTGCGAGCGCCGTCCTGGTGCTCGCGGCCGCCCTGCCTGCGGGCGCGGCCAGCTCTCCGCCGCCCCCACCCAAGGGATCCCCGCCGCCGCCCCCGCCCGGGAGCTCCGGTGGCGGACCACCTCCACCTCCGCCGGGACAGCCGGGCCCACCTCCGCCGTCTTCAGCGGTCTACGTCCCGGTTTCGCCCCCACCCCCGGTCGTCATGGGCCCGCCGGCACCGCCCCCGCTGCCGATCGCGGTGCGGGTGATCTACGCGCCGTTCTATGCCGCGGGCCTCGTTCTCCGATACGGCGTGTACTACCTGCTCGTCGCCCCGTTCGAAGTCTTCGGCCGCGCGCTGACCTACGGCGTCGAGGGCGGAGTCGACCACGGCGGCGATCAGCAGCAGCACAACTGACCCTTCGCTCCGCGTGGCACGCGACGTGAAGGGCTGGGAGGGATGTCCATGCGTTCGGCTCTGATCTGGGTTTCGGTGATCGCGCTGTCAGGTGCGCTCGTCGCGCGCGCAGAGAATCCGCCTCCGCCGCCGGAAGGAGAGCCACCGGCTCCGCCGCCCGCCGAGGCCGCTCCTGCGCCGGCACCGAGCGAAGGCGAAGCCGCTCCGCCCGCATCGCCCGAGCCCGCTCCCGCGCCGGCCCCGCCGCCGGGCGCGCCAGCTCCCGGCGCCGCGCAGGGCAACGGCGAGGACCGCACGCCACCGCGGCTCAGCTTCACCGACGGCGAGGTCTCGTTCTGGCGCAGCGGCGCCGACGACTGGACGCCGGCGCAGATCAACACGCCGCTCGCCCCGAACGACCAGCTCTACGCCGGCGAGCGCGCCAATATCGAGGTCCAGGTCGCTCCCCGGGCGTTCGTGCGCGCCGGCGAGGACACCCAGTTCGGCTTCTCCGACATCGAGCCCGACTTCCTGCAGCTGCGCATCGTGAGCGGCCACGCGTCGCTCGACCTGCGCAGCATCAAGACGGGCATGACCGTCGAGGTCGACACGCCACAGGCCGCCTTCACCGTCGAGCATCCGGGCTACTACCGGATCGACGTCAGCGACGAGAACACCACCTTCACCAGCCGCCGCGGCGGCCGCGCGACGGTCACGCCCGCGAACGGGCAGTCCGGCGCGGTGGCCTCGAGCGAGGAGGTCGTGCTCACCGGCACCGACCAGCCGCAGCTGGCGACCTACGCGGCGCCCGAGCTCGACGCGTGGGACCAGTGGAACTACACGCGCACCGACCACCTGATCGACTCGGTGAGCTCGCGCTACGTGCCGTACGGCGAGTACGGCACCGACGACCTCGACCACAACGGCGACTGGCGCGTCGTGCCGCAGTACGGCTCGGTGTGGGTGCCGACGGCCGTCGCACCGGGCTGGGCGCCGTACACCACCGGCTCGTGGGTCTACGACCCGTTCTACGGCTGGACCTGGGTCGACACCGCGCCGTGGGGCTGGGCGCCGTTCCACTACGGCCGCTGGGTCTTCGTCGGCGGCTTCTGGGGCTGGGCCCCCGGTCCGCTGGTCGTGCACCCGGCCTACGCGCCGGCGCTCGTGGCCTTCTTCAACGGGCCGTCGTTCTCGATCGGCGTGAGCTTCGGCCACGCCAACGTCGGCTGGGTCGCCCTGGGCTGGGGCGAGCCGTGCGTGCCCTGGTGGGGCGGGGCCGGCTTCCGCGGCTCGCCGCACTGGGTCGGCTGGGGCGGTCCGCACGTCGTGAACAACGTGGTGATCAACAAGACCACGATCGTGAACGTGAACGAGGTGCACGGCTGGGCGAACGCGCAGCACCAGGGCGCCGTCGTCGGCGTGGGCAGCGGCGAGTTCGGTCACGGCATGGTGCACGCGCAGCACTTCGACCAGAAGCAGTTCGCCAAGTTCGAGCCGATGCACGGCAACCTGACCATGAAGCCGACCGCCGCGAGCCTGGCACCCACCACCAAGGTCGCCAACGAGCGGCCGCCGCGGAGCGCGTTTGAGCGCCGCGTCGTCGCGACGCGCGAGCCGCGCAAGACGAACAACCTGGGCTTCGACCACACCACGCCGCCGGTGCGCGAGGACGCCGGCCGCGCGCAGGCGCGCGCGCAGACGCAAAGCCAGAAGCTGCCCGTGCAGAACCCGCGCGCTCCGGCGCAGCAGCAGGTGCACGTGGTGGCGCCCGACCGCCGCAAGGCGGCCGAGACGCTGTCGAATCGCCCGCCGTTCGGCCGCGAGACTGGCGGCGAGCGCCAGTCACCGCCGGAGCCGCCGCGCTTCGGCTCGAACCACGCGGCGCAGCGGGAGAGCGAGGTGCCGCACACCGCGCCGCCAGCGCGGCCCGAGGCGCCGGCGCGGAGCAACATGCAGCATGCGCGCACGCAGGCGCCGTCGCCGCGCGAGCTCCCGGGCGAGCCCGCGAACCGCGTGTTCCGCGGCCATGGGAATGCGGAGCCGCGACCGGCGCCTCCGGCGCCACACGCGGAGCAGCACGCCGCGCCGCAGCCGCACCACGGCGGTGGCGGTGAGCCGCACGGGCGGCCCCAGCAGCAACAGCACTAGCAGCAGCGGCCCCGCCGCCCAGCCGCCTCCGCGAGCTCCGCTCGCGCGCAGGCGGCGCTGTGCGCTGGCGCCGGCAGGCCCACGAAGCCGCGGGCGAAGGCGCGGAGCGCGCGCCAGGCCTGGACGAGTGCCTTCACGACGCCACCACCGGGCGCGCCACGCCTTCCGGTCCGCGCAGCGTGCGCCACCACACCCGCGCCGCGTCGAGCACCACCACGGCGACCAGGAACATGAACAGCGCCGTGACTCCCGCGTCGAGCCGGTTGTTGAAGATCAGCGTGTGAGTCTCCCGCAGCTTCTCGGCAGACACCGCGCCCTGGGCGATCTGGCCGGCGAGAAACTCCGCCTGCGCCAGGAAGCCGATGTGCCGGTCCGCCGCGAAGATCTTCTGCCAGCCGGCGGTCATGGTCACCGCGAGCAGCCAGACGAGCGGCGCCAGCGTCAGGAACGCGAAGCGCGGCCGGTCGGACTTCACGAACAGCGTCGTCACCAGCGCGAGCGCCGTAGCGGCAAGCAGCTGGTTGGCGATGCCGAACAGCGGCCAGAGCGAATTGATCCCGCCCAGCGGATCGATCACGCCCTGGTAGAGGAAGTAGCCCCAGCCCACGACGATCAGCCCCGACGCGAGCAGGTTCGCGGGCAGCGAGCTCGTGCGGCCCAGCGGCGGCCAGAAGTTCCCGAGCAGGTCCTGGATCATGAAGCGGCCGACGCGCGTGCCGGCGTCGAGCGTGGTCAGGATGAACAGCGCCTCGAACATGATCGCGAAGTGGTACCAGAGCGCGCGCAGCGCATCGCCGCCGAGCGCGCGCGAGAAGATCTCGGCCATGCCGATCGCCAGGCTCGGCGCGCCGCCCGTGCGCGAGAGCAGCGTCTGCTCGCCGACCGAGCGCGTGAGCTCCGCGAAGGAGCCCGGGTCGAGCGCGAAGCCCCAGCCCGAGATCACCTGCGCCGCGTGCGCGGGGTCGGCGCCGATCAGCGCGGCGGGCGCGTTCATGGCGAAGTACACGCCCGGCTCCATCACCGCCGCCGAGAGCAGCGCCATGATCGCGACGAAGCTCTCCATCAGCATCGCCCCGTAGCCGATCACGCGCGCGTCGCTCTCGCGCTCGAGCAGCTTCGGTGTGGTGCCGCTCGAGATCAGCGCGTGGAAGCCCGACATCGCGCCGCAGGCGATGGTGATGAAGCAGAACGGGAAGACCTTGCCCGAGAACACCGGCCCGCTGCCGTCCACGAAGCGCGTGAGCGCCGGCAGCCGCACCTCGGGCCGCACCCACAACAGCCCTGCCGCGAGCAGCACCACCGTGCCGATCTTCACGAACGCCGACAGGTAGTCGCGCGGCGCGAGCAGCAGCCACACCGGCAGCACGCTCGCCACGAAGCCGTAGGCGATGATCGCGAGCGCCAGCTCGCGCTTGTCCAGGTCGAAGAACCCCCGCAGCGCGCTCTGGTCCACCCAGCGCCCGCCCGCGACCGCCAGCAGCACCAGGCCGACACCGATCAGTGACGCCTCGAGCACGCGCCCCGGCCGCACGTGCACCATGTACAGCCCCATCAGCAGCGCGATCGGGATCGTCGCCGCCACCGTCGAGGTCGCCCACGGGCTGCCGAACATGGCGTTCACCACCACCAGCCCGAGCACCCCGATCAGGATCACCATGATCGCCAGCACGCCCGCGAGCGCCGCGGCGCCGCCGACCGGGCCGATCTCCTCGCGCACCATCTGGCCCAGGCTCTTGCCGTCGCGGCGCAGCGACGCGACCAGGATGGTGAAGTCCTGCACCGCGCCGCCCAGCACCACGCCGATCAGGATGTAGAGCACGCCCGGCAGGTAGCCGAACTGCGCGGCCAGGATCGGACCGACCAGCGGCCCCGGCCCGGCGATCGCCGCGAAGTGGTGGCCGAACGCCACCCAGCGGTGCGTGGGCACGAAGTCCTTGCCGTCCGCGCGGCGACACGCCGGAGTGACGCGCGCGTCGTCGAGCCGCAGCGCGCGCGCCGCCAGGAACGCCGAGTAGAAGCGGTAGCCGACCGCGTAGGTGCACAGCGCCGCCACCAGGAACCACGCGCTCGACAGCGCCTCGCCGCGCGACAGGGCGACCGTGCCCAGCGCGACGGCGCCCGCGAGCGCCACCGCGGACCAGGCGAGCGCCTTCACCACTGGCATCGCCCGATTCTAACGCGTGCGATAATGGCTCCATGCAGGATCTGAGGGGAAAGGTCGCGGTCGTCACCGGCGGCGCCAGCGGCATCGGCCGCGGCATGGCCGAGGCCTTCGGCGCGGCGGGCATGCGCATCGTGCTCGCCGATGTCGACGAGGTGCGCGTGGCCGAGACCGCGCGCGCGCTCGAGAAGAGCGGCGTCGAGGTCGTGCCCGTGCGCACCGACGTGGCCAAACAGGCCGACGTCGACGCGCTCTCGCGCCGCGCGCTCGACCGCTTCGGCGCCGTGCACGTGGTCTGCAACAACGCGGGCGTCGCGCACGGCGGCATCCCCACCTGGGAAAGCACGCTGCACGACTGGGAGTGGATCGTCGGCGTGAACCTGATGGGCGTGGTCCACGGCGTGCGCACCTTCACGCCGATCCTGCTCGAGGAGGGCGAGGGCCACATCGTGAACACCGCCTCGATGGCGGGGCTGATCAGCGGCGCCGGCAACGCGCTCTACGGCGTGACCAAGCACGCGGTGGTGGCGCTGTCCGAGGCGCTCTACAACGAGCTCGCCGCGGTGAACCCCGAGGTGCACGTGTCGGTGCTCTGCCCGGGCTGGATCAACACCGAGATCCTGCGCTCGTCCGAGCGCAACCAGCCCGACGCCGTGCGCCGCAGCCGGCCCCAGGTGCGCACCACGCCCGAGTCCGAGATCCGCCGCAAGCAGGTCGAGAGCCTGCTCACCAGCGGCCTCGCGCCGCGCAAGGTCGGCGACCTGGTGCTCGCCGCGATCCGCGAGAACCGCTTCTGGATCCTCACGCACCCCGAGTGGAAGGGCGCGATCCGCCACCGGCTCGAGAACGTGCTCGAGGAGCGGCCGCCCACACCCGCGACCCCGCGCCGCTAGCGGCTACTTCTGCCAGGGCAGCGGCTGCGGCGTCGGCAGCCCCGCGTACGCCGGGCTCGTGACCGCGCCGTGCGAGAGCGCGAGCACGTAGATGAGCGGCGGGAAAGCGATCGCCTGCCGCCCGCCGATCAGCAGGAGCGGCGTGCCCTGGATGCCGTGGTCGGTCGCCCACTTCATGTCGTCGGCGAGCTTCTTCGCGGTGTCGGGCGAGTTCGCGCAGGCCTCGAGCTCGGCCTTCGGCCCGACCGCCTCCGCGAACCTCCACAGCATGGCGTCGTCGAGCTTCGCCTGGTTGCGGAACAGCTCGCCCATGAACTCGAACTCGCCGGGCTTGCCCTCGCTGCAGATCTCCACCTTCGCGGCCAGGCAGCGGATCGGCTGGCTCTGCTCGACGTGCACGTTCGGGTTGCACAGCGGGTCGAGCGGGTACTGGTGCGGCGACAGCGACCACGCGTTCGGCCCGAAGCGCTCGCGCAGCTGCACCAGCACCTCGTACATCTGCGCGCAGTGACTGCAGAGTGTGTCGGTCCACTCGGTCAGCGCGAGCCGCGGCTCGGCCGCGCCCATCACCGTGCGCGCCGGCGGCGGGCTCCAGATCGGCGCCGCCTGGTACGCCGCGAGCGTATCCGAGAGCAGCTGCTGCACGTCGGGCTGCAGGCTCTGGATGAAGCGCACGATCTCGCGCTCCTCGGGCGTGCCCTCGGTCATCACCGCGGGCGCCGCAGGCGCCGCCGCGCCCTTCACCGCCTGCGCACCCGCCGCCTCGAGGTTCCGCGGCGTGCGCAATCCCGGCACGAACAAGACCGCGTAGGCGATCGCCGCGATCCCCAGCGCGAGCAGCGCCCCGCGCGTCAGCTCGGCGCCCGCCACGAAGCCCAGCCCGAAAAGCGCCACGCCCGCGTAGGCGAGCACGAGCACGTAGGTCAGGCCGCAGGTCGAGCAGAAATGGCCGAACGCGTACGACGCCGCGAGCAGCACCAGCACGCCGAGCGCGCCCGCGAACGCGAGCGCGATCGTGCCGCCCACCCAAGGCTCCGCCACGCGCCGCCGCCCGCTGCGCACGCGCGCGACCAGCGGCACTGCGAACGCCGCGATCCCCCACACCACGCCCCAGCCCGCGACCGGCAGCGCCGTGTACGCGTGGACCGCGTTCGCGAACGGGGAGTCCCACACCTCCACGCAGTGGCTGCCGCCCCCCACGCAGAACACCTCGCCCCCGCGGTGGGCGACGAGCAGCTGCTCCCACTGGAACGCGGCCCAGCCGGCGACGGCCAGACCCAGCAGCGCTGCCACCGCCAGCCAGCGGCCGCGCGCGGCCGACTTCGCGGCGGGCGAGCGAGCTTCATCCATCGGCCCGGTACGCTAGCGAAAACGCCCGCCGATTGACGCCCGTCCCACGGAAATGGGAGGCTCG
>Ga0306921_10001151_pt1 | contig 25156 bp, 21 predicted proteins | sample sta12Cox44000080_FD_203760 | JGI IMG/M metagenome (GOLD analysis project Ga0306921, IMG submission 203760) | Lab enrichment of tropical soil microbial communities from Luquillo Experimental Forest, Puerto Rico - statoxic.12C.oxic.44.000.080 (v2)... | ecosystem: Environmental > Terrestrial >...
ATGATCCCGCCTTTTTTTACTTCCTGCTCTTCGAGCGGCTGCACCAGCACCCGGTCTCCGAGAGGTCTTACGTTAACTGCTGCCATAGGTTATTGGTTACTCCTTGGTTTGTTGTTAGGCCGCCGACCCCAAAAAATTTCGGAGTCATCGGCAAATTTGTTAGGCGTGAGACGGCGCGGCGTCTGACACAGGCGCCGTACAATCCTCATCTTCCCGATTCACAATTCTCAAATCACGATTCACGGATTATTTTTTCTTGTCGTCGTCGACCACTTCGAACTCCGCATCGACGACGTCGCCTTCGCGCTTACCTGCGCCTTCTTCTGCGCCACTGCCTGGTTGCGCTTGAGGCCCGGGTTGCGGACCTGGCCGCGGACCGGCCTGCGCTGACGCCTGCTTGTAAAGCTCGGCGCTGACATCCTGGAATTTGCTCTGCAGATCGTCGTAAGCGCGCTTGATCGCGTCGGTGTCGTTGCGATTGATCGCGTCGCGCACCGCAGCAATGGCGTCTTCGACCAGCTTTTTCTTGTCGCCCGAGATCTTGTCGCCGAGTTCCTTGAGTTGCTTCTCGGATTGATAAGCCAGCATGTCGGCGTTGTTCTTGATCTCGATTGCTTCCTTCGCCTTGCGATCTTCTTCTGCGTGCGATTCGGCTTCGCGCTGCATCTTTTCCACTTCGTCCTTGGAAAGACCGGAGCTGCCGGTGATCGAGATTTTTTGTTCTCTACCGGTGCCTAGGTCCTTGGCGCTAACGTTGAGGATGCCGTTCGCGTCGGTATCGAACGTCACTTCTATTTGCGGCACGCCGCGCGGGGCGGGTGGAATACCATCGAGGTGGAAGACGCCGAGCTGTTTATTGTCGCGCGACAGTGGTCGCTCACCCTGTAACACCTTTATCTCCACGCCTGGCTGATTGTCGCTGTAAGTCGAAAAGATTTGCGACTTGCGAGTCGGAATTGTGGTGTTCCGCGGAATCATCGGTGTAGCCACGCCGCCGGCTGTTTCTATCGAGAGCGTAAGCGGTGTGACATCGAGAAGCAGCACATCTTTGACGTCGCCCTTAAGAACGCCGCCCTGAATGCCAGCGCCGATCGCGACCACTTCGTCAGGGTTTACCCCCTTATGGGGTTCCTTGCCGATAAGATCGCGGGCGACCTGCTGCACTTTCGGCATTCGCGTCATGCCGCCGACGAGCACGAGCTCATTGATGTCGCGTTCGGTCACTTGTGCGTCTTTCAAGCACGCTTTGACCGGCGGAACAGTGCGCTGGACCAAATCATCGCAAAGCTGTTCCATCTTCGAGCGAGTCAGTTTCTTCTGGATATGCTTCGGCCCGCTCGAGTCAGCCGTGATGAACGGTAGATTGATTTCGTATTCCTGCGTGGACGAGAGTGCGATCTTTGCTTTTTCAGCTTCCTCCTTGATCCGCTGAACCGCGTCCGGCTGCTTGCTTAGATCGATCCCGGTATCTTTTTTGAACTCGTTAATGATCCAATCCATGATCCGCGCGTCCCAGTCATCACCGCCCAGATGCGTGTCGCCATTTGTGGCTTTCACTTCAAACACGCCATCACCGATTTCGAGCACGGAAATGTCGAACGTGCCGCCGCCGAGGTCGTACACGGCGATCTTCTCATCCTTTTTCTTGTCGAGACCGTACGCGAGCGATGCTGCAGTCGGCTCATTGATGATTCGCAAAACTTCGAGGCCAGCGATTTTGCCTGCGTCCTTCGTCGCGTTGCGCTGCGAATCGTTGAAATACGCAGGCACAGTGATCACCGCTTGCATAATTTTTTCGCCGAGTTTCGCTTCTGCATCGGCACGCAGCTTCGACAAGATCATTGCCGAAATTTCCGGCGGAGAAAATGTCTTGAGCTGGCCGTTGACCTCCACCTGCACGTGCGCGTCGCCGTTGGCGGCCTTCACGATTTTGTACGGAACGCGTTTCTGTTCCTCGAATACTTCATCAAACTTGCGGCCCATGAACCGCTTGATTGAAAAAATCGTGTTCTGCGGATTCGTGATGGCCTGACGTTTCGCGGCCTGGCCGACCAACCGCTCACCACTCTTTGTAAATGCAACAACTGAAGGCGTCGTGCGCGCGCCTTCGCTATTTTCCAAAACCACCGGGTCGCCACCCTCCATCACGGCCATGCAGGAGTTCGTGGTGCCTAAATCGATACCTAAGACTTTTGCCATAAATTGAAATTTCCTTTCTTTTTGAAATCCGCGACCAGGTTGCAGAACCCGCACCGGCAGACTAACCCATGTCGAATCTAAGCAAGGGTTGGACCAATCCTGACGGTTCGGCGTAAACTGCTATTTCCGAGGCGCTAAAGCCCATCCGCGCCTCGACGGGGATCTGCTAAGCCGAGACAGTTCGGCTCGTTTTCGAGCTCCGCCAAAACAGCGATCGCGTCAAGGCGGCACTGTTCTGAGCATCAGTGAACTCAGTCTGATCATTTCAATAACGTGAATACTTGCGTGTACGAACCATCCGGGTTCCGCGTGCTGGTGACCTGGCCACGCGCACCCATGTATTTGCCGGTTCCACCTAAAGCCGCGCGGACGGCAGATTTGCCGGGCTCGAATTCGGGCGCGGTCGGCAAATAATCGGCAACACCGAACGCGATGATCTGGTCCTTGCTTTCGTCAAAGGTAAAAAACATTAGCGTTGCGCGTCTTTCCAAGTTCGGGTTGGCCTCGGTGGGAACCTTCACCAGAGTCTTTGAGCCGATTAGCTCGCCGGTCGATGGACCGCCCGGACTGGAATGTAGTGGAGCAACGAAATGGTAGACGTCGCCGAGACTTTTTCCCGGCGGGCGAGATCAAGCAGGCTCATCTTCGGCGCGTCTTCATACACGGTGAATGATTCAGTCGAAGGGTTTGTGGAATGCACACCACACGCTGTAATCAAAGCTGACGCTGAAAGTGCAGCTGCAGCCGTCATTACTCGTTGAACGATCAGATTCATTTTAAACTCCTTCCCAAAAAAATCATGTTTCGCAAACTCCGTTCGCCTCACACATCTACTCGAAAACGCACCAGACATCACGCCCGTCGCAATCACAAATTCTTAACAACAAGAAATTCTCTTTCGCGAACGCGCGTCACCACGATAAAATTTCATTCGTGCGACAATATCACGATCTGCTTCGGCTCGTGCTTGAGAACGGTCGTGACCGCACCGATCGCACAGGCACCGGAACGTTATCGGTGTTTGGTGCCCAGACGCGATTCGATTTGCGCGCCGACGGCCCGGGGTTCCCGCTGCTCACCACGAAGAAATTGCACATCAAGTCGATCATCTACGAGCTGCTTTGGTTTTTGCGCGGCGACACTAACATTCGCTACTTGAACGAGCATGGCGTGACGATCTGGGATGAATGGGCTGACGAAAATGGCGAGCTCGGCCGCGTTTACGGCGCGCAATGGCGGGATTGGCGAGGTGAAAACGGCGTGCACGTGGATCAAATCGATAATCTGATTGCGCAAATCAAATCCAACCCACAGAGCCGGCGATTAATTGTCAGCGCATGGAATCCGGCTGAGATCGATCAGATGGCGCTGCCGCCGTGTCACGTGTTGTTCCAGTTCCACGTGCAGGACGGCGAATTAAGTTGCCAGTTGTACCAACGCAGCTGCGATCTTTTTTTGGGAGTGCCGTTCAACATCGCTTCGTATTCGCTGCTCACGATGATGGTGGCGCAAGTCGCCGATCTCGAGCCGGGCGATTTCGTTCACACGTTCGGCGATCTGCATCTTTACAAAAACCATCTGGATCAAGCGCGCGAGCAACTTTCCCGCGAATGCCGGCCATTACCTCGCATGCACCTGAATCCAGACGTCAAAAACATCCACGGCTTCAAATTCGAAGATTTCCAACTCGCCGGCTACGATCCACATCCATCAATCAAAGCGCCAATCGCAGTGTAGGCTTGCGACTTTGGCGCGGCGCGTGGGTTTAAAAGCAGTATGAGGGTAGTCTTGGGATTAACGCTATTCTTCTGCGCCGCGGTGTTGTTGCGCGCGGAAACTTCCGTGGAAATCGATTTGCAGGAACAAAGGGTGTACCTTCTGCAAAATGGCCGTCCAGTTCTCGCTTCGCCCATCTCGAGTGGACGCTACGGTCACCTGACCAAGACAGGTTCGTTCACAGTCCTGGAAAAGGAGCGCAATCATTACTCGAGCATGTATGGGAAGATTGTTGATGCGAACAGGAACACGGTCGTGGCCGACGCGGACGCCGACATGCAGGTCCCGCGTGGCGGAAAGTTTATCCCGGCGCCGATGCATTATTTTATGCGATTCGACGGCGCAGACCGAATGCACGCCGGATACTTACCGGGTTATCCTGCTTCGCACGGCTGCGTCCGCATGCCAGAGCAATATGCCATTGCGTTTTTTAATGCAGTGCAGGTCGGAACTCCCGTGACTGTGTTCGGCAGGACGCCAGTCAATCGCTACTACTCAAGCCAACCGCAATCAGGCTTTCCGCGGCGGCAACGTTTTGGGCCATTCATGGGTCCGGGCTTTCCGCCTCCGCCTCCTCCGATGTGGTGGCGATAAATCGAACTGTAGCGTCCGCTGTCTCAGCGGAAGAGGCTCAGTCTTTCAAATTGCGCTGAGGACAGCGCACGCCACAACGATCGTGGCCTTGCTCCTTCCGCTACAGTTAACGGTTTGTGCTGGCGCTGGCAGTCTTCGGCCCGTTCGAAAGCTGGACAAGATCAGCCAGGATACTAAGCGCCTCGTCGCGCTCGGCATCGATTAAAGGATCTTTGTTGTCGCCGGCGTCAGGCAGATCGGAATCAGCGTCTGGGGCGGCATCGGAATCGACTTTCGGCACGGTGCCGTTCTTTTTCGCCTCGGCCAATTTCCCAGGATACATGATCAACTGCAGATTCGGTTTATCGACGGTGTCAAGCGTCACGCGATAGATGCTGGGCTCTTCCTGGTTCCGCGCCAGGCGCTCTTTCGAGCGGGTTTCCTTGCGAAGTTTATCGTCGGCAAGCTCTTTCTTTCGCGCATCTTCGTTCAGCGAAATCCTGTTTTCGTCGATCTTGTGGTGCAAACGATTCATGTCTTCGGTCACGTAATGAAATTCGGGATCGTTCTTGACGCGCGCTTCCGAACGTCGCCGCAATTGGTCAATAAAAAGCGAATGGTTGTCCGACCATTTGGTGTATTTCGCCTTGGCGACCTCGTCGTACGGCAGCGCATTCTTCAGCGCGCCTTCGCCGAACTCAGGAAGATCGCTCAAGCTCGGCAGGACGATATCAGATGCCACGCCGTGAAGCTGTGTCGAGCCGCCCGCTACACGGTAAAACTTTTGAATTGTCAGTTTCAACGCACCGTCTTCATCGGAATGGCTGCCCAGCAGTGAAGCAAACCGACCGATCGGAAGGATCGTCTGCACCGTCCCTTTGCCGAATGTGCTCTTGTCGCCGACGATCACCGCGCGGCCATAGTCCTGAAGCGCAGCGGCAAAAATCTCGCTCGCCGACGCACTTTGCCGGCTGGTAAGGACAACCATTGGCCCCGAGTAAGCGATGCCTGAATCCGGATCGGACGAAATCCTGATTGTCCCGTTATAATCTTTCGTCTGAACAATCGGACCTGATTTCAAAAACAGGCCCGTCAGCGAGAGTGCTTCTTCCAGCGAACCGCCGCCATTCTTACGCAGATCGACAACGAGCCCGGCGATATTCTCCTTCTTCAGCCGCTTCAGCAACGCGAGCACATCGCGGGTCGTGCTCTTCTGGTGCCTGTCCATATCGGCATAGAATGAAGGCAGGGTCAACCAGCCGAGCTTTATCGGCTCGCCGTTCTCGTCTTTCTTGATGATGATATCAGCGCGGGCTTCCTGGTCTTTCAGTTTAACTTCATCACGCACGAGCTCGATATTCTTCCGGCGAGACGGATCGGTAGCGTCGGAGGGAATCACAAGCAAGCGGACGCGTGTGCCTTTCTTTCCGCGAATCATTTCCACGACTTTGTCGAGTCGCATCTCGCGAACATCCACATAATCCGCCTGGCCCTGCGCCACTGCAGTGATGCGGTCGCCGACCTTGAGCCTCCCGTCCGTTTGCGCTGGTCCGCCAGGCACGAGGCTGTCAATTTTGGCGTAACCATCTTCGGAGCGAAGCAAGGCGCCGATGCCCACAAGCGAGAGGCTCATGGTCATGCTGAAATTCTTCATGTCCGCTTTGCTCAGGTATTCTGAGTGTGGGTCGTAGGCCTGGGCGAGCGCGTCGAGATAAAGTTTCATCTGCTCGTCCTTGTCCTCCTCGTGGACAGTCTTGGCCAGCCGCTCATAGCGGCGAGAGACCAGCTGCGGCGCGGGTTCGATCGGGTGCTCGCTCAAATGCTCCTGGAGCAGCTCGTTTGTGATCCGGCCCCGCCAGAGTTGGTCGGCTTCAGCTTCATTTTTCGGCCACGACGATTTTTGACGGCTCAATTCGACGGTCGCATTGCTTTTGAAGTCGATCGGCTGTTTCAATAGCTCTTTTATTTTGGCCACGCGTTCATCAACGCGCTTTGTGTATAGCGCGTAAACTTCGTAGGCGGGTTTAAGCGTTCCCATCAGAACGTCCCCGGCCATGGCGTTTCCATACTTGTCAGTGACCCCATCAACGTCTTCCTGGGTGAAAAAGAGATGGCTGAAATCGAGCATCTCCAGATACGTCTGCAGAAATTTTTTCGAAACCTCTTCGTTAAGCTTTTGCCGGGTATAATGGCCTTCCTCCAGCAGTCGCCCAACGGACATCGCCACCGTTTCTCTCGAACTGGCTGGGGACGATGGAACCGCGAGCGCGGCCGCAAAAAGGATCGTGCAAAAGGCAAGTGAACGTCGCAAAGATGATTTCATCAGTAAAAAAGAAGTTTAAGATATTCGCAGAATTCGACCCGCAGCGCAAGACGGCGAGACAAAATCGGCATTATTGGGTAGGAATAGACAATCGACAGCGCTGAACATTCAAAAACTTCGTTACAATGGCATCTGCGACTTACAAATCCTTTTGCGGCGGCATTTTTGAAACGAATTGCTATCTGTTCGAAGCGCCCGAAGGATGGATCCTGTTCGACGCACCTGAGGGTGCGTGCGAGTGGGTCCGTTCGCTCAATATTCATCCGAAGCTCTTGCTGCTGACACACGGGCACGTCGATCACGTCCAGGACGTTGCCAGAGTTAAACGCCAGTTTCATTCCCAGATCGGATGTCACCCGCTGACCGGGCCTATGATTTCCGATCGCGATTTCTTTCGAAACTTCGGATTCGCGCTCGAAATCGAACCAGTTGAACCAGATTTTTTGATTGAAGAGTCGCCACATCGAAATTTTCTCGGCACTGACTTCCAAGTTCTGGAAGTGCCTGGCCATTGCCCCGGCAGTCTTTGCTTCTTTTCGCGTAAGGACCGGTTGCTCATCGGTGGCGACGTTCTTTTCGCCGGGAGCATTGGTCGCGGTGATTTACCCGGCGGCGATATCGATCTGCTAATTGACGGAATCAGGAAAAATTTATTTCCGCTTGGCCATGATGTGGCTGTGCTCTCCGGCCATGGCCCGCCGACAACGATCGGCCGGGAACGCCAGACAAATCCATTTCTGCAATAAGACGACCAGATAAAAATCGGTTCTCAACTGTATCGGCGGTTTCTGACCGCCGACGCACTGCGAGCGGACCGAAGCAACACGCGTCTAATGTTCTGCGCTGAGGACAGCGCACGCTACAGCATACAATAAGGGCGGACTTGTCCGCCGTAGGTCGCCGCGGCGACCGACGGCGGATCACCAGGGAATCTCTTTGCGATCACGCAAAAACTTACCGGTGAGATTCTGCGGCGCTTCGCTGGCGAGCCACACAATCGTGTCCGCGCCTTCCTCCACCGAGCGGGTCGCGTTTTCGCCGCCCATTTCCGTCCGCACCCAACCAGGGCACACGGAATTTACGGCGAATTTCTGCAACGCCGCGGCAACCTGCACAGTCACGCCATTCAGCGCAGTCTTCGAAATGCAGTAAGCCGGCGCCCAACCATCAGAGCCGCCCGTGAGTTGACCGCCGGCGCTCGAGACATTGATCACGCGCGGCGCTTTGCTTGTCCGGAGGAACGGCGCGAACGCGCGCGTTACACGCAGCGCGCCGAGCGTATTTGTCTCCAGCGTCTTTCGTAAGAGGTCGTCGCTGATTTGTAAAATTGCATCCTCTCCGTCGACAATGATTCCTGCGTTATTCACGAGCAAATCGAGATGATCCACGCTCTTAGAGAATTCACGCGCCGCGTTTGTAACGCTGTCATTGTCGGCGACGTCTATTTCCAAAAACGTCGCCTTGCCGCATTTCTTTGCGATCTCCTCCGCCGCTTTGCGACCAGCCATTGCATTCCGCGCACCGACGAACACGTGAAATCCTTTCGCCGCGAGCTGTCGCGCGACTTCGTAACCAATTCCTTTATTGGCTCCGGTAACCAACGCCGTTTTCATTTTTCATCCTGATTGGCCTCAGTCGTCACTGTCGGTTTGCAAAAAATCTTTTAGCAACGGCTGCGGGTTCGACGGCAATTCTTCCACGTCGCGCAATTTCTTTGTGATCGCGCGGGAGCGAACATCGACATCTTCCATTTTACGCGATGCCTGGTCGATCTTCTCCTTTACCGCCGACAACGATTCGCCGAATTTGCTGAACTCGGTCTTCACTGCTGCGAGCAGGTTCCAGACTTCGCTTGAGCGCTTCTGAATGGCAAGCGTACGAAAACCCATCTGCAAACTGTTGAGCAACGCTGCGAGCGTCGTCGGCCCAACAAACGTGACGCGACAATCGCGCTGCACGTTCTGAACCAGGCCGACGCGCCGAATCGCTTCCGCGTAAAGTCCTTCGCTCGGCAGAAACAGCAGCGCAAAATCGGTGGTCTTCGGCGGATTAATGTACTTCTCGCAAATGTCTTTGGCGCAGCGCTTCAATTGGCTCTCCAAAGTTTTGATCGCGGTTTCGACTGCCGCGGGATCGCCTTTTTCCTGTGCCGCAGCGAGCCGGTCGTAGTGTTCCATCGGAAATTTCGCGTCGATCGGCAGCCAGACTGGCGCGCCGTTCTCGTCTCCGGGTAATTTGATAGCAAACTCAACGCGCTCGTCAGTGTCGTCGCGCATCTTCATATTTTTCGCGAACTGCTCGGGAGTAAGCATTTCGTCCAGGAGAACGCCGAGCTGCCATTCGCTCCATCCGCCTCGTGTCTTTACGTTTGTGAGCACACGTTGTAGTCCACCAACGTCACTCGCCAATTGCTGCATCGCACCAAGGCCCTGATGCACTTGCTCCAGCCGATCACTGACCAGCTTGAATGACTCTCCCAATCGCTTCTCGAGCGTGCCTTGCAACTTTTCGTCGACGGTCGCGCGCATCTTATCGATCTGCTTTGTGTTGTCGTCCTGCAATTGCCGCAGTCGAACATCCACAATCGATCTGACGCCTTCCAACGATCTGGCTAATTCCTCGCGCTGATTCTTCGCCGCCGCGCCTGCTTCCTCGCGATTGCGCGAAAATTCGTCCCGCAAGCTGCCATCGATCGTCTCCAATCGCTTCGCCAGCTCTGTTGCTGCGCCATGGTTTCCCCGCCGTGTAAGCAGAACGACCACGGCGACGATTAATCCGCCGCCGATCAATCCGATCACGAAGTAAACCATCGAACCTATGCTAGACACGCAGCAGATTCCTCGACTTCGCTCGGAATGACAAGTTGCCGTAGCGGCGGCAATCGAGTTTAAAATCGCAACTTCACGCCACCGTAGGCGGCGCGGCCGAGCGCCGGGAAACCGAACACTTCCGAGTAATGCTCGTTGGTTAAGTTATCGACGCGACCGAAGATTGCGAAGTGTGGCGTGATGTCATACTCCGCTGCGATGTTTACGAAGGAATAATCTTCGATATCGAAATTCGGAGCGCCAAAGTTCAGTTCCTCTCGCGCATTCACGAACTTGGCTTCGACTGCCGTGCGCAGTTTTTTTAACCAAAGATACGAAGCAGAAAAATAAACTTCATTGCGCGGCCGGCGCGGCAAACGCGAGCCTTGCGGTTGCGAAATATCGCTGTTGTCGGTCTTTTCGGCGTCCAAATAAGTGTAGCTCGCCATGAACACAAGATTGGGAACCGGTTGCGCACGTAATTGTGCTTCCAATCCCTGCGTTTCAGCTGCCCCGAGGTTCAACGTTTGAAAGAGGCCGTTGAATCCAATCACGTTTGACAAATCGTTATGAAAGTACGTCAAATCGAAGGAAACGCGCTTCTCCCAAAGCTCCTGGCGGACGCCGATGTCCCAGCCGACAACTTTTTCCGGCGCCAAATTAGGGTTGTTGCCGAAGATAATGTCCTGACTGCTCGGCGGACTAAATCCTGTCGCAACGCTCGAGTGTAAAATTGTGTTTGTCTTGTCGATCTTGTAACTGCCTGCAACGCGATAAGTCCACACGCCGCCAAATTCGTTGAAATGAGCGAACTGGCCGCCGGCGACAAAGATCAAATTCTCGACCGGCGTTAGCGTTGCCTGCGCAATGCCGGCGATCTCCTGTGTGTGGTCGCCTATAAAGGTCGGTTGTGGTCCAAACGCTTGCGAAACGAATGGGCGCTCCTGCCCGGAATTGACCCGGCTGTAGAAAAAGCCAGAGGTGAGCGTAAGCCATGAGGTCGGACGCAAATCGTTTTGATAGTCAACTTGGGTCCGTTCGAAGAGCGCCCGTGTCGGCCCAACGAAACCATCCTCGTTAGGATTGTTTATTTGGCGCTCGTGATCATAACTGACAATGAGTTTGTGATCCCACCACTCAATCGGCTTCCAATCGATGTGAGGTCCGATTAACCAACGCTCGGTGAAAAAGTGATCGATGGGACGCGGATCGAAGATCGTGTTGGGATTTCCGGTGTCACTAAACGAATAAGTAAACAGACTGCCAATTCGTAGTTGTTGGTCAGGCGACCAGCTAACGTTCGCAATCCCGGCAGTATTCCGATAATTGTTATTCGGACGCGCGTTATCGGTGTCGAGCCGGCTACCGGCGACCGAATAATCGAAATCGCCAATTTTGCCGTCGCTCTGCCCCCATTCACGGAAAGTGTCGTACGATCCGCCTTCGCCGGCAACCATCGCGCCCGGGGTTCCCGTGCCCTGTTTCGTGAAGATTTGGATCACTCCTGCGAGTGCGTGCGGTCCGTAGATCGCGCTTTGCGGCCCACGGACCACCTCGATCCTGTCGATATCGTCAGTGGTGATGTCGGCGAAGTTCATCGCGCCAGATAAACCCTGGTTAATCGGAATGCCGTCGAGCAACACTTGCATGTCTTCGCTTGGCAATCCGCGCATGAAAACGGAAGTCAACTGGCCGGCGGTTCCCGTCTGCACCACCGATAGACCGGGCACTTCGCGAAGCGCATCGCTCACGCGCTGGATTTGCTTTTGCTCGATATCTTCCGATGAAACCACGCTGACAGTCGAAGGCGATTGATCGAGCGGAATATCGAAACGCGTTGCTGACACTACGACTGGTTCAGTCTCGGCTTCGTTGGGTGATGGTGTTGGCGTTGATTGCTGCGCATGCGCGACCGAGACCGCGATCGCCAGTACGAAACACGCGAGTGGGCAACGCTCCCTAAACCAGACTGGACGATTTTGCATAACAAGTTTTCTCCAACTCCGAGAGTCGGACTTGTTAGGCCCCGAATTGCTACGAGGCGTCGCATCGCCCAGCTCTCATTCTTCTTTTTGCGAAGAAGTTTTTTCGCGCTGTAGCCGGGATCGTTGATCCCGGCGGCCGCGATCAGCGATCGCGGCTACGACACGAATGAGGCGGACCGGACAAATGTTCTGGCTCCTGGCTTTATGATGCCTGTGTGGCACCTCACCTTCTTCCCGCCTTCACCCCCGAATTGGTTCGGGGATTGGCCCAATGGGAAGTCGTATCCAGTTACAGCAGCGCAACTGCTCCCGATTCTCACGGGATTTCTTGCGCCGATCCACTTTTCCAAGCTCGCAAAGAACTGGAATGAGGACTAGCGACTTGCGCTCTGAGCGTCAAGATTATTTAATCAACCATTGACTCCTGCTGTCATGTCGAGCGCTGTAGGGCGTTTTTGTGAAACGCCGGCTTTGGCGTCTGATAAAGACGCCCTACAATGCAGGGATGACAGTGGGGTGTAAGCTCCAAGACTTACCCGACAATGGCACTATCCAATCCTAAGTTCATCATTACCGGCGGCGCCGGGTTCATCGGGTCGAATCTTACCCTGACGTTGCAGGAAAAATTTCCGGGCACGCGTCTCACAGCCATCGACGATTTCCGGTCCGGTGATTTCAAAAATCTGGCAGGATATCGCGGGGATCTCGTCGCCGAAAATCTGGCGACACTAGATTGGCGAGAAAAGTTCGACGATCCGGCAGCTGCACGAATCGACGCAATTTTTCATCTCGCATCGATCACCGACACGACTTTGCACGATCAGTTCGTTCAGGTGCACGACAACGTGGAAAGTTTCCGACGTCTTTTGAATTTCGCGCGCCCCACAAAGACGCGAATCATCTACGCCTCCTCTGCTGCGACTTACGGTCCGGCGACTGAAGCGAGCGTGGAATCAAACGGCGCTGCACCCGCGAACGTTTACGCATTTTCCAAAGTCATCATGGACAACATCGCCCGACACGCTGCTGCCGAGTCGCCGGACTGGATTATCGTTGGACTGCGTTACTTCAACGTTTACGGACCGCGCGAAGCGCACAAGGGCGTGCCCGCGAGCATGATTTATCATCTGGCGCAACAGATGAAGGCTGGCAAGCGACCGCGCATTTTCAAACACGGCGAGCAGAAACGCGATTTCGTTTATGTCAGGGACGCTGTTGAAGGCACCATTCGCGCGCTCGAGGCAAAGACGAGCGGAATCTACAATCTCGGCACAGGCCAGGCGCGCTCGTTTAACGAACTCATCGACGTTCTAAATAGATGTCTGGACACAAACTTTGAGCCCGAATACTTCGATAATCCTCACGCGCATTATCAAAATTTCACGCAAGCCGATCTCACGAACGCGCGGAGCGCGCTCGGGTACGAGCCACGCTTTCCGCTCGAAGACGGCGTACGTGATTACATGCAGTGGTTGTATCCGGCCTAGGGAACCCCAAAGGATTAAGGACAACCCCGTCAACCTGTGTACGTCCAGCGCTACCCAGACGCCGCCAAATCGCGAAACGCCGTTTCCGAGAGTTGAAATTCGTGCCAATCGCTGTCGATCTTTGCGCCGAGTCGTTTGTAGAACTCGATGCCTCGCTTGTTCCATTTAGCAACCCACCACTTGATCATACCGCACCGAGCGTTCGCAGCTTCCCTTGCGACGGCTTGCATTAAGAATCTGCCAACGCTCCTGCTACGGTGTGGCCCGGCAATATAGAGCTCCTTGATGATCAGGTTCGGCTTTGCCCGATAGGTGAACGCGACGAAATAGTAAACAAGAAATCCAACCAGCTTGTCGTTTTCTTCAGCAACGAGACAGTGAAAATCGGGAGGCACATGGCGAAAGCCTTGGTCGCGCAAGACCTCTTCGGTAACAGCAAAGTTTTCCGCATATTTCTCAAATTCGGCAAGTTCGCGCATTAGCGGAAGCAAGTTTGGAATATCGGCCTCGATTGCTTTGCGAATTTCCATGTCGGTCCAACCAAATTACTCGAAGCCCGCCCACTTTTGGAAGCATAGTACAGGTATTACCCTTCCCAAAAAAATTTCGTCGGCCGATGGATTTCCGCCGGAAGGCTTTTGTGGACGGGACAATTAAGCGCGGTTTGTTCAAGGACTTCGCGATGCGGATGGTCGGACGCGAGCGGGATGTGAACTTCTGACGGAAGCCCAACGATCCGGCGGGGCGGATCGTTCGACATCTCCTTTTGCACGGACACAGTCATGCCACGCAGATCAACTCCGAGATCCTCCGCCTTGATTCCCATGGTCGTGCTGATGCATGTGGCAAGAGCCGTGGCGACGAGATCCGTAGGCGAAAAGGCTTCGCCTTTGCCCTTATTGTCGCTCGGTGCGTCCGTGGAAATTTTTGCTTGTGAGGGACCGTGCGTCGCGTCGCAATGCAAGTCCCCGGTGTACTTAACTGAGACTTGAACCATACGAAAATTATGCGACCGCTCTCAGCTTTTGTCACATTAGATCGAATCGCTCTTGCGATCGACGCGAACCGCATGCTTTTGCGGCTGGATGCCCGGTCCATACCGGCGCGCGTAAACTTGCGTAAACTCCGCTCCCAAAAAGCTGATAAGCGCAGAGTAATACACCCAGAAAAGCAGGACCACGAGTGAGCCGGCCGCTCCAAACGCACTGGCCGTCGCAGTTTTTCCGAGATAGATACCGATCAAGTATTTTCCTGCGGTAAAAAGCAGCGCCGTTACCGCCGCTCCAATCCAGACGTCTTTCCACGAGATCACGACGTCAGGCAAAAATTTGTAAATCATCGCAAAAAGAGCACCGACCACCAAGAATGAGCTGACAGCGTTTGCCGTTTGCCAAACCCACGGAACACCGGGCAACCAGTTATTCATGTAGTTTTGAAGCCCGCTGATGACTGCGCTGATTACCAATGAAACCAGGAGGAGAAATCCCACGCAAATGGCGATCGAAAATGAGCGCAACCGATCGACGATAAACGACATGATCACTCCACGGTCCGGTTTCGCTTTGACATCCCAAATCTGATTGAGAGCAGATTGCAGTTCTCCGAAAACCGCGGTCGCGCCCATAATGAGCGTGATAATTCCAACGCTCACTGCCCAGAGTCCCTTGCCAAATCCGCGGGATGATTGGATCACTTGCCGCACCGCATTCGCCCCCTGCGCGCCGATCATTTTTCCCATTTCACCGACGATCTGATCGGTCGCCGTGTCGGGCGCGAGAAAGAAACTGGCCACGCCTACCGCGATGAGCAGCACCGGCGCAATAGAGAAGATCGTGTAAAACGCGAGTGCTGCAGATAACTCGAAAGTGTTGTCATTCAACCACTCTGCGAAGGTAAGCTTGAGCAGTTCCCACCCTGCCTTCAGCTTATTCGCGGGAATCTGCTGATTTTCGATTACTGACTCGGCCATCTTTATAAGAATCGCCGCGGAACAGCGACCTTGGTGGGATAAGTGACGATCAAGATCCGGACGATTACGTCTTGATGATCGGCGGAGGAATGTCTTCCGTCACCCCAACGTCGATGCCACGTCGGAGTTTGCTATGCCGCACGCTGTACAGGAAATAAATCAGAAGCCCGATTCCGAGCCAGACCACAAAACGAATCCAGGTCATCACCGGCAGGCTCAGCATCAGAGCCAGGCACATGAACACGCCGAGTATTGGGAAAACCGGAACGAACGGCGCGCGGAACGGACGCGGTCGTTCCGGGTTGACGCGGCGCAGGATGTTGACGCCGAGACAAACCAAAATAAACGCGAAGAGCGTGCCGATGTTCGTGAGGTCTGCGAGCTCGCCGATGTTTGTAACCATCGCCACCCCACCGACGACAACTCCAGTCCAAATCGTTGTGATATGCGGTGTCCGGAACCGCGGATGAATTTTGGCAAAGTATTGCGGCAACAAACCATCGCGCGCCATTGCCATGAAAATGCGCGGCTGCCCAAGCTGAAACACGAGCAACACTGAAGTTGTACCTGCCAGCGCGCCCGCGCTCACCAGCGCTTGCGCCCACGGTTTGCTCGCGAAAGCCGTAGCAACAGCGGCAGCATCACCAGTATAGATGGTGTATTTTTTGATTCCGGTAAGCACTGCCGACATCAGCACATAGAGGACCGTGCAGATGATTAGAGTGGCAATAATCCCGATCGGCATGTCACGTTGCGGATTGCGGGTTTCTTCAGCTGTAGTCGACACAGCGTCGAAGCCGATAAAAGCGAAAAACACAATCGCCGCCCCGCTCATCAAACCGGGAAAGCCATGCGGCATAAACGGGTGCCAGTTGGTTGGGTTCACCATGAATCCGCCGAAGGCGATGACGAACACAACCACAGCGACCTTGATAATGACTATTGTCGTGTTCGTGTGCGCGCTTTCTCGAATCCCATAAACCAGAACGACAGTAACCGCCGCAACGATGAGCAAAGCCGGCAGGTTGAATGCGATAGAGTGGCCGGCAATCACCGGCAAAGTGGTCGAAGAATACTCTTCGATGGCCGCGCCTCCCTTGGCGAGCAAATCTGTGGCGGTTTGATGATCGTTCACCAGCCACAGCGGAAACTTCAAGTGAAACAGGCTGTCGCAGAGTTGGACGAAGTAACCTGACCAGCTCACGGCTACGGCCATGTTGCCAACCGCATATTCCAAAATCAGGTCCCAACCGATGATCCACGCTACCAACTCGCCCATCGTGGCATAGGAATAGGTGTACGCGGATCCCGAGACCGGAATCATGGACGCAAGTTCGGCATAACAAAACGCAGAAAACGCGCAAGCGATGCCGGCGACGATAAACGAAGCGGCAATGGCTGGGCCTGCACCCGCGCGTCCAAGCACAATGCCTGTTCCAGAGAACCAGGCTTGAATAAAATTAATAACTGGCGTTTCAAGGCCCGACGCAAATGTCTGGCCTGCAGCGGCGGTTCCGGTAAGCGAGAAAATGCCCGCGCCAATGACTGCCCCGATGCCGAGGCAGGTCAGCGCGACCGGTCCAAGCGTGCGTTTCATCTGTCGGTCCGGCGCCTCTGCTTCGGCGATCAGGTGATCCGGACTTTTGGTTCTGAACAATTGAAGTGCCACCGCGCGAGATGGTGTCATCAAGCAGTTATGTCGGTCAATTCAAAGCTTCGAACCAATGCGACTCGAGGCGCGTTGATGCTTATCGACGCCGACAAAATGCTTTTGTAAGCTCACAATCATATGGCCGATGAAGTGTCAAAGATTATCCTCGGCGACACAGCGATTTCCGCCATCGAGGGAACCCCCGGCCGGCGATGGTTTGGTCGAAAGAAAGATCAAGTTAAACCGCTGACACACTGCGAGAATTGCGGCGCAGAGCTGCAGGGCCATTGGTGCGCGCACTGCGGACAACCGGCAATCGATTATCGCCGCACTTTCAGACACGTCATCACCGATCTACTCGACGAGTTCCTGAATTGGGATTCGAAATTCTTTGCCACAATTGCGCTTCTCATCTTCAAGCCGTGGCGACTAACAAATGAGTTTCTGGCTGGCAAGCGCGTCCGCTATGTGAATCCGCTGCGACTGTATCTACTCGCCAGCATCATTTTTTTCTTGGCGGTAAATTACGGGGAGAAACGCATACCATTTGACGCCATCAAACTCGGTCCAAAAGATCGCGCCGAGCTGGAAGCCGACTTAAAGAAGGAAGATTTGCCACCAGCAGCGCGGGAGAAATTGCAAGCATTACTACAGGAATCCTCCCCTTCGCCAGCTCCTTCACCTCTCCCAGGCGCGCCCTCGCCTTCACCGTCAGCTCAAATGGATCAACAGAAGAAGAAATATGGAAAAATCGGCGAACGACCGTTTGTCGCTTTTGATGATGCCAAATCCACCACGCCATTCGAGCGCTGGATCGAAGCGCGCGCGAAAGAAAAAATGGGCGAACACGGAACGAAAATGGGGCTCTTTATCGCGACGCTCTTCAGCAATCTGCCTTACATGATGCTCTGCTGCATTCCGCTGTTCGCGTTCGTTCTAAAGGTTCTTTACGTTCGGCATCACATTTTTTACATCGACCACCTGATCTATGCGTTGCATATCCACACCTTCCTCTACGTCGGCGTCATGTCGATTGTGTTAGCGACAATTGGGCTCAATGGTCTCGCGTCGGGGCCGATCGCGGGCTGGATGATCGCGTTTCTCTGGATCGCGTTCGTGACGCAAATTTTCATATCGATCCGCTACGTTTATCGCCAGGGCTGGTTCCTCAGTATTTTCAAATTCCTTTTTGGCGGATTTGTATACCTGATCGTCCTCGTACTCGCACTCGCTGCGACCTTCTTCGCTACACTTGCGTTGCCATGAAAAAAACGATCCTCCTCTTTTGTGCGCTCGCAGCATTTCCCGCCTCAGTTTTTTGCGCCGATCGACACATCGCGTTTGAACGAGATCAGGCTGTCTGGGTAGCCAATCTCGACGGGACGGGTGAGAAAAAGATCGCAGACGGCATCTTCCCTGCGATCTCGCCGGACGGAACTCGCGTCGCGTTTAACACAACGGAGAAAACAAGTGACACGACATACGCACGTCATATTGCCGTTGTCGACGTTGCCACTGGAAAAATTGACGTTTTCAAAGACGTGCCGAGCGATAATTCCTATTACCCGAGCTGGACGGCCGACGGGAAACAAATCCTTTTCACCACGCGTCCTCACGAAGTCTGGGATCTTGCAGTGGTGAATTCCGACGGCACGAATTTCGACGTGCTCAAGCCCGGCGTACAAGGGGAAGTGACGCGTTACTCGCCGATTTGGGCGCGCGACGGCCAATCGGTCTTTTGCGAGGACATGTCGAACATTTACCAGATTGGCCTCGACGGTAAGGTGCGCGCGCAATGGAAGATCAACAAAATCGTGCCGAATGGTGATATGAGCGGTGACGGTCGCATCGACGTGTCGCCTGATGGTAAGCGATTGCTTCTGAGCATCGATATGGGCGAAGAGTCGGGGCGCAAAAATTGGGATGGGCCCTTGCCGGCGCTCTGGACGTTAGATATGCAATCGCAAAAGACGACTAGGCTCACGCCGAAGAAATTATTTGGCTGGGACGGCGTTTGGCTCGACGACAACAATATTCTTTTTCTCAGCCGCGCCGCCGACGAAAAGGAAGATTCAATTTATCGGATGTCCACTGATGGGAAAAATCTGAAACCCTTGATCAAGAACGCGCGCTTTCCGAGCGTGAGCGCCCCAGATGCATGAAATAATGCATTGTCGCCATTTCGCTTTGCGTCGCGTATTGCGCACTCGTTAACGCAGGGCAGCGCAAAATCGCATACGAACGGGACGAAAAGATCTTCCTTGCGGACGTTGATGGTACGCATTCAAAGAAAATTGCGGAGGGCGCGTTGCCCGAAATTTCACCCGATGGCACACGCGTTGCCTTTAACAGCGAAGGCGACGCGAAGAATCGCCCCGGTCGCGAGCGTCACATTGCAATAGGGGATGTTGCCAGCGGGAAAGTCACGGTCCTGCCAAATATCCCGAGCGACAATTGTTTCGGTCCTGTCTGATCACCGGATGGAAAACAGCTCGCGTTCTCCATCATGGCAGATAAAGCGTGGCAACTCGGATTGGTGAACGGGGATGGCTCCGGGTTCCGGTTTGTGAAGAATGCAGAGTTAAGGCCCGAAGCGTTTGGTGCACCGGAATAGGCGCGCGATGGCAAATCAATTTTTTGTCACGATTTGGACAACATTTACCAGATCGATCTTGACGAAAAGGTTTTGAAAAAATGGGAGCTCGCGAAGATTCTGGCTGACTCGAGCATGAACGGCGGCGATCGACTTAGCATTTCGCCCGACGGCACGGCATTGCTGATGGATGTTGATTGTGGCGCGGAGCACGAGCGTTAAGATTGGGATGGTCCGCAGCCCGCCATTGAACGGCTGATCTCAGCGGTGATAAGGCTGTTCGGGTAACAAGCAAAGATGATTATGTTTGGGAACCGTTTTGGCTCAGCGCCAACGAATTCCTCTGCATCATGCAAAAAGAAAACGAAAGACAGCCTTCGATTTATCGGATGGCGCTGGACGACAAAAATCCGAAGCTGCTGCTGAAACACGCGCGAACGCCGACCGCGAGCGCGCCGTAGCACTCAGCTTATAAACAGCGATGTGATGTTGAGCGAAGCGAAACATCTCTGATCTATCGCTTTCACAAGACCACTCAATTAGTCCGAGATTCTTCGTTTCGTTCAGAATGACAAATGCCTTACACTTTGACTTTCGATTTAGCTCAGCAACTCCCGCGCTTTCGAGATCGCCTCGTTAATCTTGCCGGCGTCTTTACCCGCGCCTTGCGCGCTTTCCGGACGTCCGCCGCCTTTTCCGCCGACGATTGGCGCGATCTGTTGGATTAACTTGTTCGCCTGAAATTTTGAGATGAGTTCGTTCGGGACATAAGCAACCAAAGCGACTGACGCGCCTCGTGTGCCAGCAAGAAAGATCGGACCGTTGAATTTAGACTTCAAAGCATCCACGATTGCCTGGAGCAGTCTTCCATCCGCATCCGGTACTTCCGCCACGCAGAAATTTTTTCCAGCATGCGATCGCGCAAGGTCGCTGGCGGTTTGAGCAGCCCTGCTCTTCAGTTCTGCCTCGACAGATTTCGCCGTCTTCTTTTCCCATTCACGAACATCGGCATCTAGTTTTTCAAGATGCGCTGACCGCGCGTCGATTTGTTTCAGCATTTCGCCTGTCGTCGTATCGTCCTGAAAAGCCGGCAGCGAGGCGATGCCTTGTTTCTTGCGCGCGAGGGTTTCAAACTTCTCCTGTTGTCGGGCCGCTTCGTGCTTCGCCCATTCCTGCGCCGCGCCACCGGCGACTGCTTCAATGCGACGTGTTCCTGCTGAGATGGCTTCTTCTTTCACAATGCGAAATGGCCCGATCTGGGCTGTAGACCTCACGTGCGTGCCGCCGCAGAGCTCCATCGAATAACCATCAAGCGCGCGTGGCGCGCCGCCGATCTGCAGCACGCGAACTGTGTCGCCGTACTTCTCGCCAAAAAACTGAATGATATCTTTTCGCTGTTTTGCCTCGGCGAACGGAATTTCAGTCCACGAAACCGGCGAGTTCTCGGAAATTTTTTCATTCACGAGTTTTTCGACATCGCGCTTTTGCTGCGGAGTGAGCGGCGCGCTCGAAAAGTCGAACGTCAGCTTGTCTGGACCGACATAGCTGCCTTTTTGCGAAGCATCGCGCGAGACCACTTCGTGCAATGCCCAGTGCAACAGGTGCGTTACGGTGTGATGTCCCTGAATCAATTTGCGTCGATCCGCATCCACTGAGATACGCACCGCCTCGCCTGGCTCTGGCGCGCGACCTTCCAAAAGCTGTGCGCGATGAACAAAAACGTCGCCGCGCTTTTGGGTATCAGTCACGCGCAAGCGACCCACCTCTGTCCAATCGTGTCCCGGAACGTGAAGCAGTCCTCGATCGCCGACTTGGCCGCCCATCTCCGCGTAGAACGGCGTCCGATCGAGGACAATGTTCATTTCGTCGGGTTGTTTATCGGGCAATACCGTTTCGACAACTGATTCCGTCTCCAGAAAATCGTACCCGAGGAATTTTGTCGGCTCGACTCCGAGCTGGTCGTCTTCGACATTGATTTCTTCCTTCTTCTGTGCCTTTCGCGCACGCTCGCGCTGCTGCTCCATCAACCTCTCGAACCCTGAAACATCCACAGTCAGCCCGCGCTCGCGCGCCATCAATTCCGAGAGGTCCAGCGGAAAACCGTACGTGTCGTAAAGTTTAAATGCAAAGTCTCCCGATATTGCGCATCTACCGCGGAGCGCAACCTCGCGCTCGAACAGCTCGATGCCTCTGTCGAGTGTCTTGTTAAACGCTTCTTCTTCGCGGCGGATCGTGTCTTTTATTCTCGACTGTTTCGCACGCACTTCTGGAAAAACGTCGCCCGTCGTTTTCGCTACGACGTCGACGAGTTTGAAAAAGAACGGCTGGTGAAAACCGAGCGCGCGGCCATAGCGGACTGCGCGGCGGAGAATGCGGCGAAGCACGTAACCGCGGCCATCGTTTGAAGGAATTATTCCGTCAGCGATTGCGAACGAAAGCGCACGGATGTGATCGGCGATAACGCGGAAAGCCACGTCGATTTGGATTTGTTCTGGGGAGCGCACGCCGATCGCCACACTCGAGCCGGGTGTGCCCCCCTGCGCGTTCGGCAGCGTGCTCGCGTATTTCTTTCCGCTAAGTTTTTCCAGCTCGTCGAAGATCGGGCGAAAGACGTCCGTCTCGTAATTGGAAGTCGTTCCTGAAAAATCAGTGAGGCTTTTTGTGCCTTGAATAATTGCGACGGCGCGCTCGAAACCCATGCCAGTATCGACATGGCGTTGCGGCAAAGCTGTGAAAGTGCCGTCCGGGTTCGCATTGAACTGGATGAAGACAAGATTCCAGATCTCGATGCAGCGCGGGTCGCCTTTGTTCACGAGCGCGCCACGCGTGTCGCCGTCTGGCGTCAGATCTATGTGCACTTCCGAGCACGGCCCGCACGGGCCGGTGTCGCCCATCATCCAGAAATTGTCCGCCTTCCCGCTGCTAAGAACGTGAACCTTTGGATCGAGATCGGCTTCACGAAACAGACGGGCCCAGTGATCGTACGCTTCCTGGTCGAACTCGCTCGGCTCGCCAGCGCCGGGTTGATAAACGGTCGCGTAAAGACGTTGCGCCGGAAATTTCCAGCGTTCGACCAGTAATTCCCACGCCCATTCGATTGCTTCATTTTTGAAATAATCGCCGAAGCTCCAATTACCGAGCATTTCGAAAAAGGTGTGGTGATACGTGTCCAGTCCGACATCTTCGAGATCGTTATGTTTTCCTCCCGCGCGAATGCATTTTTGGGTGTCAACGACGCGCGGCGGCTTCCATGCCGGTCTTTGTTGTCCAAGGAAAATCGGCACGAACTGGTTCATGCCGGCATTCGTGAACAGCAAGTTCGGCGCATCGGGAAGAAGCGACGACGACGGCACAATGGTGTGCTGGTTCTCTCTAAAGAAATCGAGAAATGATTGCCGTATCTCTGCCGACGTCATGAGTGACCACGAATAAACACGAATTTCAGGAAACCTGAAACCGCCACACTGAATTGGCGGCGATCTGCCTAATGGCTGCTCCGCGTGTGTGAGCGATAGTTAGCTCTTGTCTTCGTCGAGCTTCGCTTGGACTGCGGCCTCGATCTCGTCGTAAAGCGCCTTGTCGTTCTTCAAAACCTCTTTCGCGGCATCGCGGCCCTGGGCAAGCTGCGTCCCTTTGTAATTCAACCAGGAACCGCGCTTCTCGATCACTTGCTGCTCTAATGCCACGTCGAGAAGAGCGCCGGCTGACGAGATTCCCTCATTATACATGATGTCGAATTCGGCCTCAGCGAATGGCGGCGCGACCTTGTTCTTCACCACTTTGACGCGCGTGCGGTTACCGGTGACAACGCCGTCGGTCTGCTTGATCGCACCGATTCGGCGAATATCGACGCGCATACTGGCGTAAAACTTTAAAGCTCTTCCACCAGGAGTGGTCTCCGGGTTTCCAAACATCACGCCAATTTTTTCGCGGATTTGATTTGTGAAGATGCAGCAAGTCCGCGCTTTTGAAATCAGCGACGTTAGCTTGCGCAATGCCGCGCTCATCAAACGCGCCTGGGCGCCCACGGTCGCATCCCCGATCTCGCCTTCCAGCTCCGCTCTGGTAACGAGCGCCGCTACCGAGTCCACTACGATCACGTCGAGCGCGTTGGAGCGCACCAGCGTCTCGCATATCCGCAGAGCTTCCTCGCCGGAGCTGGGCTGCGAGACGAGTAAATCGTCAAGGTTGACGCCCAGTCTTTTTGCGTAGCCAGGATCCAGCGCGTGCTCGACATCGATAAACGCTGCGAGGCCGCCGCGTTTTTGCGCCTGAGCGACAACCGTGAGCGCAAGCGTTGTTTTGCCGGATGATTCAGGGCCGAAGACTTCGACTATGCGTCCGCGCGGAAATCCACCGACGCCAAGCGCGCGGTCGATCAAGATGTTTCCCGTCGGAATGACATCGATATCGGCGATCCTTTCCCCGCCCAAACGCATGATCGCACCTTCGCCGTAATCTTTCGCGATCTGCTGGATCGCTAGATCGAGATTCTTATTTCGCGCGGCAGCCAGTTTATCAGCGGCTGTTCTTTCTTCGGTCTTTGTCGCCATATCAGGAAGAATCTAACTACGATGCACGCGAGCGTTCGCCAAGCACAAAAGCGATGAAACGTCGACCGACAGGAACGAAAAAGGCCGCGAGCATAACACCCGCGGCCTTAAAGCTTCGACGATACTGATTCTTTACGAGACAGTAATCTTGCGGGGCTTCACGTGCTCGGCCTTGAGCAGAGTCAATGTCACGAGACCCTGATCGATCTTCGCGCTAATCTTGTCGGCGTCGATTGATGGATCGAACTCGAACATGCGCCGGAAATTTTCCGGAACTGATTCGCGATGAATCAGCGTTCCTTCCACCGCCGGAAGCGAACGCCGTCCGATGATTGTTAGCTCGTTGTTTTCGACGAAAATCTCGAGGCCGTCCTTTTTGACGCCCGGCATCTCGATCTCGAGCGTGTAACCATCGGCAATTTCTGTGACGCTGGCCGCTGGCGTAATAAACTGCTCCGCCTGGCCGCGATCAGTTTCGCGAGTTTCTCGGGTTAGAGTATTCATGGTGAAATTCCTTTCAGTTTTCCTGTTTAGCTTACCTGGATTTGTTTCGGTTTTGCTTCCTCAGCCTTGGGCAATGTCACCTTGAGAATTCCATCCCGATAGGTGGCACTGACCTTACTTGGATCCACACGGGTTGGAAGCGTGATGCTGCGGCGGAATGCCCCGACGTAGCGCTCAGTGCGCAGAGCCGTTTCACCGTTGTTGCTCTCACGTTTGCGCTCGCCGCTGATCGTCAGCATCCCATCGTGCAAGGAAATGTCGATGGCTTGCTTACGCATTCCTGGCAACTCGACCACCGCTACGAAATGGTCGCCACTCTCGTAAAGATCGAGTGCAGGTGACCACCCGGTAAAAAGTTGGCCCGTACGGCCAAAGCTAGACCAGAACGGCATGTCAAAGAACGAGTTCAACTCGTCCCGCAGACTGCTCCACCGATCCAACGCCAACCATGGCGTCGAATCCGGAGCTTGATAACGAATTAGATTCATATTTTTAAAAGTCCTTTCTTGAATTGAGGATTTTGAGTTCAGCAGTTCCCATAGCGCCGCCCATGCCAGAAAGCTCGTTAGGCGAAACCGCAATTCTAAAGCGAATTAAATAAGCTAGTTACAGCGGAGCGCCGTGACTCTCCATTCCCCGGGCTAGTGGTCTGATCTGGCACACGCAAAATGTCGACGCTCCAAAAGTCGAGACAAAATTTCACGGCTCCTGCCGAGCATACGCCGTCAATTCCTTG
>Ga0306921_10001152_pt1 | contig 25149 bp, 26 predicted proteins | sample sta12Cox44000080_FD_203760 | JGI IMG/M metagenome (GOLD analysis project Ga0306921, IMG submission 203760) | Lab enrichment of tropical soil microbial communities from Luquillo Experimental Forest, Puerto Rico - statoxic.12C.oxic.44.000.080 (v2)... | ecosystem: Environmental > Terrestrial >...
CCGGCGATTTACGGACCGTCGGCTGACGAAGGTAAATAGCGACCGCCACTGCCGCCGACACTTCGCTAAAATAGTCTCGTCAGCCGAAACGCTGGCTGTTCTTCCGGCTCGGAGTTGGTTGTGGCGTTTCCCATCAAGGTTTGCGTCGTCTGCGGAGAGGAATTCGAACTGAAGCCCGACAAACCCGGCTTCGCCAACCGCTGTCCGGATTGCGGCGAACCCGAAGCCGATGACAGCAACCGCCGCGGGTTATCCGCCGATTCCACCGAACTGAACCAGGCGCGTCGCGAAGCGATGCGTAACCTGCTGTACCGCAAAGACAGCTAGACCGCTTCGTCTAGAGTTGCTGGAAGGCGGCAACGGTTCAAATCCTGCCACCAAACGCCCCTGAACCTCTTTCGAGGGCCACGGGTAAGACCCCGGACCAGCAATGCAGGAGGAAACCACTCTTCATCTGACCCCGGTTCGGCGCGCGCATTGCTGCGATGGGCGACACAGTGTATAGTTCGGTTCGACAAACGAATCCGCGATTGCTTCACTTCGTTCTGTATAGCGGATCTCCGATGCGATACTGCCAACAAGCGCTCTCGTACTTGCTCAGCGTCTGCCTCATTCTCAGCCTCGAGGGATGCAGCAAGAAATCGGAACCCGCGTCTACCCAGCCAGCCGGGCAAGCGCAAAACGCTCCGCAAGGCCAGGCTCCTCAGACGACGTACGCCGCGCCGACGGCCGACCAGCTTTATCAGCTTGTCGCACCCATCGCGCTGTTTCCCGACAATCTGGTCGCTCAAGTGCTCGCCGGCTCGACCTATCCCGACCAGGTCAGCGCCGCCTGGACCTGGCTGCAACAGAATTCCAGCCTCAAGGGCCAACCGCTCATGGAAGCTGCCAATCAGCAGCCTTGGGATGCCAGCGTCAAAAGCCTCACCCAGTTCTCCGATGTTTTGCAACAGATGGCGACAAACCTTTCCTGGACATCCGCTCTCGGCGATGCTTACTTCAACATTCCGCAGAGCGTGATGAACGCTATTCAGGTGATGCGCCAGCGTGCCTATCAATCTGGCAATCTGAAGAGCAACCAGCAGCAGAATGTGCAGGTCGAGAACCAGGCGCCGGGCAGCGCACCTCCACCTCCGGCTTCTTCTGGCGAACCACAGACTACGGTGGTCGAGCCGCCGCCGCAAACCATCATTATTCAGCCTGCGCAACCGGATGTGGTGTATGTTCCGACGTACAACCCGACGGTGGTTTACGGAGCGCCCGTCCCGGTTTATCCCGGTTATTCGACTGGCGCCATGATTGCCACGAGCCTGATCTCATTCGGAGTCGGTGTTGCCGTCGGCGCTGCCGTCAGCGGAGGGGGCTGCTGCGGTTGGGGATGGAACTCCTGGAACACCGGCTGGCACAACAATACGGTGGTTTATAACCACAATACTTACATTTCCAACTCGAACACGTTCGTTAATCGCAACAACTACTACCGCAACGCGAACTACAACAACATCAATCGGAACAACATCAACGCAAATAACATTAATCGGAATAACATCAACACCAACGACATCAACCGGAATAACTTCAATCGCAATAATCTGAATGCCAACAACCGTGCCAACAATTTCTCCGAGCCCCATTTCAACCAGAACCTGAATCAAGCGCAGTTCAGAAATGAAAACGCAAACAACCTGGCGCAGCAGCGGCCCGGTCAGGGAAATCTCGGACAACAGCGGCCCAACCAAGGGAACCTGGGCCAGCAACGCCCCGGCCAGCAGCCTAACTTCAATCAGAACCGCGCAAGCCTGAACCAGAACCAGCAGCGGGGGAACTTCAAGCAAGGTCAACAACCGAACTTCAACCAGAATCAGCGCCAGCCCCAACGCGGCTACGGCGAACAGGGCACGCGTGGCCAGGGCACTAGCGCCTTCGGAGACTACGGCCAGGGTGGCAATGCCCGCGTCAACAGCGCACGCGGCCAGCAGAGTCTCGAGGGAGGTCGCGGAGGCGGTGGCTTCGAACGAGGCGGTGGTGGTGGCGCTCGTGGCGGAGGCGGAGGCCGCAGGCGCTAGGCTGGTTCGCCGCGGCGACCAATAAGAGATCGACAACGGGAGGAACTGAGATTTTCGAGCAAGGCTGTCAAACCGTGCCAATGACTCGCCCGCACCCGCTCGCCGCCGCAGTGTGCGCGCTGTGCGCCGCCCTGTTTCTTGTCCCGGTCTTCGCGCAGCAAGGCAACGAAAAGACCTTCGCTTCTCCGGGCGACGCAGTTCTGGCCCTTTACAACGCCGTCAAATCGAATGACCAGCAAGCTCTGAATGCGATCTTCGGCTCCAACGCCGGACCCATTCTCCATACCGGCGACCAGGTCGCTGACAAGAATATGGCGGCTGAGTTCGTCCGCCGCTACGACCAAATGCATCGCGTCGTCGTCGAGCCTGACCAGACCGTGACCCTATACACCGGTGCGAACAACTGGCCCCTGCCCATTCCTATCGTCAAAAACAGCAACGGCGCCTGGTACTTCGATACCGAGGCTGGCGCAAAAGAAATTCTCTATCGTCGCATCGGTCGCAATGAGAACGACGCCATCGAAATTCTCTACACACTGGTTGAGGCCCAGCGCGAATACTTCTCAACGACCCACGACGGCGACAAGACCAGGCAGTACGCCCTGAAGTTTCTGAGCGACGAGGGCAAACAGAACGGACTCTACTGGAAGACCAGCGACAACGAAACGCCAAGTCCGATTGGTCCGCTTATTGTGGACGCCGCAGGCGAGGGCTACAACCTGAAGCAAGGCCAGGCGGCTCCATTTCATGGCTATTACTACCGCATCCTGACCAAACAAGGTCCCGCGGCCAAGGGCGGCGCGAAAGATTACCTCGTCAACGGCCAACTTACGCGCGGCTTCGCTTTCGTGGCCTATCCGGCCGAGTACCGCAACTCGGGCGTGGTGACCTTTATCGTGAACCAGGATGGGGTTGTCTACGAGAAAGACCTCGGCCAGGACACCGCCAAAATCGTCTCCGCCATGACCGAGTTCAATCCCGACCAGGGCTGGATCAGGTCCGAGTAACGCTTCTACAGTGACCCTGCATGCAGCTCTGTTTAGTCGTCGTCGGGATCCAAAGCGACGCTCTGGTCGTTCAGAAAGTGGGCGGCCGAGACTGGCGCGGCAATGGTGGGAAGCGGCAGTGGAGTCTGGTGGAAGTCGAAACAATCTGCCAAATCATCGGCGCGCGTGTCGGCGTACCCGAGCGCCCCGAGTGGGAACGTCTCTTCGACGAACTTGAGGATGCTGCCAAAGTCATGGGTCGCATGCGAGACGTAAGCGCTGCTCGCGTATGGCGAAACCAAGATCAACGGCCCTCGGAACCCGTAGACATATCCTGATCCCCATCCCGTGCCGTCGTGGGCGATGCCAGGCGGTGGAACATGGTCGTAGCGGCCTCCCCAGTCGTCCCCCGTAATGATGATGGCAGTATTGGACCAGTAAGCACTGTCGCCGACCGCATTCACGATCGATGCCACCCACGAAGGCCCCGACCCGTCGGTAAACACAGCATGATCGGATGCCTGACCGCTCGGTATGACCCAGCTCACCGCCGCCAGCTGGCCGTTGCTGATATCGTTCAGTATCCGGGTGCTTTGCAGGATCACATTCCCCGTCCATCCTGCTCCCGCGCAATTGGCGCCGCCAGCTCCACAAATGTGCTGAATCGCGTTCGGGCCGGCCCGGATCGAGCCCGCCGACGGAGTGTAGTACTTCCAGCTGATTACCGCCTTGTCGAGAAGATCTGTCAGAGTGTGATGTTCAAAGCAGGGATACATCTCGGAAGACTCATTGCCGCTGGGATCGATCATCCAAGCCCACGAGCCGCTCGATGCGCCACCATGAGGATTCTCCGCCCAAAAGAGATCGCTTGTCGCGGTGGGAGCGGATGTGCCCGAAATGATGAACTGGTGCGCTGAAAAACTCGGTCCCGGCTGAGTCTGGAAGGTGCGATCGCCGAATGTGTATTGCTGTGCAAGTTGGAAGTATGGGGATACTTCTGACGGGTTCACATAAAGAAATTGCGGATTAGGAGGGCACACTACCCGCTGACGGGCTCGCAGCTTACCTGGCGAAGACTGTAATGGTGAGACGAATGCCGCGCATGGGGCTCCTGTCAGGAGATCGTTTCCACGATGATCCGGAGGTTGGCATTTATGGACGAAAGGAGTTTGAACCCGAACTCTGGATCAGGTAAGGCAACTTTGGTGTGATTGACAAGTCTTGCACAACGGGTGCCGAAAAGGTAGCGCGGCCCCGTCAGCCCGTCGACCCGGTGTGTGCCGGAATCGTCGGTGTCACCACCGACGCAATTTCGGGTTTCGGTGCCGAGTCCGCTCGCGGCGCCTTCAGCAATTCTCGTAGCTCAGGAAGCTTCGCTCGCATCGCCTCTTCGCCTGCCGCAATCAGCTCCGGAGTCCGTTCGAAGCTGTCATAGGAAAAACCTACGACATCCGGCTCAATCACCAGATCGGCATCCCGCAGCCACGAGTCCGACAACTTCGATTGCGCAATCGAGAAGCACTGTCCAATCACTTCGAAAATATGTCGCGGCGGGCGAATGCCGTTCAAGTGCGCACTGAGATGGGAGCCAATCACGCACTCGGCACCCATCTTCCTCAGCGGCGTCGTGGGCACACCATAGGCAAGCATGCCGTCGATGTACGAGCGGCCATCGATCTCAACCGGCAGGAACATTCCCGGATACGCGCAACTCGCCCGGATCGGATCAGCCAGCGCGCCCTTGGTAAAAACCACTGCCTCGCCAGTGAGAAATTCCGTCGCCACAATGGCCAGAGGAATTTTCAGATCTTCGAAGGTATTGCACTTCAGCACGCGCGCGAACAGCCGCACCATACGGTCCGAGTTGTAAAAGCCATAGCGAGACAGCGTGAGGCGCCCAAAGTCGCGAAACCGCACTGCGCATGCAACCTCTTTCAGCTCGGCCGCCGTCATTCCGCTGCAATAGCCTGCCCCAATAATCGCTCCGACGCTCGTGCCCGCCACGTAATCGACTGGAATGTTCTCTTCTTCGAGGACCTTCAGCACGCCTACGTGCGCAATACCGCGCGCGAATCCGCCTCCCAGGGCAATTCCCAGAGTCAATCGCCGCTCAGCCAAACCTAGCGGAGGCAAAATCGCTTGATGTCGAAGTTCTCTTGAAAATGCGCGTACCGTGCGGACCAACCGACTTACGTTCACCACAAGCCTCACTTATATTAGACAGCCCCACAACCTCAGGAGATGCAGCCTTCAGGACAGCTACTCTCCCTCCCACCCGTCTCCCGCGGATCATGACCGATCGCGCCGGCAACGGCAAGTATCTTTCCAATCACCGCGATGGGAATTTAATCGTATATTCACCCCACCGCTCAACGCCGATAACATCGTAAGGCTTCATTCCCCGTACGGTCTCCCCAGTATCTTCGATTGACTTCTCAGCGATGTGTTCCATCGAAATCGACGTAGCCCGCGGGACAATCTCTATCCACTATCCCCTAACCACTATCCACTCTTTATAATCCCGCCCATGGGTTCGCCCTCCCAGTCCTTGGACAAGATCCTCCGCATTCACTGCGTGAAGGTCTTCGTCCACGACCAGGAGCAGGCCTTGCGCTTCTATCTCGACCAGCTCGGCTTTCGCCTCGTCGCCGACACCGTTCTGCAATCGGGCGAACGTTGGCTGGCGGTCGCTCCTCCCGACGGAGAAGCCGTCATCGCCCTCATCGCACCCGAACCCGCTTCCAAGCAGTACGACCTGATCGGCCGCCGCACCGAGGTCGTCTTTGTCACCGACGACGTCATCGCCAAATACCGGGAGTGGTCGAGGCGCGGCGTCAAGTTCCTCTCCGTGCCCAAGCTGCGACGCATCAAGTCCGCAAGCGGTGGCCCGATCGTCAAAGGCAACGACTCGCCCATCTGGGGTGGAGTCTTTACCAGCTTCAAAGATCTCGACGGCAACTCGTTCGCGCTGGTCAGCTTTGACGAGGTCACCCACGCCATCGAGGCACAGCGCCGTGCCAGCGCCGAGAAAGCGGAGGCCGAGCGCCGCGTCGCCCAGGAACTTGAAATCGCCAAGAGAGTACAAGCTCGACTCTTTCCCCAGCATCTGCCGACTCTAAGAACCCTGGATTACGCCGGAAGGTGCTTACAAGCCCTGCAGGTCGGCGGAGACTATTACGACTTCCTCGCCCTGGGCCGCGAGCGCCTAGGCCTGGTCATCGGCGACATCTCGGGCAAGGGCATCGCCGCTGCGCTTCTCATGGCGAACCTTCAGGCCAACCTGCGCAGCCAGTACGCCATGGCCATCGACGAACCCGAGCGGCTCCTGCGTTCCATCAATCGGCTCTTCTGCGAGAACACGCCCGACGGCGCCTACGCTACCTTCTTCTTCTCCGAATACGACGACCAGGCCGGTCGCCTGCGCTATGCCAACTGTGGACACCTCGCGGCGCTACTTCTTCGCAGCGACGATCGTGTTGAGCGTCTTCACTCGACCGCCACCGTCCTCGGGCTCTTCAAAGAATGGGACTGCTCGGTCGGCGAAACCACCCTCTACGCCGGCGACACGCTCGCGCTTTACACCGATGGTGTTACCGAAGCTTCCGACGGAACGGGCGAGGAGTTCGGCGAGCAGCGCCTGGTCGAATGCCTGCAGCGCCACCGCCACCTGCCCTCGCATCTGCGGGTCGAAGCCGTGATCGAAGACGTCCGCAGCTACAGCCCGCACGAACAGCAGGACGACATTACTCTCATCATCGCCAAGTGCCACACCGGCAAGCCGCAGAACCAGCTCGGCCTGCCATACGACGCCGGAGCCTAGGCAAGCCGGTTGCCGAGTGCCCCACCCAAGCTGGTTTTGCTGGGGTGGGTCTTGTGAATTCCGTAGAAAGACAACCGCACTCGAAGCCATCCCTCGAAATCAGCTTCGAAATCCGTGGTTGCTTTGCTTTGAACTTGTTGCGAAACTACCCTTTCCTCCCGTATGCCTATGGTGCGTGAATTCTCCGCCGGCGGCGTCGTCTTGCGCAAAATGCGCGGACGCTGGTATTTGGCGGTGATCGAACCACACATGGATCGGCCACGCCGCAACCTTAAGCTCCGCAAATCCAAGCGCACTCCGACCGACGCTGAACTCGTCGCGCTTCCCAAGGGCGCCATCGACGAGGGCGAGAAGCCCGAGCAGACTGCGCTGCGCGAAGTTCGCGAAGAGACCGGAGTCCGCGCCGAGATGGTCGCCAAGCTGGCCGACATCAACTACATTTATGTTCGCAACTGGGGAGACCATGCCAGAGTCTTCAAAATCGTTAGTTTTTATCTTTTAATCTACCGCTCTGGCCGGCTGGGTAACATATCACCAGCCATGCGCGTCGAAGTGCAAAATGCCTTCTGGCTGCCGCTTGAGGAAGCCACCGCGAAGCTGAGCTACAAAGGTGAGCGCGAAGTCGCGCAGCGTGCGCTCGCGTACCTGAAAACTCATCCCGAGCTGGGAGGTCATGCCGCAAACCCCGCACATTGAGCGTCACTTCACCGCCGGCGATGTCGTCCGCGATGTGGTCATCGGCATGTCCGACGGCCTCACTGTCCCCTTCGCTCTCGCCGCCGGAATCTCCGGCGCCGTGGACAACAGCCACCTGGTTGTCGTCGCCGGACTCGCCGAGATCGCCGCCGGATCCATCGCCATGGGCCTCGGCGGCTACCTCGCCGCCCGCAGCGACGCCGAACACTATGAGAGCGAACGCAAGCGTGAGGAGCTCGAAGTGAAGGAGATCCCTGACGAAGAGGCCCGCGAAGTCCAGAACGTTTTCACCGATTACGGGCTCACTCGCGACGAGGCCGCACCCGTCGTTCAGGCACTGACAAAGAAGCCCAAAGAGTGGGTCGACTTCATGATGCGTTTCGAACTCGGACTCGAAGAGCCCAACCCCAAGCGCGCCCTCGAAAGCGCTGCAACGATCGCTGGCTCCTACATCGGCGGAGGCTTCATCCCGCTTGCCCCCTACATGGTTTTGCACAGCGCCCGGACCGCTCTCGTCTGGTCGGCGCTGGTAACCTTGATTGCCTTAGGCGTCTTCGGCTACATCAAAGGCCGCTTTACTGGGTCCAAGCCCGGACGCTCTGCCTTGCAAACCGTCGTGATTGGAGGGCTTGCGGCCGGAGCTGCCTTTATCATTGCCAAAGCCATCTCCTGAGAAAGGTCAAAGCCAGGATTGACAGCCGTCTAAACGGCTCATGCGGAAGCTGTTTAGCGTTCATAATCGGAGGAACACAGGTGGAGAAAATCAGGGTCAATAAGACCGAGCTGCTTTCTATCTTGGAGTCAAACCGGTCCAAGCATCGCCAGATTTTTGAAGAAGCCTGCGACGGTTATCAGAAAGCTGTAATAAAAGAACTCGAAGCGCAATTGAAACGCGCCAAAGAAGGCATGCGTCGCTCAATGTTCATTAATATTCCAGCTCCTGTCGACCAGACAAAAGAGTACGACCGGGCCATCGCGATGTTGAAGATGTCGGTGGAGCAAGAGGTGTTTCTATCCGAGCAAGACTTTCGCTGCTACGTTCTGGACGACTGGGACTGGAAACAGAAGTTTTTGACCAGCAGCCGCGACTACTCTGCGCGTGCCGCGTCTCTGCTGGAGGATATGGAGAGGTTAAAGTGACATGGCTTGGCAACCAGCCTTCGACGATTCGCGATGTGCACCAGCATCGTGAATAGCCGTAAATGTTTGTTGCTCAATGCTTTAGGTATAAAATCAGAAAGGATTGGCCTGCCTTCAAGTGGTCCCGCGATACTGCGGTACCGAATCCTCCCTTTTTGCCTTGAGGATTTTCATTGACTGAATGAAGCCTCATTCAGTAATATGGTGGCAATTTAATCCGGCGCGCGCCGTTGCCATCCTCACCCCACATCTTGCGGCGCGCGCTGCTTGTATTCGATGCCGTTTGTGTGGTGGGGAGGAGAGACAAAGTGATTCGCATTCATCCTCTTCTTCGTGATTATTCCCTGTCGTCTCCCAGAAATTCTTTCATTGAGCACGCCGCACAGTCGAAGTACTTAAAATCTCTGATCAGCGAGTTCGCGTCTTAATTAACGTAGCCGAGTCCGGCCCGCCAATGCGCACGCCGGCACGAAGTTGGAGCGCTCGACCATCCATGCATAAGCAGATCCACAAGGTCGCCGTCCTGGGCGCGGGCACCATGGGAGCCCGCATCTCCGCGCACCTGGCCAACGCCGGTGTTCCCTCGTACCTGTTCGATATCGTTCCGCCCGACGCCGACGGTCCCGCGCGCAACCGCATCGCCGCCGCCGGCAAAGAAGCCGCGGTGAAGTCCAAGCCTGCCGCCTTCATGAAGCCGTCACTCGAGTGCCTCGTCACCATCGGCAACTTCGAGGACGACCTCGAGAAGCTGGCCGAAGTTGACTGGATCATCGAAGCCGTCATCGAAGACCTCGACCTCAAGCGTGAGCTTCTGCGCAAGGTCGAAGCCGTCCGCAAGCCGGGGACGATCATCACTACCAACACCAGCGGACTCCCCGTCGCCAAGATCGCCGAAGGCTTCTCTGACGATTTCCGCCGCTCCTGGTTCGGCACGCACTTCTTCAATCCGCCGCGCTACATGCGGCTGCTGGAGCTCATTCCAACAAAAGACTCCGATCCCGCCGCGATGAAGACGGTCGCCGACTTCTGCGATCTTTACCTCGGCAAGAGCGTCGTCCGCGCCAAAGACACGCCCAACTTCATCGCCAACCGTATCGGCACCTTCTCCATGCTTAACGTCATCCGCATCATGCAGGAGATGGACCTCAGCGTCGAAGATGTGGACGCCCTCACTGGCTCCGCCGTCGGCTGGCCCAAGACCGGCACCTTCCGCCTCGGCGATCTCGTCGGTCTCGACGTCCTCGGCCATGTCGTTCGTAACGCCGCCACCAATGTCAAGGACGAGCGCAGCGACCTCGCCCTGCCGCCGTTCTTCATGGAAATGCTCAACCGCAAGTGGCTGGGCGACAAAACCAAGGGCGGCTTCTACAAGAAGCAGAAAGACTCCGAGGGCGAGAAGCGCTTCGTCGTCGACTGGAAGACACTCGAGTATCGCGAGCAGTCCAAGCCGAAGTTCCCCGCTCTCGAGATGGCGAAGCAGATCGAAGATCTGCCCGAGCGCCTGCGCACGCTGATCGCGCCCTCGAAAGACCAGGCCAACCTCTTCCTCTGGACCGTTCTCTCCGATCTCTGGACCTACTCGGCCAATCGCGTGCCCGAAATCACCGACTCCATCGTCGAAATCGACCGGGCTATGAAGACTGGCTTCAACTGGGAAATGGGTCCATTCGAGCTCTGGGATGCCTGTGGCGTAGCACAGACCGTCGAGCGCATGAAGAAGGAAGGCAAGCCGGTCGCCGGCAACGTCGAGAGGTTGCTGGCGAGCGGCAAGACCACCTGGTATGCCGACGATCCCAAGACCGCCAGTGGCCGCAAGTATTTCGACATCGCCACCGCCGACTACAAACCCGAAGAAGTTCCCGCGGGAGTCTGGTCTGTCACCGTCGCCAAGAAGGCCAACGGCGTGGTCAAGGAGAACGCAGGCGCCTCGCTCATCGATCTCGGCGACGGCGTCGGCTCGATCGAGTTCCACTCCAAGATGAACGCCCTCGGTGGCGACATTGTCTCGTTCATCACGCAGACTCTGAAACCCGGTGGCGCCGGCGACCCGTTCGACGCCTTCGTCATTACCAACGACGCCGGAAACTTCTCCGTCGGCGCCAACATCATGATGTTGTTGATGGCGGTGCAGGACGAGGAGTGGGACGAAGTTGACCTGGCCATTCGTCAGTTCCAGAACATGACGCAGGCCATCAAGTTTTCGCACCAGCCGGTGGTGGTTGCGCCTTTCGGCATGACCCTTGGGGGCGGAACCGAAATCACCCTGCACGCTCACGCCCGCCAGCCCCATGCCGAGCTTTATGCCGGACTCGTCGAAGTCGGTGTCGGTTTGCTGCCCGGCGGCGGTGGATGCAAAGAGATGACCATCCGCGCCATTCACAAGGCCACGCACATCCGCCCGCAGGGACGCGGCGAGAGCGTCGAACTCATGGAAGCCATGAAGCAGGCCTTCGAAATCGTCGCCATGGCCAAGGTTTCGACCTCGGCACTGGAAGCCAAGAACTACGGCTTCATCTCGCCGGGCGACCACATCACGATGAACCGTGAACGCGTGCTGACTGACGCCAAAGAGCGCGCCCTCGAACTGGTGCACGAAGGCTACCGCCCGTTGACCATGCGCCACGACATCCCGGCGCCGGGCGAGAGCATCCTCGCCACCCTGAAGATGGGTGTGCACATCATGCGGCAGGGCGAGTTCATCAGCGACCACGAAGTGAAGATCGCCGGCAAGGTAGCCGAAGTCCTCTGCGGAGGCGACGTCAACCCGGGCACATTGGTCAGCGAACAATACCTTCTCGACCTGGAGCGCGAGGCGTTTAAGTCCCTCTGCGGTGAAAAGAAAACGCAGGAGCGCATCCAGTACACGTTGAAGACAGGAAAGACGTTGAGGAACTAGGTCGGCGGGCGAGTTCTATGTTTCAAACGATTCGCATGTTTACCGGCAATTCGCGGGTCAATGAGCTGCTGGCGAAGCACTTTCAGAGATTTCAGTTGGCGACCTTGGTGACTGCCGCCCGGGGCTTCCATTTAGCATCTGGTGTAGACGTGCAAGTCGCACTCGACGCGATGTTATTAAACGGCTGGAGCAGGATGGTTGAAGGTTGGTACGGACAAAAGGAAGCCATCGCCCAGTTCCATCATCCCGCTAAGCCGGGAACGGTCACTGTCGCGGGACATCCGGCGGTGGAGGTTCTGGAACGCTGAATATATCCTCAAACCGGCAGGTTTGAAATGAAGTATCTCATCGTCTATGAGAAATCGAGTGATGGTTGGGCGCTTATGCCCTGATCTCCCCGGGCTGGGTGTAGTCGGAAGCACCTTGGAAGAGACAAAGCAGTTGATCCGTGAGGCGATCGAGTTTCATCTCGAAGGTATGCGGCAACATGGTGATCCAATTCCAGACCCCAGTTCACAAACGGAATACATCACTGTGGCGTGAGCCCGCAGTAGAACTATTTTGTAACGAGCTGAAAGCTGATAGCTGACAGCTGGGAGCTAAATATGCGTGAAGTCGTAATCGTCAGTGCCGTTCGCACCCCGGTCGGCAAAGCCTACAAAGGAACCCTCCGTGCCACCCGTCCCGACGACCTTGCTGCCTTTGCCATCAAGGGCGCGCTGGAGCGCGTCCCCCAGCTCGATGTCAAGGAGATCGAGGACGTCATTATCGGCTGTGCGATGCCCGAAGCCGAACAGGGCATGAACGTCGCCCGTATCGCTTCCCTGCGCGCCGGGCTGCCCGTCGAAGCCTCCGCGATCACCATTAATCGCTTCTGCTCCTCCGGCCTGCAGGCAATCGCCCAAGGCGCCGAGCGCATCATTGCTGGCGGAGCCGAAGTCGTCGTCGCGGGCGGCGTTGAGTCGATGACGATGATCCCGATGGGCGGCAACAAGGTCTCCGCGAACCCCTGGCTGGTTAAGAACTATCCCGACTCGTACCTCTCGATGGGCCTCACCGCCGAGCGCCTTGCCATCGAGTGCGGCATTACCCGTGAGCAAGCCGACCAGTTCTCGGTCGACAGCCACAAGAAGGCCATCGCAGCCATCGAGGCGGGCAAGTTCGATGAGGAGATCGTTCCTGTTCCTGTGAGCTTCACCACTCCGAATGGCAGCAAGCCCAAGCGCACTGAAATCGTTTTCAAGATGGACGAAGGCCCCCGTGCCGACACATCCCTCGAAGCGCTCGCTGCCCTCAAGCCTGCCTTCCATGCGAAAGGCACTGTGACCGCCGGCAACTCATCGCAGATGTCCGATGGCGCCGCGGCTGCGGTTGTGATGTCCGCCGACCGCGCGAGAGCGCTCGGCCTGAAGCCGCTGGTACGCTACGTCGGCTACGCCACCGCCGGCTATAAGCCGGAAGAAATGGGACTTGGCCCGGTGTTCGCGATTCCCAAGGTTTTGAAGATGGCGGGTCTGAAGCTGACCGACATCGACGTGATCGAGTTGAACGAAGCCTTCGCGGCGCAGTCGCTGGCCGTCATCAAGGAAGGCAAGCTTGACCCGTCCATCCTTAACCCGAATGGCGGGGCCATCGCGCTTGGGCATCCTCTGGGATGCACCGGAGCCAAGCTGACCGCGAGCATCATCGGCGAACTCAAGCGCCGCAAGGCCCGCTACGGCATGGTGACCATGTGCGTTGGCGGCGGCATGGGCGCTGCCGGCATTTTCGAGAATTTGCAATAAGTGATTTTTTACCACGGAGATCACAGCGAACACTGAGAAAGAAAAAGAATTTGAAATCGATTTCTCTGTGCCCTCTGTGTTGTCTGCGGTGAATAAGAATTAGAACGTATCGAAGCGAGGACCAGGATGGCCACCACGACTGCAGCTCCCAAGACCAAACTCACGGGCGGAAGCTTTCTGCTCGAAGAACACAACCTCCAGGACCTCTTCACCCCTGAGGACTTCAACGAAGACCATCAGATGGTCGTGAAACTGGCGGAGGAATTCGCCACGAACGAAGTCGTCCCCAACGCCGAGAAAATGGAGCACAAGGAGTGGGCCGTTTGCCGCGACCTGCTGAAGAAGGCTGCGCAACAGGGCCTCACCAACGCTGACATTCCCGCCGAGTACGGCGGCGCGGATATGGACAAGGTCTCCTCGGCCATCATCTCCGACTTCCTGTCGAAGTACGGCAGCTTCATGGTGACCTTGGGAGCGCACAGCGGCATCGGCACGCTGCCCATCGTCTTCTTCGGCACGGAAGAGCAAAAGAAGACGTATCTGCCAAAACTCGCGACCGCCGAAATCGTCGGCGCCTACGCGCTGTCGGAGAGCACCAGCGGCTCCGATGCCATGAACACCCGCACTCGCGCGGTGCTGTCGCCTGACGGCAAGTACTACCTCCTCAATGGCGAGAAAATGTGGATCACCAATGCCCACTTCGCCGACCTCTTCACTGTCTTCGCCAAGATCGACGGCGAAAAGTTCACCGCGTTCCTCGTGGAGAAAGACTTTACCGGTTTCTCCGTCGGCGCCGAAGAAAAAAAGCTTGGTATCCGCGGCTCGTCCACCGCACCCCTGATTCTGAATGACTGCAAGGTACCAGTCGCGAATGTTCTCGGCGAAATCGGTAAAGGCCATGTCATCGCGTTCAACATCTTAAACGTCGGCCGGTTCAAGCTGGGCGCCAGTTGCATCGGCGGCGCGCGCTCATCGCTGGCCAGCGCGATCTCTTACGCGAAAGAGCGAAAGGCGTTCAGCAAGACCATCGCCGATTTTGGCCTAGTCCGGGAAAAATTGGCCCAGATGGCCGTCGGCATCTATGCCGGCGAATCGATGGTCTATCGGACGGTCGGCATGATGGACACCGCGCTTGGGCTGACCGACAAGTCTTCTGAGGCCATTCGCAAGGCCATCGAGGAGTACGCTGTTGAATGCTCCATCATCAAGGTCTGGGCCTCCGAGATGCTCGACTTCGTGGTCGATGAAACCGTGCAGATCTACGGCGGTTACGGCTTCGTCGAAGAGTATCCGGCTGAACGCCCGTATCGCGACTCGCGCGTCAACCGCATCTTTGAAGGCACCAATGAAATCAACCGCATGATCATCACCGGCTGGTTGCTGAAGCGCGCCATGAGCGGACAGCTTCCGCTGCTGCCGGCCATCAAGAAAACCATGGACGAGGTCATGGCGGGTCCGTCGTCGGAAGAGCTGGAAGGCACCCTGGCGGCTGAACACAAGGTCGTCAGCAATGCTAAGAAACTTTCCCTGCTCGTCGCCGGAGCGGCCTCGCAGAAGTACATGCAGAAGCTGGCCGACCAGCAGGAAATCATGGGTGCCATCGCCGACATGGTGATCGAGACCTTCGCCATGGATTCCTGCGTTCTGCGCGCGCACAAGTTCATCGAGGCCAACGGTGAGCAGAAGAGCGCCCTGGTGAGGGCGATGACGCAGATTTACATCACAGGCGCAATGAACCGTCTCGAGGCTTCGGCGAAGAAAGTGATCGCCGCCGTCGCGGAAGGCGACATGCTGCGCACTCAGATGGCAATCGTCCGCCGCCTGGTGAAGTTCGAGCCCGCCAACGTGATCGGCCTCGAGGAACAGGTCGCCACTCGCGTGCTTGAGACCGGCAAGTATGTAACCGTGTAAGAAGCGTTTTTCACCGCTGAGACACAGAGGCACAGAGAATTTCTAGATGCATCCCTCGCCCGTCCCTCGGTGATGAAATCAGTTGCCGGTTCGATCGGATTGTCTAAGAATGTAGGGTTCGGTCATGACAGACTTTGTCACGGGATTGCGACAGGCAGCAGGATCTGGTCTGTCCAGACCTTAAGGCAATCTCTGCCCGTCAAGAAGCCTTCCAAGAACAGATGGCGACTATGCAAAAGTAGGTGGAAGTACAGCGTGACGCCACCGTTAAGACGATCGCAGCTTTCCGGTTTGAGATGGGTTCGGAGTTCGCTGCCCTTCGCGCCAATAAGCAGCTTGAATTTCTACGACGGGTCGCTCCGTTGAGCAAACATTAGCGGTCGTCGAAGAGAAAGCCTAGCTTGCCTTTTCCTCAGACTCTTTTCGAATCTCTTCCATCACCGAGGCGATCAGTTCCTTCGCGTCCGTAATCCCCTTCATGACGATCTGAATGTCCAGGGCGGGTTTCCCCGGCTGCCGGGCACTCTGGCAATACACCCCATGCTGACCAACCATCGTGAGCGCGTCCGTCAGGGAGTCGAGGGCTACAGCCAGGCGGCCTCGCCGAACCCCCATGCGGAATTCATAGTGCTCCAGTTCTTCACGCTTTTCATCCAGTACGCTCATAACGGATTCTTTCGCTGTGCCATGATCGCGAGCTCGTTCATCCCTTCTCCGATTGTAACGTTTGGCGATCGTGTTAATAATAGAGCCGCGCCGCAAGTGCGTAACTGGCGCCTACTAAAGGAGACTGCAATGCAGAGAAGCCGTGTGATGTTATTCGTCGTACTGATCGCAATCCTTGCTGCTGTCGTCAGCGCTAATGCGCAGCAGTCTCCCGCCAGCCCGCCGGGAACGGCCTCCGTTACGTTCGCCGACGGCAAGACCGTAACGATCAATTACGGCCGTCCCTCTATGCGTGGTCGTCAGATCTTCGGTGGACTGGTTCCCTACGGACAGGTTTGGCGTACCGGCGCGAACGCCGCCACCAGCCTCAAGACCGATGTCAACCTCACGATCGGCGGCGCAAATGTTCCGGCAGGCAGCTATACCCTCTACTCGATCCCCAACGAGAACGACTGGAAGCTGATCATCAACAAGGAAACGGGACAGTGGGGCACCAAGTACGACGAGAGCCAGGACCTCGCCCGCGTGGACATGAAGGTCTCGAAGAACGCCTCTCCGACCGAGCAGTTTACAGTTTCGTTGGACAAGACCAGTGGAACTGCTGCGACATTGAAGCTCGATTGGGCCGGCACCACTGCGAGCGTAAACCTCGCCGAGAAGAAGTAACATTAAGCTGAGCGTGCGGGCTTCAGTGGTTTCGACGCCAGCTGTTTTCAACGCTATGGACAAGAACGCGAAGATCGAGATCCACCGCTGTCTGGTTTGAGGCGGCATACGACGCTTGGCCGGGAGCCTTAAGCGCGAACTGATTCGAAAATACGGCATCCATCCCAAGATGAAGTTCGCTTACCACGAGCTGGAAATTCTGGTCGACGGCCGCAGCGTCTTCTGCTACTCGCGTTCCGACCAAATTCCAACCGTAGATAATATGATGGCTGCGATCGAGAGCTCCCTAGCTGCTCAACCGGTTCGCGATATCTAGCGCATCAGTCTTGACCAGTCGATATCGTCAGCGAACTCGATCCCAAATTGCTTGGATAGGCAAGTTCGCAGATTTTCTTTGCTCATTAGCGCGCTTTCCCGGCGGATGCCGTCCCGTGTCTCGATCAGTCGCATAGCGGAAATCGTCAATCGGCCGTTCGGCAGCGCCTTCGTGCATACGCGATTTTGGGTGAAGTGCGAATCGGGCGAAGTCTGATGAAAAAGACACATCTCTGAAAAGTCCGTCAGCTGCCGTCGGGTTTCCGTGAAGCAGTAATCGGGAAGGTAGCTGCCGTCGCTTTGCCGGCGGACCAACTCCCAAGCTCCATTTGCCGCCACAACGGCAAACTCCGGTCGAGGATCTAGGTGCGCGTTTGTGGCTTCGATCCGCACAGGATCCAGCGACGAATCGCCAAATCCAACATCCGCGATCGAGGACCCCTCCTCCATCGCGACCTTCAGCAGCATGTGGTCGAACTCGCGGCTGAACCTGCCATCAGCGCTGCGAACACGGGCCGAGAGCATCTCGACGCGAAATCCCAGCCCCTTCAGCAACTCAGAGAACAGACTGTTCAGCTCGTAACAGAACCCGCCACGCTTGCGGCTGACGATCTTGTCGAAGAGCGCGTCAGGATCGAGAGCAATGGGCACACCTAGCGCGATGTCCAGATTTTCAAAAGGGACGGTATACAGATGTTGGCGGTGTAGGTCTCGCAGAGTCTGTCCAGAAGGACTGCCCGGCCCGTGGTACTCGATGCGGCGAAGATACGCCTCGACATCCATCGCTAGACAGGCAGTTGCTCCTCGAGCCAACCGACTTCAACGGCCTTGGGCTCGGCAGTTAGATCGAGGACGAGGTTTTCGAGCACCAGCTGCTTGCTCACGGGATTCGAACGCAGCGCCAGATCGGCGCGAGCGATACGGCGAATCGCCCCCGTCAGTTCGCGACGCGATTTGTAGCGGCGTGCCTGTCTTATGATGTCTTCCGCCGCGAACGGCGGAACTCGAAATCCCTGCCACAATGCCTGCCACAACGCTCGAGAATCGCGTACGTTGCGCTCGAAGATTACCAGCATCTGACGGAAGGTGCGCGACAGCATGTACAGATGTCCAATCGCTGACTCCTCACCATCGCCCGTATTGAGGATGGCTTCGAGCACCGACAGCGCGCGAGCGCGATCGCGGGCCGAGATGGCGTCGGTCAGCTCATAGAATGAGCGCTGCTTGGCTGCCAGCACCATGGTTTCGACATCGCCCAAACTGATTCGTTTTTTCTCGCCAACGTACAACACGAGCTTTTCGAGTTCATTGGCGACCATCACCATGTCTCCGCCAAGCGAGTCGACAAGTTCGCGGGCGGCTTCGGTGTCGAGCTTCACGCCCTCCGCGTTGGCCGTCTCCGTAGCCCACTTAACCGCATCGCCTTCATGGACGCGAGCGAACTCGAGCACCGTACAATACTCGCCCAGTGTTTCGCGGATGCGCTCGTACCGCACTTTGTCCTCGAAGTCCATTCGACGGGTATCCGCCGGAATGCTGATGTGATCTGCGACAAACACCAGCAGCGCATCAGGGTTCGGATTCTTGAAATAGTCGTCGATGGCGGCGAATTCGTCATCGTGCTTACCGCGCGCGTACAGGTTCTTCACGCCACGGATAAAGAAGACCTGGAACGGCGCCAGCAGCGAGGGAGTGCGGGCGCGATCGAGCACCTGTTCAAGCTCAACCTCGCCGAGGTCCATATCATAGACACTCAAGTCGCGCACCTCAGTCGGCACCAGTTGCTCGAGTACAGCGGCGCGGCAGCGCTTGCGGAAGAATGCCTCGTCGCCCACGAACACGTATCCCGGAGCCAGCTTTCGCGCCTGCACATCGGCTACGAACCGGTCGGAGGCGGCGAAGCTCCGCATTAGTAAGCCTCCACGATATTGCTCACCAGAGACTTGGCAAACTCATTGGCGATGCGTAGGAACGCGGGATTCGATTCGTCAAAGAAACTCGCGACATCACGCGAAACCTGATACTGCTCACGGTATATGTAGTTCGGATTGTCCCAGAGAACCTTGCCTGATTTGCTGACTAGCGAAACCTTCATGGCAATCGTGACCACCGATGAAGAAATCCGTCCCGTCACCGAGTCGTATGTCAGTGGACTATTCGCGGTGTAATTCACCAGGCCTTTTAAGGTTGCGTCGGCAGTGTCCCCGCCGTCCGTGGTAACAACCTGGAACTCAGTCCGGCTGCGCAGTTCCTGTACAACCGCAGCCGTCAGCGTTTGCTCAACGCGAAACGTTTGTGTCGTGTTCTGGAACATCGGCACGAAAATCGTGTGTACGTCGCTGGGCAACCGCACCATATGACCACTGGTGTGATAACCGCAGCCTGAAATGACGAATAGCGAAAAAGCAACGATCGCAAACAGGAATCGCTGGAACAAAGCCGGACTCATCACTGCACGGTCCCCCGCGGGCGTCCCGGTATAAGCGACTCGGCACATTCAACAGCCGCCACAGCCAGAATGCGCAGATTGTCGGCTGCAGCCCAGATCCAGAAGCCATTGTTACGGCCAGTGTCCTGTCGAACGGCGATCTGTATCTTCTCCTGGCCTGCGGCGTTGACGTTGTTGGGCGAATCCTCGATGCCTTGCGAAATCTCCACGTGATCGCCCGCAAGCGCGGCGGTCAATATCTCGGCCTTGATGGGCCCCTCCAGCTCAAGGTAAAGCGAAAATGCGTGACCATGAAAGATAGGAGCCTGCAGCAGCATCAGGGAAGGCATGTCCGCGTTGCCGTCCACAATGCTCTGAAAGTCGCGCTGGATGCGTCGTTCCACCGACTCAAGCGAAGACGAAGCCTTCTCGCCATAGCGATCAATCAGGTTGAACGCCAGTTGTGAATCGAACACGTTTTTCGGCAGCTGCTGAAACGAGAGAAGGTTCACCGTCTGTTCGTGCAGCTCGTCCATACCGCGCTTGCCGCGTTCGGATGCTGGCTCAAACACGGTCACGATCGAGCGCGTCACCTTGCCGGCCTTGGCGGCGCGCAATAGCAACAGCGCTAATACGATTGCTGCAGGGTGGGCGACCCGTATAGGTGCGCTTCCAAGATCGACGCGCGGAACTTTGGCGATCTCGCGTTCGATCCACGGAGCCCGTAGCACGACATCGGCCTGCCCTTCCAACCCGTACGACAGATCGATGATGTCGCTGCCAGCTTTCTTCGCATAGTTCCAGGTATCTCGCGTAAATTGTGCGTCGGAGGCGAAAAATGTGAAGTCCACGTTGTCCATGTGCTCGGGCATAACGCTCTGGATAAACGTCGGTTCGTCGCCCACGGCCTCCAGCTGCCCTAGCGATTCGTCATCATCCAGTAGGCGAACGTCGTGCGACGGAAAATTGCGCTCGCTGAGAACGTCTTTCAGTTCTCGGCCTTTGAGCGAGGCGGCCCCGACGATCGCGACACGGAAAAGGCCGCCCCAGCTTCCGGCCTCAGCGTGTGCGCCAGAGGCAATCTTTGGATCAGTTTTCATCAAGCGCGCGAGGCCTCATCCTGCGGTGGAGGCGGCATGTTGGGCCGCCGGAAGACAAACGAGAGTCGTGCCAGGACTCCGGCCAGCGTGTACACGAGAGCTAGCAGGAAAAGCACGTAGCGAGAGAAAAACCATGCCAGTCCGATAATGCCACCGAAGACGATGATCCAGCGGAAGTTCAGCGGCCGCCGGAAATTGAGCTCTTTGAAGCTATAGAAACGCCAAGTGCTCACCATCAGGAAGGCGATGGCCAAGACAAACACGCCCCAACCCATCGAAAGCCACCAGATCTGCAGCGGATTTCCACTGGCGAAGTGGACGATCGCCGCAACCACGCCTGCGCCGCCTGGAATGGGCATGCCGACGAAATACTTCCTGCCCGGCCTGCCCGGATTCGACGGCTGCGGATTGACTTGAATGTTGAAGCGCGCGAGCCGGGCCGCGCCTGCCATCAGAAAAATGAAGGTTGCAATCGCACCGAACTGCACGACCTTGTTGCGCAGTTCGAAATCGTCCATCGCAGGCAGAGCACGAAATCCCCACAGCCAGGCAAGTATCGCCGGAGCAATTCCGAAGGTGATGACATCGGCCAGCGAATCGAGTTCGCGACCGAAGGCGCTCGCCGTGTTGGTCAGCCGTGCGATGCGTCCATCGAGGCCGTCAAACAAAATGGCGAAGCCGATGGCCTTCGCAGCCTGGTCGAAGTGCCAGGGATCCGCTGCTGCTCCCTGTATCGCTTGCGAGATAGCATAGTAACCCGCCGCAATGTTGGCCGCGGTAAAGATCGACGGCAATATGTAAAGTCGCTTCCTTGCCGGACGCGTACTCGATGAGTGTGGCTTCGGCCACGACAATGGATGGCTCATCGCGCCTCCGCTGCTTGGTGCTCTGCCGTTCGGACCGCTCTCGGTTGAAGGACCGCAAGTAGGGACGAGCCCCCTGCGACCCGATCTCCGACCTTCACCCTCAATTCGGCGACCGCCGGAAAAATAACGTCGACTCGTGAGCCAAATTTGATAAGTCCGACGCGCTCGCCACAGGCGACCGTATCGCCCACGTTCTTCGTGAAGACAATCCTGCGCGCCAACAGGCCGGCAATCTGCTTGAAGATCACCAAGCCGGCCTGACCACGTACTGTAACGATGTTCTGCTCGTTCTCCTCGGCGGAAATCGTGCCCATCGCGTTGCCGAATTTGCCGCGCTGGTAGGTAACGTCGGTTATGACGCCGGCTATCGGCGAGCGATTCACGTGAACGTTGAATACGTTCAGGAAAATACTGATTCGGGTGCAGGAATCGCCGCCCGACTGTAGGTTCGATACGTCGGTGACCTTTCCGTCGGCCGGAGAGACAATTGCCCCCGCGGTTGCTGGAATTTGCCGTTCCGGATCTCGAAAGAACCAGAGAAAAAACGCCCCTAACAACAATGGGATCACCGCCAGCGCAGGAATCGTCAGCCAGCCCAGCAAAAGGGCGACGACCAGCGCAGCAAGACCGTAGTAATAACCATCGCGAACCATGAGTATCTGATTGATTATAGAACCTTAGACACAGGAAGGCCGCTTCACGAAGATAAACCACTGGCTTAGAGCGCCAACTCGGGGCAACGTCAGACTCTTGAAGGAACAAAATTCGTATGACGGTCGGGCTAGCGCGCTCTCCCGCCGCTCCGACGAGCTCAAGATCGGATTACGCCGGGTGGCTTATCCGGAACTGCTGTTCCAGCGACTCCATCTGGTCTTTCAGGCGAAGTTTCAACTTCTTGAGGCGCACTTCTTCCAGCTTTTCGTCTTCGCTGAGATACTTTTTTGTAACGAGAGCGTCAAGGCGCTGGGCGTACTGCGAGTGCTCCTCTGCCAGCTTGCGAAAAATCTCATTGCTGGCCAGAAGTTGATCACGAACCTGAGTTGCCATTCAGAGGACCTCCGGAGATAGAAAAGCGACCAAAACGTTAGCACACTGTTTTTTCGCTCTCAAGGAATTTTGTCACAAAATTCGAATGAGCGGCGGTAAAGAATTGCGTCTTCGACCGGGTGCGGGTAATAGGAATTCCGCCGGCCTTCGGACGTAAACCCAGTCTTTTCATAGAGTCGCCGGGCTGGAGCATTCGATTCCCGGACTTCGAGGATTGCCGATGTGGCGCCGGCGGCTTGGGCTTCCGACAGCAGACGGCGCAACAGGGTAGTCCCGATTCCTCGTTTCTTGTGCTGCTCGTCGACAACGATGTTTTCAATCTCCCACTCGCCGGCGAGGGAACGCGCAATGAGAAAGCCAATTAGTTGGAGGCCGTCCTGAGCAACCAGCTCGATCCTCGGCGGGGCATCCTTAGCGAATAGCGCGTCGTATTGCGCCGCGTTCCAGTGCGCTGCGGTTGAAGCCTGTTCTTCCATTCGCCGGATTTGCGGAAGATCGGCGGCAGTAGCGTAACGGATTTCCATGGTCTCAGTGTTTCGGCAGGGAGAACAGCTCGGCATCGGAGCGCCGAATGTAGTTGGCATCGAGCGTGGCGGCATCGGTCGTGTTCCCGCAAAGAAGCTTACGAAGCCCTATCGACGCAATGGCGTCGGCTGCGAGCGCGTCGACTACCGTCGCAGGGGCCGAGGCGGCTGCCAAAGCCCCCGCCAGTTTAGGAAATGTTGTCACAATCGGCGACTGGATTAACGGTGCCCGCTTCACGAACACATCCAGCTTCTCTATGGACGGTTGCGCGAGGCTGGCGCACGCGCTGCCCACGCGATGCTCGCCCACATAAACTTCGCCGCGTCCCGCATCGAGGACCGCGGTCACGGTCTCGCCTTCGTTGCCATAGGTGATCGCCAGAGCTTCCAACATCGACACCGTCGCTAAGGGCTTCTCGAGAATCTCACACAGCGCCTTCACAGTCGACAATCCGACGCGGAGACCCGTAAACGAACCCGGTCCGTCCACAACGACCAGCCCGTCGATTTGCGCTTTGGTCAAACCGGCACTGTCGAGCAGGTTACTGATCGCAGGAATCAATCGCGCCGAATAAGTCCCGCCTTCCAGAGAAGCCATGCCCAGGGGTCCAAACCCGCCAGCATCACCGCGACATAATGCCACCGTGCCGTGTCGGCCAGAGGTATCGACCGCAAGAACGACCATGATCAGCCGCCGTGGGCGGCGTCTTCCACCAGTTCGAGCAGCACGCCACCAGCGCTGGAGGGATGTACGAAGACGTAACGGTGTCCGCCGGCGCCGACCTTGATTTCTTCGTTGATGAGGCGAGTGCCCGAGGCTTTGAGCCGGGCTACGGTATTTGCCAGGTTGGTGACATGCAGAGCGAGGTGATGCAAGCCTTGTCCGCGCTTCTCCAGGAACTTCGCAATCGTGGAGTCAGACACCGTCGGTTCAAGTAACTCGATCCGGCTCTCACCGACGGTCACCATCGCGACCCGCACTTTTTCGGCTTCGACGGTCTCTTCCGGCATCACTTCCAGCCCGAGCCTTTCGTAGAACTGCTTGGCTTCCGCCAACGACTTGACTGCGATTCCCAAATGATCGATTTGCGTCATGCGTATTTCCCCAATTCTCCAACGATCTCTTCTACCAGCGAATATGGGTCGCGCTTGTGCTCGGCAATTTCAGTGGCGAAGCGTTTGGCCTCGCCGTTGCCAAGGTAGTCGGTCACCACGCGCTGGAAGAGTGCATCGCGCAACATCTCGGTGAGACGTTTCCGCCAGTTCTCGATGCGGCGATTGCGGCCCAGATTCCCCTGCTTCAGGTACTCACGGTATTTCTCGATGGCTTCAACCACATCGGTGATTCCAGTTCCTTCGCTGGCAACGGTCTTCACAATCGGCGGAACCCAGTTGTCATGCCGAAGGGCGAGCGTTTGCATAGCCCTGATTTCGCGCTCCACGCGCTCGGCGCCGTCGCGATCCGACTTGTTGATCACGAAGATGTCGGCAATTTCCATGATGCCGGCCTTGATGGTCTGCACATCGTCGCCCATGCCGGGCACCAGGATCACGACCGTAACATCGGCAAGCGCGACGATGTCGACCTCGTCCTGGCCGACGCCAACCGTTTCGATGATCACCAGGTCACGTCCGCTGGCGTCAAGGACAGTCGCTACATCGGCCGTAGTGCTGGCCAGTCCGCCAAGCGAGCCGCGCGTGGCCATGCTGCGAATGTAGATGCCTCGATCGGCGTAATGCGACTGCATGCGAATGCGGTCGCCCAGGATCGCTCCTCCGCTGAACGGGCTCGTAGGATCGACCGCCACGATGCCGATCGTCTTGCCCAGCTTGCGATACTCGCGCGCGATTTGATCGAGCAGCGTGCTCTTCCCTGCGCCCGGCGAGCCGGTGAGGCCGAGGAGAGCCGCGTTGCCACTGTAAGGGAAGAGCGCCTTCAGCAGCTCGGTCGACTCGGGTGTACGGTCTTCGACGATCGAGACCGCCCGAGCCAGCGCGCGCAGGTCGCGGTTGCGGACCCGACTGACGAGCTCCTGTATGTGGCAGTTGGCAGTCACAGTTGAACTCTTCAGATTACCAGCTTGCCCAAAGCCGCGTTGCTGCCAACAACCGGCGAGGTGGGCGCTCGCGACTGATCACCATTCCAGCCTTGTGATTCCCCTCACCGCGTCGAAATGACGGTCGCGGCTAAGAAGCGGCTGCGGATGCTGCCGGCATAGGGCTCGAATCCAAACATCA